>JADMIO010789784.1_pt1 | contig 25229 bp, 17 predicted proteins | sample 8958161 | NCBI WGS metagenome assembly JADMIO01 (sample SAMN16585339, study PRJNA669376) | soil metagenome | isolation source: Crop rotation soil | place: USA: Cullars Rotation, Alabama | collected 2011
CCGGTCGAAGCGCCCGCGGCGCCGCTCCCAACGCCGCTCGTGAGCGTCGTGATCCCGACGCGCGATCGCGCCGATCTCCTGCGTCGCTGCGTGACGAGCCTGCGCGCGCGCACCGATTACCCGTCGTACGAGCTGGTCATCGTCGACAACGGCTCCACCGACGCCGATGCGCTCTCCTACCTCACGACCCTCGAGCGCGAGCGCAACGTCGTCGTCCTCCACGACGCGCGCCCTTTCCACTTCGGCGCGCTCAACAACGAGGCGGTGCGCCGCGCGCGCGGTGAGGTCGTCGTCCTCCTCAACAACGACGTCGAGCTCAAGGAGCGCGGCTGGCTGCGCGAGCTCGTGTCGTACGCGACGCGCGCGGGTGTCGGCGCGGTGGGCGGCAAGCTCCTCTACGCAAACGGCCGCGTGCAACACGCGGGCATCGTGCTCGGCATGCACGGGGTCGCGGGCCACGTCTTCAAGGGCCTCGCGCGCGAAGCGCGCGGCTACGGAGGCTGGGCGGCGCTCCCCCGCAACGTGTCGGCGGTGACGGCGGCGTGCCTGGCGATCAAACGCGAAACGTACCTCGCGGTCGGCGGCTTCGACGAGACGGAGCTCGCGGTCGAATACGGCGACGTCGATTTCTGCCTCCGAGTGATGGCCGCGGGCCACCGCAACGTCTTCACGCCGCGCGCGGTCCTCACGCACCACGAGTCGAGCTCCCGCGGAGGCGCGGAGAACACGACGTCGCGCGAGCGAGCGCGCGCGGAGTACGAGACGATGGTGCGAAGGCACGGAGCGCGGCTCGCGGATGATCCGTTCTGGAGCCCGAGCTTGTCGCTGTGGTCGGAGTCGGTGGCGCTACAGTGGCCGCCGCGCGACGCGGGCTAGCAGAGCGAGAGCTACCCGCCCCAAGGGTTGAACGTCTCGGCGCCCGCGCGCGCGAGGTCGCGGGTGTTGCGGGTCGCGACGACGAGGTTGTGGGTGAGAGCGGTGGCGGCGAGCAGCGCGTCGATCACGGGAAGCGTCTCGCCGCGCCGCTCGGCTTCGCCCGAGAGCGTGCCCCAGCGCGCGGCGATCTCCGCGGAGACGGGCAGCACTCGCCCGTCGAAGCGGGCGGCGAGCTCACCCTCGACCCAGCGGCGCAACGTCTCGCGCCGCCGCGCGTCGCTGAGCTTGGCGATCCCTTTGCGCAGCTCACCAAACGTGAGGACGCTCAGGAAGAGCTGGTCTTCCACACACAGATCGAGCCAGCCCACGACCTGCGCGTCGGGGCGCGGCCGCACGAGCTCCGAGAGGACGCAGGTGTCGAGGAGCGTCCTCACAGGTCGACGTCTCGCCCCGCGTCGGCGGAGCGCGCGAGATCGAGCTTCACGCCCTTGAGTGGAGAGCCGCGCAAGAATGCCGAGAGGGGCTGCTTTGGCCGCAGGAGTCTTCGGTATTGCTCGGCCGAGACGACGACGACCGCCTCCTTGCCACGCCGCGAGATTGCTTGCGGCCCGGTGGTGAGCGCGGCGTCGATGACCTCGCTGAGCCGGTTCTTTGCTTCGTGTAAGGGCCAGGTCTTGGGTGGCATAGGCGGCTCCTATCTAGCTAGACAGTCTAGCTAGATAAGAACGCGCTAACAAGGGGCGATCTATGAGCCGCCCGGCATTCGCTTCGGCTGCTCGTAGATCGCCCTTGTTCACTCAGCCCGCGGCCGCGGTGATGCGGCGGTAGGCTTCGATCGCTTCGTGCGTCGGGCCTTCGTGGACGATGTGGCCGTGATCGAGGACGACCGCGCGTTGGCAGATGCGCTCGACCGCTGACGCGTCGTGCGACACGAAGATCGCCGTCTTGCCCGCCGCTAGGTGCGCTTCGATGCGGCCGAAGCTCTTTTTTTGGAAGGCTTCGTCGCCGACGCCGAGGATCTCGTCGATGATGAGGAGGTCGGCGTCGACTTGGGTGGCGATGGAGAAGCCGAGGCGCGCGTACATGCCCGAGGAGAAGTTCTTGATGGGCGTGTCCATGAAGTCGTGGAGCTCGGCGAAGTCGACGATGCCTTGGTAGCGCTCCTTCATCTCGGCTTTGTTGAAGCCCATGATGGCGCCGGCGAGGAAGACGTTCTCGCGGCCGGTGAGCTCGGGGTTGAAGCCCGCGCCGAGCTCGATGAGCGCCGAGATGGTGCCGTTCACGGCGCGCGTCCCGGTGGTGGGCTCGTAGACGCCGGAGATGACCTTGAGCAGCGTGCTCTTGCCGGAGCCGTTGCGGCCGACGATGCCGATCGATTCGCCGGGCATCACCTTCACCGTGACGTCTTCGAGCGCCCAGAGATCGCGATAGGCGTTCTTGCGGCGGAGAAAGTTGATGAACGTCTCCTTGAGCGTCTCGGTCTTCTCGAGCTGCAGGCGGAAACGGACGCCGACCTTGTCAATGCTGACGATGGGCTCGCTCATCATCTAGACCCGGTGCACGAAGCCGCGCTCGAAGCGCGTGAAGACCGCGAAGCCGACGAGGCCCATGCCGAGCGAGCACGCCGCCGCGATGCCGACGGTCTCCATGGGCGGGAGCTCGCCGTAGAAGATCGGGAGGCGGAAGAGATCGATGAGGTAGACGAGCGGGTTCCACATGAAGATGGAGCGGTATTCCTCGGGCACCATCTTGAGCGTGTAGATGACCGGAGAGAGATAGAGGAGCGCCTGCAGCAGCACCTCGGTCATGTGCGTGAAGTCTCGATAGAAGACGTTGACGCACGAGAAGAGGAACGCGACGCCCGCGGTGAAGATCGAGAAAAGGAGGATCGCGAGTGGGAGGAACCACATCGCTTCGGTGATCTCGCGGCCGAGGAACGCCATGACGAGGAGGAGCGGCGCGAGCGAGAGGAGGAAGTTGATGAGGCCGGAGAACACCACCGAGAGCGGGATGAGCGCTTTGGGGATGTAGACCTTCTTGATGAGGCTCCCCTTCGAGACGATGGAGAGCAGCGAGCCGCTGACGGACTGCGAGAAGAAAGTCCAGGGGAGGAGGCCCGCGAGGAGCATCACCGAATAGTCTTCGGTGTTGAAGCGCATCACCGTCGAGAAGGCGATGGTGAGCACGATCATCATCAGGAGCGGGTTCAGAAGGGTCCAGAGGAACCCGAGGACCGAGCGCCGATAGCGCAGCTTGAGCTCGCTGATGACGAGGTTTTTGAGGAGCTCCCGATAGCGGTAGAGCTCGACGAGCTTCTTCATGGGCGCGCGGAATGTAGCGGCGGGGATCCCGGGGGTCAAGGCGACGCGACGAGCCGGTAGACCTTGCCGGTGAAGAGCGTCGTCGCGCCGGGCGGGGCGGCGTCGGCGGCGGCGTAGAGCGCGAGGTCTGTCTTCTGGTCGCAGGGGCGGATGTCGCGCTTGAGCGTGAGGAGGCGGCGCATCTCGGAGAAGTAGTCTTTGGCGAGCGCGCCGCACGCGCGCACGGTGAAGGAGGCGCCTTTGGCGTCGCGCGCGGCCTGCGCGACGGTGCGCAGCTCGAGAGCTTCAGCGAGACCGGGCAGGGGGCCGGTGCGTCGTCCGTGCGGGGCGCCGAAGAAGTGCAGGCCGGGGACGTGCGTCGTGATGTTGTTCATGCGCACGCCCGCGACGTCGATGGTCTCGTTGCCGCCCCACTTCGTCACCTTCTGCTTCGGGAAGATGAGGACATTTTGCGGCGTGAGCGGGAGCTCGTTGGAGACGAACGCGTTGTCCTTCTTGTGGAGGGCGTAGAGCAGGCAGATCGGGAGCAGCACGTACGCGAGCACGAGCTGCTGCGGCGTGGCGGTGCGGCGCGAGAAGAGCGCGGTGATGTGCAGGTCGGTGACGGAGCGCGCGAAGAAGTAGGCGATGAAGGGCACGAAGTAGAGGAAGAAACGCGCGTCGTGCCACTGATAGAAGCCGATCCAAAACAGCGCGTACGAGAGGAGCCCGAACACCATGAAGCGGTCGAGGCCGTCGCCCTTGAGCGCGCGCCAGAACCCGTGCAGCGCGAGCGCGGCCGCGGGGATGCCGAAGAACGCGAAGTAGTTCACCGCGTAGAAGAAGCCGCCGAAGAAGTGGAACCCGAAGAGCGGGAACTGGATCACCTTCGAGTGGAAGGGGCTCCCGTACACGGCCCATTTGTAGAAGAGGAAGGGCGTCGCGACGGCGGCCATCGCGAGCGCGGCGAAGCCGAGCGTGCGCCAAAACGCGCGATTGCTCGCGCGTCGCGGCCAGAGCTCGCTGACGGTGTAGTAGACGAGCAGCGGCGCGAGGCAACCGATCGCGTACTGAAAAAGGAACGACGCTCCGACGGCGATGCCGGCGGAGATCAAATGTCGAGAGCGGTCGCGCGCGAGGTCGAGGTGATAGAGCGCGATCATCTCGCAGGTGACGGCGAACCCGTCGGCCATGATCTCGTCGAAGAACCCGTGCACGCTGAAGTTGAAGAAGAAGAAAGCGAGCGAGAGCGCGACGACGCCAGGGCTGAAGTGTCGGCGCAGGAAAAGCGCGAGATAGGAGAAAAAGACGAGTTGAAGGAGTTGAAAGAGTACGGGGAGGTACTCGATGGCGTCGAGACGGTAGAAGAGTGAAGCGATGAAGGGGAGGCCGGGGTTGCGATGCCAGGGGTCGACGTCATGGCCGGCGTAGAACAGGCCGTCGACGAGCCATTGGAGAGAATCGTAACCGAGGTGCGGGTAGGTGAAGGGGAGGTCGGGGTAGACGAAGTAGCGCGCTTTGTAGGCGAGGAAGGCGGTGATGAGGAGGAGGAGGGCGGTGATGCCGCGGTTCTCGCGCTGGGCGCAGAGGGAGAGGAGCTTCGGGAAGGCGAGGGTGGACAGGAACGATGGACGCTCACCGGTCGCGCCGAGATCGCGCGCGTGTGTGTGCGTCGAGGCCGCGTTGCTCGCGGCTGCGTCGGTTTCGGGGGGTGGCGGATTCAGCTTTGGTGCTCCTCGTAGATCGCCCGTTGTTGGTCGATGCTGCTCAAGCGCGGTGCAGGGTGAGTCCGTCGAGCTCGAGCTCGCCGGGCACGCTCAGTGGATCGAAACGTATCTTGCCGATGCGTGAGCCAGAGAGCCAGGCGCCGCGCTTCGGCGACGCCGCAAGGTCGATCCGGTAGGTGCGCCACCCCTTCGCCTTCGCGACGAGCGGGACGCGGATGCTCTTGGCCTCGCTGAAGTCTTCGTCGGCTGCGTGAGCCCAGAACAGCTGCGCGAAGGCCTTGCGCACGCCGTCGTGGACGCGCATTCGGAACTCGATCGCCTTGATGGGACGCGTGGCGAAGGAGACGTGGGTGATGAGGCGCGGGTCGCCGCCGCGCGCTTCGTACAGCCTCGACGCCGGCTTCTCCTCGACGAGGCGCAGATGTTCGTTCGCGATCCAGCGCGCCGAAGCACCGTGGAACGGCAGCTCGAGCGCGCGGCCGCGCACCTCGTCGAGGCGCGTCCTTCCCCACCTCAGAGCGTCTTCGGCGGCCGCGCGCGCGCGGCCGAGCAGGCCGTCGTGATGTTGGACGACGCGTTGCGCTTCGTTGTCGACGCGCGCGCGCGCGACTTGCTCACGCGCGACGAGCCCGCGACGCCCACGCTGCCGCACCGACGCGGGGATGAGCGGCTTTACCTTGAGGAAGTAGGGGTACCACCAAGCGCTCTGATACTCCGGCGCGCGCGGGAGCGTCTGATCGACGTGGCGCGCGTCGGCGAGCTCGCGCCCGTTCACATACGCGCGCACGAGTGAACGGCGTCGCGCGAGGAGCTCGGCGTCCTGAGCATCGAGGGAACGCGCGTCGCTCGTCGCGTGCTCGGAGAGGATTCTCTCGTATAGCGCGGCATACTCGGTCGCGTTTTCGTGCACGGTCTTGTGCGCGAAGGCGCGCGCGGCGGCGCGTTGCGGCGCGAGCGCACCGGGCTCCACGGCGAAGCGCGCGAGGAGCTTCGCCGCCGCCGCGGTGGATTCGGCGACGAAGCCCAGCTCCGTGCCCTCGATGCGCTCGCGCGGCGCCCCCAAGCTCGACACGAGCGCCGGGACGCCCGCGGTGAGCGCCTCCGACAACGTGTACGAGAATGTCTCAGCCCACGGCGACAAGAGGACACACAGATCGATGTCGTTGCGCGCGAGCAGCGCCGCGATCTCCGAGCGGCGATACGCGCCGTGGCGGATGAGCCGACCCCGCGGTCGCAACGCCTCGAGCTTGCGCGCGTAGCCGTGCGCCTCGACGTCGCCGAAGAAGTTCCATTCGACGTCGGCGTCGCGCAGCGCGCCGAGCAGCTCTAGGTATTCGTGCGCGCCTTTTTGGGGGTTCGCGATTGCGCCGAGGAAGGCGACACGCAGCGGCCCGTCGAGGCGCGCTGCCGGCGGCCGCTGGTGAGCGGGCGCGTCGTAGCCGTGGCCGATCACGATGGCGCGCTCGTCGAGCGGGTAGCGCGCGGCGACGATGTCGCGTGCCGCGGCCGACGGAAAGATCACGCGCGCGGCATTCGCGAGGAGCGCTCCGACCTCGGCGCGATGCGACGCGAGAAACGCGTTGAGCTCAGCGGGCGGGCGCCCCGCGCTCGTGTGCTCGAAGCGTGACGACAAACAACTGGCTTGCGGGCAACGCGCGCCCTCCGCGTCGCACAGCTTCTTCGCCCCGAGATCGTAAAGGTCGTGGCTCGGACAAACCGCGTAGTAATCGTGGCACGTCGTGACGTAGGGGGCGTTCGCCGCCGCGAACGCGCGCCACAGACCGAGGGGCCAATACATGAGGTGGTGTACGTGCGCGACGCCGACGTCGAACGCGCGGAGCACCTCGGCGAAGAGCGCCTCGACCTCGGCGTCGCGGTGCCAGAAGCGCGACGCTTCGCCCGGTAGCTCGTATGCGAAGCCCGTGCGCCGCTCCACGTCGCCGTCGCGGATCTCCGCGATCGCGAGCTCCCCTTCGAGCGGATAAGCGACCACGACGCGCGGCAGCTTCAGCGCGCGCACGAGATCGAGGACGTGGAACTCCGTCCCGCCCGCGACCGAGAAGATCGGGCTGTGAATGAGGAAAAGGAGCGCGCGCGCCGTATCGGAGCGACCGCGCTCGAGCGCGAGGCGCACGGCCTCTTGCACGTCGCGCAGCGGGTTCGCGGCGATGAACGCTTGCACCGACGCGTCGTAACCGGGGTGGCGCGACTCGAGCGTGCGGAGGTTCTTCTCCAGCAACGCGTCGGTCTCGCCGCCGAACGACGCGCCGCCGCGATGGTAGACGTACACGTCGTCGCACAAGCGGATCGCGAAACCCGCTTTCTTCGCGCGCTCGCAGAGGTCGTTCTCTTCGCCGTAGCCGCGGCCGAACGCGGCCTCGTCGAAGTAGCCGACGCGCGCGAGCACCTCCGCGCGCACGTACATACAGAACCCGACCGCGGTGACGAGCTCCGGGCGCAGGCGCGCGCTGCCGCGGCGGACGCATTCCGCGACGTCGTCGATGTCGAGGCGGGCGGGCAGCGGGTTGTCCGCGAGCCACTCGGGCACCGCGCAGATCGTACCGTTGTTGGTGACCGGGCTCGCGAGCCCGGTGCGCGCGTCGGCTAGTACGCAGCGCTGCAGGCCGTCCGCGAAGCCCGCCGTCGCGATGGTGTCGCTGTTGAGCAAGAGGACATCGTCGCCGCCCGCGGCGCGCATGCCGCGGTTCGCGGTGCCGACGAAGCCGAGGTTCTTCGCGTTCTCGAGGAGCTCGACGCCCTCAACGTGCGTCGCGACCGCGCGCAAGTACTCAGCGAGCCCGGGCTCGGTGCTCGCGTCGTTGACGAGGATCAGCCGGCAATCGCGCGTGGGGCGGTGATGGAGCACGCTGCGCACGCAGCGCGCGACGTCCCAGAACGCGTTGTAGATCGGGACGACGATCGCGACCGGACGCGAGAGCGCGCCCGGGGCGACGTTACGCCGCGGCGCGATCGCGAGGCCTTGGACCACGAACGGTTCCTTCGCGTGCGTCAGCGGACGGCCGCCGGCGACCTCGCGGGTTCGCTCTCGGGCGCGTCGACGACCGCGTGGAGAGGCACGAGCTCAGCGAGCTCGGCGCGGCGCGAGGGCTTGCGCAGGCCGTATTTCACGATGCAGCGCAGCGCAGATACCCCGTCTTTCCAGCCGATCTTCTTGCCCTCGTCGTAGCCGCGGCCGTGATAGGAGATCGGCACTTCGTAGATCTTCCAACCTTCCTTCGCGATCTTCGCGGTGATCTCCGGTTCGAACCCGAAGCGCCGCTCTTCGATCTCGAGCCCCTGGATGACCTCGCGACGGAAGGCCTTGTAGCAGGTCTCCATGTCGGTGAGGTTGAGGTTCGTGAAGGCGTTGGAGAGCGTGGTCAGGAACTTGTTGCCGAGGTAGTGCCAGTAGAAGAGCACTCGGTGCGGACCGCCCAGGAAGCGGCTCCCGAAGACCACGTCGGCGCTGCCGTCGAGGATCGGCCCCACGAGCTTGCTGTACTCAGCGGGGTCGTATTCGAGATCGGCATCCTGCACGAGGACGATCTCGCCGCGCGCCTCTTGAATGCCGCGCGCCACGGCGGCGCCTTTGCCCTGATTGTGCGTCTGCAGGAAGACGCGGACCCTCGGTCGCGTGGCGAGCTCGCCGAGCAAGTCGCGCGTTCCGTCCTTCGATCCGTCATCGACGATGATCAGCTCGTAGACCCACGGCGATTCGAGAACGCGCTCGACGATAGTGAGGAGCGTGTCGCGTTCGTTGTAGACGGGCATCACGGCCGAGATGCAGGGCTTGGTATTCATGGCGGCGCACCATAGAGATCGCCGCGGTCGTAGTCAAGGCGGCCGGGCCAAAAAGAGCCGTTTTTTAGGCAGTTTCCTTGGCTGGTAAGGGGCGATCTACGAGAAGCCCGGACTGCTCGTAGATCGTCCTTCGTTGGCCCGACCGCTCCCTAGCGTCGAGGCAGCGTGAGTATCCACGTGTCGTCGTAAGGGATGGGTGGGCTGCCCCGAGAGCCCCCGAAGAGGATCAGCTCGCGCCGGGTGGGGTCGAGCACGAGCGAAGCGTGGCGACGCACGGGGAAGCCTTCGCTGGTCGCGAGCTCTTCGAAGCGCGCCGGTGCGCCGAGGAACAACCTGCCGAGGAGCGCGCTGTCGCGCGCGTCGGAGTTGTCGCCGCCGGCGAGCCAGAGTGCGCCGGTGGTGGGGTCGCGCACGTACGCGAAGTGCGTGCGCACGGGGAGCTCGCCGACTTCGTCGAGTCGTTCCCATGTTTCGGTGCGGAGATCGAAGCGCCACGTCGAGGGCGTGAGGCGAGTGAGATCGTGACCGCCGGTGAGGTAGAGGAAGCCGCCGTGCACCGCGAGCGCCGCGTTGGTGGTTGCGTCGGGTCGTGGGTGCGTGCGTGGCTCGATCAGCCGCCATTCGTCGCGCGCGAGATCGAAGGACCAGAGATCGCCCACCGCGTTGAAGCCGGCGAGGAATCCGCCGAAGACGTAGAGGTGCGCGCCGTCGCTGGCCGCGACCGCGTCGAAGCGAGGGGAGGGGCCCTTGGGGAGCCGGCGCCAGCGGTGATCGGCGAGGTTCAGCGCGAAGAGCTCGTCGTCGGCGATGGTGGTGACGCCGCCGTGGACGAGCAATCGATCGCGCGCCGCATCGAGCGTGGAGATGGGGGTGAAGCGGGGCGAGGGGCCGTCGGTGATGACGATGTTGGTCCACTCGCGGCGCGTGAGATCGAACTGCCATAGATCCCCGAGCGAACCTTGTTCATTGTAGCCGCCAAAGACGAGCATGCGGCGGCGCGCGGCGTCGAGCTCGGCGATGTGCCCCCAGCGGGCGGAGGGGCCACGGGCTTCTATGCGAGTCCAGCGAGGGGGCCCCGCGACGCTCGGAAGACCGTCGTCACGAGCTTGGCAGGCGCAGGCGAACGTCAGGACGGCCGCGAGCGCGAGCCGGCATCGCGCGGCGCTCGCACCACGTTGTGAAAGGATGAAAACGCGCGGCCGCAACGGGAAGCCTTTCTCGCGCGGCCCGCCTTTCCTCTCGACGGTGAACGCGTGTATAGAGAGGCGGACATTCTCGCAGGGGTTCGCTTTAGATGTTGTCCGATCTTCGCGCGCGGCTGGAGAAGGCCGCCGAACGGCTGATCTCGCTCTCGAAGGGGAGTGGTCCGTCCGAGACTCCGCGCGACACCCCGGAGCCGTACGTGGCGTCGTCGGAGAGCGCGTCGCTGGCCGAACCGAGTGTGCGGAGCCCCGCCGCCGAGGCGTTCATCGCGCCGTTCTTCGTCGACGAAGCCGGTGCCGTCGGCGCGAACCTCGCGACGTTCCCTCGCAAAGGCATGCGGCTCGAAGATCGTGAGGGCCGCGAATGTGGGGTCGCGCTCGCGGATCGCGGCAGCCCGATCGGTCGTTGGCACTTCGCTGAGCTGGAAGCGGAGACGAGCGACGTGTCCGGGTCGCGCTTCCGCGCCACCGGCGGCGACCCGCGCTTCGTGCTTCCCTCGGTGGTCTTGCCGACGAGCGAGCTCCGCTACCTTTATCTGGAGATGCGAGCGCACGCCGACGGCGACGCACGAGCGCAGATCTTTTGGGGCACGTCCGCGGAGCCCAATTTTTGCGAGAAAAACAGCGCGATCTTTCCGGTCTCCGCTGATGGAGCGTGGCGCGGATACGTGCTCGATCTTCGTCCCGAAGGCAGCGCGTCGAGCTGGGACGCGCCGATGACGACGAACCTTCGCCTCGATCCCCTCGATCGACCCGGATCGATCGAGATCACGAACGTCGCGTTGCTGCGGGAGCCGCCGCTCTCCATGCCGTCGCCCGCGGTCATTCGCGAGGGCATCGCGAACCGCTTCCTGGCGGGGCGCGGGCTCGAGGTCGGCGCGCTTCACAATCCGTTGGTCGTCCCGCGAGGCGCGCGCGTGCGCTATGTCGATCGACTGAGCGTCGAGCAGATGCGCGTCGAATACGCGGAGCTCGGAGACGCGCCGCTCGTGTCGCCGTCGATCATCGCCGAGGCCGACGACCTCAGCGTCGTGCCGAGCGACAGCGAAGATTTCCTGATCGCGAACCACGTCCTCGAGCACATGCGCGATCCGATCGGCGCGCTGCGAGAGTGGCTGCGCGTGATCATGCCTGGGGGCGCCCTCTATCTGGCGATCCCCGACCACGAGAACCCGTTCGATCACGCGCGACCGGTGACGACGCTCGAGCACTTGCGTCGTGATTACGAAGCTCGTGGGCGTCGCGCGGCGGAGAACGAGGCTCATTACCGCGAGTGGGTGGAGAACGTGCATCCGGAGATGGAGGTCGACCAGCGCGCGGCGCACCTCGCCCATCTCCTCGCGATCTCGTACAGCATCCACTTCCACGTGTTCGACGGTGCGCTCTTCACGTCGCTGTTGGCCGAGATCCGTGGGCCGGCGGGCGCGGAAGTGGTCGAGCTCGTCGCGCCCACCGCCGCCGATTCGCGTGAGTGGATCGCGATCCTGCGCCGCAAGGATCGCGTCGAGCAAGTGGTGTGCGAGCCGGCGTCGAAGGGGAGCGATCGGTCGACGCATCCCCTCATACGTTGCCCGGATTGCGGCGGCGTCGTCGACAACGGTACCGCGCTCTCCTGCACACGCTGCGCGTCCACCCAAGGCGATCGAGGCCGCGTTCTCAGTCTCATTTCGGGCGGCGCTCGCACGGCGCTCGACGACATCGATTACGACAAGGTCTACAGCGTCGATGCGGGAGCGAGCGAGCGAATGGTCGCCCGGGCGCTCAACCTCCTCGACGGACGAGTTCCCAACGAGATTGATAGTTACCTAGAGATCGGCGCCGGGACTGGTCTGTTTACGCTGGGGTTCCTCTCGAAGGCGTCGGTCCGCTACGCGCTTATCACCGACATCTCCGAGAAGATGCTGGGCGTTTGTCGCCAGCGACTCGTCGAACATGGAGTCGATCGCAAAGTTTCGCTCGAATTCGCGACGTGGGACGGCGTACGTCCGCGCTTTAACCCCTCCGTCTTCGATGTGGCTGCCGGCTCCTCCGTGCTCCACCACGTGCTCGATTACCCGCGGCTTCTTGAGCTCCTGGCGCGTTCGCTCAAGGATGATGGGATCGCGCTCTTTCTGGAACCCAACTATCGCTTTCACTCGGTGATGATCGACTTCGTCTCGGACATCGTATGCGGGATTCCTCGGGACGGAACGATCTGGACAGACGACGACTACTTTGCGGTTTTGTGCTGGCTCTACGAGAACAACACAAACCTTCGCTTCCGCGGTGATCCCGAGATGCTGGCGGAGCGAGAGGACAAGCACCTCTTCGAAGGCGGCGAGCTGAGACGGGCGGCGCGGGCATCGGGGTTTGGGGCCGTGCGCCTCATTCCCTTCGGTGGTCGCGAGGAATCCCTCTCGGCGCTCCAGGTGTACTCATCGCAGTTGGGGCTCAGAGCGGCCGCGAGGGAGGATCTCCTGGCGCGCTTCGAGCGCCTTTTGCCGGGGCCTTTCGCGCATCTCGCGGAAGAAGATCGCGCGCCATCATTTCTCGTCCTCCTCGAGAAGATGCCGCACGGCTCGCCGGTGGACCATCTCGACGCGACTCGTGCGTTCACGCCGACGCAGAGTACGCCGCATTTTCGCTTCGATCTCCAGGTGACCCTCCAAGAAGGGGCGGACAAGGGTCGCGTCGCACGTGTCGATGGTTGGCTCTTGGGAGACGTCGATGCGACCTACCTCGTGCTTCGTGGGGAGCAGGTCGACGTGCGCTTCCCGATATGCCGGATGCGACCCGACGTTCAGCAAATCGTCAATAGCGAACGCCGCTACCCCGTACGACGCGCGCTCTTCAGCGGAGTGCAGACGGAACGGCCTTTGGGTGCAGCGGCGCTGTCGACGCCGCGGTTCTTCGTCCTGGGCGCCGATGGACGCGAGTGGGCGCTCCCCGTGTCCTGCGACCTCGCGACCGGCGTCGCACACATGTCCAGCTGAGCCCTGCCGCGCGATCGCCTAATTTTCGCCACAAATCCTCACCAGCACCGTTGGCCTGAACCATGTCGGCACTCGAACTCGGACACGACGAACACACGCGTTACCTCAACGAGGATGCGCTCGATCCCCAACCCGGCACATCCTGGGGAAAGTTGCTTGCGCTAGTACCCGAGCGCGCGCGGGTCCTGGACGTCGGTTGTTCCTACGGCGCTTTCTCCGCGGCTCTTCGCCGTCTTCGTTCCGCACGCGTCGTCGGCGTCGAGATCGACGAAGCCGCGGCGGCGGTGGCGCGGTCGCGTTGCGACGAGCTCTTCGTCGGCGACATCCGTGAGCTCGTGCGCGAGGGGCGAATCGAGCAGAAGTTCGACGTCATCGTCGCCGCCGACGTGCTCGAGCATCTCGTCTCGCCGGGGGAGGTGCTCGTCGCGCTGCGGGGGCTGCTGGCGCCGGGCGGCGTCTTGCTCGCGTCCATCCCCAACGTTACCCATCTGGCCGTGCTCCTGGAGCTCGCGGCAGGCCGCTTTCCGCGCACGGACGAGGGTCTCCTCGATCGTACTCATCTCCAGTTCTACGGCGAAGCGGACGTCAGAGGGCTCTTCCATGACGCGGGCTACGCCTCGGCGGTGGTCGATCGAGTGAGAGTCGATCCTCGACACTCGGAGCTGAAGAGCGACCTCTCTCGAGTTCCACCGGAGGCACTAGAGTTCTTCGAGCGCAATCCGGCGTGGGATACCTATCAATTCATCGTTCGCGCCGTGCCCGCTGGGGTCGAGGAGCTCGCCCTCGTCGCCCCGTCCGAAGAGCTCGCGGCCAGCGATCCGCCGCTGACGATGCGCGAGACGCTCGCGGGAGAGCTCATCGCGGCTCACGAGAAGCTCGCGGAGTACCACCGGGGAATGCAGCGGATCAAAGCGGAGGCGGACGAGCTTCACGAACGCGCGCGCCTTCACCACCACGCGCTCACCGAGAACGGGCTCCAGATCAGCCGGCTCATCTCCGAAGCAGAGGAGCGCGACGCCTATTCGCGTCGCCTAGAGGAGCTGGTCCGTTCGAAGGACGAAGACTACCGCTCGCTAGAGAGAGAGTTCGTCGCCGTGCGCGAGCTGGTCTTGGAGAAGGAGGCTTCTCTGCGCACCATCGCGGGGCTGGTCGAGTCCAAGGATCGCGATTATCGGGCGCTCGAACAGAGCTTTCACGCGCGGAGCGAAGAGCTGCGCGCCGCGTCGCAACGGGCTGAGGCCCTGTCGAGAGAGTGCTCCGAGCTCCATCTCGCGAAGGAAGATCTGCTGCGCCAGGTAGCCCGTGAGCGCGAATCCCGCCTGGCGGAGGAGGCCCGCAACGGCGAGCTCCGCCTAACACTGGCCCGCCAGAGCGGCGTCAGACGGATACTGCCCGGCGAGGCACGTGCTTCGCGTCTCTCCGCGCCGCTCACGGCCGACGAGCGTGCCCGCCTACGCGTGCTCTACATCACCGATCGCACCGATGCACCGTTCCGCTATCGCTGCGCCCACGGCTGCGAGCAGCTGCGCGCCTCGGGCGTGAACGCGAACGTCATGAAGCTCGACGATCCCGAGCTGCTCGAGGAGCTCGGGCGCTACTCGGTCGTCGTGCTCTTCCGATTGCCGGCGTCGTCGCGCGTACGAGAGGTCGTGGAGCGCGCGCGCGCCAACGGCGCGCGCGTGGCCTTCGAGATCGACGACCTGATCTTCGATCCGGCGATCGAGCCTCAAATGACGTTCCTGCGCGACTTCCCCGCGGTGAAGCTCGCCGAGTATCGGCATCAGTTCGGCGCCCTCCGGGAGACGTTGCACCTCGCCGATTTCGGCATCGCCTCGACCCCGGTGATCGCCGAAGCGATGCGCGACGTGGGCAAGGACGCCATCGTCTTTCCCAACTTGCTGTCCCCTACCTACGTGAGCCTCTCGCGCGTAGTGGCACGCCTTCGTCCCATGCTGGTGCGCGAGTCCTGCTTCCTCGGGTACATGAGCGGCAGCAACACTCACGACGCCGACCTCGAGTCGATCGCGCCGGCGCTGGTGGAGGTGTTACGCGCGCGTCCGGAGGCATCACTCGTCATCTGCGGACACTCGGGCCTGCCGCCAGAGCTGAACCCGTTCGCCGAGCGAGTTCTGCGCATCCCGTACCAGGACTGGCGCGTTTACCCCTGGCTAATGGCGCGCTGTCGAGTCCTCCTCGCGCCCCTGCAAACGCTCAACGACTTCAGCAATGCCAAGAGCGCGCTCAAGGTCTTCGAGGCTGGCGCGTTCGGTGTGCCGGTGGTCGCCTCTCCGACCGACGAATACCGGCGTGCCATCGTCGACGGTGTCTCCGGATACCTCGCTCGCGAGCACTCCGAGTGGGTGCGAGCGACGACGTCGTTGCTCGACGTCGACTCGAGCCTGCGGGTGGGCGCCGCGGCCAGGACGCTCGCCCTCGCGGAGCACTCGCCTCGTGCACACCGGCACACGCTCGCGCGCGCGTTGCTGGCGCGCGCGGGGGTTTCGTCAAGCGAAGCGGCCGCCGCCCGTCCGGTCGACGAAGAGCCACCGATGGGGCTCCCCTCTACTGACGCGCTTGCGACGGGTGTTGTCGCGTCGATGGAACGTTCGAAGGTCCTCGGCGCCGCGACGCGTCTCGCTCGCGGGTCGTGGTGGCTCGCACGCGCGTCGCTCTCCCTGGCGGTGCGACCGCGCTTGCTGGCGTCGGAGTCGCCGGGCGAAGCCCGGCGCGTCGTGTCGCTCGACGATGCCACAGCGGCGCGTGCCGTCCGCTTCGTCGCGGGTCTTCGCCGTGACGGGCGCGCCCTGCGCGCCGGCGATGCGCTCGTCGGATGCGTGCTGTGCGATCGCGAGCAGCACCTCGCGCGCGACGTCGCGCGGTCTCCCGAGCTCGCTCCGCTGCTCGTCACCGCGACCCCCATGACCTCCTTCTCCGCGCAAGGACGCGATCCCTGGATCGAGCTGCCCGCGGTGCTCGGCAGCGCCGGCTCCGCGAATGTCCTTCTCCTCGAGCTGCGCGCGACCACGCCGTCGGGACTCGCTGGCGCGCAGCTCTATTGGCGTGGCGCGGACGACGATTCTTTCGCGGAAGCGCGCAGCATCACCTTTCGCTTGATTGCCGATGGCGCGTGGCATGAATACGGCCTCGATCTGTCGACGCTCCCGGGCGGTTTCCCCGATCTCAGCGGCGGCTTGCGGCTGGACCCGCTCGACGAGCAGGGGAGGGTGGAGCTAGGGACGATCGCCATCGTGGAATGCGCGGCGATCCCCGCGCATGGCCCCGCGCTCGCCGAAACGCTGTCCGCGCGCTTTGCGGGCGCCGCCATGCTTTCGGAGCCGCGGTCGCTGACGGAGCTCGCGCGGGCTGTCGCGAGCGAGTTCGCGAAGCCCACGAAAGACTCGAGCGCGGCGCGAACACTCATCGCACGCGTACGTGATGAACGCGACGATGCCGCGCTCGCACGCTCACTGGCGAGCATCGCGCTGTCGACGGGCATCGAGGTGAACGAGCTCGCGCGCGCGAGTGACGGCGATCGCTGGGTGGTCCTGTGCTCACGCCGCGATCCAGCGACCCACCATGTCGCTCCCCCCGTCGACATCATCATCCCCATCTACAACGCGCGCGAGATGACCAACCGCTGCATCGAGAGCGTCCTCGAGCACGCGCACGCCGACTTCCGCCTCGTCCTCGTCGACGACGCCAGCACCGACCTCGGCCTCCGCGCCGATCTCGACGAGTGGGCCACTCGCGACCCGCGCATCGTTCTCCTGCGCAACGAGAAGAACCTCGGCTTCACGGGCACCGCCAACCGCGGGATGCGCCACGCCGACGGCCGCGACATCCTTCTCCTCAACAGCGACACCGAGGTGTTCGCGGGCTTCCTTGAGCGCCTGAGCGCGGCCGCCTACGCGGACGCGAGCACCGGCGTGCTCACTCCGTTCTCCAACAACGCCACGATCTGCAGCATCCCCGAGTTCCCGCGCGACAACGACATCCCCGACGGCTACACGCCCGCGTCGTGGGCCGAGGTCGTGTCGCTCGTCTCGCGCTCCGCGCGCCCGGAGATCGTGACCGGCGTCGGCTTCTGCATGTACGTGAAGGCAGAGGTCGTCGCGAAGATCGGCTACCTCGACGAGGACGCCTTCGGTCGCGGGTTCGGCGAAGAGAACGATCTCTGCGAGCGCGCGAAGAAGGCGGGCTACACGGTCCGCCTCTGCGACGACGTCTTCGTCTACCACAAGGGGAAGGCGTCCTTCGGTGACGAAGGCCGCGCGCTCGAGCACGCCAACGCGAAGATCCTCGAGGGCAAACACCCCGGCTATCACGCCGCGGTCGCGCGCTTCGTCGAGACGAACCCGCTCGCTTCCCTCCACGACGCGATCCGTTTTCACATGCCGCGCCTCCGCGACGACGCGCGCGGCGCGCCGCTCTACGTTTTGCAGTCCTCGCCCTTCGCCCCGACCGCGGGAGGCACCGAGCATCACGTCCTCGATCTCCTGCGCGCGCTCGTCTTGCCGCGCGCCGTGATCGTGTACCCGCGCGGGGCCGCGCTCGAGGTCGCGGAGATCCTAGACGGCCGCACCGCCGAGCCGACGCTCTATTCGTTCGAGCTGCCCGCGCCAGTCCCGCGCTATTGCGCGACGCGTCCGGACGTCGATGACGTCATCGCCCACATCGTGCGTGTCTTCGGCGTCACCTTCGCGCACATCCATCACCTGATGTTCTGGCCCGCGGATCTCGGCCGCGCGCTCCACGAGAACGGCGTGCCCTACGCGCTCACCGGACACGACTACTTCCTCGCGTGTCCCGCATGGAACCTCTTCGACTACGACTCGATGCGCCCCTGCGACTGCACCTCGCGCACCGACGACGAGCGGCGTGCCTGCACCGCGAGCTTCCTCCGCCAGATCAAAGAGGAGAGCGTCACCGACGTCGGCGCGCTGCTCACCACCCACGCGTCTGCCATTGGCGAGACGCTCGAGCACGCCCGACTCGTCATCTTCCCCTCCGAAGCAGCACGCGCGCTGGTGCTCAAGAGCTCCAAGCTCGATCCCGCGCGCGCGAAGGTCATCGGCCACGGGCTCGCCGCCAACGACGCGTCGCCGGCCGACGTCGAAGCGCTCACTGGCGAAGACGCGCAGTCGCCGCGTGCGCCCGGGCCGCTCGTAGATCGCCCCTCATCCGCCGACGATGCGCTCCTGCGCGTCGCGGTGCTCGGTGAGGTCGCCTATCCGCTCAAGGGCGCCGACAATTACCTCGCCCTCATCGAAGCTTGCCGTGATCTCCCCATCGAGTGGCACTTCTTCGGCAACACCAACCTCTTCGGATACAACGAAAAGCTGCGCGCGCTCGGCCTCGGCGATCGCGTCGTCCAGCACGGCCGCTATCAACGCGACCAGATCATCGGCCTTCTCCGCGAAGCGAAGATCGAGCTCGCGGTCTTGCTGCCTATCTGGGCCGAGACGTTCTCGTACACGCTCTCCGAGGCGCTCCTCGCGGGCGTGCCCGCGCTCGTCACGACGCTCGGCGCGCTCGGAGAGCGCGTCGCCCGCGACGGAACGGGCATCGCCGTCGACTCGGTCGAGAGCGCCGCGCGTCAGCTGAAGACGTTCGCGGTCTCTCGTGAAGCGCTCGCGCCATACACGCGCGCCGCGCGCGCGCATCAGCACGCGACGCCCGCCGAGAACGCCGCGGCCACGCGCGACGCCTACGCCGCCGCGGGGCTCTTCGCGAACGCGCGCGTCCCGCGCCTCGATGCGGTGTTCCTGCGCGAGCTGGAGGCGCACCGCCTCGGTGTTCCCGCGCACGCACCGCATGGTCACGCCGCTCCGCCCCCTGAACCGCCGGCGTATCAAGGCTCCCTTTGGTACCCGGCCTTCTTGAAGGTGAAGCAGCTCGTACCGCCCGCGGTTCGCCAGTGGGGCCGCGAGCAGCTCGTGCGCCGCGAGCTGCGGGTCCGGCAGACGCTGCGCCCCGCGCGCCTCGGGCCGGATCAGCTCAAGCTCGAGTCGCTCGAGTGGCGCTCGCGCCGTCTCGGGCGCTCCGCGTTGCTCGCGACAACGGCGGATCCGCAGCTGATCTTCGCGATCGCGCCGTTCCGGAGCGCCGAGGTGCGCGCGCTCCGCTTCAAGCTGCGCGCGAAGGTCGAGGGCTACGCGTACGCGCAATTCTTCTGGACGCATCTCCCGATCGAGGGCTTCCACGAGGAAAAGTCCGCGAAGGTCACCCTCGAGCCCGGCGATGGCTGGCGCGAGTACACGCTCCGCGTCGATACGCCTGGTCTCGCCGAGCGCTGGCGCGCGGGCGAAGAGGTGATCTCGCTGCGCTTCGACCCGATGAACTTCGCGGGGGAGCTCGAGCTCGCGTTTCTAGAGCTGCGCGGTTAGAGATCAGATCGTTTCGGAGGCCCGCGCGTTTCACGGGTACCCGCAACCGGAGGAACCTAAATGGACTCGAAGTCGAAGCTCCTGCTCGCCACGGCGCTCTTCCTAGCCGCCGCGTTCACCTCATCCGCCGACGCCAGCATCTCCCGCTGGAGCGGCGGCGACTGCCGCGCCATCGCCTCCGGCGACGCCTCCTACTGCTCGACGAACGACTGCCGAGGCATCGTCAAGAAGGACGCCTCGTACTGCGACACGGACGACTGTCGCGCCTGGGCGAAGCGCGACGCTTCGTACTGCCGCACCAACGACTGCCGCGGCATCGTGAAGCGCGACGCGTCGTACTGCGACACCTCGGACTGCCGAGGCATCGCGAAGCGCGACGCGTCGTATTGCCAGACGAGCGGCTGCAGGGCGATCGCGAAGCGGGATAAGAGCTACTGCAACTAGCGCAGAGGCTGTTTATTGTGCTGCCGCGACCCTTCGAAGAACCGTGACGAGTGTTAGCCCATAGTTCATGGAACGCCCTTCTCCGTGCAGCACGATCTCGGTTGGCGTCATGTCCGTGACTTTCAGGAAGGTGGTCTCCCGCGTCGCCGGAAGTCCGATCTCGACGCTGTCCTTCAGCCAGCGCAGCTGAACCAGCTTGCTTCCAACGGCTCGCCACTTGATCTCGCGGGGAGGGCTTCCGAAGTCGACACCACCCTGAATTCGGTGCGCCTCGGTCCACAAGCTGGCGGCGGCGAAGGCTCCTTCCTTCATCCTAACCTCTCCGGTGCTCGTGAAGGTGACGCGGCCAACCGCGGAGGCTCCGGAGAAGGCTTCGCTCGGATCGTCGCCGACGATGTTCTCGATCTCCCACTCTCCGACGAGCGCCCGCGGTAAATCCGCCCTCAAATACCGATCGATCACCGTCTGTAGATCAATCGACCTCCGGATCGGCGCCGTCGGCGCGAGATCGTTGTTCTCCGTGTTGATGTTGATGTTCGCCGCGGACACCGTGAGCGGTGCCTCCGCGCCCGCTCTTGAGCACGCCACGATTGCCAGCGCTCCCAACCAGATCACCGTGTTCTTCATCCGGCCCTCCATTGCTCCGCTGTCCTTTCATGAGGCGCCTTCGATTGGTCCTTCGTCAATCCGTGAGATCCGCTAGCCGCCCCCACATCGACGAACAAGCGCCGATCTACTAGAAGCACCTCATCTCCCCGCGCCCGGAGGTGCTTCATGTCCCCCTCTTCCTCCACCACCCTCAACAACCGCGTCATCATCATCACCGGTGCCTCCTCCGGCATCGGTGAGCTCGTCGCCATCAACGCCGCCTCCCGCGGCGCCTCCGTCGTCCTCGCCGCCCGCCGCGCCGACGCTCTTTCCTCCGTCGCCGCCCGCTGCGCCGACCCCGCTCGCGCGCTCTCCGTGGTTACCGACGTCACCAAGCGCTCCGACGTCGACGCCCTCGTGCGCTCCGCCATCGAGCGGTTTGGGCACGTCGACGTCATCGTCAACAACGCCGGGCGCGGGATGACCAAGCTCGTCTCGCAGCTGACCGACTCCGACCTCGACGAGATGATGCTCGTCAACGTGAAGTCCGCTTTGTATGGAATGCAGGCTGTTTTGCCGCATTTTCAGGAGCGCGGCGCCGGACACATCATCAACATCTCTTCGATGCTCGGGCGCGTTCCCTTCGCCGTCATTCGCTCGGCGTACAGCGCCTCCAAGCACGCGCTCAACTCGCTCACCGCCAACCTTCGCATGGAGCTGCGCGACAAGTGGCCCGGCATTCACGTCACGCTCGTCTCCCCCGGCGTCGTCGCCACCGACTTTGGGAACAACGCCACGGGCGGCGGTCCTGATTCGCGTTCGCTGCCGGGCGCTCAGGATCCCGACGAGGTCGCGCGCTTGATCGTCGATACCATCGAGGCGCCGCGCGCCGACGTCTACACTCGACCCATGTATCAGGACATGGTCGTCGGTTACTTCTCCGCGCCGGATATGGCTGAGGTCGAGAAGAAGTTCGGTGGCGCGCCTCCGGTGACGTCTCCGCGTTGATCGAAAAACAAAGGGCGATCTACGAGTCGCCCGTGCTCTTCCTTCTCATTCCCGCGCTCCGCGCTGTCCCTCCGTGACCTCGCCGCGCTCCCTTATTGTCCCGTGCTCTTCCCCGCGCGACGCTCTCCGCGGGGACAGTGATGACCGAGAGCACGCCAACGGGCTCGCGAGCCGACCGATTTTGGAGACGTTACCTCGACGCCATCGAGCGTCATCGGCGGCTCATCCTCATCGTCGCGCTCGTGCTCACCGCCGTGGGCGTCTGGTTCGCTTCGAAGCTCCGCATCGACTCCGACTTCAGCGCGCTCCTTCCCGTCAACGCGCCTTCGGTGCGCGAGCTCCAGCGTATTCAGGCTCGCGTTCCTTCACTTTCGACGCTCGTCGTCGCCGTCGAGGGTGGGGATTGGAAGGCTCGCGAGGGGTTCGTCGAGCGCGCCGTCGCCGCGCTCAAGAAGGAGCTTCCGCCCGACGAAGTGAGCGCCATCGACTACGACGTGCACGAGACGCGCGCCTTCTTCGACAAGAACAAGTTCCTGTATGCCGACCTCGCCGACCTCATCACGCTGCGCGACCGCATCAAGGCGAAGCGCGAGGACGTGCGGCGGCGCACGTTGTCCGTTGATCTCGAAGACACGAAGCCTTATGAGCTGCGCCTCGACGACATCGAGAAGAAGTACCAAGGCAAAGCCGGCGAATACGACAAGTTCATCGACGGCTACTTCATCACCCCCGACCACTCGCTGCAGGCGATCCTCTTGCGACTCGGATCGTCGGGGCTCGCTGGTTATCCACCGACGCGCTGGTCGAGCACGTGCGCGCGATCATGTCGTCGCTGCGACCCGAAGAGCATGGCTTCAAGGTGCTCATCGGCGGTGATCCCGTCGTCGCCGCCGAGGAGCGCGAGGCCGTCATCGACGACATCCTGCGCGTCTCGCTCGTTTGCATCTTCTTTGTCGCGCTCGTGATCCTGCTTTATTTCCGCTCTTTCCGCGCGCTGCTCTTGCTCGGGCCGCCGGTGCTCGTCGGCGTCGCGATGGCGATGGGCATCGCGCGGCTCGTCATCGGCGGGCTCAACTCCAACGCCGCCTTCCTCGGCTCGATCATCGTCGGCAACGGCGTGAACTTTCCGATCATCCTCGCCGCCGTCTACGTCGAGGAGCTGCGCCGCGGCACCCCCGCGCGCGACGCGCTCCTCATCGCGCTGCGGCAAACGTGGGCGGGCACCGCGACCGCCGCGCTCGCCGCGTCGATCGCGTACGGCAGCCTCGTCGTCACCGACTTCCGCGGCTTCAACGAGTTCGGCGTCATCGGCGGCATCGGGATGATCTTGTGTTGGCTCGCGTCGTTCACGGTGTTGCCCGCGCTCGCGCTCACGCTCGAGGCGCGCAAGCCGTGGCGCCTCAAAAAGCCCAAAAACGCCGAGGAAATGCCGCGCTTCGCCGCGCGCTTCGTCGGATGGACCGGGCGCTATCGGATCGCGTTTTGTGTCGCGGGGCTCGTGCTCACCGCGATCACCGCGGGCGCCGCCGCGTGGTTCTATCGCGACCCCTTCGAGTACGACTTCAACAAATTGCGCAGCAAACACGCCACCGAGAAGGGCGGGTCCGCGCTCGGGAGGCGCGTCGACACGATCTTCGCGGGCACGAAGCTCGTCGCGGGAACGCCGCTCGTGATCCTCGTCGATCGCCCCGACCAAGTGCGCCCCGCCGTCGAGGTGCTCAAGCGCAAAGGCGGCGCCGCGGGCATCGGGCGCGTCGAGTCGATCTACGAATACGTGCCCGACCAGCAAGGCGAGAAGCTCGAAGTGCTCGCGGAGCTGCGCGCGCTCCTCGACGACAAGACGCTCGGCTGGCTCACGCCCGCGCAGCGCGCGCAGGCGGAGAAGTACCGCCCGCCCGCCGAGCTCACGCCCATACGCGCCGAGGATCTCCCCGCGGCCGTGAGGCGCGCGTTCACCGAAAAAAACGGCGCGCTCGGCAACATCCTCTTCGCGTACTCGAAGACTGGCGCCGATCTCTACGAGGGCCGCGAGCTCATCAAGACCGCGCAAGCCGTGCGCGAGCTCGACCTCCCGAACGGCGACGTCATCAAGTCGAGCGGACGCGAGGTCGTGCTCGCGGACATCGTCACCACCGTCGTGCGCGACGCGCCCATCGCGACGTTCGTCTCCTTCGCGGGCGTCGTCATCTTGGTCACGCTCGCCTTTCGCATGTGGCGCGACCGCCTGCTCGTGCTCGCGGCGCTCGTCGCGGGCGTCGCGTGGCTCGCGGGCATCGGCGCGCTCCTCGACATCAAGATCAACATGCTCAACTTCGTCGTCTTGCCGATCACCTTCGGCATCGGCGTCGATTACCCGGTGAACGTCTATCGCCGCTATCGCGCCGAAGGCCCGCATGGGCTCGGCCGCGCCCTCTGGCACATGGGCGGCGCCGTCGCGCTCTGCTCCGCGACGACGATCATCGGCTACTCGTCGCTCCTCTTTGCCGACATGCGCGCGCTCGCGAGCTTCGGCCTCCTCGCGGTGATCGGCGAGATCACGACGCTCGCCGCCGCGCTCATCTGGATGCCCGCGCTCATTCAGATGGTCGCGCGCAAAGAGCGACGCAAAGCGCTCGCCCTCGCGCGCGCACACGCCAACCACGAGCACCACTCGCGCGCGCACGCCCACATTTCGAAAAAATGACGTAGTGCTTGCCGCGCCTCCGCGCGCTCTCTACACTGATCGGTAAACCACCCCGCCGCTCTATCAACGGAGGCTCCGATGCGCTTCGCCGTCTTTGCCGTCGCTTTCGCTCTGCTCACGCCCGTCGCCGCGCAAGCCGACATCCCGCCGCACCGGCTCCCCGCCAAGGATCTCAACTGCGGCGCGGGCAAGTTGCTCTGGAAGGGCGGCTTCGCCGGCCAAAAGAAGCAGTCGTGCGTAAAGATCTGCGGCGCCAACGAGCGTCAGATGATCCCCAAGTGTCCCTGCGCGCCGAGCTGCATGCTCCGCCCCGCCGGCAACTTCTCGGGCATCCCGACCACCACCTTTGATGCCAAGATCTCGAAGAGCGGCTCCGATATCAACCTCATCCAGATCTGGCGCACGAAGTCCGCGACCACCCTCAAGGTCTACGGCGACTTGAAGTCGCAGCTCGCGAAGCACGTCGGCAAGATCGCGCACGTGCAGGCCAAGGTCATCAAGAAGTTCTGGTCGGGCTCGACCGAGGTCGTCAAGATCCTCTCGATCAAGGCCGACAGCGTCGCGAAGCACTAAACCTTCGAGGGCAACTTCGCCTCGACTAAACGGCGGCCTCGCGCGCGGCTTCGAGCAGCGCGTGAAGGTCGCCGTCGTTCGTGAAGGGGTTCATGAGCGTGACGCGCAGCCACGTCGCGCCGCGCACCTTCGTCTGCACGAGATAAAAGGCGCCGCTCTCGAGGATGCGCTGCCGGATCCACGACTGCCGATGATCGACGTCGGGCTGCTCGTAGATCGCCCCTTGTTCGCCGATGTGCCTGAAGCAGACGATGTTCGCGTCGGGCTGCTGCAGTAGCTCGAAGTCCACCGCCTCACCGACGATCTCCGCGAAGCGCTTCGCGCGCGCGAAGCAGACGTCGACGTAGTCTTCGAAGAGCCGCGGCCCGTGCTCGCTGAGCGCCGCGAAGACCTTGAAGGCCATCATCCGCTTCGTGCACTCGAGCGTGCGCTTGCCGACGTTCCACCACTCCTCTTCCTCGGGAACCTGAAAGAGGTACGACGCCTCCTGCGCGAACGTCTCGTAGCTGCGCCGCGAATCTTTGAAGAGCACCGCGGTCACGAGCGCGGGCATCATCATCATCTTGTGTGCGTCCCACACGAGCGAGTCCGCGCGCTCGACGCCCTGCAAGAGACCTCTGTGCGTTCGCGACAACACCGCCGACGCGCCGTGCGCGCCATCGGGGAAAG
>JADMIO012731165.1_pt1 | contig 25221 bp, 20 predicted proteins | sample 8958161 | NCBI WGS metagenome assembly JADMIO01 (sample SAMN16585339, study PRJNA669376) | soil metagenome | isolation source: Crop rotation soil | place: USA: Cullars Rotation, Alabama | collected 2011
CCGCGACTTCAAGTCACGTGAATTCCAAGCTTCGGATCCCACTGTGCTGGAAAGCCGTTGGCGAACCAGTTGTTCGCGGTGTCCCAGACGTTGCCGCCGTTGCCGCCGCGCCATGCGAGCGCCGCATCCGAGAACGGTGATACGGGCGGGCGATACATGTCATACCCGAGGAAGAAGCTTGGATGCGGGGGCTGGTTGTAACCGGTGTTCTGCCACGCGATGGCACAACGGTATTGCGGGTCGTGCATCAACGTGTAGAAGCGGTTCGTTGCGGGAATGGTCGTGGTGTAGATGCGCAACGCATCGTTGGCGGCAGTGCGCCAGATGACTTCTTCGCGCCAGTCGCCGAAGATATCACCGCTCAAACAGGGTGTGGATTTCGTGCCGTTGTTCGAGGAAAGACCGCCGGGCGAGAGGACCGAGACATTCGAACTGCCGGTCCAATCCCATTTGGAAATCGTCGTCCCGTCGAGCGACTCGCGCAGCATGTCGGCGTCCCACCAATTGCAGAAGTTTTGTGGCGGCGTCTTGGTGGCGATCTGCACGCCCTTGACTGTTCTTAGCACGCCGCCCGCGCCCCACGTCTCGTAACCCGGATAACGCGGGTCGATGTCATAGGCGGCGCCGCGCCCGACATCAGCGCTGGTGCCGTTGTAGCCGAAGATAATATTGCCGGATTCGGATTCGTGGAGTTCCAAGCCATACGGGCCGTAGGAAGATGGTGATTCGTGAACGAACCAGATTTCCTGCCCGAGACTTTGCGGATCCATGTCAGAGTAATGCTCCGCGTCTCCGTGGCCGAGTGTGGTGCTGTAAAGGCCCTGACCGTTGTCATCGATGACGCAGGCGCCATAAACAATCTCGTCTTTGCCGTCGCCGTCCACGTCGCCGACGCTGAGGCTGTGCGCGCCCTGGCCGCGATAGTCGAGATTGCTGCCGGGGCCGCTGTTGCTGTCGAAGTTCCAGCGCTTGGTCAACTGGCCGTTGCGCCAGTCCCACGCCGTCAGATAGGCGCGCGTGTAATAACCACGGCAGAAAATCGCGCTGGGCCGCACACCGTCGCAGAAGGCCACGCCGGCAAGAAAACGATCCAAACGGTTGCCGTAGCTGTCGCCCCAGATGGTGTTGATGCGCGAGGCGCTGGGGTTGTCGTCGTTGTTATCTTGATCGCGCTTCGGATAAAAGGTTGTCGTCGCCATTTCAGCGCCGGTCAGGCCATTGAATACTGTGATAAACTCCGGGCCGTGCAGGACATAGCCGTTGGTCGTGTTCGCGTTGGGATTGTTGAAACGGTAATCGTCCGTGTTGTTGAACGTGGGGTGCGGGCCGTTTGACGTCTGCCACTTCGCGAGGCCGCCGACGTAATTGGTTTGCCCGTCGACCGAACCCGGAGCGGTGCGGCACATCAACTCCGCTTTGCCGTCGCCGTCAAAATCGTAAACCATGAAATCCATGTAATGCGCGCCGGAGCGGATGTTTGGTCCAAGGTCGATCCGCCAGAGCCGGGTGCCGTTGAGCTTGTAGCAGTCGAGAAAGGTGTTGCCCGTGAATCCGGCGAAGGAATTATCCTGCGAGTTGGACGGATCCCACTTTAGAAAAATTTCGTATTCGCCGTCGCCGTCCACATCGCCAACGCTGCAATCGTTTGCGTTATAGGTGTAGGGCACGCCATCCCAAGCGACACCGCTGGGCGGTGGTGTGAGCGGGATGTTGAGGTATTGCTGGATTGCTGAGCCGGCGATGGTGAAGGAACCGCTGTTGGCTTGGGTGACGCCGTTGATGATGGGTTGGACGAAATAAATGTGCGTCAGGCCCGAACTCGCGCCGCCATCGACGACGTTGCAGGTGTTTGAGACATTTGCAGAGACAAGATTTGTCACGCCGCTGGTGACGCGGAAGAGGTTGAACTTGGTGTCGTCCGGATCGGTGCCGAGCAAACGCCAGCCGACATAGACCGAGGAACTGCCCGTGCGCATGGCGACGACGCCGCGCCCGAGATTTTCCAATTGGCGTTGCGCGAAGGCGGGGCTGGCCAGCAGAAGTCCCAGCAAGAGGGCGGGAAGAAATTTGATGATTCGCATTTTGGAACAAACCGCAGAGGCAGGCCTACCGGCGCCGCGACTGGATTGAACAAGGAGAATCTACAGTATCCGGGCTTCGGAGTGCTGTCCCCTTTACTGGCTACCCCCCTTTCAATAAACCTCCAAATTCCAAGCTCCAAGCACCATAGAAACTTCAATCTTCAAAGCGGGAACTCCTCAATCTAATTCATCAACGCCGTCAATTATTGACCGCCTGCCGCCCGCCAGCGGCGGAGGAGCACCACCAAAATGGCTCCGTAGAGTCCCAGAATGACGAAATTCCAGACGGATTCGCGCACTTTGGCTGGTTTTGGGGAGGTGGGAGTGGGTGCAGTGATGGGGTTAGTTGCGGGAGGGATATTGATTTGAGGAATTGCGGCGAGAGTATTTGTGGGCGTAAAAGTCGCCGGTTGTGGGGTGAAGTCGGCGGTGGGGTTGCTCGCGAATAATACGGGCTGTCCGAGCACTTTCGAGTTCACCATGTCGAGGACGGTTACGGTGGTGCCGAAGGGGCCGTGCTCGGAAAGGGATTTCAAGCCGGCGGCATTCAGTTTCAAGCCACTGCGTGTGGCGGGATATTCCAGGCTGAACTTGACGTGATTTTCGTTGCCGAGAGTGACGTTGGTGCTGCTTGCGGATAGTGAGCCGGCGACGCCGGTGATCTCAAAAAATTGTCCAGCTTGATGTTGGAGTTCCGAGAGCTTGGATTGGAACAGCGCGGGTTGGTCTTCAGGTTTTTGTGACCGTGGTCCACCGGCGAGGAGCATGGCTCCGTTGAACTCCATTTCGATTTCGACGAGGGTACGGTTGGTCTCGATGCGGATGGTGGAGGTGATTTCGTAGGGGTCGTGGGCGAAGGCGGGGAGGGAGAAGAAAATTACCAAAGCGGAAAGCGAGAAAGCGAAAAGCGGAAACTTGAACGAGGACCTCATCCCCGAGGGGAGGGAGTCAGCCTCACGCGTCAAAAAATTTGAGCACTGTTGTTGCAAATCCAACGGTGGGAAACTTTCCAGCCTGCCGACTGCCAGTCGGCGATACAGCAGACTATCAGTCTGCGGTACGTCCGATTGATGCTCGCACACTCTTAAGTTCACGGGGGCAGCAGGTTTATCTTGGTGGGTTCGTCGCGGTTGCAGGTTAGCTTGCCGTCGGCGTATTTCAATTCGACGACTTGGAGGGAACTGCGGCGCTGCTCGTAACCGTCTTTCTTGGCGTCTTCGCCGCGACGGCCGGGATGGGTGAAGTAAAAGAGGAAGGCGCGGTCGCCGCTAACGATGACGTCGGGATGACCGCCCTTCACTTCGTCGTCCGTGCCGTGGCCGGGCTCTTCCAGCAGATTGCCGCCCGGCTGGCGCGTCCAATGCAGGGCATCCTCGGAGCGATACACGGCGAGGCCACGCCAGACGTCGGTGATCATCCAGTAGGAGTCCTTCCAACGGAATACTTTCGGACCTTCGCCGGATTGGTCGCCGACGGCTTTGCCTTTGTCGGTCCATGAATCCACGGTAGAGGGAAACCCACCCGCCGGCGCATGGTCAGAGTGTGTGCGCCGCACCTCATCCGGCCTGCGGCCAGCCGAAGCTCGGCCTGCCGCATCTCCCCAGAGCGGAGAAGGCTCTCCTCCAAGGAGGGGAACGGCGTTCGCGGGCGAGTCGGCATAGTAGATGGATTTGCGGTCTTTCTCGTTGTTGTACCACATGCGCCAGATGCCATCGGGAAGACGATAGATGCAGGCGTCGATGACCTTGTCGGATGCGAGTTTGAATGGCTGCGGGTTCGACCAGTTCAGCAGGTTCGTGCTGGTCAGGTGCACGATGGTGCGCGGGTGATTCCAATCGTTAAAGATACCGGGTACGACGGTAAGCAACATGTGATGCAGTCCGTCGGATGTGGTGAAAATTTCGGGCGCCCAATGCGTGGTGTTCGTGCCGCCGAACTCGGGCGACAATTCGATTTGCGCGGTGCCGACGTATTTCCACGTCGCGCCGGCGTCCGCTGATTCCGCGATGCCGAGGCGCGTGGCATGCACCCATGATACGCCGGGGGCATTCGTGTCGTTGGCGCGGCGGTTGGTGTAGAACATCCACCAGCGTTTCAGGTGCGGATTCCAGATGAGGGCCGGGTCGGCGGCGCCGTCGTGGATGGGGTCGCGGAAGAGGGGTTTGGGGGCAACGGCGTCGGTGGTTGAGGAGAGGGCGGGAAATGGGGAGAGGAAAGCGAGCAACGCGAGAAATAGAGTGGCGCGCAGGATGGCGAGGTTCATGGCGAGGATATTGAGAAAGCACGAACGGATGGCAACTCTCAATACCTCCCTTTCAATACAAAATTTCGTCTGACGTAGAATTCGCTTTCCACGCGAGACTGTTCTGCCACGCTTACGGCAATTCAAAGAAGGACTCAGCGCCTATGGCAACAACTAATAGGCCATTCAGGACGAACAATTCCGTCCCAGAACCAATGGAACAAAGACAAATTCTTAGTTTCTCGACTGACGATTCGCACAAAAACCCAACTAAATTCTGACTATGGCACGAGACGAAGCGTATCAAAATGCGGAACAAAAGATTGAGGAAGCGCTGCGGAACGCCGCGACCGAACTCGATCTCAACGGTTCGAAACTCACCGAGTTGCCGGAATCGCTGAAGCAGCTTACGGAGTTGCGGAGTCTGCGCCTCTACAACAACCAACTGGAGGTTCTGCCGGACTGGTTGGACCAACTGAAAAAACTCGAAATACTTGACCTTGGATTTAACGGCCCAGTCACACCTGGAATTGGAAACCGTCTAAAAGAATTACCCCCTTGCATCTCGGAGTTGCGAATGCTCACTACTCTTGATCTGTCGGGCAATTATTTTGATGAGCTCCCGCAAGTTATCTTTGGACTTTTCCAACTCGAACGATTCAGTGCTAGAGGTAACAAACTCCAATCTATTCCCAAGGAAATAGCTGATCTCAAAAAACTGCGATATCTGAACCTGAACCAAAACGCGATCACTACAATTCCTCCAAGCCTTACCAAAATGGAAAAGCTCGAAGAGCTGGCCCTTGGTAACACTCGCCTAAGCCCGGATAGCCTTTCTATCATTTGGCGTCTAAAACAGTTGACCGGCCTTTATCTTCAACAATCGGTGCTGAATCCCGTACCAGAGGAAATTGGGAATCTGAAACGACTCATAAACTTGAGTCTTTGGGGCTGCGGCTTGACTGAACTTCCAAAAGCCATAGGGGAACTCAAAAACCTCAAAAAGATTGAACTATACGACAACCCGCTGGGGCCAGATCTTTCCGCCGCCTACAAGGAAGGCGTCGATGCCGTTAAGCGCTATTTGCGCGAGTTGGCAAAGGGTGGCAAGAACCGCTATGAAGCCAAGCTCTTGATTCTTGGTGACGGAAATGAAGGTAAGACATGTGTTTCTCGTGCATTACGCGGTCTACCGTTCCGCGTCCAAAAGACAACCCGAGGTGTCGATGTGGTTCAGTGGAGGTTTCCACATCCCGACGATGCCGCGAATAAGGGGAAAGAGATTGCGCTAAACATTTGGGATTTCGAGGGACAGGAGATCAGCCATCAGACACACCAATTTTTCCTCACCTCTCAAGCTCTCTATGTCCTTGTGTTCAAGTGCCGCGATCAATTCCTGATGGACCGCGCGGAATACTGGCTGGACACAATTCGTGCTCGTGCTCCGCAGGCGAAAGTGGTGATTGTCATCAGCCAATGCGAGCAACGCTCCCCACATATTCCATTGGACAAAATTCAGTCTCAATACGGAGATATGCTGGCGGAGGAATGGTTTTTCTCCGTGGGATGCAAGCCTGAGAAGGGCTCCAAGCTCGGAAAGAATATCGAAAAGCTGCGTAATTTTTTGCAACGCGCAGCCTCAAACTTAGAGTTTATGGGTTCGCCATGGCCCATGAGCTATGAAAAAGCAGAAGCAGCCATAAAGGCGAAATCAAAGACCAACGTGTCCCACATTTCCCGCGCAAAACTAGATGATATTTTACGCAAAGCGGATGTGAGCGAGGGCAATTTTGATGGAGCGGCTAATTCAATGGCTCGCATTGGAGCCATTACGCAATTCCCAGATTGTCCTGATCTGCGCGATTTCGTTGTGCTGAAACCACAATGGCTGACGAAGGCAATCAGCATAGTGATGGAGGATGGACAGCTTTCGGAGGACAAGGGGGAGATTGCATTGAAGCGGATGGAAAGCATCTGGAGTAAAGCGCGCTATGTAGCAATGTTTGCAACATTTCACGACTGCATGAAGGAATTCGAGTTGTGTTACGATCTCGAAGACCACAGCAGTAGTTGCCTGGTTCCGCTTCGTTTTGGTTATGTCGCTCCGTCAATCCCGTGGACGGAAATACCCGGGCTCAAAGAACGGCGGATGGAATACAAACTGAACGTCCGTCCGCCGATGGGAATCATGAGCCGCTTCATAGTGAAAACGCATCACATGATTGTGAAGACGACGAAGCATCCTAAGGGAGTTTATTGGCACAATGGAGTTTTTCTGAGGACAAACAGTCCATCCGCAAGCGAGGCGCTGTGCGAGTTTCTGCCGGATGAGAGAATTTTCCGCGTACGCGTACGCGCGGCTTTTCCGCAGAACATGTGTGAACAGATTCATGCTTACATTCAAGCGGTCTTTTCCTTCTTTGGTGGCCTGTCGTTCGAACGCTCTTACGGATGCATTAAAGTGGATGACCGAACCGGCGCTGAGTCGCAATGCAAGGGTTTCCATACTGAAAAGCGAATCTACACGGAGATTTCCATGGCGGAGCCGGCCTTGATTGGCCAGCCAGTGCTCAGATGCGAGCACGAGCAGCATCAAGTTGATCCTCGAGCCTTGGTTTCGGGCTTTAGCAGCTTCGGGGGGTTTATTGAACAACGACTCGAGGACATGATGCGGCGCCAGTTGGACAAGACACCGCAATGGGCAGAACCCTTCTTGCATGGCGTTGGAACGTTGCTTGATTGGGTGCAACAGAACAACGGCAAGTTGGACCAACTTCTTCAAGGTCAAGCCACCCTTGCAGTGGAATTCAAACAGGAGGCCGAATTAAAGCTGCACGAGTATCTCACGTGCATGAGCCAGATGCTTGACGATCGCGACCACACGGCGGCACCGGGTCTAATCTTGCTATCGACCAAAGACAGAAGCAGATGGAATCCTGTCAGCTATTTCAAGAACACTTATATTCTCACGCCCTATTGCGAGTGCGAAGGAAATATCCATGCGTGCGACGATGGAGCGGTACCTTTTACCAAGGACAGGGCATGGTGGGGGAAATCTGCACCGTGGGTTGCACGAAGCGTGAAGTTGCTCGCGGTCGGCCTCCAATTGGGATTCGTTGGAATGCCTTTAGTGTCGGGTTCGGAGGTGGCCAAAGAGATTGAAGACCAAGTAAAGTTCATGGAGGAATTAACGAAGCATCTCGAATTGGAGGCGCCCAAAGAGACCAAGGATTCGGGTTCTGAACAAATCACTGGCGGTGAGGTTGGCAAAGACCTGCGAGGGAGTGATCGCGAGTCGAAAGTAACGCGCGCGGCCTTGGCGCGATTCCTCGAAGAAACGGCGCCTAACAAGTATCGTGCTCGGCAATGGGGTTCGCTGCGCCGCGTGCGCATGAGTGATAATTCGTATCGTTGGCTGTGTGGGGATTGTGCGCCGAAAGCGCGGTGAAGGTGAGTCGGGGGGCGTCGGGGCGTGTGTCGCGCCTACGGCGCTGGAGAGTTTGGTTTGCGACGGTTTCAGAGCATTTCTACCCGTGTTGAAGCTGTTGAAACAGCTGGCGTTCGGATGCGTTGTTAACACCCAGCTGAAGCTGGGTGTTAATGAGAGGGGCATTTGGAAAAGGCGGTGATATTTGGGCGTTTGGAACCGGATAGTGCGAACAGGAACACACGGGCGAGGTGGCAGCGCCACTGGCCAGTCCCGTGCCACTACCGCTCTGGCGCCCATTCAGGGCGCGGTAAGTGTACACGCCACAAACCCAAGGCATCGCTGCGCTCAGCCTTGGGCTGGATTCCCGTGGCTCGTTGAGCCACGGGAAGAGACTCAGATTTTTGACCGCGGACGACGAGGTCGCGGCGTCACTGCCACAGCCCGTTCACTACAGTGGGGTGGCCTGAGGAGTCCGCTTATTCGGACAATCGATCGGCCTGATCAACTCCGATGTTTGCGGGAAGCGGGATGCGAAAGTCGCCGCCTTGGATCTCCACATTGCGGAGCTGGTGTTTGCAGCAGTAGAAGAGGGCGTCCATGGCGCCGCCAAATTTGCGGGCCCGGTCCGGATGTTCCGTCCATTCAGAGGGGTTCTCAAGATACTTTGCGGTTTCCAAGTTTCGCAGTAAGACACTCATATTCGGTTCTCAGGTTGTTGGCACGTTCCTTTGGATGATGTCACGCAGAGTCTGCGGGCTGCGAGGGTGTGCCATGCCGACGACAACCGCCTGACGCTGCTTTCCTTATTCGGTGGGTTCGACAGCACAGTTTTGGATTTGTTCAATTCTGCGCGGGGTTGGCCAAATAAAAAACATCCAACGTCCAACAACCAACATCGAACAACCAATACGGGAAAAGCGCGTGTTGTAAATACTCTACAGCTTTATGTCTAGCGGAGTGCTGCGGCTGGTCTCGGCGACAAAGCCGCGCTCCGAAAAAGGAACACACGGGCGAGACGCCCGTGCCACTACGGCGGCGCTCCGGGGAATTAGAAATTGTAGCGGAGGGAGGCGAAGAAGGTGTGGGTTTGGCTGGAGGATAGATGGGCGTAGTCCAAAGTTGCTGGTGCTACGAGCAGGAGCTTATAGCCCAGGCCAGCTTCAAAACGTTTTGTCAGTCGATAGTGGATGCCGGTCGCAAACTGGCCGCAAGCCGTAATGGTTTTGTCCGTCTGACTATTTTCCCGAGGGACGGCGATCAGGCCGACGCCGCCGGCGCCGAGGCTGAGAAAGGGGCGAAGCTTCTCGCCGGGATAACTCCACGCGAGGTTGGCCAGAAGCGGGACCTGATAGTAATCGTGCCGGCCAAGATCGATCAAGCGGGTGTGCACCAAGCCGGCTTCGGCTTCGAGAGCGAGCCAACGGTTCAGTCGGTAGCCGTAGACGAAATCACCGCGCTCGCCGTTTTTGGTGCGTATCATTCCATCATTGGCGCCGAAGGACACTCGGAATGCATCTTGGATGGCGTAGCCGGCGTCAAAACGGAGGTAGGTGCGGGAATCGTTTTGGAAATCGTCGGCGGCGCGGGCGGTGAAAAGGGAAAGGAAAGAGAGCAAGACAAGAAGAAGGGAGCGCATGCGGGGAGGTTGGGCCAAACGCGGGGAAGAATTCAAGATTCAACATCGAACATCCAGTCAGGACGTGATGCGTGATGCGTGAAGGGACTAGACAGAGCTGAACAGGAGTAACCACGGATGGACACGGATAAACACGGATGGGGCGGGAACCACCAAAGCTCGAAATTCCAAGTAACAGAGAAACTTCAAATCCCCTCAAAAAATAGGAAGGCAATGTCCCCGTGTCAGAGAGTTTGCAAAGGATAGGCGATGAGGATGGAAATAAGAACGTTGCTGCGGGTCGCAGACCCGCACTCCGGCAATAGAACGCACAGGCGGGACGCCCGTGCCGCTGTTTTACTTGGAGAAGGATACCGTTTCCGGACTTTTGTGGATGAGGACGGGTTCGGTGTGGCGCCAGAGGGGCTTCTGGGTATCGGAATCAAGGGCGGTCACGGTAATCTTGTGGGCGAGCTGGTTGCCGTCGATGTCACCGACATAGATGTTGCCGTCGATTTGATAGATGGTGTTGCCATGCGTGTAAGACGAATCCCACCAGCGCACGGAGATGGCGCCGTCCTTTGTCTTTTCCCCACGACCGGACTCGGCTGGATTGTTAAGCGCCTGAAAATTCAGGCTCGGAACGTCCAATTGGTAGTTTGTGTTTTCGTTCTCGAAATGGATGCAGGAACCCATCCGGAAGCGATAGGCCATCAGAAGATGATTGGTCGAGCCGATGTCCTTTTCTGCGCTGGCGATAAGGCGGCCATCAAAATCATAAAGTTCAAACCACGGCGTATTGTTAGTCGGCACGCTTTCTAGGCCAGTGTTACCGGCCATCACGGCATAGCGAACCACATTGGACGCCATCAGCACCCAACCGGCGAAAAAGTTGGGGCGGGTATCGGGAATGGGAAAAGATGTGAACCGATCCTCACGCCCATCAAAAAACACCAGCGAATGCCGATAGACCGCCTCGAATTCGTTCACCTCAAAGATGCAGCGATCGGCGAGGGTCCACGGGTCACGATCCGATCTGGCTCTGACGCTGAACTCGCCCTTAACCGGAGAGTTCGTAAGTGACCGTTTCAATCCATCACGAAAAATGGAAAAGCCGTCTTCGCCTGCGATGAGCGTGGTGCGGCCCGCCTGACCGGCAAAATCGCCCTTGCCGCCGTCCACCATGCGCCCCGAATTTTCGTCAAGTATCACCCAATCCTCAAAACAGGGTTGATCGGAGGCATCAATCGCACTGCGAAAAATCAGAACCTTGCCACCCGAAGGAAGAATTTTGCAGATGAAGTGATCCGGTTTGCTTCGCGTGCCCTTGCCGACAAGATGCAAGGCCCACTCTTTCATATCCTCGAAGCCAAAACTATTGGTCACACCCTGCTGGGGGATCTTATTCAGGCGAGACCGCCATTCCACCTTACCGGAAGCGAGTGTGCGTTTTTGCAATTCTTTGTTTGCGACCAGATAGACGAAGGAATCGCCCGCCCCGGCGGAAATAACTCCCGATACCCTGTCCCGCCACAAAAAGGCGCCGGTCCTGGCATTCAGTGCAATGATTTCATGCGACGGGCTTTCGTCGACGGATTTGGAAAGCAGAACGAATTCGTCCGAAGCCGTCACCACATCAAGCTCGACGGTCGTCTGGGCAAAGGCAGCACTGGAGAGGACAAGCAGAGCCGCCAATAAGCAGCCCAGTTGAAAGAGTTTGAGCGGTGGCGGCATGAGATGCGGGCGCGGCAATGGCGAGGTCAGCGTTGCAGAAATTGGAAGGGGTGATAAGGAAATTTTCGGGAATGCGGGGCGTGGAACCTTCAACCACGGATGGACACAGATAAACACGGATGGAAAAAAGCGGAGCCGGTCTGACAGAGAATCTTGATGGTCTGACGCTCGCCCCCTGCCCAGTGACTCACTCGTCCCCACGAGTTCGGCCCCGAGGGCCTTCGCTGGTGCGAATTCCTACCTCCGCGTCCCACGCCTCGGAAGTCCCCCAGGGAGAGGGAGAATTATTCGCCGTCTCTTGCAGATTTTGGAGGCGGCTTGATTCGCGCGAAGTTGATTCCGTCGCCTGACGGTGGCAGGTCCGAGCCGGACTGGCAGTCCACTTGCGATCGCTCGGCGACGGGGACGTCGCAGCGCGACATCCCTACCAGCATGGCTACTTGCGCTTGGCTTCGAAGTCGGTGCCGATGGTTTGGTCGCGGCTGCCCTCGAACATTCCGCTTAGTTCCTTGCCGTCGGGGCTGAGGGCCAGATGGTAGCGTTGCTCATGCGAGCCCCACGTGCGCGTGAACTGGAGATAGTTTTGCTTGAAGGTGCCGTTGAGTTTGCCGCCGTTGCCGCCGCTGGTGTCGAACATCCGGCCGGTGATGGTGCCGTCAGAAGCTTGCTTGAGTTCCATCTTGCCGAAATAGGCGCTGCCGGGAACGATCCATTCCCATTCGCCGGTGACGTCGGTGCTGCGATTCTTGACCGTGGAACAGGCGGTGGCGAGCGCGGCGAGGACGAGGATGAGCAGGACGTGGGCGGTTTTCATTTCAGGCCTTTTATGGTTTGGGCATATCCGTTCATGGACGGCTATGGCTGAAAGGCAGAAAGCCGGATGGGCGAGTTGCTGGCAAGGATTTTCGGGTGAAGAGAGGTTTCAAGTTCCACGTTTTAGGTTTCAGGTTTTTGTCTGGAATCGCCCTTTTCTTACTTTTTTTCCCGCGGCGGGAAAAAATTCGGGCTTTTTTCGAAAAATAGATACCGCGGCGGGAAAAAGTGGGGGCGCGGAAAGTGTATTAGTGGAAGCATGATGATGGAGAATAAAAGATGGCAACGAGCGGAAGACGGAAGCCAGAGGTCCGAGGTCAGCAGTCAGAGGTCGGGGCAGGTTTCAGGTGCGAGGTTCCAAGTTTCAGGTACCCTTGGGCCCCTCCTTCGCCAGAGGCTATGGAGGGCAGGGATTCGTGGTTAATCGTGCTTAATCGTAGTTAATCGTGCAAAAAAGGAACCTTTTGTTTTTTGAGAAGTGCCCAGCCGACCAAATCAGGGTCATTCAAGCCTATTCAAGGTTATTCAAGGTACTTTTTTTAAATGGCATGCCCGAAGTCAGTGGTTGGAGGTCCGCGAGGCGAACCATCCAACGCTCGACGCCCAATAACCAACATTGTTTTTTTGACCGCTAACGCGCCCCAAATGGCTCTTTCGAGCCTGTTCTTTGAAATCCAGAAATCAAACAACCCGGTCGTTGCCCCGATTGTGTGCGGGACAACGCCGGGCATCAGAGCATTTCTGTCAATGCTCCGTTGGGTTGGGCGAATACGCCGTCAATGATTGCCGTGGCCGTGGCCATGGTCGTCATCATCATCATCATCGTCGTGACCGTGGTGTTTCTTTTTCTCGACGGGATAGAGGCTGCCGAACAAGCCGTGGCTTTCGTCACCGGGCCCGGCGCTGAAATAGACCGCGTCGGCATCGCCGCCGCGTCCGCCATTGCCGACGCGCAAGGCCCAGAGTCCGTCAATGGAGATAGGTCCTTCATGCTTGCCCTTGAGGAACCCGCGGAATTTGCCGTTCGCGTCAAAGGTCATGATGGTGCCGCTGCCGAAGTTGCCAACGAGCAGTTCGCCGGCGTGCTTGCCGAAATTCGCAGGGGCCAGCGCTATTCCCCAAGGCGAGTTGATCTCATGCAGTTTGCCGCCAGCGTCGGAACCGGTCACGAATCGATGGAATTTGCCCGTCGTGGGATTCAACACATCGATGAGCCCGTGACCACGGCCAGCGACGTCGTCGCCGTCCGGGCCGACTTTCGCGAAGGTGACGAAGATGAGGCCGTCCATGGATTCGACGTTGAAGGGCGCATATTTGGCCGGCGCATGCGTGTCGACGAATTGCGCGACGAGGTTCATCGCGGAGTCGTAGGCGTCGACAGTGCCCTCGGCGAAATTGGCGGCGAGCAGGAGCGGCCCATTGGTGGTACTCGCGAGGGTGACGCCTTTGTAGGAGGCATTCGTCCGCACGGCGAGCACTTCAGCGGCGGTGCCCAACGCGCCGCGCCAGCCGGAGATGACGCCGTCTTCGCTGACAAAGAGGAAGACATTGCTGTGGAAGCCGGTCGTGTTGTTGAAGACCTGGCCGGTCACGTTGCCTTCGCCGGGAATGGTAACGGTGAGGCCCTGTTTCACAACGTGCTCGACGTCAGCAGCGTCGTTCGTCACGGCGTAAAGCGTGGAGACACCGGTGCCGTTGTCGCTGACCCAGAAGGGGCTGGCCGCACTCGAGGACAGGCCCCAAGCGTTGACGAGGTTGGTGTCCTGTATCTGCGCGACGCCGGGAAGGTCGGAGACGAGGTTGATCTGCTGGTAGTGGTCGTCCGCCCGCGCGGGTGAGCAAAGACACGCGAGCGCGAGGAGTGTGGTTGGGAGAAGCAGCGACAATCGACGCAGACGGATTGCCGGAGTTGAGGAGAGGACTGAATGTTTTTTCATAATACTATTCTTTCTCTGGTTTGCATTGGTTTAATGCCGCTGCGAGTGCAGCCACTTGAAAACCACCCACCCTCTCTGGCGCGATAAGGTCAGAGCCCCGAGGGCATCTTCACTGAGCAATGTACACTTGCAGTGACAGAGTGTACGCAACGACTTGGATAAGAAGCGTACGTGCCGTATTTGTTCCCGATAAATACGGCGCGTTCCAGCAACGATCAGGTGACGATTGTTGACGCGCCAAGGTGACGCTTTCTGAATCTGAAGTCTACTCGCCTACAAAGGGTCCTCGGCTCTTTTCGCCGGGACTTCGCAGGCGATGAAAGTGAAGCCGAGCAGGTGTTCGTTTGCATCCCACAGGGGCATGATGATGACGTGCGCCCAATAGGGGAAACGGTCCTTACGCAGGAGCAAGGTCGCCTCCTCGAAGCGGCCCAAAGTGACGGCCCAAACCAAGGACAAGGCGGGCTGGCCAACGGCGATGCTTTCGAGGGGGTAGAACCGGGAGAAATGTTGCCCGAGGATCTCGTCGGACTGGTAGCCGGCCATCTGTTCCGCGCCGACGCTCCAACTGATCAGGCGCCCGGCCTCATCGAGCATGCAGATGGAATAATGCGGCACGGCTTCGGTCAGAGGCGGGAAGCGCCGCGCAATTTCGTACGGAGCGAAGTCCTGATCGCGGCTGGTGCGTTCGCCGCCCTCACGGATTGCCCGCTTCACGGCAGGCACGAGCCGGGACAGCCGGGTTTTGAGGATGTAGTCAGTGGCGCCGCGTTGAAGGGTCTCGATCTCGTTCTGGTGCCCTTCCCGTCCGGTGACGAAGATGAAGGGAATCCCGGGATACCTTTGCTTGGCCAGCGCCAACGCATCGAAGCCGCTGAAAGCAGGCAGGCCGTGGTCGGAGAGGATCACATCGGGTGCATCGTGCTCAAGCTTGTCGACGAAAGCCTGCTGCGTCTGCACGCAGTCAGCGCGAAACTGCAGGCCACCCTGGCGCAGCTCGTTTTGAACCAGCTCCGCGTCGTTGGCGTCATCTTCCAGCATCAAGATGTTCAGCTCAGATTTCATGGCCTTGGGTTTTTGAACGCACGACAGTACGGCGTTCGAGATTATTCGGGGAGAGTCTGGGGAGGACTCCGCCGCATCCCACGATCAGGGCGGTCCCCACTTGGGAATGACACTACGCCGATTTTTCGCTGCGGCAACTGATGAAACGAAAAAAAATCTGAACCGTGAATTCGCCGACAGCAGAGTCGTTGCCAAACGAAAGCGCCCGCGAAAATTTAACAATTTTCACGAGACGCAATGCGACGCAGTGCTTACCCCATGGTCAGCACCACGCGAAAGCGGGCTTTGCCGCTCATCATCCGCGGGTAGGCTTCGTTAACCCGTTCCAGCGGGAAGACTTCGTTCATGGCGCGTACGCCGGACAACACGCTGAAGGCGAGCGTGTCCTGAGAATCTTTCGCGGTGCCGGAATACCAGCCCTTGATGGAGCGTCGTCCCATAAGCAGGAACAGCGGCGAGACGGCCAACGACTGCGCCGCGCCGATGACCATGAGGGTACCGTTGAGGCTGAGGCCGGTGTGAACGGAACCCATGGCCGCGCCGTCCGTGACGGTGGCGATGATGGCCCGCGCGCCGCCGAGTTTTTGCAGCGCAGCGGCCGGGTCGCCCGCCTGACTATCGATATAGTGGTGCGCGCCGAGTTTCTTCGCGAGGGGCTCCTTGTCCGCACCACGCGCGATGGCAACGGTGCGGAAGCCCATCTTGACGGCGTATTGCACACCGAGATGGCCAAGGCCACCGAGGCCATGCACGGCAACGAGGTCGCCGGGACGGGCACCGCTGTTGCGAAGGGCGTTGTAAGTGGTTATGCCGGCGCACATGAGGGGTGCGGCCTCCACGGGGGACAAATCATCAGGCACGAGCGCGACGGCGATGGCGGGGGCAATCATGTATTCCGCATAACCGCCATCGAACGAGATGCCAGTGATTTGCAAGGCGACGGTGCAGCCGAAGAAGTCGCCGCTGCGGCAAGCATCGCAATGACCGCAATGACCGCCATGCCAGCCCACCCCAACCCGTTGACCGGGTTGCCATTGCGTGACACCCGCGCCCACGGCATCCACAACTCCGACAACTTCGTGGCCGGGCACGCGCGGGTATTGCAGGCCGGGCCAGTGACCTTCGACGACAAGCGAATCGCTATGGCAGACGCCGCAAGCCTGGACCTTGATGCGCACGGTACCGGGACCGGGCTCGGGGATATCGCGTTCGACGATTTCAAAAGGACCGTTCGGGCGGGAGATTTGGGCAACACGCATCTTAGGCATAGTCAGGAATGGGTTGAGGGTTGGATTGGTTCGGTTTCACCGCAGGAATGTTTTTACACCAGGTTAACTGAATTGAACAGGGGCGCGGATGATTTATTCACGTCGGACATACGCCAGAAACATAAAATTTCTGCACGTATTAAAAAGTGCGATTCCGTAAACATTGTTTTCGACAAAGCTCGTGCGGTAGTTATTTTGCCCCTTGTCACGCGCCGCGCCGGTACGGTCACCGTCACGCAGGCAGCGCGACAAAAAACCAACATCAGAAATCAGAAAGGTATTCCATGCCCTACGTTTTGATCCGTCACAAAGTTGCCAACTACGCGAAGTGGAAGAGCGCGGTCAAAGCGTTCAAGCCATTGCGCAAAGGGTCCGGGGAAAAAAGCTTTTGCGTCTGCCGCAACGCCAAGAACCCAAATGACGTGACGGTTTTTTGCGCGTGGGATACGACGGCACGCATGAAGTCATACATGAAGTCGGCCGATTTGCGCAAGGCGATGAAGGCCGCCGGGGTCACCAGCAAACCCGAGGTGACGTTCTTCAAGACGATGGAAGATCTGAGCGTGGGTTGAAGTGTTCGCGAGGTGGGCTTGCCCAAAAGGCGATTTGCGGGAAACTTCGGCGGTGCAACGACTCGGCAAGAATCTCGGGGCTTACTTCGGTGAACGCATTGATATCCGCGCGGTGCTGCGGGATGCGGCGGAGGCCGCGCACAGGCATGGGTGGCGTTCGGAAATTTTCCATCGCGCGGAAAATCTGGAATGGCCTGCTTTCCACCGCCCTGCCCTACACAGCCAACAACCCTCGCGCCGGATTTATCTCAGCACCGGCATCCATGGCGATGAACCGGCAGGGCCGCTTGCGGCATTGCGGTTGTTACGTGAAAATCAGTGGCCGGAGGATGTGGAACTCTTTCTTATCCCGTGCCTCAATCAGATCGGTTTCGAATCGAACCGCCGTGAGAATCCGCAGGGCCTCGACCTAAACCGTGATTATCTCCACTTGCAGAGCGAAGAAATCCGCGCGCACGTCGCGTGGCTGCAATGCCAGCCAAAATTCGATCTTTGCCTCTGCCTGCACGAAGACTGGGAATCACACGGGTTCTACGTCTATGAGTTGAACCCGGACAGCCGCCCTTCCCTCGCGGAAGCCATGGTGCAACGCGTGGCAACTGTCTGCCCGGTGGATCAGTCGGAAATCATTGAGGGCCGGGAAGCAAAGAATGGAATCATCCGCCCGAACCTCGATCCCAAGACACGCGTGCAATGGCCAGAATCGTTTTGGCTGATAACGCACAAGACGCGGCTGTCCTACACGCTTGAAGCGCCGTCGGACTTCCCCTTGTCAACGCGCGTGGATGCGCTGGTGGCGGCAGTGCAGGCGACGATGGCAGTTGAGCGAGCAGCGCAACCGTGAGCTGCCGCACGCGTTCATTCGAACGTGTTCGTAAACCACTTCTGGAAGTATGCGCCGACCACAGGCATCGGTTTCATCTCGCCATTGATCGCAGCCAGAATGCCCATCACCAATAGGACGAGCATGGAGATACCAAACGCAAACAAGCATAGCGACCAGATCACAAGGGCCAGAGCTTTGATGATCATACCCAAGATAAATGAAAGGATGCCTGCGACGATGACCACCGCGATCCAGCCGACAAAGCCGAGGATGAGAAATCCAAGCATCTGCCGCAGATGATAGGCGCCCAGTTTTGTTTTCTTTTGCTGATGCAGAACGATGGCGACGATAAAACCGATCAACGTACAATAGCTGAGAATGGCAACCGTCTTGTCTTCCGGCCCGGCAGCAGCAGGAGGTGGGACTGGTGAGTTGGTTTTGACCGGCGGAGCTGTTTCAATCGGAGGGGTAGGCGTTGTTTCCATGATGTTTCGTTTGAGTCGGAATCTGAGTAACAGTTACCCAGCCAAGCTATTCACAGCGCCAAGAGGGTCAAGCAACCACCCGTGGAACTTTAGTGGCATTGTTAACCCCCAACGGTTTCCCTCAGAAAATATCTCGCGAGTGGCCCGCAGTTTTCCCAAACTCCGCCCGCATGTCGAATGCCCCTGTTTCCCCTGCCCCGCCCAGCAAAGCGAAGGTCTTCGTGCGCCGGCTGGGAAGCTCGCTCCTGCTTTGGGCGGTCGTGATTGGCGGGCTGTTTTCCGGGAACCGTTTCATTTCTGATTACGTTTTTCTCGGCATCATGACTCTGCTGTCAGTCACGGGGTTGGTTGAATTTTACGGCATCGCCAAGAAGCGTGAACTGGTTTGCTTCAAATGCTTTGGCATCACGGGCGGCGTTCTGTTGACCGTCGGCACATTCCTGCATTGCACGGGCAGACTTGGTGCGCAAAGTTCACTGACAAGTGCGAACGACTTCCAAACCAGTCTTCTTATCCTGTTTGTGCTGGGGTTGTGCGTGCGGCAGTTTCTCTCGCGCAGCAATACGGCGGGAATCGTGGCGATCTCCGTGACGCTCTTCGGCCTGATATACGTACCCTGGCTGCTGAACTTCATCACGCAGATCAACTTCTTCCCCGCACTCAAGCAGGGAGATGGGACGTTCTTTGTTCTCTATTTCATTCTCGTGACCAAGTTCAGCGACATGGGCGCGTATTGCGTCGGCTCGCTCATCGGGAAACACAAGATGATCCCACGCATCAGCCCGGGCAAAACGTGGGAAGGATTTGGCGGCGCCATTGTGGTTTCAACCATCGCCAGTGTCGTATATGTGCACCTCGCCAAGAATCACATGGCAGGCATGAATACGACGCACGCGATTATTCTTGGCGTGGTGTTGAGCGCGAGCGCAGTTGTTGGCGACTTGATTGAATCGCTCTTCAAACGAGAAGCCGGCCTTCGGGCTGAATGATGGACGCGATGCCAATCTTGGCCGCTCCGAGAATCGCCGTCACCTTCGCCATCACGCCGGGTTTATCCACAACACTCAGACGGACATAGTAGCGCGAAACTACATCGCCAATCGGCGCAACGCAGCCCTTGCAATCGTGCGGCACGAACGGCGGCACACGCGTGGTGCCGTGCGCAAGATCCAGCGCCGCATCCGCCATGTCGCTCAACACCGCGCTCGCCGTGGCATCCTTGCCGGCGCCGCGACCATAGAACAATGTATCACCCACCGCATCGCCGCGAACGAACACCGCATTGAACACGCCATTCACATTTGCGAGCACATGCGCGTTCGGGATGAGCGTCGGGTAAACAGACACTTGAATCTGTTGCCCGGCTTTTACTTTTCGCTTTCCATTTTCCAAAATCTTCACGATGCCCAGCAGTCGGATGGTGTAGCCGAGTTGTTGTGCAAATTGCATGTCGAGCTTCGAGATACTGCGGATACCTTCGACGTGAATCTGTTTCGGGCTGACCCAGAATCCGTGCGCGAGTGACGCAAGAATGCCCGTCTTGTGCTCGGCGTCGAAGCCGTCGATGTCCAAGTCCGGTGGCGTCTCGGCATAACCAAGCCGCTGTGCATCCGCGAGCACATCGGCGAACTCCGCGCCTTCCTGCTTCATGCGCGTGAGGATGTAATTGCACGTGCCATTGACGATGCCGTAGATGTGCGTGAAGCGATTTCCCACGAGCGCTTCGCGGATGGTCTTGATGATGGGAATGCCGCCCGCAACGCTCGCCTCGTAATAAATATTGGCGCCATTCGCCTTGGCCGCGGCAAACAATTCCTCACCGTGCGCGGATATCAGCGCCTTGTTCGCCGTGATGACCGGCTTGCCCAGCTTGAGCGCGGTGAGAACGATCTCCTTTGCGAGTCCCGTGCCGCCGATCAGTTCGATGATGACGCGGATATCCGGATCATTGACCACTTCCTTCCAATCGGTGGTCATGATGCGGCGCGGGATTTCGTAAGGGCGCGGCTCGTCGAACGCCTTCACGGCGACCTTCGTGATCGCAACCTGCACGCCGAGACGCGACGCCATGAGCGCGCCGTTTTGCTGCCAATGATGGAACACGCCGCTGCCGACCGTGCCCCCGCCAATCATGCCGATATTCACCTGCTGCATAGAGCGCGCAGCTTGCCGAGAAGCGAAGAGGCGGACAATGCAATTTTAGTTCGTCAAACTCGCTTCCCGCCATTGAGGCCCAAACCAAGCAGATACCCGAGCCAGACTGCAATCACGCAAAGTGCGACGGACGCAAACATGTTCGCCCCGGCTTTCAGCCACTCACCCGCACGGATGAGTTCAAAGGTTTGCAGACTGAAAGCGGAGAACGTCGTGTAGCCGCCGCAAATGCCGGTCATGAAGAATAAGCGTCCGGTTGTTCCGAGATAACGGCGTCCGCCCGGCTCCGCCAGTGCTGCAAGCAAACCGATGAGAAATGAACCGCTGACATTCACAAACAACGTGCCCCACGGAAACGCCCCACCCGCCCGATCCGCCACCAGCCCAGACAGCGCATAACGCCCCACGCTCCCAAGCGCACCACCGAGAGCGACCCAAAGATAGATGGCAAGTGACGGCGCATTCATCGCGCGCACAGCAGTAACGCAAAGACGCAAAGTTGCAAAGGCGCAAAACTTGGAGTGCTGCGACCTGTCGCAGCCTTTTCGCTTCGCCGACTTGTCGGCGAAGCAGCGCCGCGTTCAGCGGCGCGAATGTATGGCTTCGCAATCTGACATGCCGTGGCGACAAGTCGCCTGGAAGAAAAAGCGGTGACAGGTCACCGCACTCCAAAGAGAAAACGCCGAAGCAGGCTCCTGCCCCGGCGTTTTGAATTTCTTTAACTCACTTCCCCAGCAACGCCAGCGCCGCCTCGGCCATCTTCGGCCCAGTGAGACCATGCTTCTCGTAGAGATGCTCCGCGACATAAGCGCTCTGCCCAAACTCATCGTTGATGCCGAGCGTCTTGATCACATGCGGAATGCCGTTGTTCGAAAGCGCATGGCTGACCTGCGCGCCCATGCCGCAGACGAGTTGATGATCTTCAATCGTCACCACCTTGCCGCACTTCTTCACGGCGGCGCCGATGGTCGCAAGGTCCACGCGATTCACGAACGGATTGTTGATGACCGTCGCCTTCACGCCTTTCGCAGCGAGCAATTTGCCCGCCTCGACCGCCTTGCTGAACAGCGTGCCGCAACCGATGAGCACCACGTCGCTGCCCTCCTGCGTGACCTGCGCGCTGCCGAACGGATACGTCGCATTGTCGAGCCAGTAGACCGGATAGTTCTCGCGACCCACGAAGAAAATGTAACTCTCGCCGTCCTTGCCCGCCTTGCGGTCCTCAGCCTGGCGCTTGATGGCTTGATACACCAGCTCGTCCGCCTCATTCGCGCAACTCGGCGCGATGACCACCGTGTGCGGAATCGCACTCACCGCTGCAAAGTAAGTCGTGGCCTGATGCGAAGCGCCATCCGCCGCGTCTTGAAAACCAACGTGCGAAAACATCGCAATGACCGGCGCCTGCGAGAGCGCCGCCATCGTCAACGGCAGATTGCCCTTGGTCACGCCGAACTGCCCGAACGTATCCACGATCGCAACGAATCCAGCCTTCGACAACCCCGCGCCCACGCTGCACATGTTCGCTTCGGCGATGCCGACATCGAGATAACGATCCGTCGCCTTCTGGAATCCGCTGATGCCGGTGGAGCCCTGCACATCGGCGCTGACGGAATAAACCGGATAACCTTCCTTGGCCGCGCGAATCGCACCAGCGGCAAGACCGGCCTGCACTTTATCTTTCTTCACTGACGGCGCAGCAGCAGCGGCAGGTGCGGCGGCGGCCTTTGCTTTCTTCTCCGCTTCCTTCTTCTCCCAATCCGCGCGGAGCGCTTTGCCCCAGTTCACGAGTTCTTCTGGTGCGGTGTCGCCTTTGTAGAGTTCCGTGACCCAGTCCATGATCTTCTCGCCGTTCGCGAGCGGGAAGCCGTGGCCACCGGCGGAATTTTCCTCGGTCGCCTTGATGCCGTAGCCCTTGATGGTCTTCACCCAGAGGCACACGGGATAATTCGGATTCGCCTTCGCCTGCTGGATACCCTTCTCCACCGCGAGATACACCGCCTGCAAATCGTGACCGTTCGGAACCGAAATCACATTCCAACCCAGCGCGCCGAGCGATTGAAAACTGCGTTGCATCGAGAATGAATCCTTCGTGATGCGTCCAGAAAGTTTCGTGTCGTTGTCGGAGATGATCATCACGAACGGATTCACGCGATCCTTCGCGGCAAGACCGGGAATCGCGGCGAATGCTTCTTTCGCTTCGCCTTCCATGCTCGCGCCGTCAGAGACCAGGCAGATGGTGACGCGATCATTGCCGATGAGTTTGTCGCCGATGGCGAGGCCCTGCGCCTGCGGCAGCGACGACGAAAGCGGCCCATTCGAGAGCAACACGCCTTCGGGATTCAGATGCGATTCACCATGACCCGTGAGCTTGCTCTTCACGCTGCGGAAACCTTTCAACGTTTCAAACGTCATCCCATCGAAGCCATAGTTGGCGCGCAACGCATACACGCCATTCTCGCAATGACCCGCGTCGTTGATATAGTTGAACGCCTCATGCCATGGACGCCCCTGCGTGGCGAACATCTGCGCGTGGACCGCCGCGTTCAGTTCCGCAAACGCCGCCGGACCACCCCAGTGACAGGCCGCACCACCGACCACCGCGTGAACATCCATGAGCGCCACGAGTGTGCGCGTCGCACGTGGGTCGGCCACTACGACTTCCTGCCCCGCGAGGTTCTTCACCTTGACGGAGAGCTTCGGAGCGGCAGTGGGCGTGGCCGCGAGGCGCGACTTGATCGCGAGCGGCTTCAACGCGGGTAGTTCAACTTTTGCGACGACGGAATTATCAGCAGCCATAGATTTCTGAGTTTAGTTTAGATTCGGTCAAACGGCGGGGCGGATAATAGACAAACCACGGCAGCAAATGGAAATGAAAGTTCTGCAAACTGAACATGAAAGAATGCACTGGGAAGATGCACTAATGCATGTCTGGTCCGTGCCTTAATACGCACCGTGGGTGGATTGGATACGTGTCTTGCCCCTTGAATTACACGCCCCCGCTTATTACGCTGCACGTTCACGTTAGTCTTGAACCCTGAATTAGAAATATGAGCCAAATCGCAAACATCCTCGCCCGCCAAGTCCTCGACTCGCGCGGCAATCCCACTGTTGAAGTCGACGTCACGCTGACGAGCGGCGCTGCCGGTCGCGCAGCCGTTCCCTCGGGCGCCAGCACCGGCGAACACGAAGCCGTTGAACTCCGCGACGGCGACAAGAAACGCTATCTCGGCAAGGGTGTCACCAAGGCCGTCGCCAACGTGACGACCAAGATCGCCCCGAAACTTCTCGGCCTCGACGCCTTCGACCAGGTCACCATCGACCAGACCATGATCAAGCTCGATGGCACCGAAACCAAGGGCAAGCTCGGCGCCAACGCCATTCTCGCCGTCTCGCTCGCGAACGCCAAAGCCGCCGCGGCCGAAGCCGACCTCCCGTTGTACCGCTACATCGGCGGCACGAACGCCAAGGTCCTCCCCGTCCCGATGGCGAACGTCATCAACGGCGGCGCGCACTCCGACGCCCCGATCGATTTCCAGGAATTCATGATCATGCCGCACGGCCTGCCCACCTTCAGCGAAGGTCTGCGCGCCATCACGGAAATCTTCCATGCGCTCAAGAGCGTGTTGAAGAAGCGCGGCCTCAGCACCGCCGTCGGTGACGAAGGCGGCTTCGCGCCCAAGCTCAACAGCGTGGAAGACGCCATGGACTCCATGAGCAAAGCCGTGGCCGATGCCGGTTACAAACTCGGCAAGGACATCTATTTCGCGCTCGATGTCGCCGCGTCCGAATTCTACAACCACGACGGCACCTACACCTTCAAGAAGAGCACCGGCAAAACCATCACCGGCGTGCAACTCGTCGAGTTCTACGCGAAGCTCTGCAAGAACTACCCCATCGTCAGCATCGAAGACGGTTGCGCCGAAGGCGACTGGAAGCACTGGAAGCTGCTCACCGACAAGATCGGCGATACCGTCCAGCTCGTCGGCGACGATCTCTTCGTGACGAACGTGAAGTTCCTCAAGAAGGGCATCGACACCGGCACCGCCAACTCGATTCTCGTGAAAGTGAATCAGATCGGCTCGCTCACCGAGACGCTCGACGCGGTGCAGCTCGCACAATTCAGCGGCTACAGCGCCGTCCTCAGCCATCGCTCCGGCGAGACCGAAGACAGCACCATCGCCGACATCGCGGTCGCCACGAACTGCGGCCAGATCAAGACCGGCTCCTTGAGCCGTTCTGACCGGTTGGCCAAATACAACCAGCTCCTCCGCATCGAGCAATCGCTCGGCCGGAACGCCGTCTACGCCGGCCGCACCGCGCTCCCGAAAGCGCGCCGCTGATCGCCGTAGCCGCCGAGGTAACGAGGCGGTTGGCCAGTTCATAAATTCAAAACCCGGAAGCTGGGCAACCCGCTTCCGGGTTTTTCCTTCCGCCACCCGCACCCTACAAAACGAGGCACGGGTCCGGCATCCCCCGTACCGCAGGCGTCTCGCCTGCGAGTTCCGGCGGCGTCTCGCCGCCAGATCTTTCTCCTACTCCTACTCTTACTCTCGCTCCCTTCGCCCGCCCCGCACACTCGCAAACGAAAACGGTCGACTGGGTGAGAAAAAAACAAAGGGGTATCATTTTTAGCACGAATAACCACGATTAAGCACGAATAGCCACGAATCGCCTGCCCCCGTCCGGTCCGCCATAGCTTCAGCGAAGGTGGAAGCGACGGCAGAAGGAGCAGCAGCGAAGCTCCGACCTCTGACCTCTGAAAAAAATCCCATTAAGCGTATTTATCCGCACTTATGCGTATTTACGCGTACGGTTTTCCCTCCTCGTTCGCCTTTTCGTCCGCCTTTTCAGATTCTTTCGCCTCATTCCCCCCAAGCTTTGATTGATGCCAGCCATATAGCACCGCATGAATCCTATCGAGCTGCTCATCATGACTCAGATCACTTTCCAGCACATTGGGATCCTAAGCTTAGAATTCCACGTGGACAAGTTGTCGCGG
>JADMIO011246906.1_pt1 | contig 25216 bp, 33 predicted proteins | sample 8958161 | NCBI WGS metagenome assembly JADMIO01 (sample SAMN16585339, study PRJNA669376) | soil metagenome | isolation source: Crop rotation soil | place: USA: Cullars Rotation, Alabama | collected 2011
CGGCCTCTATCCCTATTCCTATTATAGACCGTATCATTCCTTCCCCCGGCGCTATGCCGTGCCGGCACCGTCTCCGCCACCTCCCGCAACGACACCGCGCCTTTTTCACAAAGATTGACGAATGATGAAACGCGACGGTGGCCAACAACTGCAACCGTATCGCGGGAAGCGCAACTCTCTGAGAAACCCCGAGCCGGCCCATGTCCGCCGGCCGAAACGCCAGCTATGTCGTTCAGAAACATCCGCAACGCGCGGTTTCATAACTGAACTTTTAGTGACCATACGACGAGTGAAAAACACGAACCAAAGCGACTTGCTAGGGTTATGTATAGGTAGCCCAACGCCTACGCCTACTAAGCCGGGGACCAATAGAAGCAATGTTACGACAACTGGCTGATCTCAAAGAGCGTGGTGTTATTCTGCCTAAAGCTGGACACTCTTTCTTACCCGATAGGCGTTGGACCTGGGACCTTACTGGGGCCTGCCTGGCGATTCCTCACGGATCCCCTAGATGAATTCTGCAAAACCAGGATGCTCAACTCCGGGAACTGCTCTTGCACTCACAAAGATAGCGTAGCCGATTCAAATTGGCAGGCAGTCACAGTAAAGCGGCCGGTGGACCTACCAGGCGCCGCTTGGGTTCTCGCCTTTTCTAGTTCAGTACAGAAAAAGGGGGAAATAGAATGTCTCGAAAACGCATCGCTGCGGTTCTTTTCGGCATGTTTATGATGAGCGTCGTTTCCGGCTGCAATCGCGATCAGGATAAGCCGACCCCTGTCGGCCAACAACCTCAAGGCCAAAGTACTGCCCAAGATTACCCATCGACTCGGAACATGGAGCAGCCGAACCCTTCTGTCGGAGGAAACAACAGCGCCACCAACAAACAGGCGCCCCCCAGCGCGAACCAATCGCCTCCGGCAACTTCCTCCTCGCGATAGACAGCCGGCCAATTAAGAACGAAAAAACCCATAAAAGAGTCAGGTTCGATATCCGAAGCTACAAATGCCCGATTGTATGGCCGCCCATTTTTCAACGGACAAAAGAGTCTTGCCATTAACCTTCATGGAAATGAGGTGCCTTATGAAGCAGAGAGTCACGGCATGTGTTTTCGCATTGGTCGTTGCGGTAAACTTCTCCATAGTTGCCGGCGCCGCAGATGGTGTGGCTAAAGGTGAGACATCGGATGAAAAAGGCCAACAGGGTCTTGGTCTTCAGTCACAGAGTCAATCGTCTAACGTGATCACGGGCGGACCGGATGTTGTCGTCGGCAAAATTACCAACATTCAAGGCGAACAATACTCAATCAAAGGTGACCGGGGTCAGGACATCACGCTTCGAGTGACAAAGGATACCAATAAAGTGTGTGCGAAGGGTGAGGGGACTCAGTTCTCGACAGGACAAGCAGGGGCAAAAGAACAACAAGAAATCGCCCCAACTGCCTCGATGGAAAAGCAAGGTGGAAAAGGACGGCAACTGTCTGAGAAGGAGATGATGCAGCGGTCTCGTGAGGGTACTTCAGAAAAGGAAGTAGGAACCTTGTCCAAAGACCCTAGTAAATTGAAAGATGTGGTCGGTAGTACCGATCCAAAAGCTAAAGAGGACGTTGCCAAAGGCTCGGGCTTTGTCATCGGTGGAAAGGACTGCAGCTTCAAAGCGGGAGATCAGGTTCGGGTTGAAGCGTCCGATATGGGGACAGCGACGACCATTACCCAAGTGTCACAAGGCTCTGGAGGTTGACAAGCGTTCTAACCTGAATTGGTTTTTAATGGGAGGCCTCCGCCCGGGGGCTTCCCACCTTTGGCCTCTAGTCGTTGCCTGCGTGGCTTGATTATCTAACGACGCGCCGTAGCGTGTAGGTTTTGTGGTATCAACTATAGCCTCCTCTCCAGATCCACGGCCATCCGAGCTCGCTCGGATAGAATGTCATCCTGCGGACACTTTCTCTTTTTCGCCTGCCCTCAGCAACTAGTAAAGGGCTCTGGCGTGTCTTGCAATAACTCACCTTTTCCCTATAGACGTTTTTAAAAAAACTAGTCCCAAACAGGAAGCGTCTCAGCGGAATTGCTCTTGCATTTCTGGGAAGAACAACTTTTAACCAAGGAGTGTTACATGACATTGACGTCGAACGCCACGCGCGCATTGATCATCGGAGGACTTTGTTTCGGCGTGCTGGTCCACTCAAACGTGGTTGAGGCGCAAGAACCCGTCGACCCGCAACCTGCGCCTGTTCTGCCGGGGACCGTCGGACCCGGCCCGACGGAGGGCGGTCAGATTCAGACGCCGCGCACGGATCAAGCCATTGCCGAACAACAACGCCGAACTGACGAAGACGAAGACGCCTTGGCTCGCTCTCGGCGCTATCGTGATGATCATCGTCATCATGGGGAAACGTATGTCGCTGGATTTGGCGGCGTGACCTTCGGTGGGACGACAATGAATATGGATGGCCGGGGCTCGGCTTTGGGGACTTCCATTGACAATCCCAGCCTCGCCAATTCTGCCGTCTACGGCTTCAAAATCGGCTATTTTCATCCAGGCCGCCTGAATTGGCTGGGCTTAGAAGTGGAAGGGTTTAATTCCACGCCCCACATCCGGGAAAGCGGCGGTCTGCCTGGCACCCATCTGCGGCTCACGACCCTGGGCTTCAATGTGATTGCACGAAAGAAGTTGGCATGCCGGGAGCGTGAAGATCGTCGGAGGGCCGACGTGCGAGATCGTCGGGGGTCCGATGTGGGAGATGCTGACTATTGGGATGCCGATGACTACTCCGCTCTTCACGACAATGCTCGTTGTCCCATGCAGGTTTACGGTGGTGTTGGGCTCGGTCTGTTCTTTGCCGAAACCTCAAATCAGTTCGGACGCGCTTCAGACAATGCACAGGCCGGCTTGAATGCTCTGGCGGGGATGAAGTATTTCTTTAATGAGCATATCGCCCTATTTGCCGAGTATAAATTCAACTATGTCGACCTGAAATTCGATCAGAATCAGATTGCCGGAGGCCCGACAGCCGGGTTGAATGGAACCTATTTAATTAATAATGTGGTGGGTGGATTGGCATACCATTTCTAAGATTTGTCATAAGGGAAGACCACGATGAACCGATCAGAATAGTGACAGCTGTGGCTCTGGCGGGCCTGGTGGTCATTGGAGGAGCTCTCCTTCTTGTACAGGCAGGCGATGGTGCGGGGGGTGGGACAGGCGGTGGCACTGGGCGGAGGCATGGGCAGTGGATCCGGTAGCGGCACAGCGGGTGGATCGAGCTCTGGATCTGGTTCTGGATTGTCGGAAGGCAGCTCAGGTGGATCGTCAGGGATGAGTGGGAGCAGCTCAGGCAATTCTCAAAGTCGAAGCAGCGGATCCGGTAGCACCAGCTCGGGACAAGGTAGCGGAGGATCGAGCGGTTCGGGAACCGGCGCAGCGGCATGGATCTGGAAAGTAGTCGCACACTCGTCGCAGGAGTTCATGCAGTGCCAGCTACAACCGCTGTTGAGAAGGGCGCCGGTTACTATGACCGGCGCTCCTCCTTAAGGCCAAGTGAAGTGGTCTGTGTCTAGCTGATTGGTGTATACGGCGGCCGTTGGGAAATCAGACTTCGAGCGGATGGCACGACGGAACATCGACGAGAAGGCCGAACGGAATGGCAGAGCGGATGGCCTCCCTCACTGCCGCCACCGTTAGAAAAAATTGTTTCTCCCTCGTATTGTATGATCACCCATTAGATGCCTCAAAAGCAGCGTGACACAAGCCTGCTGCCACTTTCAGCGGTGGCAAAGCGTATTCGCTACATGCACTACTGCATCAACTCGCTACCATTGCGTGTTCTCGCATCAGGAAAATGGGAGCTGCACATTACGATTTTATGGGAAACTGAAAACATTATGAACATTCGATCATTTACAGCCCCTCTACGATACTGAAGACGAGGCCGATCTCCAGGGCATTGCCTATGCCCAACGCATTATTGATGGGAAGGTGCTAGGCGAAACAGTAGGCTGACTAGGTCACTGTATATTCGTCCTTGAGTAACCGACGCAGCAGGCGCCACATGCGGATAGGCAGTTGGAACGTCAATTCGTTAAAGGCTCGTCTGTCCCACGTGATTGATTGGCTCACCGCTCAGAAACCCGATGTACTGCTGTTACAAGAACTGAAGGGTACCGAGTTTCCAGTCGATACCTTCAAGGCCATTGGCTATGACACCGAATACGTGGCACAGAAGACCTATAACGGTGTCGCCACGCTTTCCCGGCATCCAATCACCGTGCTTTCAAGGAACCTATTGGGTGATGAGACCGACAACCATGCCCGCTACCTGGAGGTCAACATCCAGGCCTTGCGAATCATTAATATCTATTTGCCAAATGGCAATCCTGTTGGGACGGACAGATTTGTGTATAAGCTGTCCTGGATGGACCGGTTGAAAAGGCGACTCATAGCACTGAACAAAAAGAACATTTCGACTGTGGTAGGGGGAGACTTTAACGTCATCCCGGAGGATATTGATTGCTTCAGCCCGAACTACTGGAAGAAGGATGCGCTATTCCAGCCGGAGCCTCGCGAGCGATTCCGTCAATTCCTTAAGCTGGGATACATTGATGCCTTCCGACACTTCTGCAAGGAACCAGGCCACTATACCTTCTGGGAATATTTCCTCGATCACTGGAAGCACAATCGCGGCATTCGTATTGATCACTTCCTTGTTTCATCATCAATGGCGAAACTTCTGAAGGAATGTACGATTGATAAAGGTCCTCGCGGACTTGCAAAACCTTCCGATCACACGCCGATCATTCTGACTAGCAAATAACAGGACTCTGAAATAACGCAAGAATGAAGGCAGCCGCCTTGGGCGCAGTTAAGATCGTGTGCAAAGGATTAGCGGGCAAGCGGGAGGAATTTACCAGGGCAGGCTATCAGACTATGACGACACCCGGATTGTGACGCGCGGGGTGAAAGTCCTTGAAAGCCTGACCTTGGAAGAAAGAGGCCATCTAATTCGCACTGCACGAGAGCGTTTCAGCAGGAAGGTTTCAGATAGGCCCTACCAGGTCATACGAGGGTTTCTAAAGCTCTTGACGGGGTTAACAATCCCAGGAAGCACTCAAGCACTCACTTTTTGATTTGTAGCGCATTCGTTCAGAAAGTCTACTGCGGTTTCAGAAACCGCATGTCGCTTTCAACTTCCGTGGGCAATGACCGAACGGTCATTGCACACGTACCTCGACCGCCAGTTTTTGAGCGTGTTTACTAAACCTAGGCTCCCGGCATTACGGAAGCTGGTAACAATAAATGGCTGTAATTAGTCACGAAACCTGTGTGCTAAACAGATGTAATGGAAATAGGGAGTAGAAACTTCTAAGAGCAGCGGTTTAGGAAAACCGTTTCCAGCATCCCAGTCCAGCCTTCTCAAACTCACTCAGACCAATTCCAGCCAAGATTTAATGAAATCTCGAACTTTGGCTGGAATGGGCTGGAATGAGTTGGAGGGAGGTGGAGTTGAGCACAAAATGAGCACAATTGGATCTTCTGATCGGGCGAACTTCCCAATTCTTCGGGATAATGATCGACAGCTTGGACACTTCTGTCCGTCGGAATCAGTGCTGCTTGTCGACCCCGGCGCGAAACTGTTCTCGTGTTTGCTTCGCCAAAGCGCTCCACTGATCACGCGACACGTTTATTCTTCTCAACGACGGTGAATTGTCTCAGGAACAATCCCCCATCTATTACGGCTCCCGATGCGACAGGCGGAACTTCGCGGCATCCCAATAGAAAACTCAGGGTCATCATAACGCACAAGGTCGTTCTGATCTTTCTCTTGTAAGGTCTCATTACCTGCGCAGTTTTGAACCGTCAAGTCACCGTCGATGGACACTGATGCCAGGATCGAGGATTATAGGCTCTTGAATGGGACATGGGTAACACATCATGTGACCATCAAGGCGTGCCTTTATTTTGGCCGGTGGGAGGTTCAGAGGTTTTGTCCAGCAGCTCCTGGCAATAGCGCCGAATGAAGAGTCGCATTGGTTCGGGAAGTGGCGGCTCATGACTGGCAATGTTGGCAAGCAGATGCTCACATGCATTGCCGAAAACAAACAAGTCATCGATTAAGCTCATGACCTTGAGTCTTGCAGGTGGACCCGCATCTGAAAAGGGTGCTTTGGAGGTAGGACAGGTCCGCCTTTTGTAGGGTGATGCTACGAGCCATAAGGAGTCCGTTGATGGCCTTGCTGGCAGATCAAGAGCGGCTGTTAAAAGTCATCCGCAAGGAAAAGATTGAGTTGGTTCGGGTGAGTAAGCTCATTCAGCGGGCTAACGAATGAGTAAGCCCGATAAAAGGAATAAAAAGTTTGTGACCGGTTATCGGCCAGTCGTCCGTGCTCGTGAAGGCCGCATGTTAGGCATCCGTCAGCCGCTCGATGGGCCGGTATTCGACATACTTGAAGATGCCGAGAACTGGTGCATGTATGCCATGATCGACCACTTTGATCGCAAGCTCGGCATGGCTGATGCTACGATCCATCCATTCAAGGGAATGCTTGATTCGGGCCGCCGCCCGATCCAACGCGGCTGCGAGAAACCCAACGAGTCATCGATGAGGTGGTCAGGGAAAGGCAGCGGGATGGGAAGCCCCCCCGGCTGGTTATAGGTGGCGAGTGAAGGCCACATCCGAGAGTTTAGGAGAGGTCTTCATCCTTCGACCACTATTCTGACCACAGACAATCGTGACGAGTTCGTCACGCGGGTGATCAAGTAGGAACGATTCACGACCATGGAGGATCATCTATGCGTCTTGTGCTGTTCATCGGGATTCTGGTTTATCTTGCCGGTTGCCAGACAGATCCAGTTTTCCTCCGTCACCCCAAAACAGGAGAAAAAGTTCAATGTGGCCCATACTCTGCAGCAAGAGGACCAACTGATGAGGTGACCACAACGCTTGAGAGAAACTGCATTGATCTCTATCAGCGCCAAGGCTATGAACGGGTGCCAAGATGAAAATTCGATATACCTTTCCCGTCGATACAGAACTGATAGGACGCGCCAAAGGATTGGTTGCAGGCAGCAAGGGACGCCTCTCTGTCGCCGGTCTCATAGCAAGGGGCCTTGTACACATAGTGCGACGACTGGAACGGAGTGGCGCCAACACGACCTATCGAGGGCGGCGGATTCGGGCGGAGGAGAAAGGGAGACACTATGCGATGGGCACGGCACGAGCGGATGAAAGGATGATTGACACCTCTTGCCAGGCCCGCCTATCCCTCATTTTTCTGTCAGTCTGGTTACTTTTGCCTTCTCTTTCCGCTACCGCTGAACAGGTTACTGCGAAAGTGGTTGCAGTTCTCGACGGCGACACCATCGAAGTCCTCCACAACAACCGCCCTGAACGCATCCGTCTCAACGGCATCGACTGCCCTGAGAAAGGTCAAGCCTACGGCACGAAGGCCAAGCAAGCCACGTCTGAATTGATCTTTGGCAAAGAGGTCACGCTCAAGACGCATGGCAAGGACAAGTATGGTCGAACGATTGCCGATGTACTTTCATCGGATGGAACAAACGTGAATCAGCAGCTTGTGAAGGAGGGGTGGTGCTGGTGGTGTCAGAAGCACGCGCCCAACGACCGTGCGCTTGAGCAATCGCAACAGGAAGCGAAAGAAGCCAAGCGAGGCTTATGGAATGATCCTGATCCAGTCCCACCATGGCTCTACCGTCGGCTACACTCAGGGGCGTATCCCTAGAAATTGGTCGACGCCAGTTTAATCTGTATAATGAATCGCGGTGCCGACCGTCACCGAATTGGTGTAACCGTAGCTGTATGGAGAATAACCACTATAGCCTGGGTACGGCAAATCGTAGTAATAGCCACCTCCCCAGTACGGACCTCCCCAGTATGGACCATATCCCCACCACCCAGGTCTAAATCTGTACCCCCACGGGCGATAGTGAGGGCCATAATAGGGTCCGTAATAGCCACCCCATGACCTTCCCCTCCAGCCCCCTGGGCCACGACCGCCTCCGCGGCCACCACGTACGAGTACCACGCTGACATCGGCATCCACATTCTGCTCTTGCAGGGAAGAGAGCCTATCATCTAATAAGGCAGGCTTTTCGGTCTCTTCCGGAGGTGACGATGGCGAAGAGGGATTGTGCGCGTCTTTCCGAGTGTCTTGTGGGCGGAGGTGAAAGTCTCCGAATACTACGGCATCGGCCCCCAGGCTACCAGCCTTCTCAAGAATTTTTTCGCGCTTTGAGTCAGTACTAAGCCACAGACTGCTAACACTCAGAATGGCGATCTGCACATACGGACGACTTGGCTCACGTTCAAGACTTTCGACGTGATTCGGCTGGGGAGTATAGGTCTCGGTTGATAGCATCACGACGTCGACGCCGGCGCAACCAGCCAAGGAAGAAATCACTAAGACAAAGAGTCCAATGGCTGGCTGTCGAAGGAACAACGAGCCATTTAAAAGGTAGTCAGGCATGTCTGGAGAAATTAGCGTAACAGTTTTAGATTAACATGCGATTAGGAACCCATTAGTGAGGCTTCGACCTCTCACCTACAAAGCCTTATTCACTTCGATCCCAAGGTCTTTTTAGGGTTCGTCTGGATAACGATATGGTTCATAACAAAGAGATTATCGAGGGCCAACCTACGTGATTTTAGGACCCCCACCATCCATTGATTGGCGAGGAAGGGAGATGGATCAGGCCTCCGCCATAATTGAAAAAGGGGGCATGCCCCCTTGACTGCAATATGAAAGTGAGTATCTGTTCCTCGTTGGCTTTGGATAGCGGTGTCTGACCCTAAGAAGAATGAGTTGATCGCTATCTGATTCTTCTTTGGTCAACGCCCCCCATCTATAACAACTCTTTTAATACCCTCTCGTGAGGAGGGAGGAGGATTGCCATGACCGCTTACATACCTGCTGTCTTTAATGGGAAGATTGATGAACTGCTCGAGGAGGCGATGCGTGGGTTGAATCGTGAGTCCGCCTGGTCGCCGGCGAGCAATGTCTGGGAAGATGAAAAGGGTTTCCATGTACAGCTCGCACTGCCCGGTTGGGACACAAAAGACGTGTCGATTCACGTGGAGAAACAGGTAATGACCGTGGCGGGGAGTACTCGCCAGTCTGAAAACGATGCTAATCGGAAAGTGTATCAATGGGAAATTCCGCACGGACAGTTTGCCATGCGCTATCGCTTACCCAATTTCGTGCAGCAAGAACAGGCGTCTGCAACCTTCAAGGACGGCATCCTGACGATTGCTTTTCCCAAGCGAGAAGAAGCAAAGCCTCGAAAAATCGAGATTAGCGTTTAACCAAGCTGCCTGTAGGAGGCCCCAAGTTACGGGGCCTCCGCCTCTAAATGGGCTCAATTACATCCTGAGAGTCACAAGCGCGAGCCCTGCACCGACAATTCTCTTTCCGTCTAAGACATGACCCAGTATTTCCCTCATCAACTACTAGCCCCCGATCGTTAACGCGCCAAACCATTCTGGCTTTTGTCGTGATTCACCCGATCATTCCGCCAAGACATTCTCTATAACGTAGATGACGACGAGTAAGGTGAAGCTACTTGAGATCAAGATCCAGAAATCCATGGTGATCCATCCTTTTGTGGCTTCTAAACATATTACTATCTTTCTGACGCAACCCCTGTGCCCAACACGGAAACCCCACAGAGTAGATCGTTAGGAGCAGAAAACCGTTTGTTATTCACGAAATTCATTTGGGTTTCCGCTTCATGTGGGCCCGTCGTTGCTCGAGGAAATGATGTCGAAGGCATCCTTATAGATCCTGATCTGGATGTAATTCGATTCGCTGGACGGCTAAGACTGTAATTAAGGGCCTGAATTAAGGGCCTGATGACTCCGTCGGTCAAACGCTGACATTAGGGGAAACGAAAAGCGGCTTGAGCAGCATCAAGCAAAACAATAACCACGATGTGTGACAAGAGGATTAGGCGATCAGTTCTAAAGCATCCTTGACGCTTTCCACAGCCCTTGAGGGGTACACACGAACCGTTGATCCGATACTCACTGCATACGATCGGCTATGACAACCCATGCAGATATATCGCAGCACGCAACCCCCATTCTGTAGGCGCATCGCCCGATCGGGCAAAAGGACGCCTTTGCACTCATAACACTCCAATGGATTATTATCTTCGGTTTCCATACACTGATCACGGTATCGGACAAAACAACCTCTAATAAATCCCTCGTAAGCGGTAATCAAAAGGATGACCGTGCGATACGTTTGAATGCTCTTCGGAGCTCAACGAGTCCGCTGTCTGTTCTCCCTGAGAGTGCTCAGTTCCTCAACCTCTTTTCAATGGCCTCGACATCAGTCACGCTCTCGCAGGGCCAGTGTAAACTTTCCCATCCGGCTACTACTCGCTGTCGTTGCTCCAATACGGCTACATTCCTCTGTAAGAATTGTCTTACTTGACCTGCTATTAGCTAAAGAAGTAGGCTTTGAAGCACTTAACCATCTAACAGAAAGCGTAATGATGAACACCCATGGTGTGTATTTTTACGAAGACGATACGTTTTTAATTGACAACGTGGCGGAGTTCGCGAGGAAAGGTCTTGAGCAGCAAGAAACTGTAATCATTGTGGCGACTGAACAGCATCGAGGTGACCTAAAAGCGAAACTTACAGACGATGTAGTGGGTCTTTGGGCTACAAAACGAGAGAACTACGTGACCTTGGACGCATCTGCCACACTCGCATTGTTCATGCAGAACGGCTGGCCGGACGAACGGTTGTTCTTACAAGTAATCGGCCGAATTATTGATTCAGCTGCAGCTAGTGCACCTGTGCGCATTTATGGTGAAATGGTCGCGGTGCTCTGGGCAGAAGGAAATACCTTGGCGGCTATTCACCTCGAGAGACTGTGGAATAAACTCGGGACGCTGCGCGACTTCTCACTACTTTGCGGATATCCTGCTTCGGCGTTTAAAGGCTCAGACAAGGTTGTTGCCTTCCAGGATGTTTGCGCGTGTCATTCCCATCTCACAGGGATGCCGACATAACGCAAATGAAATGGAAACAATAAGAATCAAGAGATCATACCTGCAGAAACCGTTCTCGATAAGTTCTCATGGCTGCTGGAATAAGTGCCGAAGCGACAGCGGCAACCCTTCACAAATCAGGCCAAACCCATATCACCTCCGCAGCCGATGCCGCTGAGGCCACTGGCAGAAACGCCGCTATCGGAACAAGTCGCGCAGCTTTACTTTTGACGATGCCTGTGATTTCTGATAGCGTGCCGCAAACTACAAGAGCATCCTCTCTCTTTGGCGATTTGTGAGTGAATCTGGACAGGCCACCGCCGAATAAAAGGGGCGGAGGCAGGTCTCTCCAGGAGGGAGCAGAGACCACCGTTGCTCCGGGGGGCACACCCGGAGCAACACCTCCGCCTTTCTTCCAGTAAAACAGCCTCACCTGTGTGAATACAAGACGGTACGAATTTCTGGATTCTGCACCCCGAGAAGATTTTTCGGTCCCGCGGGGGCCGGTCTCAGCGGGTTATCTGCTTTACGGGCCTCTATCCGTTGCCAGAGGGCCAAACGACTATTTCGTGCACACGCTTGGTCATACCGCCTCGTGTGCTTCACCACCCACAATCGGAGGAGACCTCTTAATACTCTCTAAAGTCATGCCGGCCTATTTGCTGCGCGTTCTATCGCTCCAGGCAACTCTGCGATTGCATCATCTTTCCCGATGATCTCGGTCGCTCCGGCTCTGTGCATCGCAAAGAGTTGAAAGTCCTTCTGCTCAATAGTCAAGCCAATGACGGCCACCTGCGGGTAGCGTGTCTTGATAAGTCTCGTCGCGGTAATCCCGTCCATTCTTCCCATGTATATATCCATGATGACGACTGCCGGTTGAAAGATGTCCACACGAGCAACAGCCTCCTCACCATCACTCGCTTCACCGACTATTTCGATGTTGGGATGAGCTTGCAGTATGTTACGCAAGGTTTGCCTGAAGGTGGAATGGTCATCCACCAGTAGTACGCGAATTGTCGTGTTAATAGTGTCAATCATAAGCGCACCAAAGCCTAGGAACAAATTCCCAGAACGATACAATGAATCGAAACGAAATTGGTGTACGAAAGTGCCTACAAAACCTTGAAGTCACAGGCAGAAAGGCGATTGATCGAGCATTACTGCAAAGACATCCTCGCCAAGATTCAGCCTATCGCTAACGATTAGCAAAGCTCGCTCGAGCATGGATTTGCGCCCCGGCAGGCTCCCTAATGGGTGAGTGCTGAACTTTGAAAATTCGTAAACCGCAAGGGGCGGAGGATGGAAATCGCTCCGCCTTAGAGACTGAGGGGGCGGAGATGCCATCTGGTCTGGCACTTTATGCAAAGCGAAATGCGGTGTGCTCCTGACTCATTCCTCGGAAGGTGGCGAATCTCAAAACGAGTTCCTGCAACCGCTGACGATCTGACCCCTTGAGTTTTGGAAACCGCACACCGAATGATTCGCCATCACTCCAGGTGACGGTCGCTTCAGATATGCAAAGGGGGTCTTTCTCATCAAGGAAATCGACGACGAGAGTAACGCAACTTCCTAACATTAGAACAGGCCCGATGATCTTGCATCCAGTTTTGGACAAATCAACGAGAGTCCCCATGCCACGAGAGAGTCCCTGGCGTTCATCCGTTACATAGGACACGGGGAGCCGGAGGGAGACTCGCTCCGCGTCTCTCCGATCAAGGAGTGCTGCAGCCTTGAGGCTATGGCTGGCGCTACTCATTCCTGAAATCGCCTCGGGCATGTATTTATCCAGATGGCGTGATTTCATGATATTGTCCCTCGCTTTCCCCGTACAGGAACAAGGCGGCGTAGGCACAATCGATCAGATCCACTGCCTGGGATTATCTTCCACCCATTCCTGCAATGTTCGCCATATCGTCATGGCACGATGGTGAGTGGACAGGTTGAAAGCTTTGACGCCGCTCGATGTTTTGTAAGAAGACGGCCAGCTCTCGTCGGTCGATCGCCGCGACACGCTGAAATGCAAGCCCAAATTCGTAATCGTTCACCCAGAGGACACGGGCCTCTTCGACACAAAGTTCGTCCTCCTTGGTCGGCGGGGAAATCCACAGTTTCAGTCGCATGCCCTCCACCACCGTCATGGTCCCCGCGATGCGGCAGCCCTGATGAGAGATGTTGAGGATGGTTCCCTGACCAAAGAGCTCATCGTTCCAATAGGTCACTGCCCATCGAGCATCATACTCCGAACGACATCTCCCCTCATCGATCGTCTTCATTGTCAACCTCCCTTTACGAGCCAGATTCACGAAACCTGTTGGGACAGAAAGCGATTGAGGGCTAACCGATTTGCCTGATCCATTTTGATGAACTCCACACCAAACTGCGTGCCATTGGTCCAGCGAACGACACCAAGTGTAACTATTAAAGGACGGTTTGCACTGTGAAGTGAGATGTTCAGGTGAAGCGACTGTCCTTTGCGAACGCCAATGCCCGCACTTTCAACCAGACAGCCGGGGATGGTCAGGTCCAAAATGCGGCCTTCTCCAGCCTGTGCGCCATCCCTGAAGACGACCTGCCCCTGGAGACAAATGCGTTTCTTATAGCGGGGTTTCATGGGAGCCACCTCTGTCAACAGGATTGGATTTCCTATGCCTTCCGATGACGCCCATTCGCTGTCTTTGATGGATGACACAGGATTCAAACAAATGCCGTTGTTCCTAAGGATATCTTGGAGACGGTGCTGTTCATGCAAGGTCATCTGCGGAAATTGGACCCCGAAGACACGTGCTCTTGCCCAGGATACCCTCGCGCCCGTCACACTCATGGGGGGCTGCCCATCGTTAAAATAGAGGATCACCGTAAGATGACTTCCCACTTTGAGCGATGCGCTGCTCAAGAATTGGCACCCGCTTGTCGAGAGACCCTGGAGGAGTCCTTCCTCAACAGCATCCGGTTGATAGCGGACGTGGCAGTGCTCCAGTACCCGGACACCCACGGAGGCATTGCTCATGCTCTGGTGATCGTTGTACTGGTCGCTCGTTTCCGTTCTTTTCTTTCCCAAGGTGTGTTCTTGCAGCCTTGTGAGCTCCAATTCATGCGCTGGAGATACCTCCAAGATTTCGAGGGCAAAATCCAGGTCTCTCGCCCACAATACTCGAGCCTCTTGAATTTCGAGATACGCAGATCGCTTCGGCCACACCTGCACAGCGATCTGCATGCCCGCCTGGAGAGGTAGTGATCCCTCAACTCGCCAGGCTAAGGCGCTCACGTCGATTACGGTGCCATGCGCTGAAAAGCTCGGTGTGGAATAGAGGACTGGCCATTCCACAGGAACGCGAGGGTGATGGCGCTGTTCCGTGTAGGGGCTCATGGTTCCGCCTCCTTGTCACGAAGCCTACGCGAAGGTCAAAGCTATCGACCGGGTTCGAGCCTCGGCACCAACGAGGCTGGCGGCCGCATCTTTCTTCGCTCTTCTTGTTCCTGATTAATGACCTTCAGTGCCTCTAATTGAGCGCGAAGGTGGGCAATGTGGCGGTCTCTCTCGCGGACTTGATGGAGTGCCTGCACAAGAGCGGACCTGGCGCTATCAAGGGTGCGCTCTTGGGGAGTGGGGACGGCTACAGGCCGTGCCATGCTTTGCCGCAGCCACTGGACGGTCAGCTCACGCAACAGCGGTCGATCGGCGGCAGTCATTGGGCGCGCTTCGTCACTGAGCACTCTGAGCCACAGCGTGCTCGAATTGGCGAGGGCGCTTGTGGGGTTGAGACTGATGACCGTCTCGAATGAGGCTCGGGCAGCGTCCCGATTTGCGAATAAACTGAGCAGCGCTCGCGAGAAATGCGTTTGCTCATCACAGGAGCTTGTCGCGGCACACATAGCCGCGAGCGCCTCCAGCTCGGAAGCGCGCTGGGCTAAGGCCGCGCGCTCTTCGGAGGTTGGAGTAAAGAACGGAGCTGACGGTGCCGAGACAGGTGCGGGTAGCGTTCCACAGCCCCAGAACGCTCCGAGGACCAGGAGAGAAACCGCCAACCCCAGATGGTTTTTGCGACGGTCCTTGCTTATTGGAGGTGTCTGTTGCACATCAGAAGAAGGGCCCTCCTGCCCCTGTTGCAGGTATCGCTGGATCCGTTCATAGGACCCCTTACTCAAATTAAGAAATTGGACTCCGAACAAATCCCCCGCCATACAAATGACCTTAGCAGCCACCGATAAGGGCCGTTGGCGATCGCCTAAATAAAAGGTGACGGTCGTCTTACTTCCGATCGCCAAGCGCGTTCTCCCACGAATGCCACAGCCGTTTCGGGAGACATCTCGGATGGCGGCTTCATCAGTATATTTAAAGCCATTAGCTTGGTACGTATACGTAGCGCGCCAGGTCACGGCTTCCGGAGTCGCTGCGGATTGGTGATCGTCCTGCTCCTCCCTCCGAGATTTTATAGGAGATAACGCGCTCATAGTCCCTCCTTCTCTGGCAGGGCAGTTATGCTTGCTATTACAAGCCTAGCAGTGACCGATAGGAGCGCCTTCCCCAAACGGGGGGGCTTACGCCCTGCTTTCGGAGGACAAAAGCAGTACCTGAAATTTACTAGTCCGCTTTCGTATTAGTACTTTGCGAGGTCAGAAGAAAGACTGGAGGTAATACTCTAAGATCTCGGGGAGGCTGACCTTCTTCGATGCCAATCTGGGAAGAAAGTAGGTTTGTTCCCTCCAGGTGCAAAGAGAGCACGCTGTCCTAGGCTCTCGATCACCATCACGCTCGTGACCCCGCGACCTTCCGCTTAGGGGTGCTCCAGGTCTCACCCCCAGAGTTTTGCCGAGTTGAGCAGCATCCGCTCTTCGCCATATTGAATATGAGCCCATAGTCTATGCCATCCCGGGATCCCGCGCTAATGGCACAGTCGGCACCCTTCGCCAGATAAATTCCGTAGATCAAGGCCCCCGATGGTAGACCACTTCTCATTGACCTCGTCCCAGCGAGGAAGGTCAATCGGTCAGGTTTTTTGTGCAGTGGTCTTCGCTACTTTTTGCGCCGTAGGGCAGACTGGCTGCGGTGGGGACAGTGGTCCAACCCCCGGCAGTTTGGCGGTCACGACCACCTCACTTCCGGAGCAGACCGTCAACCTTCCGTATTCGGCTTCCGTGAGCGGCTCGGGAGGCGCGGCCCCGTACACGTGGTCCGTTTCCCCGGCACTTCCTGGCAATCTCTCGTTGGATCCGGCCACCGGTGCCATTACCGGCACACCGACGATGGCGGCTACGACGACCCACACGTTTACGCTGCGCGACAGTTCAGCGCCTTCACAAACCGTCGAACAGCCGCTCAACTTGACCATCGAGCCACCGCTCGCGATCACGACAACCTCCCTTCCGGACGCCAGCATCAGCTCGTCCTATAATGAGCCTGTCGAAACCGTTGGAGGGATTGGCGCGCTGACCTTTAGCCTTGTCCTCCCGGGCACCGGCACGCTCCCGTCGAACTTTAGTCTGAATCCGACCACCGGCCTCATCTCAGGAACACCGATTGCCCCGGCCGGCACCTTCCCGTTCACGGTCCGGGTTCAAGACACAAGCGGGCAACAAGATACGAAGAATCTCTCGGTTCGTGTCACCCCGACCAGTCCGCCTCAGATCACGACCAACTCGCTACCGGAGGGCAGAATCGGTCAGCCCTACAGTGCTCGAGTGCAGGCAACGGGAGGGATTGGAGCACTCGCCTGGGCTGTCTCCGCCGGCGCGCTCCCATCGGGTCTGACCTTGGATCAATCGACTGGTGTGATTTCGGGAACGCCGATTTTGGTCGGCACCTCGTCGTTTACCGTCCGGATTCAAGACGCAGCAGGGCAAAGCGCCACGAATGCGCTGTCGATCACCATCAGCTCGTTCAACGTGCCCAATATCACGACGACCACGCTCCAGGAAGGCACAGTCGGTCAAGGTTATAACCAGACGTTACACGCGACGGGAGGCCTAGGGGCCCTCACGTGGAGTGTCACCGGTGGATCGCTCCCGGCGGGTCTTACGCTCAATTCGGCTGGAACCATTTCGGGCACTCCAGCGGCTGCAGACAACTCGAATTTCACTGTAACGGCCACAGACACATTCGGTCAGACGGACACGCAGGATCTCTCGATCGCCGTGAGCGCGCCCAATTCAGGGCCCCCCAATGAACCAAATCCGCCACCCGGCAATCAACCAAATCCAGGGCCCGTCAATGACCCAAAGCCGGCGCCCGACAAGGAACCAAAGCCGGCGCCCGACAAGGAACCAAAGCCGGCGCCCGATAAGGAACCAAAGCCGGGGCCTGGTCAGGGAAAAGATGAGGGGCCAGGAAAGGGAAAAGATGAGGGGCCAGGGAAGGGGAAAAAATGAGGGACAGCAGGCTGGTTGCCGGATCGAAGGCATGCTCAAGCTGGCGAAGACAAGGGAACACCCGCCTCAAGGGAACCGTCCGAAGAGTCCATTGGCAATAATTCGTCCTTTCAAACCATGAAGGAGATTGCCATGAAGCTGCTACTGGCTACATTCTTGGCAATGTTCCTGATCCCTGGGATTGCCAATCTCAAGTAAACTGTTTCGCTTACGGCTCCGGCATGATGTCCTGCGATGGCCCACGCGGCAATACGACCATCGTACCGTTTAGTGGCACCGGAGGCGTGATCGAATCCGACCGTTATGGGTTAGAACCGTATACTGTGATCCCGTCAACGCCGCCGCGACGTGACTCCTTTTCGAGTCAACCGATTGAACCGCTGGATAGAATAGATCGGCTCGACGACTTGGATAGTTTCACGGGGCGGCACGACGACCGTGATCGGTTGAATGACCCGTTGCTGCCGCTGCTGTTGGGGGAGTAGGTGAACAAGCACTAGGCTCTCTCTCCAACCGCACTGGCTTCCGCACAGCGTAATCCCTGCCAGGGTGGCTGCCACTTTCGGACCCTTTTGGCTCGACAAACTCCACGATCATGGACGCTGGACCGCCTCAAGGCGGCTTGTTCTCGCTGACCAAGAAAACGAGGTTGCCAGGATCACTCGGGCGGGTTGAGGGGCGAAACTCTCATTGTCAGGATGCCTGACGGGGCAGATACCTCCTATCCGTATCAAGACCTGCTTGAATGGACCAAAAAAGAGAAACCTGCGTCGTCAAGAACGTGCAGCGCGCCGTAGACAAGCAGGTGAGCAAAGCGGAAGCGAAGCGAGAGGCGGGAAAGACGTATTTGAAGGTTAAGAGCGGAGGCGACGGGGTTCAAAACCGACTTTGAAGCCACGTTCACCAATGTATCGTCGAGCATAGGCCTCGTACTCGAGCCAGGTTATATGGGCCTTCGTAGGAGATGCGGTCACCGTGTCAACGTACATCCAGAAAAGCCGGTTCAACTCGCTGAGTGTCGTGGTGAGAATTCCTATCTGCATCGGCTAAAGTGTCTTCTGTTGTCGTCTAGTTGTCCACATTTTAGCGTCAAGCTGCCACCACGCCGCGAGAGCTTAGCGTTCTTATGCAGGTGATCTCCAGTCCACGCGCTGTTTTCTTGTTACATCTGAAACCTCACCGGTTCCTAGGGTATATCCCAACCACAAAATCGTTCTCCGGTGTGAGCCAACGCTGATAGACAATCTAGCAGACCGATTTTAATCTCAACTGTCGAGGGACAACCAGCCACCACATTCATTCGCCACGAGATGAACACAAGAACATGCATTCGCGTGTTACTGGTCGATGATTACGCGGTATTTCGACAGACGATGCGCAGCCGATTGGCCTCATACCCGGACCTTGAAATAATTGGCGAAGCAACCAATGGAGCCGAAGCGTTCGAGATGGTCGCCTGGCTGCGCCCCGCGGTGGTTCTAATGGACGTCCATCTGGGACGGACGATGGACGGCATCGCGGCGACGCGTGTACTCAAGAGTCAGTATCCAGGGATTGCCGTGCTTGGCTTATCCTGTGACATCAGAGACTATGTTGCTACGGCGATGTGTCAAGCAGGAGCCTTTGACGTGCTCGCAAAAGAGCAGTCTGCTGATGAGGTGTATGGGGCAATTTTGAGGGCGGTTGTTTCGATGTCGGATGAATAACCGAGTGTTGCCTTAACTGCCGCAGGGCTGAAGTGGAAAGCGTGTTATTTGCGGCGAGGCGAACCAGGCGCACGCTTCAGAAAGTTGCCATGCTTCGACAGATCCTTAGAACGACCGCGCTCACTGCTATAGACGACCGTAGCGATTCCAATGAGAAGTCCAATAGCAATACATACGATCAGTTGTAGGAGGCTCATGCCTACCATCACATTCATCCAAGCCCCACGCTAGTCGTAACGATCCAACCGCTCCAGCCCCGCGTCGGTGATTGTGACGGTGTTGTCATTGTCTATGTGGATATGTGCCCAATGGCGAAGTTCCTCCAAGGCTGGCGCAATGTCTGCCACTCCGTCCGCGCTGAACAGAAAGTACAACTGGTCGAACGTGTGAGGGTTGCCCTGGTGGTCTTTAAGATATCGAAGCACCCGACGCTCAAGCTCGCGTTGCTTCCTTAGCCTCATTGCGTAGACGGCGTCCATTATTCCTCACTCGACCGCTTTTCATTGCTTTCCGCCACACCGGGCACAGAGTGAAGTCCACGTTCCCTGTTGTACCGTCGTGCGTAGCCTTCATACGCGAGCCAGGCCCGCATCGCTTTTCGTACTTCAGGTTCACTGCCTTCCGTTGCTTCGAAGTATTCACCATAGAGCCGGTTCAACTCGCTGAGTGTCGTGGTGGGCGGTTCTGCCTGCATGATCTGCCTCGCTATCCAACTCAATCAGGGAACTAAGTTTAAGAAGGAGAAAGAAAAAGGAAACGGTCATCTTTCAGAAGACCACCACCGTTCGCAGTCGCCGTCGCTAACGCTGTCAGAGCAGAAGTCCACCAGCGCATTCAGCCCGAACTCGAATCGCAATCCACTCCCATCTGAAAACGCCGCATCGAGCACCGTCACGCAATCCTGGAAAATCCGCTCGGCTGCTATCATCGTGGGTGCACCTTCTATTCTCGACAGTGCGACGTTCCAGCCTCGTTCCCATTCCTCGACGGTCCACCTCGTACAGCGTCTCACGATGATACGTCGTTTGCTCATCACTGCCCTCCAAGACACAGTATCAACTTCAAAGCCTTGCACTGCAGCACGGCTGTTAATTGCAGACGACCCGTTCGTGATTCAGGAGGTACTCGATGACCTCCATGGTATCGCGCACCTGAGTTCGGGCCTGCTCGGACAATGGAACAACAGCGCCACAGACCTTGCCAGGCTCAAGGTCATCGAGTGAGTGCCGAGTCTCGTCCTCTCTAAAGCGCGCCATGTCTTGCTCTCCTGTGGTGGATCGTCTACCCAAGGATATGGTTGGCACGCTACTTAGTCACGTCATATTGGATAATTGACAATGGTATCGCCTGTGGTCGGCGCATCATTGATTAAAAGAAAACGGGATTGAAAGTGGGCTAATCGGAGTCAAGACGCGAAGCGTCAGAAGGCCCTGTTGGTAGGCCGCCATACATCGAACGGCAGCGTTGAGCCGTCTATTTTGAATGGCTGCATCGCGGCTACCTGGAACCACCGATCCGAACATCTCCATAGTAACCTTGTGCGGCGGCTAATTGGTGCGCCAGCATCTTTTCGAGGCTGTTTCCCTGCCTGAATCGTGTTAACAACGTCCAAGGCCATGGCAGCCACATCTGCGCTTTGTTCCGTCAACAGCCGGCTCCGTTCAAAGTTTTCAGCAGCGGCAAGGTCTCGAGGGTGTCCCGTATAGAAGTGTCAAGTCCAACATAATTGCCCTTATTGTAAATTCATGCTCCTCAATTAGACGCCACCCACTCCTTGTTTGTAAGTAGGTTAGTGAATCGGACCTAGGAGATATCCCAGTATAGAAACTTATAATTGTCTGAGAAAACTCTTACTTGGAAGAGTCCCGCGCCGCCGATGTTCAGCCCGTAGGTGTTCCTCTGAGACGGTGTGCGGTGCCGAGAGAGTCAGAGGTGACTACTGCCCGACGTATGGGAGATTGAGTATTGAGGAGCAATCAGATCATATCAGCCCGATTTATCATTGCCCTCATGCTATCGATTGTATGCCTCACCATTTCCTCCTGCGCCGACACTTTACCTGAGCCGTATAAAAGTAATGCTATTGACGTGATTGACGTTGCTATGGCGGAAGAGGCCAGCAAATTGCCTGAAGCGGCGGAAGCAGACAGCAGGTCCCCCGAAACAGTGAAAGCGCTCAGCATCTCCGCTGAACCACCGAAAGTAGCCAGCACCTTACTTGAGCGGGCGAAAGCATCCAGCAAGTCCCGCGAACGAGCGAGACCAGGCAGTAAATCGCCTGCGCTGGCGAAAGCATCCAGCAAGTCCCGCGAACCGGCGAGAGCAGGCAGTAAATCGCCTAAGCTGGCGAAAGCATCCAGCAAGTCCCGCGAACTCGTGAGAGCAGTCAGTAAATCCCAACGCGTCAAAGCACTCAGCACGTCGAATGAGCCAGCGGAAGGACTCAACGCTTTTGCTGTAGATGGGAGCCTCAAATACCTCCGCAAATCAGCTGAAGCTGGAGACGCACCCGCCCAAAACGCTCTCGGCCTGCTGTACTACGAAGGCAAGGGTGTACCCCAGAGCTATGAGCAAGCGAAGGAATGGTTTGAAAAGGCCGCAAAACAGGGGCATGCGGGAGGCCAAGTCAATCTCGGCACATTGTACCTGCACGGAGAGGGGACCCCGCAAAGCGCCCAGACGGCTCTGGTCTGGTTTAAACGGTCGGCCGCTCAACGAGATGCTCTGGCTTTCGCGAAACTTGGGCGCATGTATGAACGGGGGCAAGGAGTTTCCCAGGATTTTATACAGGCTCATATGTGGTACAACCTCTCCACAGCACATGGAGAGCAGCGAGCAGCAGAGATTCGTGACGCTCTCGCGAAGCAGATGACCCCAGGCCAGATCGCCGAAGCTCACCGGCTTGCACGGGATTGGGAGCCGAAAGACAGACCGGGCGTTTTTCTGACCGCCTTACCCGCCAACACACACTAGCCAGAAAAATTTCTTCGTGCGTTTATTGAAAAAGGAGCTCGGTGTCTTTCACATCTCGCTGGCAGACTCCAGCATCTGATTTCATGGATTTCGATGTGGAGGAAAGCCTTCGTAAAATCAAGCCATGCTAAAAAATCTGCCACACGGCCAGTTCCTAGGTTATGAAGGAGTACCATTCGCCGAGTTGGTAGAATCAGCACGCCAAACCGGTAGATTTCTTCCTACTATGGCCAGGGTTTGCACGAGTATCGGGAAGTGCATTTCACTCACATTGTAATAGAAGTAGTTAATTGAACTGCGTAACAGGAAGTAGTATTAGCTGCTGCACTATCACGTTATTCTTCACTTCCTGTTTCTTTGCACCATCGTTTCGTGAAACTCCTTTTTCTGAAAGGGCATCACAAGGAGATGGGACCATCAAATCAGACAGGAGGGGACGATGCAATACAACATTCCATATCGAATTGTAGGTGCTTGTGGAATCGTCTTTATGGCCTTGAATCTCACTGCCTGTAACACCACCAAAGCAACCATCGACACCACAGTGAATTTTTTCTCCAGCACAACACCAAACTCACTGTTCACGGCGGATGGTCTGGTGAAACAGGAACAAAAGATTAACCTGTTCGCAGGAGTGGCGTATGAAAATCTGCGGCAAGAAGCCGCAGCTGGTAGCGGGCAATATGTGACTTCCCTCGCCATATTGTACGGTGTGCCCATGGCTAGGCACGAGGCTTTTGGACGGCTGTTGCAACAACGGCATACAGAATTGTTTGCAGCGGATCTGAATCAAGATAACCGAGCGCATCTCAAACTAGTCAGCGCATTGAAACGCGCGATAGAGGATGATACTTCACTAGTTCGGTAGAAACCGTTACAACGGTGAAGAGTCCGATAAAATTGTAATCTGGCAGTTAACTTCTTACGAATGGGGTGACATATGAGCCAGAGGATCATGTTATGTCTTTTCGCGATTGTCTTCCCACCTTTCCCTTCAAGGAAAGCATCAGGTCCTGAATTGAGGAGGTGATCGCAATGTCATATATGGAAAAGTCCATTCAGATCAACGTGCCGCTCAGGACCGCCTACAATCAATGGACGCAATTTGAGGAGTTCCCGCGATTCATGGAAGGGGTAAAAGAAGTGCGACAACTCGATGACAAGCATTTACATTGGAAGGCTGAAATCGGGGGCAAGGAGAAGGAATGGACTGCGGAAATCACGGAGCAGATTCCTGATCAGCGCATTGCCTGGACGAGCGTTGGCGGTGCCTGGACAGGCGGTGCGGTCACATTCCATCGCGTATCAGATGCGACCTCGCGGGTCATGTTGCGATTAGAATATGAACCGCAAGGCTTTCTTGAAACCATTGGAGACACGGCCGGCTTTGTTTCACGACGTGTCGAAGGAGACCTTGAGCGTTTCAAAGAGTATATCGAAGGCCGCGGACACGAAACTGGCGCCTGGCGTGGCACTGTTTCTTAGAGGTGACGAGAATTGTGATTTACACGTATCCGTAATCCGTAAAGGACGTCCCAAAAAGGGCAGAAGGAGAGTCTCTACCATCTCTGGTTTGCATTAAGGAGAGCCTAGGCAGCTGTATGTTCCAACGGCTTGGCAAACCAATGACTTGTCCATAATCGCATCCAAGTGATCGCAGCAATCCGAGTTGTTCGGGGGTTTCCACGCCTTCCGCAATCACTTTCTTTCCGAGGTTGTGCTCCAACGCCACGATATCAGGATCTAACTGCATTTGCAGAAGCTCGGCGTACCAGAATGAATAAAAGAGGCGTAAGGCTGGGGGTGTCCAGGACGGTGATAGATAACGTCCTTTACTCACTCATTCGTTAAGATGGCGGCCTCTGGCACAGGTTACGTATTGTCAATTAGCTCGTTTAGGGAGTAGGCGGCTTTTCGACCGTGGATTACATTGCAAAAACGATGAGGTGAGGACTCCATATTTGATCAAGGCTCCCAATGACAGGCCGCCCATCCCAGCGAAGAAGCTCAATCCGTCAGATTGTTTATGCAGTCATCTTCTCTAGTATTTGCGTTCTCGAGTTGTCCGGCTGCGGCGGCGACAGTGGCCCGACCCCTGGAAGTTTGGCGATCACCACCACCTCACTTCCAAAAGGGACAGTCAACCAGCCCTATTCAGCTTCCCTCAGCGGTTCGGGAGGAGCGCTTCCGTACACGTGGTCCGTCTCACCAACACTTCCTACCAATCTCTCATTTGATACGGCAACTGGCGCGATCACCGGCACACCGACGACGCAGGCAACCACGACCCACACGTTTACGCTGCTCGACAGCTCGGCCCCTTCCCAAACCGTCCAACAATCTCTCAGCTTAACCATCGTTCCGCCTCCGGGTGCGCTGACAATTACCACCGCCTCGCTTCCCAACGGGACTGTCGGTCAATCCTATAACCGCCCGGTGCAGGCAACTGGGGGAACGCCACCACTGACCTGGAACATCGTCGCAGGGGCCGGGACACTTCCCCTGGGCCTTAATTTGGATTCAGCAACGGGGGTGATTTCAGGAACGCCTACGACGGCAGGCACATCGTCGTTTACCGTCCGAGTGGCAGACGCAGCCGGACAGGCGGACACGCGAGCTCTGTTGATCACGATCAGCCCAGTGCCCCCCCCACAGAATCCGCCGAATATTACGACGAGCACGCTGCCGGCAGGAACCGTCGGTGCGCCCTATAGCCAGCCCGTGCAGGTGACCAGGGGGACCGGTGCACTAACCTGGAGCATTGTTGGGGGGACAGGGACACTCCCGCAGAACTTGAATTTGAATCCGATAAATGGAGTGATTGCAGGAACGCCCACGGCGGCAGGCTCCTCGTCGTTTACCATCGGGGTTCAAGACGCAAGAGGACTGACGGACACGCAAACGCTGTCGATCACGATCAATCAACCCGCACCCCCACCGGCTCCGAGTATTACGACTACCTCGCTCTCGGCAGGAACGATCGGTCAAGCTTATAACCAGACGCTGCAGGCGACCGGGGGGATCGGAGGGCTGACCTGGAGTATTGTCACAGGGACACTGCCGCTGGGCCTGAATTTGAATCAGGCGACTGGGGTGATTTCAGGAACACCGATTATACCAGCAGACACATCGTCGTTTACCGTGCGAGTGGCGGACGCAGC
>JADMIO012752909.1_pt1 | contig 25216 bp, 12 predicted proteins | sample 8958161 | NCBI WGS metagenome assembly JADMIO01 (sample SAMN16585339, study PRJNA669376) | soil metagenome | isolation source: Crop rotation soil | place: USA: Cullars Rotation, Alabama | collected 2011
CCCCGCCCCGCCCCGACGCGCCTGCGTCGCCGCGCCCGCACCGCCGTCCCCGCCCTGGTCGCCGTCCTGGTCCTGGGCCTGACGGCCGGTCCGGCCGCGGCCCAGGCCAAGCCTGACCCAGCTGCCGACAAGGACGCGCCGCCCCAGGACACCGCCGCCCTGCTGCACACGCTGGCCGCCGCCCCGGCCGACGAGCCGGCGTCGCCCGACGACCCGTTCGTGGCCGTGGTGGAGGCCGACAAGCTGGTCCAGCGCACCGCGATCGCCCAGCTCAAGGCGCTCGTGAAGTCGTCGAACGCCCGGCTGGAGTCGATCCGGGCCACCAAGGCGCGCAACGACGCGCTGGTGAAGGCCGTGGTGGCCCAGAAGGTCCGCGACGACGCCGGCAAGGAGCTCGCCACCGAGCGCAAGCGCCTGTCCGCCCTCACCGTGCGGGCCTACGTCACCGGTGGCGAGGTCGACATCGAGAAGTACAAGGACATCCTCTCGGGCGACACCACCGACCCTGCGGCCGGGCGCCAGATCCTCTTCGGCCAGGTCCTCCAGCGCCAGCAGCACGTCACCGACCAGGCCCGGGCCGACCTCAAGGGGGCCAAGCGCCGCCTGAGCCGGGCCGACGCCGCCCTCGACGCGGCCACCGAGGAGGCGAACCACCGCAAGCAGCGGGCCGACGACTTCGCCCGGCGCCTGGCCGATGCCACCGACGCCCACCGCGACGCCGTCGACGATGCCGCGACGGCACGCACCGACCTGCGGGCCGCGGCGTCGCGACCGGTGGCGATCGTGCCCCAGGACGTGTCGCTGATCGGCCTGCCCCGCCTCACCCCCGAGGACCTGGCCGGCTGGTTCCACAGCACCTCCTACCGGCCCCGCGTGAGCACGCCCATCGAGGACTACGCCACCTGGTTCATCCAGGAGGGCCAGGCCGAGGGCATCCGCGGCGACATCGCCTTCGCCCAGGCCGTGCTGGAGACCGGTGGCTTCGCCAACAACGACAGCGTGGTGGCCAACAACTTCTCGGGCATCGGCCACTGCGACCTGTGCCCCAGCGGCTGGACGTTCGCCTCGCCCCACATGGGCGTGCGGGCCCAGATCCAGCTCCTGAAGTCCTACGCGGTGAAGAAGCCCGACTACGCCAGCGACCTGGTGGACAAGCGGCTCCACGGTCCGGCCGGGTGCTGCCCCACGTGGGGGAACCTCACCACGGTGTGGGCCACCGACCCCGGCTACGGCCCCAAGGTGATGCTGATCTACACGTCGATCGTTGACTTCGCGCTGCACCGCCGGGCCGCCGGCCAAGGCCTCGAGCCCACCACCTTCTCCGACTGAGGGCGCCCGACGCCCGGGTAGCGTGCCCGCCGTGCTGTGGCTGTTCGGCGTCCTTGGCCTCGTGGTGGTGGTGGTGATCGGGCTGGTGGTGGTGGGACGCGAGACCGCCCGCCTGTCGGTGGCGGCCCGACCAGCGGTGTTCGACATGGCCGAGGCCGTCGACTTCATCGCCGACCGCCTGCCGCCCGAAGCCCAGGCCCGTCTCTCGCACGACGACGTCCGCTGGGTGCTGCTGGCCGACGCCGACCTGCTCGAGCGCAACAGCGCGGAGCCGGTGAGCGACGCCGACGACGACGCCTTCCTGGTGGTGGACGAGACCGACGCCGTGGCCCGGATCCTGGCCATCGCCGACGAGTCTGGGCGGGACCTGGCCGACGAGGACGTGGTGTCGGTGCTCGACGGGCGATCGGCCTACCTCGAGGCCATCGGGGCGGTGGGACCCGAGGCCTGAGGGCAGTTCCTCGCGACGGCGAGGGTCGCGTACCGTGTCGGCATGTCGCGGCCCACCAAGTTCGAGCACAACAAGTACGTCGGGGACAAGCGCACCCAGGTCGTCTACGACCTCGACACCGCGCCCCAGGACCTCATCGACGAGCTGATGGAGGCCCGCACCTACCTGGCGTTCGGGCCCGACACCCTCACCGAGGCGCGCAACCGCTGCTACAAGCCCCATTCCAGCGTGCCCACCGAGGCTGCCGACTGACCGGGCACCACGCCGGACCCGGTGGGGGCGGCGCCTGATGGAACTCGAACTGCGGTCGGGCGACCTGCGCCTCGACGGCTACCTCGCCGAGCCTCCCGTGGCCGACGCCGAACCTCCCACCCTCGTCCTGGCCCACGGCTACCCGTCCACCGCGGTGGGCGCCGACGACACCAACCGCTCGTACCCCGAGCTGGCCGATCGCATCGCCAACGAGGGCTGGCGGGTGATCACCTTCGCGTTCCGTGGATGCGGCTCTTCGGCCGGGGACTTCTCGCTGGAGGGCTGGCGCGAGGACCTGGCGGCGGTGGCCGAGACGGCACGCGGGCTCGGTGACACCGCGGGGGTGTGGCTGGCCGGGTTCGGCACCGGCGGGGGACTGTGCGTGGTCACCGCAGCCGACCGGCGTCAGATCCGTGGCGTGGCCACCCTGGGCGCACCGGCCGACTTCAAGGACTGGGCGTCGCATCCGCGACGTCTGCTCCAGCACGCACGCGAGATCGGCGCCATCAAGCACGCCGACTTCCCGCCCTCGATCGACCGCTGGACCAAGGAGATCACCGACATCCGGCCGGCCGACGCCGCGGCCCGGATCGCCCCTCGGCCCTTCCTGGTGGTCCATGGCTCCGACGACGAGTCCGTCCCGCCCTTCGACGCCCGGATCCTGGGCGACGCCCATGGGTCCGCCGAGCTGCGCATCGTGACCGGCGCGGCCCACGACCTGCGCCACGACCCCCGGGCGGTGGCGATCCTGCTGGGCTGGCTCGACCGGGAGCGGCATCGATCCAGTTCACCGGGGTAGGCCGATCGCACGGTTGCGTCGAACCACCCTCAAGCCGACGTGACCTGCTGCCGATGGTCGCACCGACCCACCCGGCTAGCGTGGCAGTTTCCGGTCCAGAGCAGGAGCCCGAGTGATCCACGAGTACGACCAGGCGCTCGCCACGGTCGAGGACGATGTCCCGCACGGGGTGATCGCGGAGCTGCGATCCCTCGGTGCGCTCGGCAAGGCGTGGACGCTGACCGTCGTGGCCTTCTGTGCCATCCGAGCGGTCTTCGCCTGGCCCATGCTCACCAGCCACGGGGTCAACCCCTGGTGGTTCCTGGCGCTCGACGTGGGCACCGCCCCCACCTACGGCATCGGTCAGGCCATGGGGGTCAAGATCCTTCGCAACGAACGCCGTCCCATGCGCGATGCCTTCCCGTGGATCGGCATGGTGCTCATCTCGTTCCTGGCGCCGTACCTCTACCTGCTGCTCTCCGCCGGGAAGCTGCCGGGGATCGTCGTCATCGGGATCGTGGTCTGGATGGTGGTGTTCGGCACCCTCGGTGCCTTCCGCATGGCCCGCGAGGTCCGCATGGGAGCCGTGACCACCTAGCGAGCCTGCGGGCCGGTTCACGAACCGTTCACCCGGTCTGAACCGATGCGAAACCGGCACGCCCCAGGCTGCGGCCGGTGAGCGACCTGTTCGACGACTACCTGACCTCCGCGGGTCGTCGGACCTTCGACGAGATGTTCGACCGCTTCGGTCGGGTGCGCGACACCTATCGGGCCGTGCACGGCACCCTGGAGCCGCAGACCACGTCGGACCTGGACGCCAGGGCCGACGGGCTCAGCAGGGCCTATCGCGACCGGGGCGTCACGTTCGCGCTGTCGGGGCAGGAACGACCGTTTCCCCTCGACGTGGTGCCCCGCATCCTGTCGTCCGACGAGTGGCACCGGCTGGAGGCCGGGATCCGCCAGCGGGTGCGGGCCCTGGAGGCCTTCCTGGCCGACGTCTACGGCCCCGGCGACGTGTTCGCCGACGGGGTGGTCCCCCGCAAGCTCGTCCACTCCTCGCCGCACTTCCACCGCCAGGTGCACGGCCTGGAACCGGCAGGCGGTGTGCGCATCCACGTCTCCGGGGTCGATGTCATCCGTGATGATCACGGCGAGTTCCGGGTGCTGGAGGACAACCTCCGGAGTCCGTCCGGCGTGAGCTACGTGATGGAGAACCGCCGTGTCATGTCGCGGGTGTTCCCCGACCTGTTCGGCGCCCACGCGGTGGCGCCGGTGGACGAGTACCCCCGCCGTCTCCTCGGCGCGCTGCGGCGCACCGCTCCACCTCGAGCCGTGGACCCTCGCATCGTGGTGCTCACTCCGGGCGTCCACAACAGCGCGTACTTCGAGCACGCCCTGCTCGCCCGCCTGATGGGCGTGGACCTGGTGGAGGGCAGGGACCTCGTCTGCCGCGACGACGTCACCTACGTCCGCACCACCACGGGGGAGGAACGCGTCGACGTCATCTACCGGCGGATCGACGACGAGTTCCTGGATCCGCTCCAGTTCCGGGCGGACACCGTGCTCGGCTGCGCGGGACTGGTCCACTCGGCCCGAGCAGGGAACCTGACGGTGGCCAACGCCATCGGCAACGGCGTGGCCGACGACAAGCTGATCTACACCTACGTGCCCGATCTCATCGAGTACTACCTGGCCGAGCCGGCACTGCTGCGCAACGTCGACACCTACCGGCTGGGCGACGACGACGTCCGCGCGTTCGTGCTCGATCGCCTCGACCAGATGGTGGTCAAGCCGGTCGACGCGTCGGGTGGGTACGGGCTGGTGTTCGGGCCCGATGCGTCCGACGAGGCCCTGGCCACCTGCCGAGCCGACATCCTGGCCGACCCTCGTGGCTACGTGGCCCAACCCGTGGTCTCGCTGTCCACCGGACCGACCCTGGTGGACGGGCGGCTCCGGCCTCGTCACCTCGACCTGCGCCCGTTCGCGGTGAACGACGGGGACGAGGTGTACGTCCTGCCGGGAGGACTGACCCGCGTGGCCCTGCCGGAGGGGAGCCTGGTGGTGAACTCCAGCCAGGGCGGCGGCTCCAAGGACACGTGGGTGCTGCTCGACGACGACACCTCGTTCGCGTCGGACCTGTCGATCCCTGTGCCGGTGGCCACCTCGCCTCGGACCGAGGTGCGCGTACCGCTGCAGTTCGGGCCGGCCGACGACCACGAGCGCCACCACCAGCAACAGCTCCAGCAGCAACAGGAGCAACCGAAGCAGCAGGAGCAACCGCAGCCGTGCTGAGCCGGATCGCGGAAGCCCTCTACTGGATGGGTCGGTACCTCGAACGAGCCGACGACACCGCGCGCCTGCTCGACGTGTACGTGCACCGGATGGTGGCGCAGGTGAACGACGAGCGGGTGGGCGCCTCGCTGCTCGCCGCCATGGGACTCGACGGAGACGAGCTGGCACAGGTGGCCGGTGGGCGCGCCAGACCGGTGGACCTGTGGGCGGCCACCGAGCTGCTCGCCTACGACGCCGACAATCCGAGCTCGGTCGTCGGCTCCCTCCGACTGGCGCGCGAGAACGCCAGGGGCCTGCGCGAGGTGCTCTCCACGGAGGTCTGGGAAGCCCTCAACCGCACCCACCACGAGCTCGACAACTACGTCCGGGCGGCCCGCACGATGGGGCCCCACCTGTTGTTCCAGTGGGTGCGGGACCGGGTGGCCCTCATCGGCGGCCTCACCGACACGGTCCTGCTCCACGACGACGGCTGGCGCTTCCTCACGATCGGTCGGTCACTGGAGCGAGTCGACATGACGGCGAGGTTGCTGGGCGCGGTGCCTCCCGATGCCGACGCCTCGCGCTGGAGCGGAGTGCTGGTCTCCTGCGGCGCCAACGACGCGTTCCTGCGCACCTACGGCGGTGACATCGACCGCGCCCGAGCCCTCAGCATCCTGCTGCTCGATCCGGACTTCCCTCGGTCCGTGAACTATTCGCTGGCCCAGGCCGAGCAGTGCCTCATCCAGGTGGACGGGAGGGTGGGACACAACGGTGGCCGGCGCTCGGCCACACCGCGCGTGAGCGCAGCGGCGCTGGAGGTGGGACGCACCCGCAGCGAGCTGGCCTACACCGATCCCGCGGTCCTGGCCGCGGACCTGCCCGGCACCGTCACCCGACTGCAGGCGGCATGCGCCCAGGCCAGCGAGCTGGTGACCCAGCGGTACTTCCAGCGGGTGGCCTTCGTCGAGTGGAAGGTCGACCGCGATGCGATGGCCGCCCCGATCGGTCCCATGTAGCGAGCGACGATGACCTGGCGCCTGCAGATCACCCACACCACCCGCTACCGGTACGACGTGCCGGTCGCCCAGTCGTACAACGAGGCCCGCCTCGAGCCGCGCAGCGACCGCCACCAGGCCGTCCTGTCCAGCCGGGTGGAGGTGGAGCCGGCCACCAGGGTGACGCGCCACGTCGACTACTGGGGCTCGGTCGTGCACCACTTCGACGTGCAGACCCCTCACACCGAGCTGACGGTCACGGGGCGTGCTGTGGTCGAGACCGCGACCGAACCACCCGAGCGCGGCGGGGCCACCTGGGCCGACCTCGCCGATCCGAGCACGCTCGACACCTTCGAGGAGGTGCTCACCCCGACATCGACGGTGCTGTGGGGAGCCGAGCTCCAAGCGGTGGCCGACGAGCTGGTGGCCTCGAGCGCGACCCCGCTCGAGGGTGCGGAGCAGGCGGCCGCCTGGGTCCACGACCGTCTCGACTACGTGCGCGGCAGCACGGGTGTGCAGACCACCGCCCCCGAGGTGCTCGGCGCAGGCGTCGGTGTCTGCCAGGACTTCGCCCACGTGACGCTGGCCCTGTTGCGAGCCATGGGCATCCCGTCGTGGTACGTCTCGGGCTACCTCCATCCCATCGAGGATGCGACCATCGACGAACCGGCCTTCGGCGAGAGCCATGCGTGGGTGGCGGTGTTCACCGGAGCGGTCACGCCCCTCGATCCGACCAGCCTCAGCCCCGTGGCCGAGCGCCACGTCCGAGTGGCGGCCGGCCGCGACTACCACGATGTCGCGCCGTTCCGGGGCATCTACTCAGGGCGCACGGCCCAGGACCTCGACGTGACCGTGGAGCTCGTTCGCAAGGCGTGAGGCCTGCGGCGGCGATCAGAGCGAGAACTCGGACTTCGACTTCTTGGCGGCCTTCTGGGCCTTCTTCCACCGGCGGACCTCGTCGAGCTTGGCGGCCGACGACACGTCGGCTGCGGAACGGGGCTGGCCGTCGCTGAACGCGCCGGCCGCCGCCTTCCAGCCGCGTGGCGCCACGCCGAACCGCTTGGCCAGGAGGGCCACGAAGATCTGGGCCTTCTCCTCTGCGAACCCGGGCAGGGCGTGGACCCGCCGGTAGAGCTCGGCGCCGGACTTGGCCGTGGTCCACAGCGAGGCGGTGTCGCCGTCGTAGTGCTCCACCAGGTGGACGGCGATGCCGTGGGCCCGACGTCCCATGGCGGCGGGGTAGCGGTGGACGGCCGGCTTCTCGCAGAAGAGGGCCACCACCTCCTCGGGATCCATGGCTGCGATCCCGGCCGGCGACCACCGCTCGCCGAGCCGCTCCTTGATGGTCATCGGCGACCGGAACGCCCACGTCATCGGGACCTGCTGGTCGAGCAGCATCCCGAAGAGGAGGGCGAGCGGGTCGTGGGTGAGCAGCTCGTTGGCCGCCTCGTCGAACGTGATCGGGAACTCCACCTGCGCAGCCATCGCCGCCGAGGCTACCGATCCGCCGCGACCATCGACCCCAGCGCGCCTACGTAGTCGACTACGGATGCCACCTGGCGGACGTGGCGAGTCCACTGGGGGATGGACGCTCGGTCTGCAGGGCACCGAGCCGAAGCGAAGGGGCAGGCCCATGGGCCGACGGGCACGGCGAAGGCGGGGATCCATCAGCGTGGCGGCCGCGGCCGCGCTGGTGTGCGTCGCCCAACTCCTGGTCCTGGCCCCGACGCCGGCGTCCGCTGCGAACGCCGACCCGCCACCCCTGCCCGCCCCGTTCCAGGTGGAGATGACGGCCGCAGGCTTCGTGCCGTCGACCATCGAGGTCGTCGTCGGCCAGAGCGTCGTGTTCACCAACCACGCCGGCGCGGCGCGCAAGGTGCAGGCCACCTCCGGCGTGTTCGACTCGGGGACCATCCCGGTGGGCGGCGCCTTCACGGTGGCCATCCCCGACGAGCGCACCATCCCGTTCGTCTCCAACGGCACGCCGACCTTCATCGGCAGCCTGCAGGTCGGTCCCAACGGGTTCACCGGTCCTGCCGGCGACCCGATCAACCTCCACCTGCCGACCACCACCGCGCCGCCTCCTGACCCCGCGTCCTTCGGCGTCGAGCCCGTGTGGGGCCTGACCATCTCGCGCACGACGCTGCTGCTGAAGTTCTCGGACAGCGCAACGGTCTCTGCGGCCAACGCGCTGCTCGGACAGATCCACGGCCGCGTGTCCGGCGTGATCGGCACCACCGGCATCCTCGTGGTCACCATCGCCGATCCCGGCGAAGGGTCCTACGACGACGTCAAGGCCGCGGTCGACACCCTGCAGGCCGATCCGAACGTACGCGCCGCGTCGCTGGACGCCCTCGGCAACGAGCCGACCGTGCACCCGGTGGCATCGTCGCCGAAGACGGCCGGCTTCGTGATGGCGCCCTACCCCTACACCGGGACCACCAAGCGTGGTGCCTTCGGCGTGCTCCAGGCGCGCTTCCCCCAGGCGTGGAACCTCCTCGACGGCATCAAGCGCAAGGGCAAGCCGGCGGACATCGGCGAGGTCGACACCGGCTTCGACCTCGCCCACCCCGAGTTCGCGAACGGGACCGGTCGCACCGGCAACCACGTCGACTTCGTGCCGACGTGCGGGGGGACGAAGTGCTCGACCAACCCGACGGGCAACGCCAACGATCAACGGGGTCACGGCACCGGCACGCTCGCTCAGCTCGGCGGCGTCAACGTCGGGGCCGACCCGTTCGACCACATCGTGGTGACGAACGGCGTGGCCACCGCCGTCACCCAAGGTCCGGGGAGCACCTCCTTCGACCAGAAGTTCGCGTCGGTCTCGGCGATCCTCGCCCAGCAGCAGACCGGTGCCCTCGCACCCAACCTGCGGGTCATCAACCTCAGCGTCGGGTGGATCGGGTTCGCCAAGAACAGGACCACCGGCAACTACATCTGGGACGAGACCTTCAAGGGGAAGGGGTGCGGCCCCAACGACGGCGACGACGGCAAGGCGGGTGCCGACCAGCCGTGCACGCCGAACAACCAGGACGGCTTCCGCAAGCAGATGGCGGCGCTCGGGACGATGGCCATCGACCAGGCCAAGCAGGCGGCGAGCCAGAACGTGCTCCTCGTCGAGTCCGCCCACAACTTCAGCGGCACCAACGGCAACGTCACCTGGTGCGTCCCGCTGCTGGCGCCCGGGTGCACGTTCGAGCAGATCCGCGGCGACGCGGTGCAGGCGTTCTCGTGGGCGGCGCGACACCTTCCCGCCGGACAGGCCAACAACATCCTCGTGGTCGGTGCGGTCGACTCGGACAAGGTGCGGTCCTCGTACTCGAACATCAACGTCGATGTCGCCGCCGGCGGCTCGAACACGGTGAGCGCCTTCCCGAACGCCGGTGGCTACACGGCCACCTTCGGCGGCACCTCGGGCGCCGCTCCGTTCGTGTCGGCGCTCGCCGCGCTGATCTCCGACTACGCGCCGCAGTACACGGCGAGCGAGGTGCGATCGCTGATCATCGCCCACGCCGACCACACCACCACGGGGTTCGGGGTGGGTCCGCTGATCGACGCGCAGGCCACGCTGTCCGGGCTCCCCGGCGGCCTGCTGGCGCTGGCGGACATCAACGACCTCTCGCCCGACGGCAACCGCCGAGTGATCCACGCCGCCCGGGGGTCGGGCCTGCCGTCGTCGGTGGACACCACGCTCGGTGCCACGGTGAACGGTCAGCAGCTGATGAGCGCGCCCGACGACGCCATCGACATGCGCGACTTCCGCCGCTACCGCGACGCCTGGTTGCAGGGATGCCTCGAGACGGCCACCGAGGGCTGCCCGGTCGCCGAGGCGATCCACTTCGACGGCGCCACCAACAACAAGAAGCGCGACCTGAACCAGGACGGGTGCGTCGACAACAACTGCGACACGCCCGAGTCGCTCTACCCCCGGATGGATCCGGCTGGCACCGGTGGCCTGCGCCGCGACGCCACGGGCCTCGTCGGCGCCGACAGCAGCGGTGCGCCCACCATCGACAACCACGCGATGACCAACCTCGACGTGTATCGGGCGTTGTGGGGCAAGACCGCGTCCGGGGGCACCACCGACACCGAGGGTTGGGGGTCGGACCAGCTCGACGACCTCCTGTACTCGGCAGACATCGAGGTCCACCCCAAGAGCCTGATCGACGCCGGCGCCACGAGCGTCGACATCGCCGCCCAGACCACCGTCGATGGGGGGCAGCACTGGATCCCGCTCGGCAAGGCCCGCACGGTCAGCAAGGACAAGCTCATCGACGGCGCGACCATGCTGACCGTCCCGGTGTCCGGGGACGCCAACGGGACCAAGGTGCGCGTGGCCATGTCGGCCGAGATCAACGGGAAGCTGGTCACCACCACGCGCCCGGGCGCCACCCTGCACGTGGGGCAGGACATGCGCGTCGACCCCAAGGTGGTGAAGGGCACGCTCGCCCTGTCGCCCAAGGTGCCGGTGAAGGGCAAGACGTCGAAGACCACGCTGACCCTCACGGTGGACGGGCTGCAGCTGACGGGAACACCCGGGTCGAATCGGTCCTCGGGCGCGGACAGGCAGGCGGCCGGCGACGAGCCCGCCGACTTCACCGACGGGACCGAGGACCTCGTCGGCGCCCCGGTGACCTTCTCGGCCGAGGGGACCGGCGCCGATCCCGCCGATCCGACGGTCACGTCGGCCGACGCCGAGACCGACGCCGCGGGGACGGCGAGTGCCACGATCGCGTCGGGCGACCAGGTGGGCGACGCCGAGATCACCGCCGAGGCGACGGTGGACGGCGATCCCGTCACCGTGGTGCTGCCCACCACGATCAACGGGCCGACTCGGCTCGTCTACACGTGGGAGCAGAAGATCACCGGCTTCAGCCGCCACTTCCACGGGCTCGCGACGCCGGACCCGGACGTGCCCACCGCCGGCGGCACCTACGACTTCGACGAGACCCCCAAGGCCGGCTCCACGCCGGTGGTGCTCACGCGCACCGGGTCGATCGACCTCGACGCCGCCACGCCCACCGTGACCGAGACGGTCGGTGAGAGCGCGTACTCCATCCACACCGTGTCGCCGTTCGGCCAGAGCGACACCACCAGCCGGATCCTCGCCCCGCAGAACACCACCACCGATTACCCGCTCGACCGCGTCCGCGTCGACAAGCAGGACGACGGCACCCTGATCACCGGGCTCCGGCAGGTCAGCGACATCAACTACCGCTACGACTGCACCCAGGCCGATCCGCTCAACTGCGGCTCCTCCTCGCGGCTGCACTTCTTCGACTCCTGGCTGACCGTCACGCCTCGGCGCGACGTCAGCATCTTCGACAACGGGCAGCTCGTCGGCGACCGGGGCGGCGACGGCACCGCCTTCCTGCACGCCCCTGACCCCGACGCCGACCTCCGCATCGGCAAGGACAGCGACGGCAACTGGATCCCGATCTCGTTCTGCGGCAGCGGTCCGTTCACGTTCCCCGACGACCAGCACCCCCTCTACGAGATCACCGGTGGAGGCACCCAGGAGACCCGGTTCACGGCCACGATCGTGAACGGCGACCACGACGAGACGGTGACGCTGCCGGACTGCTCCAACCCGGCGCCGCCGCAGGCCCGCTTCGCCACCGATGCCGACCCTGGCCGCCTCGGCACGCCGGTCACCTTCACCGACCAGTCCGTGGCGCCGGCCGGCGTGCAGTCGTGGGACTGGGACTTCGGGGACCAGCGGACGTCCGTCGATCCCCACCCCGACCACCTCTACGACAGCCCCGGCGAGTACACCGTCAAGCTCACCGTCACCGACGGGAAGGGCCGCACGTCGAGCGTCACCCACGTCGTCACGGTGAACCCCGAACCGCCCACGGCCAGCATCGACGACCAGACCGCGTCGGCCTCGGACCACGTGATCCTCCACGGTCGCATCGCGTCGCCGAGCGAGTTCGACCGGCGGTCGCTGCTGGTCAACGTCTCGTCGCCCGCCATCGGGTTCCCGGCCCAGATCTCCCGCCGCCTGCCCGCCGGTCCCGTCGACATCGACCTGGGCACGCTGCCGGTGGGCACGTACCCCGTGACCCTGACGGTCACCGACCTCCAGAACCAGACGGCGACGGCCACCGCGACGGTCGTGGTGGTCAGCGGCACGCCCGACCCGCCCACCGAGCCCGGACCGGTGGTCATCCCGGTGGACGGGTGCACGACCGGCGTGACCGTCCCGGGCGTTGTCGATCAGCTGATCACGGGGATCGACGGCATCCGGGAGCAGGCCCACCGGCTCGAGGTGATCGCGTCACCCACGCTCCAGGAGGCGGCGCTGCGGCACGCGACCGACCTGTCGACCCACCCGGACCTGATCGACGTGGGCAGCGACGGCAGCACCCTCGCCGACCGCGTCGCGGACGCCCACTACCTCGACGGCGCCGAGGTCGACGAGCTGGTGCTGCGCGGGCCACAGTCGGCGGCCGATGCCCTCGCCACCTGGCAGACCACCACCGTCTCCGGCGAGAAGCTGGTGGACCGGCGCTGGGAGGCCGTCGGCGCGGCACGGGTGGCGAGCGGGACCGGTTGGGTGTGGGTGGTGGTCCTCGGCGACAGCATCGACTGCGCCGCCGCGGACGGAGCGGGCGGAGCCGCCGTGGCTCCCAGCGAGACCGCGGTCGCGACCTCCTTCTCCGAGCGCCCGGCGGCGGTCGTCCAGCCGGCGGCGAGCGCCGTGGTCGTGGCGCCGACGGTCCCGCCCACCCGGACGTCCGACGTGCGGCCGCCTTCGTCGTACCGGCAGGTCTCGGACCCGGCCCCGTCGGTGACCGATCTGCCGGTGTCGCCGGTCCCGGCCTTCACCATCGACAACGTGGCGCCCACCACCGGCACCCCGGTGGCGATCCACAACCGGACCCGACGGGGCGCGACGTCGCGTGCGGCCCGGTTCCTGCCCGGCGACTCCCGGACCGATGCGTCGAGCATCGGGCCCGACAGCACGCTGACCACGTCCTGGTACACGGCCGGGTCGCCGGCGCCCAGGATCCAGGCGGCCGACTTCGTGGCCGGGGACAACCGGATCTCGGCGTCGATCGACATCGCCGTGGCCGGTTCGACGGTGACGCCCGCGGTGACCTACACCGGCCCCACCAGCGCTGCCCAGGGGGCCACCATCCGGGCCACGGCCACGGTCACCAACGCCGCGAACGCGCAGGGGCTGGCCGGCCGACCGGTGACGTTCGCCCTCGGCGGGGCCACGGCCACCGCCACCTCGGACGACGCCGGCAAGGCCGTGGCCTCGCTCACGATCCCGGGAACCCAGCCGGTGGGCAACGCCACGCTCACGGTTGATGTCGGAGCGGTGGGCCTCAGTCCCGGCGCGACCACGACCGCCACGGTCGGCGTGTTCGCCAACGTGGCGCCGATCGCCGACGCCGGCGGTCCCTACGAGGTGGTGCTCGGGACGGACCTGGCACTGGACGGATCGGGCTCCAGCGATCCCGACGGGCCGCAGGCCATGACCTACGCATGGGACGTCGGCGGGCGCGACCTCTTCGACGGCAGCGCCGACATCAACCCGCACCTGTCCTTCATCGACATCGAGGGTCCGTTGTGCGGTGGGCCCTGCGAGCCCGACGTGGCGTACCCGCTCGCCCTGCGGGTGACCGACCACGACGGTGCCTCGGACATCGATCGCACGACGGTGACCTTCCGGCGCGACTTCAACCTGACCATCAACCCACCGAGCACGATCCTGAACCCGGGCGCGGCCACGAGCTACCGGGTGGGCGTGGTGACCGACAGCGGGTTCACCACCACGGTCCACCTCGCGGTCGGCACGCTCCCGTCGGGGGTGACCGCATCGTTCGACAACCCCGACGTCCGGCCGGGCGGCAGCGCGGTGCTCACCGTCCGGGCCGACCAGAGCGTGACCACCGGCAGCGCCGCCATCGACGTGACCGGCACGGCGGCGGGGATCACGCGCCACGTCGGGGGCAGCGTCGACCTCGAGTTCGGCCTCATCCCCGTGTGCAAGTCGAGCATCGAGGGCAAGGTGGTCGACCAGGAGACCGGTGTCGGGCTGGCCGGCGTCCAGGTCGGGGTGGCCCCGGTCAACTTCGGCACCATCTACGGCGGCCTGACCAAGGCCGACGGCACCTTCTTCTTCGACCAGCTCCCGGTGGGCAACGCCAACAACCCGCTGCGCGCCGACATCACCTTCCAGAAGGACGGCTACTTCTTCAAGTTCGGCACCCCGGTCACCCTGGCGTGCAACCTGACCGCCCACGCCGACGGCGAGATGCTCCAGATGCAGTTCGGCACCGTCACCGGACGGATCACGGTCGGGACCCGCGACCTCAGCGATCCGCAGAGCCCGGTGGTGTCGACCGGGGTGCCGCTCGCCGGGGCCACGATCCTGACCTCGACCGGGCAGAGCGTCCCGCCGTCCGACGCCGACGGTCGCTACCACGTGGACCACGTGGCGCTGGGAGCCGCCAACGCCCCCACCTCCCTCGTGGTCCAGGCCGACCTGCCCGGGTACTGGCGGCACGTCGAGCTCGGGGTCCCGGTCACCGCGGCCGGGCCCAACGTCGCGGACTTCTCGATGATCGAGGCCTGCTACGGCGATGCCTACGTCAAGGCGGTCGACGCCGACACCGGCGCACCGATCCCCGGCATCACGTTCAGCTACTCGCCGGCCGGCCTGTCTCCTGGCGGCTGGGTCCCCGATGACGTGGTGACCGGCGCCGACGGCGTGTCCCACCTGACCCACGTGCCGCTCGGGCCGGACAACCGCCCCGGCGTCGGGAACATCCGGGTCGACCTCCCGGCGGGGACCCCGTACCAGTTCCCCTCCACCACCACCGGGATCTCGCTCCCGAGCTGCGGGTCGACGGGGCTCGGGGTGGTGAAGCTGAAGAAGCCGCCGCCGGTCTACTCGGGCGACGCGCGGATCCGGGTGGTGGACGACGCCACCGGCGCACCCCTGGCGGGCGTGACCGTGAACAACAGCGGGAACCTGGTCGCGACCGACGCCCAGGGCTACGCCGAGTTCGACGACATCTCCTTCGGCACGCCGGGGGCGACGACGTCCACGGAGGACTTCACCACCAACCCGACCGGCTACTACAGCGAGGCGGTGGACCTGACCCTCCACCGTGACGAGCTGGCCGAGGGCACCCTGCGGGTCCACCAGATCCACCTCACGAGCATCGAGGGCACCGTCACCGATGCCTTCACCGGCGCGCCCATCGAGCACGTGCAGGTGCAGGCAGCCGGCTTCTTCACCTACACCGATGCCGCCGGGCACTACCTCATCACCGACGTGCTGCTCCAGCGGTACAACGCGCCCACCGACTTCGGCGTCAGCTCGCCCGGCACCACCGAGTACTGGGGTCTCGACACGGCGGTGGGGGTCCGCGCCACGGTCGCGGGACCGAACGTCCGGGACTTCACGCTCCTGCGGAAGTGCACCCCCGCCACCATCCACGGGGTCGTCCTCAACGCCGTCACCCACGAGCCGCTGGCCGGCGCCACCGTGCAGTCCACGCTCGGCCGGCCAGTGCTCACCGATGCCGACGGCCGCTTCCTGCTGACCGACCAGGCCTACGCCCAGGACCGTCCCGGCCCGGTGGACATCACCGCCTCCAAGAGCGGGTTCATCCAGGCCACCAAGCGGGTGACGGTGTTCTGCGGAGCCCAGATCGAGCTGAACTTCGGCGTCACCACCCCCACCACCACGATCACGGGCACGGTGACCAACAGGGTGACCGGCGCGCCCGTGGCGGGGGCGGTGGTGGGTGGCGGGTTCGGCGCCACCACGACCACGGGCGCGAGCGGCGGCTACACCTTCACGGACGTGCCGCTCGGCGACGGCGGCGCGTCGCGCTCGTGGACGATCACCGCGCTGCCCCCAGCCGGCGTGAAGCTCCTCTCGGCCTCCAAGACCGGCGTGGTCACCGCAGCCGGGCCCAACGTGTTCGACCTCCAGTTGGACGTGCCCACCGTGACGCCCATCGCGGCGGTGGCCGACACCTACACGGTGGACGCGGTGGACGACACCGCGGTGACCGAGGCCGACGGCGTGCTCGCCAACGACACCGGCCAGGGCCTCTCGGCGGCCGTGGCCACCGGGCCGGCCCACGGCACGGTGACGATGGCGGCCGACGGATCCTTCACCTACCACCCGCCGGGCGATCGGGTGGGCGACGAGACGTTCACGTACAAGGCCACGGACGCCACCGGACAGACGGCGACAGCCACCGTCACGCTCCACGTGCAGGCCGACACCCCGCTGGAGGCCCACGACGACGCCGTCTCCATCCCCCAGGGGGGCCAGGGCATCCAGCTGGACAAGACCAAGGGCCTGCTGGCCAACGACGTCGGCGACGACACCATGCGGGTGCTCTCCAACACCCCGCCGCCCAACGGCCAGGTCTCGATCCTGCAGGACGGGCGCTACATCATCACCCCGTACCCGACCTACTCCGGCACCTACACCGTCGACTACACGATCACCGACCGCTTCGGCCGGCAGTCAACGGCCACGGTGACCATCACGGTGGTGCCCACCACCGACACCGGCCCGCCCACGGTGCTCGACGACACCGGATCGACGCCGTTCGAGACGCCGCTCACGGTGGCCGCCCCCGGCGTGCTGGCCAACGACACAGGCATGACCCTCCACGTCACCGATCACACGGCCCCGTTCCACGGGACGGTGACGATGGCGGCAGACGGGTCCTACGCGTACACGCCGAACTCGGGCTTCTCCGGTGAGGACTCCTGGGCGTACACGGTGACCGACCTCCTGTCCCGGACCGCGCGAGGCACGGTCCGCGTCACCGTCGGACCCGAGGCCCACGAGGACGTGCTCGCGATCGGTGATCGGGTGTGGACCGACGTCGACGCCGACGGCGTGCAGGACGCCGGCGAACCCGGTGTCGGCGGCGTCGCGGTGCAGCTGCTCGACGGCCAGGGCGCCCAGCTGGCCTCCACCACCACCGACGCCGACGGGGCCTACGGCTTCGACGACCTCGCGGCGGGCGACTACGGCCTCCGCTTCACCGCCCCGATCGGCACCCGCTTCACCACGGCAGGGGCCGGGACCGATCGCGAGGTCGACTCGGACGCCGACACCGCGGGTGTGGTGGCCACCTTCCACCTGGCGGACGGGAGCGACCCCCGCCTGCACCCGGTCGCGGACGGCGATCCGGTCTCGCACGCCGACCTCATCGACCGCAGCGTCGACGCCGGGCTGGTGGCGCTCCCGGCCGGCCTCTCCGTCACCGAGACCGCCCGCCCGGTCGGATCCACCGGACCCTTCACCGCGGTGGCCCAGGCCCCGTGGGGATCGCCGTTCCAGGTGCACGTGGTGGTGGTGAACTCCGGCCTGGCCCCGCTCGGCGGGGTGGTGGTCACCGATGCCGACGGCACCGGTTGTGCCCGCACCGTGGGAACGCTCGCCGCCGGCGGCACCAGCGCCTTCGACTGCGACGGCACGGTGACGCCCACCAAGGACACGGTGGCCCACGTCTCGGTGGTCGGCACCCCCGGGACCACCGACGGGGCGGCCGTGGCCGCCGCGGTCACGGCCGAGGGGTCGGTCACCCTCCAGCTCACGTACTCGATCGGGGACCGCGTCTGGGACGACCGGGACCACGACGGCCGCCAGGACAGCGGTGAGCCGGGCCTGGGCGGCGTCGGCGTCGCCCTGCTCGACGCCTCGGGCGCATCGGTGGCCACGACCGCGTCGGATGCCGACGGCACCTATCGCTTCGACGGGATCCGCCCCGGTGCCCACCGGGTCCGCTTCACCCGGCTCGGGACCTACCGCTGGACGACGGCCGGCGCGGGGAGTGATCCGGCCGTCGACTCGGATGCGATCGCGACGTCGCCGACGGCGAGCACCGCGACGGCAGCGATGCGCACGATCGTCGACGGCCAGGCACCGGTGGATGCCGCGAACCCCCTCGACCTCACCGTCCCCGACCTGGACGCCGGGCTCTGGCGGCCGTCGTCGATCACCGGCACCGCCTACGCCGATGCCGACCACGACGGAGTCCGCGACCCGGGCGAGGCGCCCATCCGGGGCGCGCACGTGGTGCTCCTCGACGGTGAGGGGGCGCAGGTGGCCACCGCGACCACGGGCACCGACGGCAGCTACGCCTTCGACGACCTCGTCCCGGGTGCCTACCGGGTGCGGGTGACGGTCCCGGACGGGTTCTCTCCGCCGGCCATCGCGTCCGCATCAGGCCGCGCCATCGTGACCGCCACCTCGGACCTGATCCCGCTGGCGGTGGCCGAGGCCCGGCACGGGGTCGACTTCGGCCTGTGGCCGAACCAGGTGACCACCACCACCACCACGACCACGACCACCACCACCACCACCACGACGTCCACCCCGACCACCACCACGACCTCGGGATCGTCCACCTCGACCACGGCTGGCGGCACCACCAGCACCACCGCAGGCACCGCGGTCCGCCCCGGGGACACCACGCCGCCCGTCGGTGGAGGTGCCCTCAGCCGCACCGGTCAGGACACCCGTCCGCTGGTGGTCCTGGGTTCGACGCTGCTGCTGGGCGGGTGCACGCTCCTGCTCGTCGGCCGCCGTCGCCGCCTCATCCGCCGCGGCTGACCCTCGCGATCAGCCGTGCCAGGGGACCTGGGCGTCAGGGTCGAGGTGGTGCTCGGCGATGGCGTCCTTGACCACGGCCTCGTCGATCGCTCCGTCGGCCGCCAGGGCGGCCAGGACGGCCACCACCACGTGGGAGGTGTCGGTCTCGAAGTAGGCGCGCAGGGCCTCGCGGGTGTCGGAGCGGCCGAAGCCGTCGGTGCCGAGCGAGGTGTAGCGCCGGCCGTCGGGGATCCAGCGGGAGATCTGGTCGGGCACGGCTCGCATGAAGTCGGTGACGGCCACGATCGGGCCCGAGGATGACGACAGCAGCTCGGTGACCCGCGGGACCCTGGGGGACTGGCCCGGGTGGAGGCGGTTCCACCGCTCGGCGGCCATGGCGTCCTCGCGCAGGCACTTGTAGGAGGTCGCGCTCCACAGCTCGGCGGCCACGCCCCACCGCGACGCCAGCTCGTCCACCGCGGCGCGGGCGGCGCCCTGGGCCGGGCCCGAGAAGAGGATGGTGGCGCGCGGCCGCTGCGCCCCCTCGGGGCCGGGGGCCGGCTGCCAGCGGTAGAGGCCTTCGACGATCCCGGTGCGCACCGCGTCGTCGTCGGCCATGGCCGGCATCACGTAGTTCTCGTTGTGGAGGGTGAGGTAGAAGAACACGTCCTCGGGCTCGGGGCCGTACATCCGCTCGATCCCGTGCCGGACGATCTCCGCGGTCTCGTAGGCGAACGCGGGGTCGTAGGCCTGGCAGGTGGGCACGGTGGACGCGAGCACGTGGCTGTGGCCGTCCTGGTGCTGCAGCCCCTCGCCGAGGAGGGTGGTCCGGCCGGCGGTGGCCCCCAGGAGGAAGCCGCGGGCGCGGGCGTCGGCGGCCGCCCAGATGAGGTCGCCGATGCGCTGGAAGCCGAACATCGAATAGAAGATGAAGAACGGCACGGTGGGGACGCCACGGGTGGCGTAGGACGTGGCGGCCGACGTCCACGACGCCATCGCGCCGGCCTCGGTGATGCCCTCCTCCAGCAGCTGCCCGTCGATGGACTCCTTGTAGGAGAGCAGCAGCGAGTGGTCCACCGGCTCGTACTTCTGGCCCTCGGCCGCGTAGATCCCGAACTCCTTGAACAACGAGTCCATTCCGAAGGTGCGGGCCTCGTCGGGGATGATCGGCACCACCCGCGAGCCGAACCCCTCGTCGCGGGCGAAGGCGCGCAGCATGCGGGTGAAGGCGGTGGTGGTGGACGCGGCCTGCTTGCCGGAACCGGCGCGGAACTCGTCGAACACCGCGTCCTTCGGGAGGGTCAGCGGGCGGGTGGTGCGCACCACGCGCTTGGGCAGCGAGCCGCCGAGGGCCCGCCGCCGCTCCATCAGGTAGGTGTGCGCCGGGGATCCCACCGGCGGCCGGTAGTAGGGCGCCACCGCACCGTCGGCCAGCGCCTCCTCCGGGATCTCCTCCTCCAGGTGCAGCCGGGTCCGCAGGACGCGCAGCTGCTCGTTGGTCATCTTCTTGATCTGGTGGGTGCTGTTGCGCGCCTCCACCTCGGTGCCGAGCGTCCAGCCCTTGATGGTCTTGGCCAGGATGACGGTGGGCTTGCCCCGCTGCTCGGTGGCCGCCCGGTACGCGCTGTACAGCTTCTGGTAGTCGTGGCCGCCGCGGGGCAGCCAGCGGAGCTCGTCGTCCGACAGGTGCTCCACCAGCTTGCGGAGGCGGGGATCGGGTCCGAAGAAGTGCTCTCGGATGTAGGCGCCGTCCTCCACCGTGTAGCGCTGGAACTCACCGTCGACGGTGGTGTTCATCTTCTGCAGCAGCACGCCGTCGTGGTCGCGGGCCAGCAGGTCGTCCCACGCCGAGCCCCAGATCACCTTGATCACGTTCCATCCGGCGCCGCGGAAGCCGGCCTCCAGCTCCTGGATGATCTTGCCGTTGCCGCGCACCGGACCGTCGAGCCGCTGGAGGTTGCAGTTCACCACCCAGGTGAGGTTGTCGAGCCCCTCGCGGCCGGCCAGGGAGATGGCGCCGAGCGTCTCGGGCTCGTCGGTCTCGCCGTCGCCGAGGAAGCACCAGACCCGGCTGGCCGACGTGTCGTCGAGCCGGCGGTGGTGGAGGTAGCGGTTGAACCGGGCCTGGTACAGCGAGGTGATCGGGCCCAGGCCCATCGACACCGTGGGGTACTCCCAGAAGTCCGGCATGAGCCGGGGGTGGGGGTAGCTGGACAGCCCGCCGCCGCCGATCTCGCGGCGGAAGCGATCGAGCTGGTCCTCGTCGAGGCGGCCCTCGAGGTAGGCGCGCGCGTAGATGCCGGGCGCGGCGTGGCCCTGGATGTAGACGGCGTCGCCAGGGAGCCCGCCGTCCTTGCCCTTCCAGAACCAGTTGAACCCCACGTCGTAGAGCGCGGCCGACGACGCGAAGGTGGCCAGGTGGCCGCCGATCCCGTCGGCCGCCTTGTTGGCCTTCACCACCATCACCGCCGCGTTCCACCGGATGAACGCCCGGATGCGGCGCTCCAGCTCGATGTCGCCGGGGAACCAGTAGTGGGCCTGCTCGTCGACGAGCGGGATGGTGTTGACGTAGGGCGTGCGCACCGGGCCGGGGATGCCCAGGCCGAGCTCGTGGGCCCGGCCGAGGAGCTTCTGCATGAGGAACTCGGCGCGCAGGTCGCCCCGCTGGGCCTGCACGGCGTCGAGCGAGTCGAGCCACTCCTTGGTCTCGTCGGGGTCGGTGTCGTAGAGCTGGTCCACGAAGTCGTCGTCGAGCGCCATGGGTCCCATGGTGCCCCCGGGAGGGCCGCTTCGCACCTGATCGCGGCCGAGCCACCGATCGTCCACCGACGGGTGACCTGCCAAGCTGGACCGATGCCCGAGCCCACCCCCTTGCGCGTCTTCACCGATGGTGCGTGCAGCGGCAACCCCGGTCCCGGTGGGTGGGCGTGGGCCAGCTCGCCCGCCCACCACGCCAGCGGCGGTGAGTTCGAGACCACCAACAACCGCATGGAGCTCACGGCCGTGCTGCGGGCGCTGGAGGCCAATCCGGGGCCGTTGGTGGTGGTCATGGACTCCACCTACGTGAAGGACGGGTTGGAGAAGTGGCACAAGGGCTGGGTGCGCAACGGCTGGCGCACCAAGGCCGGGCAGCCGGTGAAGAACCGCGAGCTGTGGGAGCCGCTGGTGGAGCTGTCGCAGGCTCGGGCCGCCGAGGTGTCGTTCGAGTGGGTGAAGGGCCACTCCGGAGATGCCATGAACGACCTGGTGGACCTGCTGGCGGTGGAGCAGCGCGACCTCCACCGGCCCGGCGGACCCGGCGCCCCTCCTGGCACGGGTGGGGGAGCGCGCCTCACCGACCTCCCTCGCGGCGACCAGCGCGAGGAGCGGCGCCGGCGCGACGGCCGCATCCCCGACGGGTACCTGCTGGTGGTGATGGGACAGCGGCCGCCCGAGGTGGCCGGCGAGGTGGCGGATCGCGTCCGCTCGCACCTGGCCGCCACCTTCGACGGGCAGCGGTCCATCCACCCCGACCTGGTGGTGGTCACCGGGCTGCGGGAGGGGACCGAGCGGCTGGCCGCGGAGGCGGCCATCGCGGCCGGCGTCCCCTACGCGGTGGTGCTTCCGTTCCCCGATCCCCACCTCCGGTCACCGGCCACGGACCAGGCCCGGGTGGCGGACCTCATGGGCCGGGCGCGCGAGGTGGTGACCCTGGAGAAGAAGCAGCCCACCGATCGCGACGGCTTCGCCAAGGCCATGGCCCGACGTGACTCGTGGCTGGCGCGGGTGGCCGACGAGGCGGTGCTGGTGTGGGACGAGGTCGACGAGCGCTTCGCCCGGCTCCACCGCGGGCTCGACGACCACCTCGGCCCGGACCTGGTCGTGTACCACCCCTGAGGGCGGTCAGGCCGACGGTCGGTCGCAGGCGCCCTCCTCGGGACAGGCCAGGATCGACCCGTCGTCGTCGTGATGCACCGCCTCGAGGCGGGTGACCCGCTGGAGCTCGGCGCGCGTCGACGTGGGTGACGGGTCGTCCTCGTAGATCACCACCACGCCGTGGTGGCGCTGGACGTCCCGGGCGATGGCCCGGGCATCGCGGGCGAAGTGCGGATGGACCTTGCCGGTCTTCTCGTCGTGGAACGCGGGGACCGAGCTCGCCCGCCGGCCCGTGAGCAGGTACACGATGTCGTTGCGGTCGGCGTAGATGCGGGTGGACCGTGGCAGTCGGCGGACCTCGGCGGTGAGCGGCGACGAGCCGCTGCGGCGCGCCACGTTCTCGTAGGCGCCCGACAGGTCGCGCACCGAGCGGGCGAACGGGAGGGCGGCGGCCAGCACCAGCACGCCCGCCCCGAGCAGCGAGGCCCGCGAGAGGCGGATGCCGTCCCAGCGCAGGGCCACCACCGCGAGCCCCGCCACCAGGCTGGGCAGCAGGTGGCGCGCCTCGAACACGATCCACGGATCGACGAACAGCCGCGATGCCACCAGCAGGGCGAGGTGCGACCACCCGAACCCGACCAGGATCGCGGTGAGCCGATCGCGGCGGTCGACGTCGGCCCGCGCCCGCACCACGCCCACCAGGAAGCGGGCCGACCACGCCGCAGCCGCCAGCAGGACCGCGGCGGTCAGCACCGCCACCGCACCCGAGGCCGGACCGGTCACCACCTGGTCCGGCAGCCACGACAGGGCGGTGGTGTGCAGGAGATCGGTCACGTCGCCCCAGAGCGGCGGGTACCAGCCGCGGGCCCGTTGCTGCGGCCCGGGCGCGGTGGGCTGGAGCACCACCCAGGCCACCGGGCCCACCAGCCCGATGGCGAGCGCCATGGTGGTCCGGCCGTCGCGGTGCACCCGCTCGAACACGGCCACCGCGGCCGCCACGGTGAGCACCACGGCCAGGTCGACCAGGCGGGTGGAGCAGGCCACGCCCGCGGCCGCCGCCGCCCCGCCGAGCAGCAGGGTGCGACGTCGCCCGTGCCGGGCGGGATCGACGTCCAGGCCGGCGTCGAGCAGCACGATGGCGAGCAACGTGGCGACCAGCGAGACGCCGTCGGCCATCACGAACCCGAACAGCCGCCCGACGTAGCCCCGCATCACGATCACGACCGCCAGGAACGCAGCCGTGGTGGCCGGTCGTGCGTGGCGGGCGACGAGCATCCCGAGGAGGAGGGTGGCCAGGAACGCGGCCACCACGCCGAGCCAGCGGCCGGCGCCGAGCAGCGACCCCACGTGGCCCGCCTGGCCGAGCAGCCACGGGTAGCCGGGCGGGTAGTGGCCACCGAGGGCGAGGTCGTCGGACCGGGGGATGGACACCACGCGCAGTGGGTGGGTCCGCAGGAGCCGGGCGGTGCGGAGGTAGCTGGCGGAGTCGGGGTCGTAGAGCAGACCGTGACGGGTGGTGACGGTGGCGACCGCTGCGGCCACCAGCGCGCCGAGCGGCGGGATCGCCCTGCCCCAACCGGCCTGCGGCTCGCTCGATCCCCCCACGACGGGATCACGGTACCGGGCCCCCACCGGTAGGTTCGGCGGCCGTGCGCGTGGGGGTCGACACCGGGGGGACGTTCACCGACGTGGTGGCGGCCGACGGCACCATCGCCAAGGTGCCGTCGACCCCGCACGATCCCGGCCAGGCGGTGCGGGCCGGCGTGGCCGCCGCCGGGCAGCCGCACCCGGCCATCCTCGTGCACGGGACCACGGTGGCCACCAACGCCCTGCTCGAACGACGTGGCGCCCGGGTGGCACTGGTGACCAACGAGGGCATGGCCGACCTGATCGAGATCGGGCGGCAGGACCGGCCCTCGCTGTACGACCCGTGGGCCGACCGGCCGGAGCCGCTGGTTGCCCGGTCGGATCGGCTCGAGGTGCGCGGCCGGTTGGGACCGAGCGGCGAGGAGCTGGAGCCGATCGACCCGGCGTCGGTCCCCGAGGTGCCGGAAGGGGTGGAGGCGGTGGCGGTGTGCCTGCTGCACAGCGACCTCGCGTCCGGTCACGAGTACGCCGTGCTGCAGGAGTTGGAGTCGAGGGGCCACGACGTGACCGCCAGCTTCCTGGTGTCGCCCGAGTTCCGCGAGTACGAGCGGACCGTCACCACCGTGGCCAACGCCTACCTCCGGCCGGTGTGTCGCGACTACCTGGCCGGCTTGGCCGGCGTGGCCGACCAGGTGCGCGTGATGACGTCGGCCGGCGGCCTGTCGATGCTCGACCAGGCGGCGGACGAGCCGGTGGGCCTCCTCCTGTCGGGACCTGCAGGTGGTGTGCTGGCGGCATCCGAGATCGCCGCGGCCACCGGCTTCCCTGATGCCGTGACCTTCGACATGGGCGGGACCAGCACCGACGTGTGCCTGGTCCAGGGAGGGGTGCCTGAACCGGCGGGGGAGCGCACCGTGGCCGGGTTCCCGATCCGCCGCCCGTCGCTCGACGTCCACACCATCGGCGCCGGTGGTGGGTCGATCGCCGCGGTGGACCGCGGCGGCGCGCTCACGGTGGGTCCCCGGAGCGCAGGCGCGGTGCCCGGGCCCGCCTGCTACGGCCACGGCGGCACCGAGCCCACGGTGACCGACGCCGACCTGGTGGCC
>JADMIO011116488.1_pt1 | contig 25213 bp, 28 predicted proteins | sample 8958161 | NCBI WGS metagenome assembly JADMIO01 (sample SAMN16585339, study PRJNA669376) | soil metagenome | isolation source: Crop rotation soil | place: USA: Cullars Rotation, Alabama | collected 2011
AACTGCGCCGACGGGATCTAGCCTCGGCACACCGACAGCGGCGCCTACGACTGATCCTCTGACCGCCTTCGATGGTGACATGTACGAGGCGGGCGTCGCGTCAGGCTTAGTAACCGGTCAAAGCGTCAGAATCAGCAACGGACGCACGACGGCGGGCGTCGTGGGCTCTCAGTTCACGCCTGACATCTTTGAAGGCACGCTCGACGTGTCTGGGTCGTTCTCGGCTTTCATGCAAGATGCGACGGTCCTGGCTCGCTTCTACAACGAAGGGACAAGCTCGCTCTACACTCGCATGGACGATCCTGCAGGCAACTTCCTGCACCTCGTTCTGCCTCGCATCAAGTACACCGGCGCCAATGTCGATCCGCCTCGTGAAGGCGGTGTCGTTCAGGAACTTCCGTTCCAAGCAATCGTGGACACTACTACGGGCGTCTCGATTAGCTTCCAACGTTCTAACCCGTAATCCTCAACCTCAGAGAAAGAGAGACCTCGCCAATGAATCTGTCGAAGTTTGCACAAGCGGACAAGTCAAATGAAGGCGTAGAGATGGTCCTCAAGGACCCTGCTACGAGCGCCGATCTCAAAGACGAGGCGACCGGTGAGCCGGTGACAATCACCCTCATGGGCTCTGACTCGTCGCAGTACATCGCCTTGCAGCGCCAAATCTCAGATGCTCGACTCAGGCGCGCGTCTGGGATGCGGTCGGGACTGTCGAAGATCATCGGATCGGCTGAAGAGCTCGAGCAAGACAGCATCCGACTTCTGACGCTCGCGACGAAGGGCTGGAAGCACGTTCAACTCGAGGAAGGCAAAGACCTTGAGTTCAACCCGCAGAACGTCACGCGAATCTACACCGACTTCCGCTGGATTCGCGAGCAAGCTGAGCAGTTCATCGCCGACCGCTCGAACTTCCTGGGAAACTTGTCGAAGATCTGATCGACTATGGGCGTCAGGTCTTTGAGTTAGAGCAGCCTGTAGGTGAGTCGGGAACGAAACTAAGTGCTCACTATCGTGTAGTCGCGCGACGACAAGGATTGCCTGAGACATACTTCGAGCCCCAAGGGTCTGTCCCGAAGGGGCTCGAGTTTATTTGGGAGTTGTTCTTAGACCTCTCAACAACCCGCTCATCTGGGATGGTGCCAAACGCCATTCAGTATCAAGAAATGCTTGCGTGGTGTATGTTGCGAGGACAAACGCTTGACTCCTGGGAGCTCGAGGTAATCAAGAGGTTAGACAGTGAGTGGTTGAAGGCCTATAATGCCCACGCTAGCAGAGCTAACTCTCAGAATCAACAGCCTGGAAGCAACGGTCGCAAAGCAGCGACTTGATGCGCTGTCTGGGTCAGCTCTAAACCTCACCGCTGTTGCGGCAAAACTAGGCCTGTCGCTAGGTGCAATCTCCCTAATCAAGCAGTCCTTGCAACTTGCGGCAACTTACGAGCAGACAGCGGTTGCGATGGAGTCGCTCTTAGGTAACGCGACGCAGGCACACAAGATCTTGCGCGAGCTAGAACAACTCGCTGACCGCACTCCGTTTCAATTCCAAGACATAGCTCAGTCGGCGCGACTCATGCTCGCACTCGGTACGGCAGGTGAAAAGATCCTGCCTACTATGAAGGCAGTGCTCAACGCAGCGGCAGCTCTTGGTGGTTCTCCTGAAACCATGAATCGAATCGTGCTCGCTCTCGGTCAGATCCAGTCAAAAGGTCGAGTGCAAGCAGAAGAAATGCGCCAGCTAGCAGAAGCTGGTATTCCTGCGTGGGAGATCCTTGCGACTAAGATTGGGGTGTCGATTCCTACGGCGATGAAGATGGCCGAGAGGAACATGATCGACTCACGCACCGCGCTCGAGGCACTAGTCGAAGGCATCAACGTCAAGTTCGGTGGTGCGACAGAAAAGCTCTCTACGACCTTCGTAGGTCGGTTCTCTACGTTCAAAGACCGCGTCCAACGTGCCATGCGCGACGTGGGTTTCGCCATCATTGAAGGATTTAACCTAAATGAGGTGCTCAGGAACGCAAACGAGAACATGGGGTCCTTTGCGACAAAGATTGGCGATGCTGCTAAGGTGATTGCTCAGCTACTGTCACCGATCATCCGCTGGTTCGTTGAGATCCTGCCCTACTTAGCCACGTTCTACCTCATCTCAAAAGGTGTCGATGTTGCGGTAGGATCCTTCACCAAGCTTACCGGCATCCTTAGGATCATTCCTCAGGCTTTTGTGGCTGCTCGCATGGGCTCACTCGGATTTGCAGATGGCCTCAAAGCAGCACTCCTTGCAGGCACTGCTCTTGGTGTTTTGATTGACCAGTTAAGGAGCAAAGGATCGGGTCTAAAGATCTCTGAGTATCCGAAGCTCATGACGGATACTCTGCACAACCTTGCCAATAGCAAAGACTCTGCGTCAACGAAGTTTGACGACTTCCTAGGCAATGTTGGTGCTTCTTTTAACATCGTCGGGCTTGGTAATTCTCCTGAAGAGCAGTACAAGAGGATGAACCAAGCTCAAGAAGCACAAGATCAGCAAAGGTTCAAGAGAATGCAGGCGGATATCATTGCCCGAGGCAATGAAGCTCTCGCGCAAGAGCAGGTCCTCCAAGATAGGCTCAATGAGGCGGCTATTTCAGGTACTATGCGAACAATCGCAGAGCAGTCTAAGATTGAGCTGCGAGGACTGGACGAGCTGCACCGAGCACAGCTAATCTCGACAAACGACTACCTCAACAAGCGAGAAGCAATCGAGATGCAGGCGGTGGATGATCAAATTGCGCAACTGATTGCCCGCTGGAACGCCTCAGAAAAGCAAATCAACGAAGCACGCGCTGCTCGCGACGCCGTTGGTGCGACGCCGACTACCCGCGCAACGATGCAGCTCAGGATCAACGAAGAACTCAAGACGGAAATTGAACTCGAGAAGCAGCACAACGATCTCCTTGCCGACAAGAACAAGCTCTTAATTGAGCAGCGAATCCGACGCGTTCAGGCACTCATGGAAGCGGCTCAGGCCTCGCGCCAAGAGTCAGAAGACATGCAGCGAAGGAACGCCGTTGGCGTTTCTGTCGGTAGGCTCGATTCTGCGAGTGCAATCAGGAGCAACCTGCAGACTCTGGAAGCCTACAAAATTCAGATCACCGAGACGTCCATGCGCCTTCGTCGCATGTCTGAGCTGTTGAATGATCCAGCCTTCACTGCTCAGGCGAATCACAACATTCAGATGCTCAAAGACTCTTACGAAGAGCTTGCCTTGACGACATATGGCACCAAAGAATACTTTGCTGCCGGTATTCGGGAAGGTATGCAAAATCCGCTCCAGGATTTCTTCGAGAGTGTCATTCAAGGAACGGCGACCGTCAAAGACGCCTTCAAGTCGATGGTGCAGGCTATGTATGCTGAGGTGGTGCGGTTCATCAGCTCAGTCATTGTCCGCAGGTTCCTCGACGCGTTTGCTTCGTCTGGCTTCTTCGGAGCCGCAGGCGGAGGCGTTGCGGGCATGTTTGGTGGCGGTGCTGCTTGGGGCGGTGTCTTGCGAGGAGGCGAGCTGCACCAGTTCGCGTCAGGCGGTGTCGTGTCGTCGCCCACATACTTCCCATTGCGAGGAGGCTCTTGGGGTTTGATGGGCGAAGCAGGCACAGAAGGTATTTTGCCTCTAAGGCGCGACCAATCGGGCCGCTTAGGCGTCACTGCTTCGGGCGGAGGAGGCAAAGTGGTTAACGTCACAATGCACGTCCACGCGAAAGATGCCAGCAGCTTTAAGCAATCGCAGCGGCAGATCATGAACAAGTTCCAGCAGGCGATGGGATCATAATGGGCTTCCACGAAGTACAATTCCCCACCGGCATTAGCTACGGGTCTCGAGGCGGCCCAGGCTACAGCACTACCGTCATTGAGTCAGAAGGTGGAGCAGAGCAACGCATCGCGCGCCAAAGTGCAGCAAAGAGGACTTACAATGCCAAGTTCGGGATCAAATCTCACTCTGACTTGCGAGAAGTCCTGTCGTTCTATCTCGTCCGTCTTGGCTGCGCTTACGGCTTTAGGTTCAAAGATCACCTCGACTTCACGACGGCAGCCGATGGAGTCAGCGCACCTTCACCCACTGACCAAAACATCGGGACAGGCAACGGCTCAAACACGACTTTCCAACTGAGAAAGGTTTACACCTCGGGCGCTTACAGCATCCTGAGGAACCTGACAAAGCCTGTAGCCGGCACGACTCGCGTTGCTATCAACGGCACAGAGCAGTTGAGCGGCTTTTCTGTTGACACGACGCTAGGCATTGTTACGTTCACCTCCCCTCCAGCAAATCTTGCACTCGTAACAGCGGGATGCCAGTTCGACGTGCCTGTCAGATTCAGCTCTGAAGTAGATCAGGCACTCCAAGCGTCGATGGATGACTATGACCAAGGAAATATCCCGGATATTCCCTTAGTCGAGATCCTCGATCCTGCTCCTATTCCTTCTTTGTCGAGCGTCACGGGTGGAGCCTATGAAGTATGTCCCACAGCCCCTCAGGCAATCACGCTTGCCTCTCGTCTTTGGGTTATTTCGACTCAGTTTGTGGACGAGTGCGTCTTGCCTTCCACCTCTGACGTACCGATGGGTGGACCGATTTTCTACATCTACAACGCCGGCCCGAACTCACTGACTATCAAACTCAACGATGGTGCTACGACGTTGATCTCGGTAGGCGTTGACGAAGTAGCAGAGCTTCTGCTGACAAAAGACTCTGGTGGTACAAAGATTTGGATTGCTATTTGAGATGCAGATCTTCAACGATGACTATGGCGGTGCGGCCTACTTAAACATTACGGGCCCTACCCAACTCACTCAAGGTCATCCCAGGGTCTTGACGGTCACTGCAATCGGCGGAAGCTACCTCGCACTCCCTGAGCCAAGCACACTTCAGCTTGGCGCTCCTATCTTTATCATCATCAACATCGGGGGAAGCCTTCTCCATGTCAGGGAGTTCGCTGCAGGCTCAGATCTGTTCTCACTCGTTGAAGGAGAGAGCGCCTATCTCGGCCTTAAAGAGGCCGGTGGTTGCGCAATTCCATCAGCTCAGTGGGTTGTGCTCAGGAAGAAGTTTGTAAACAGTGTCTTTTCTGCATCGAGTGCGCCTACACGAACGGGCGATCTATGCCAAGACGTCGAGGATCCTGGGTCAAGTGGTGCGTCGTCAGGAGTAAGTGATCCTTCTGAAAGTGGATCGTCTGGCAGTCCTTCAAGTGGTTCGGGAGGATCAAACGCAGGGGAGTGGCTGTATGCGGGTCGGTGCGAGACGGCCGCGGTCGTTCGCTGGTACAGGTCAGTCACCGACGTACTTAGCCACGATCCTAACTTCATCTTCAAAGCAAGGAGAACGCCTGCAGCCGATCCGAGTGACATAAAATGCCACTACTTCCTTGACCCGAGAATCTACTCGGGAATTACTCACGTTGATCCTCCTTTCAGTCCCGAAGCCGCTGAGCTGACAGAAGCAGATGTCCTAGGCTACTACGAGACGTGTGAAGAGTGCCTAGCTTCCCTTGGATCGGGTGGTAGTTCAGGGCCGTCTTCTGGAGCAAGTTCGGGTGCGTCGTCAGGTGGTTCAGGAGGCTCTTCAGGAGCAAGTTCAGGTCCCGCTAGTAGTGGGCCCGGTAGCAGTGGTCCTGCATCATCAGGCCCCGCAAGTTCAGGTCCTGCTAGTAGTGGGCCTTCGTCGGGCGGTGGGTTTGAAACTTGCTGCTGTAACGGAGGATCCTACAACGGCAAGTGTAAGTATAGGTTTGACTGCGTTGCAGGTGGTGGCACTTGCTGGCCTTATGATGGCTGCGAAGCAGTTGTTGGTGGAATCGGTCTTAGTTGCGGAATGCTTGAAATATGACCTCTTACCTGTCTCATGCCGCAGCAGACGAAATCTTCAAACCCAACTTAGAATGCTGGAACGAGCTGCAAGCGCTCGCGATTAGCATTGACCAGGTAGGATACTTACTCGACGGGGACGATCCTCGAGTTGTTCGCCTGTTCCAAAAGTGTTCCCGCAAACTACCTCCAGAAGAGCAAGCAGCCCGAGACCGCTGGTTTGCCGTCATAGAGTCATGGGCAGAAACTCAGAAGGCCGCCCAAGTCTTTCAAGAATCCCGCAAGGTACCTTTACTAAGACGCGCGACGTGGTTTTTCCGGGCACTCCTATCACGCGGGCTTGCTGGTCACGAAGTAGACAAAGAAACCCTGAAGTTGAGGGTAATTAGCTGCTTTGGTGACAGTGCAACGCCCGCCTGTCCTGCCTTAGCTTTTGAACCTCAAGCAGGCTTCCATTTCTGCAACGATTGTGGATGTGGTGCTCGTGAAATGGCGAGGTTAAGTAGTCAGGGAAGTTTGGCGAACCAACCGAGGTTCGCTCCTGACGACTATGTAAAGCTCAAGTATCCCAAATTGGCCTGCCCAAGACAGCGATCAGGATTTATCAACGAGAAGAAGTGATGGGATACTTAGTCCATGTGGGATTCAAGAACGTTGAGTATCAGAGATTTGCCTCGCGGTGCGCCGCTGATCTGGGTCTCGGGTATCGACTAGTCCTGGTAAAAGACGAGTTGTTCAAGACAGGATCTTTGATCAAAGGAGCATCACTCGCTGTTATCTGGAATGGTAAGCAGCACTACTCGCCTCTGGCAGTTGATCTGTGCAAGCAGCGAGACATCCCGTACGTCGTCTATGAGTGGGGCCTTCTTCCTCAGGCAACGACATTCCTTGCTGACCCTCGAGGTTTCTGCGGTGATTCGATTCTCTGTAGTGACACGTCTTGGATAAACGACGAGGACAGAAGAGCCCTAAGGTTCATGCGACTAAAGATGCAGTCAAAGCATCCCCTCAACCCAAAACCCAAGCGTGTCTTGTGCCTTCTTCAGATCGAGAACGACAGTCAGATCTTGTACTACACCAAGTACAACTACATGCGTGAGTTTGTTCGCGACATGGAGAAAGAATACGAAGGCGCAGACCTAGAAATTCGACCTCACCCAAAGTCAAATGCTGTGCCTCCTGTCACTCACAGCAAGGTCGTTCGAGAAGGAACACTCCTCGAGCGCGCGTCCCAAGCCGAACTTGTAGTTGGGTTGACCTCGACAGGGCTCTATGAATCTGCTATTTTAGGCGTTCCCGTCAAAGCGTACGGGAATCATCCTTTGTCTCGAAACAACGCAACAGACGACGTTCTCGCCGGCCTGCTTACCTTGAGATTTGATCGAGTGAACGGTCGCCTATCGCCTATCTTGAAACGACTCAACATCGTTCCTAAAGGTCATGCACAACACTCCTAGCGCACTTCTTGCTCAGCTCCAACTAAGAGTTAAGAAGCTCGCGACGTGTTGGAAAGTGGAACGAACAGACGGCGCTGCAATCCGCGTGACCGACCACAACACTCGACTCACCGTCGAAGGTCAACACTACTCACCTCTCGCTGCTCCTTCGTCGTCAGCAGTTCAGCATCAACTGGGCCTAAAAGACAGGAACCAGGAGATCATCGGAGCAGTTCAAACAGATCTCGTCACCAATGACGACCTAAGAGCAGGGCTCTACCGAGACGCGAAAGTCACCGAGATGACCGTCGACTGGTCTTTGACCAATGTCGGTGTCTTGTCTAAAAACGTCTTCTGGGTGAGCAATATCCGGTTCAACGAAGACTACTGGGAAGTTCAACTCGTCGGGCAATCTCAGTGGCTCAAGAAGCCCGTAGGTCGCGTCTACAATCGCATCTGCGACGCTGATTTAGGTGACTCAAGGTGCAAAGTCGACCTAGAAGCCCTTCGCGAGTCAGGCACAGTAGGCACGATTCAGGTTGGTCGAGAATCTTTCTCACTAGCAGGCGGTCCTGAAAGTCACCCAGCAGGCCACTGGGATCGAGGCGAGCTGACTTGGACGTCGGGCGCAAACAGCGGAGTTACCTGTGAGATTGAAACATTTACCACAGGAGGTCCTGGAGGCAGTAGCCTGACGTTCTACCTCAAGACCCCGTTTGATTTTCAAGTAGGAGACGCGTACACCTTGGTCCCGGGTTGCGACCAACTAACTACTACTTGCATCAACAAGTACAACAACATAGTCAACTTCCGCGGGTTCCCGACTGTGCCCGGAAACGACACACTCACTTACTTCAGAAATGCTGGATCGTAGTCTCATCTATCAGACCGCCCGAAAGTACCTCGGGACGCCGTACCATCATCAAGGTAGGCTCCGAGGTGTGGGCGTCGATTGTGTAGGCCTAGTCGCTTTTGTACTTCAGGACCTAGGCATTCCTTTTGTCGATCTATGCAACTACTCACGCTATCCTGATGGTGAGACGTTGCAGAAAGAAATTGAGAAGTCACTCAGGCCTATTTTGCTCGAAAATGCTCAACCAGGTGATGTGGTATCACTCAGGCTCACTCGCTATCCTTGCCACGTCGCGATCTTGTCTGACATAGGCATGATTCACACCTACACAGGCACGAAAAAGGTAGTTGAGCATCGGATAGACGATACCTGGCGAAGTAGGTTTGTAGGTGCATACAAGTTCCCGGGAGTGTAATGGCAACCCTGTTATTTGCAGCAGTAGGCTCAGCCCTAGCAGGATCGGCAACAGCCGGTGCGTCTGCTGGTGCGATTGCGTTCTGGGGAGCTGTAGGTACGGGCGTGGGCGCTGCTGTAGGTGGGATGGTCGACCAGGCCGTTTTGTATCCTGCTATCTTCGGCAAGAAAGGTCAGAGTCTGACGGGCCCTCGACTTGACGATACTCAAATCTTCACAGCCTCTGAAGGTTCGCCTATGACGTACCTTCGAGGTATTTGCAGGACAGCGGGCACTCTTATCTATTGCGGTCCTGTTGACGAAGTCGTCCACGAAGAAACCCAAGGAGGTGGTGGAGGTAAAGGATTTGGTGGTGGTGGAGGTGAAACGACTGTCCGCAGTTTTGAATACTTCGCGACGATTGCCATTGGAATCTGCGAAGGTCAAGTAGCAAAGCTGAGTAAAGTGTGGGCAGACTCAAAACTCATCTACACAGGCGACGGGTTTAGGAATCTCCTCAGGTGGTCAGATGCTTTCAACGAGTCGGCCTGGACAAGGAGACACTGCAACATTATCTGGAATAGCGCGCCCGATCCTGACGGGACGCGACTTGCCGACCTACTCAAACCTACTGCGACTGACGCGCATTGCTGGCAAAAAAGACTCACCGTCACTCCCAACACACAGTATACTTTCTCGTTCTATCACCTAGCAGGTTCGACGCCGGTAGGTCCTAAGTACTCTGTGTTTGACGGGTCAAATGATGACTACATTGTCAATCCGACTACTTACACTCCTGGTACGACTTGGGCACGCGCGTCCGTCACGTTTACTACTCCTGCTAGCTGCCGGAGTATTGACGTCTCGGTCATTGATGGCTGTGCGTCAACAGGTGACGTGTGGCTCTATGGGTCTCAACTAGAGACGGGTGCAAGTGCGACAGGATACCAGCAAACCTTGCAAGTCGCACCAGGCTCTGCCCCTGCGTTTAAGTCGGTGACGTTCTACAATGGGTCTGAGACTCAACTGCCCGACCCGCTCTTAGAAGCAGAGCTAGGAGCAGGCAACGTACCAGGATACCGAGGTACTTCCTATATCGTCTTTGAGCAGTTCAACTTGACTGAGTACGGCAACCGTATTCCTCAGTTCAACTTCGAGATTATCGAGAATAAGCAGAAGTCAATTGCTGGTACGATCACTGACCTTTGCACGCGTGCGGGTTTCACTGACTTCGACGTGTCGCGAGTAGGTGCAGGGCGCATGCCGGGATTCTTAATCTCGGGTCCTCAAGTCACAGCATCGCTCTTAGATCAACTAATCACTGTCTTTGACCTCCTCGTCCAAGAAACAGACGGGATCTTGGTATTCTTCAGTCGCGGCAGGATGCTTGCGCGAACCTACACTCCTGTCCAAGACGTCATGCTCGCCGCTCGCGAAGAAGGTCAAGACACGCCCAAGCGTGCTATCATCAATGACTTGGCAGGATTTGATCTGCCTTCTGAGGTGCGACTTCAGTACCTCGACCGAGACAGGCAGTATCAGAGAGGGTCTACAACAGAGAAGCGAAGGCTCGCGACAGCAGACAACGTCATGTCCATAGACGTTCCTGTCGCGTTTGATTCTCTAACTGCTCGTTCGATTGCTAAGCGTCTTTTGTGGTCAGCAGCAGCAGAACGTCAAGGCCTCGAACTCATGCTCACGCCTGACCTACTGTACCTTCAAGAAGGTGACCCGATTGCCGTCACGATCAACGGTGAGGTTTACTACGCACGCTTCACCGAGTACAATCGAGGCAATAACTTCTTGATTGACGCAAAAGCAGTAGTTGAGTACACCAAGACCCTTTACACGACATCTTCCTCAGAAGACCTCCTTGCGCGTCGATCTGACGTGGTTGACTATCGACCTGACGACACAGTATTCTTTATCGCAGACATCCCAGCGCTTCGTGACGAGGATACTACTCAACCTGGCTTCTATTGGGGCGTGTGCACCAAGAACAGGACGTCTTTCCGCGGCGTCGGACTCTATTCAACGCCTGACGGTGTTGAGCAGAGGTTGCTAGACACAGCACTATCGCCTGCATCAATTGGCAAGACGCTGGTGTCTTTCAATGCGGGAGTCATTGACGACTGGGATAGTACAAATACCATCTTTGTTGTCATGTCCTACGGTACTTTAGAGAGTAGGACAGAAGATGAAGTCCTGAACGGGGCTAACTGGATCGTGGTAGGAGATGAGATCATCGGATTCCAGATAGCGAACTTGTATGGTGAGAATGTCTACCAGCTTTCTACGCTGCTTCGAGGAATCCGAGGAACTCCTTCTCGCAACCACGCTTCTTCAGAACAAGTCCTGGTTCTCAACGGTGCTATCCGGTTCGTCGCAATCACGCAAGGATTGGTCGGTCAGACGCGAGACTTGCGAGCCGTGTCGTCGGGCGGCATCGTAGAAGAATTCCCGTCAAAGACGATTACTTTTGCAGGAAACACACTCAGAACGCTGCCCTCTTACGATGTTTCAGGCGCGCGAGACGGGTCTAACAACTTGACTGTCACCTGGACCGCGACTTCTCGCATCCTTGAACCTCCTCTCGCTGTTCCGTCGGGCACCAGTTTGCCTGACGAGTATGAGAGTTGGGAAGTAGACATTATGGACGGGTTGACTGTGGTAAGGACGATTGCTTCTATCTCAGAATCAGTTGTCTACACAGCAGCAGAACAGACAGCGGATGGCCTTACACCAGGAGACCCTGTTGACGTTCGCGTCTACCGACTTAGCTCAATCATGGGTCGAGGACTAACTCGAACGGACACCGTATGAGTACTACTCCTCACCTATCACTCCCAATCATCGACAACCAAGCGCGAGCTGCGCGCGACACAAACAGTGCCCTAAGGCTCCTCGACGCACTGATTCAGTTGTCTGTAAAAGACCGCGACCTTGCTGCTCCTCCCGCATCTCCTGCTATGGGAGACAGGTACCTTATCGCAGCATCGCCAACGGGCGCGTGGATGGGCAAAGAAGGCGCTGTCACTGTCTACGTCGGATCGTGGGTTTTCTTCACGCCTGAAGAAGGATGGCACGTCTGGGTAGACGACGAGAACATAACCATTGCCTTTGATGGGACTACCTGGACATCAACGGCAGTTGACCTATCGAACCTCAACGCCTCGAACCTGACAAGTGGGACAGTACCAGCAGAAGCGTTGCCTGCACCTACCTCAACTACGTTTGGTGGTGTGAAGAGCCTAGCTGCTACTTCTCACAAGTTCCTGACTTCAATTGGGACAGACGGTATCCCAGTTGCTGCTCAACCAGCAGCGTCGGACATTACGGGTCTAGCTGCCTCTGCAACGACTGACACGACAAACGCTGCCAATATCTCGTCTGGTGTCCTCGACGTTGCTCGTATCCCGGTTCTTCCTTCCCAAACGGTGATCGTCTCGAGTGGTGATCTGACCGCTCTTACGTCGCCTCAGCAAGCTCAGATCTCTACGGGCGTTGTTGTCACAACGACCGACGGCAATCGCTGGGTCTACTCAGGATCAGGGTCCAAGACTCTTGAGGCGAGCTACGTCCAGCTAGCAGACATCACTCCTGACTGGACTGCAATTTCTGGTAAACCGTCGTTTGCGACATCCGCGACGACTGACACGACGAACGCGTCAAACATCTCGAGTGGAACACTTGCAGCAGCTCGAGGCGGCGCGGGAACTATTTCTGGGCTTCTAAAAGCGAACGGGTCAGGCGTTGTCTCGGCAGCTACGGCTGGGACTGATTACCTGACGCCTTCAGGGAGCGGTGCATCTCTTACTAGCCTAAATGCGACAAACCTTTCTTCTGGTACTGTTGCAGACGCAAGGCTCTCGGCAAACGTTCCTTTGAAGAACGCGACTGTCTCTATTACAGGAGCGTACACTTTCAACGCCAACCTTTCTTTTGGGTCGGGATTTGGATTCATTGGTGCTTGGAGCTTCAGCATCAATGAGTACTGGCTAGCCTTTAACTCAGGCAACTATCGAGGCGGGTTTACATTTGACCCAAATAATCGACTGCTCACTATCTACGCTGCTGACGCAGACGGTACCGACAGAAACAACATCGAGATTAAGACGGGCGGTTCAACAGGCACACTAGCAGCCTACATCAAAGCAAACGGTACTTTTGGGTTCCAGAAAAACATCACACTTGAGGAGGTCGCCTCGACGCCCGCCGACCCAACTAGTGGGACCCAAACTAGAATCTACATGAAGGGGGATAAGGTCGTGTTCCAGTTCAACGACGCAGGAACCGTCCGCTACAAGTACCTAGATATGACAGGCACAGGCGTCACTTGGGTACACTCGACTACCGCACCTTAAGGCAGGTCGAGCAGCTTGTGGAGCTGCACGCTCATCCGATAACCGAACTTGAGGCACAAGTCGCGCGCGTGTTCTAGGTTCTCACCGTTTTTCACACCTTCGCCTTTCCCTTCGTCGCAGGGCTGTAGGAAGATGCTAGATGGATGCACGCCCGCGACGGGCCGCGCAATCGTCTGGATGACGCCCATCCGCTGCGTGCTCATGCACGGGAGGCCGTCTGTCGGTGAGGTTTCGCCTTTTCGGATGACGTACTTGTAGGCGAAGATAAACCGCTCTGTGTAGCGATTCAAAACAGGCGTCTTGGGCGAGCAGACGATTGAGTTCAGTGGGTTGTTGAGCAGCTTCTCGAACTCAGGAATCCACAAAGTCCCCGCCGTCTCAATCTGCACATGATGGTTGCCAGAGTTGAGTGCATACATCAGGGGCATGATGTTCTGACGCATCGGTTCGCCGCCCGTCAGGACAATCAGCGAGGTCTTGCTCGTGTTGATCTCAGTGATCTTCGAGATCAGCTCTTCGAGTGACGGTTTCCAGTCAGACGACTCGAAGTCGGTGTCACAGAAGTGACACTTGAGGTTGCACCCGGCAAGGCGCACGAAGACGGCCGGCATCCCGACGTATGGTCCCTCACCCTGGATGGTGTGAAACACCTCCTGGATCCAGAGGGTTTGACCGTCACCATGTTCCTGATTTCTGACTGGGTTTTGTCCGAACATAATTCACCTATATGAGGAAATAAAAACGCCCTGCCCAAGCGGTCCTGAGGCGCCTGGGTCAGGGACGTTTTTGACGCCTCGAGGAATAAAACCGGCGCGAGTCGCAGCCGAGGATTATTCTCAGTCATGCTTTGGGAGCTAATGCCCTGACACGACAACTCGAGACAAGCCCTGCATGATGCCGAAGTCACTCTCTTCGGTCAAGCAGTCACGAGAAAACTATATCACGGCCATTCAGGATAGACAAGTGGCCCTTCACCTGACAACGAGTCAAGCACCTCGACTGCGTTGACGCGAGGCACGCGTGCCAAAGTCTCGGCGATGTTCTTGAACGAGCGAGGAGAGACTTGATTCAGGACGTCTTGGAGTTCTTGCTTTGTTATCGGATAGTAGCCCTGAACCCTGTCCTCTTCGCGCCACACGCGAATCTTGGCTTTCCAATGATTCAGCGGGTGCGGGTCGTCTTCGTAGGGATGGCCCCAGCACTCGAGACGAGTCATCGACTCAATCACCGCGAAGGGCTTGCTCGGTGAGACGTTTTCTTTCGACATGGCAGGCCTCCCATTTTCTATACGCTTTGACCTCGTGGTCGTCAATGGACCTGATCTTGCCTTCACCTTCGAGCAAGAACACACACGCAGTCACGATGGGTTTAGGCCCACTGACGTGAATGAGCATCTCCTTGACGTCCATGGGTCCTTTTTCATTCAGGACGCGCAGGATGTCTGAGGCGAGGTCGTAGGTTGGGTTCTTTTTGTTCATCTAGAAACAAGCCACAAGTAAAAGCGGTCTTGCACACGACCTATACCATCTTCTGACGGTGACAGGTAGACGCTGACGACCTCAGCGCCTGGGATGTTGGGTTCAAGTGGTCCATGAACCTGTTTGCCTGGGTTGTGCTTTTCGAGAGCTTTACGCATGACCTCCATGGTCAATCGAGATGCCTTGCCTGCACAGATCGTTTTGTCGCCGTTCAGGATGAGATAAGGCATATGCAATAAGTATATCATCGGACCCAGGTCAAATCAACACCAAATTACTCGACCAAGTAATTTTGATGCAACGCTATAGTTATCAAGGCGTTACAAGACACCTGGGTTTGGACCCGCCTAGGTGCCAGGGCATCAAATCGCGTTTAACGCACAATGAACTCAGTCCCTGAGCTTCTGCTGGCCTGATGGCTGACGTGCTCGCCACACGTCGAAATGGTGAAAAGACCAGCCCGTCAAGCGCCATACCTCACTCATGGCTTGCACGGATCAGTGCTGGGTCCGTGCGCACCTCCCTACTCATTAATTAGTAAATACATGATAATAAACGAGTTACGAAAAAACGAGAAAATCATACCTGCCTGGTTGCATTTGTGACGATACATGATATACTTATTGCATATGAACGCCACACGCCAAAACGTCATTGCTCGTGCAAACGAACTCGGCTGCACGATCACTCATCTCGGTGTGACTGTGTCGGGTCGCATGTGGGAAGGTCTGGTTGACGCTCCCAAAGGCAAGGTGTTTGCGTCAAACGGCTGCCACTTCGTCACGGTGTCTGTGTTCTGTGGCAAAGGCGCTGCTGAGGCTGTCTACAAAGCAATCCTTGACGACATGGAGATGGGTCTTGAAACCTGCGAGGACCCTGACTGCGAGTATTGCAAAGAACAAAACTAACTGCTCGTCGTGTTTGCGACGACTACACACAAGGAGCCCCGATCATGTTGTCTCGAATGAATGCTCGCGTCAATGAAACCCGCGTACTCGTGACGGACGATCCGATCATTCCTCACGGCTCGACTGGCACCGTCGTCAATCTGTTTCCGGGCGACACACAAGGAGGCGAGTGTGAGGTTCTCCTGGACGGCAACGTGGATCCCAAGCGCGCCCGCTTCAACTTCGACTGCCTGCGAGAAGTCCCGCGCCTCGTCGTCTGGGTCGATGCAAAAGCCGTCTCGATGCCTTGCAACCAGCGTGCCGAGGTCATCCGGCGTGTTGATCAAGGCGCTGTCTACGAGTTGATTGTCCGGCTGTGCGGCACGGGCGAAGAAAAGCTCATCTACGCCAAAGACGTCCGAGGCGTCGAGCTCTTCAACGACGAAGTTGGTCAGCTCTCTGTGACGTTCGAGAAGTCCAACGGGTGGAACGCAACGGGCCCGGGTCGCCTCGGCGTGTCGTCTGATCCACGGTAGAGGTCCGATTCTTCAGGAGGTCCTGACATGCTGTTCCGATACGATGATGGCGGTCGAGCAGATGCTGGGTACAAAGGTCACGCAGATGACTGCGTCGTCCGCGCGATTGCCATTGCTGCTTCGCTCCCGTACCAAAAGGTCTACGACGACCTTTTCCACCTCAACACCATAGCAAACAAGCCAGGTGAGAAGTGCTCGCCTCGTGACGGGAACACAGGACGCGAGGTCTATGACGCTTACCTGAAGGCTCTCGGCTTTACCTGGGTTCCTTGCATGAAGGTAGGCGTGGGCTGCAAGGTTCACATGCGAGCCGACGAACTGCCTGCGGGTCGTCTTGTCTGTCGAGTGTCCAAACACCTCGCGGCTGTCATAGACGGCGTCTTGCACGACACTCACAACTGCACACGAGCGGGTACTCGTTGCGTCTACGGGTACTTCATCAAGGCCTGATATAGATAACATCTAACAACGAAGGAGATCAGTATGAAGACCATCCAGATTCACGGCACGCAGGCGCCTGTCCGTCGAGCGATCCTCGAGATTGTCACAGACTTCCTCGAGAAAGACGGGTCGGCGCACCTGATCCAGATCCTGTCACACAGTGGCACAAACGAGACGTCCTTCACGACCGACTACTTTAAGCTCGCGAATGCCGTCTTTGATAATGTCTGCGAACTCGCAACATCGCTGGGGGCCTCTGACGCGAAGGTTACTCGAGTTCTCTGATGGAACGCATCCGCCTCGTACAACCTCGGTATGTGTTCGCGGTCGTGAGGATCCTTGACCGATCCTTCATGATGGACTCTGTGTTCATTGACGACTCGTTGAGCGCCTACGCGAGGTTCTACGAGGTTGTCTACAACCTTGAGCGTCCTGAAGATGTTGTGGTCCTGAAATTGACAGAAGGAATCTGTTCGCGCGAGATCATTGCTCAGTATCCTGAGAGTTCTAAGAAACTTCGTGAGCAGCTCGCTCAGTTCAAGATGACTATCTGTGAGGAGTTCTTGTGGAACGTAAGCGCTTAATCGAAGATGAGGCACCTGTGCGGCGTCGCCTCGAAGAAGAAACCGAGGAGGTTCCTCGTAAGCGTCTCGAGCCTGAGCTAAAGCCAGGTCAGTGGCACGCGTCACTCTTGCAGATCGAGCGAGCCTACCAGGCAACGTTTGGGTTTGAGATCCCCATCCGTATGACCTACATGGACGCACTCCGCAAAGTCGCAAAGCAGGTCGGTCGAGAGAATCTCAAGGCGTTTGTCCAGAGTCAATCAAACAAGTCCTGAGGATCAGTCATGAAGCTTTACCATGGTACAACCCTGTCACGAGCCGAGAAGGTACTCAAGACCGGAATCTTGCCTCGCGCATATACCGGTAATTCGACGTGGGAGCGAACGCTCGAGTCAAATCCCGAGTGCGTGTATTTGACGAGCATCTACGGTGGTTACTTTGCGCAAGCGGCCTGTGACTCGTGCGACGATGAAGGCGCAAACGAGCAGGCCGCACTCATTGAGATCGACACCTCGTTGCTCGACACGATCAAGATGCGCCCCGACGAAGATTTCCTCGAGCAGGCGACTCGCGGACAGAAGCCAGGCGACTACGACATTGCCGAGTTTCGCAAGATGCCTGGTGGTCGCGCGTCAATGGCAGAGCGCACACGCTTCTTCCGCAATCGTCTCCACAAGTTTGCAGCGCTGTGGGAAAAGTCTGTCGAGTGGTTAGGCACCTGCGCACACGAAGGCATCATCTCACCTGACGCGATTACCAAGATCGTGACGTGGGACCAAACCAACCGCTCACTTCTCATGGCAACGATTCAGCCGAGTATTACCATCGTGAACAAGATGACCTGCTCAACGCGGTACGAGCAGCTCACTCGCTGGTTGATGGGCGAACCCGTCACAGCAGACGAGATGAACCATCCTTGGACTCGCGAGAAGGTAAAGGAGATTGAAGGACCTAATCGGCAGATCATGCTCGATCAACTCGACGCAGCCGACCGGGCACTGCAGAATCGAGAAGGTTGGGCGGTTGTGTATGAACGGGGGAAGAACTTAGTAGACCTCGTCTTGGGCACTCGGTAAGAAGGAGCTGCAGCATGATGGATCATATCATCGGGGAAGCGTTCAGGTTTGCGGTGAGCAAGTTCCCGCTCAACCCAGTGACCTCAATCCACGGGCCTAAGCACTGGCTCGCGGTAGACACAAACGTCCGCGTCTTAATCGAAGGTGAAGGAGTCGAGGACGCTGACTGGGTCGTCTGTCGCCTGTTTGCAATGCTGCACGACTGCGCTCGCATGAGTGAAGGAGAAGACAAAGATCACGGGCGACGCGCAGCCGCACTGATCCGTACCCTGCCTGAGACAATTACTCAAGCGGTGACACCGTACCAGCTTTCTGTCTTGACTCAGGCGATTGCGGCACACAATGAAGGAGGCACGACAAAGAACGCGACAATTGGGGTCTGTTGGGATGCTGACCGCCTACAACTCACTCGACCTGGGGTTGAACTTTTTCCCTCTCCTGAGTTCATGAGCACAAAACTAGGCAAGATCCTTGCAGTTCAGGATGCAACAAACCTCAGGCTCTATAAAAGACATGGTGATGAAGTTTTCTTCCGCTCAACAAAAACCGGGAGGTTCTCGTCTCGTCAAGCAAATTTCCGAGAAATCTGATTTGACATATGACCTAGGTCGTTTGTAATATGTCAAATGAGAGTGCAAAAAGATATGAGTCAAACAATTACCCCAGACATCGTTCGGCAGGCGATGCTTAACCTGCTCACCACTCGCGACCTCGCGAGAATCGCGCGCAAGACAGAGCTCACGATTCTCAATTGGCGCAAGAAGGGTCTCCCTATCGTCACGGTCCCGGGTTCGGGTCGTGATAGCGTGCGGTTCATCCGAGACGAGGCAATCGCCTGGATGAAAGAAAACGGTCATCGTGTCTACCTCGAAGACGAAGTAGGGGCGGCGGCCTAAGATGGAATGGCAACTGAATCCTCAATCCTCGACTCACTCGGACAGCTCAGCAAGAAAGAGCTCCGAGAACTCCGCGCGCGTGCAACGCTACTGCTCGGGGCCGAGGATGGATCGAAAGATGCGAGCTCTGAGCACGCTCTTGTTTATGACAAGGTGCGCGAGGTCCTCAAAGAATACGGTATCCTTTCTGCTCCTCCCTTCAAGACACTCAAAGGACTACCTTTCTACGCTTCTTTTAACCGAGGAGCAGACGAGGTCCTCAAGTACGCAGCGACCTACTTTCCTGATGCGACTCGAATCGAGCGAGGGAAGATCCTGTCAATCCTCGTTTCCAGTGTTGCACGATACGTTAGTCGGGTCGCCCCTGTTTCACCGAAGAGCCTCTGTCAGGCCCTGAACTCTGTCGGTGAGGCAGTCGAAGAAGACTTCCCAGGCTATGCCGAGAACGGTCTCTTGCCCATGATCGTCGCGCGCCTGAACGTCGCCTAACTTGTTATAGTTGCAAGTGAATGGCGAAGATCACTCAGGCAGTCCAGGAAGGACTTCTCGCACTACTCTGCTACGACGACTCACCTCGAGGCGCGAAGTATGTCCGGTCAATCGTAGAGCCAAAGGCCTTCGATACCTACTACCGCGACCTCGCAGAAGCAGCGTCTGAGTATCTCAACACCTACGGCAAGGCTCCGGGCGAGCACACCTTAGACCTCGTTGAGACAATCACAGCACGAGATCCTGAACGAGGCGAGGTCGTTGAGAAGATCTTCCGTTCGATGGAGCAGATCAAAGGCTCCATCAACCCAGATTATCTCCTTGCACAAGCTGAGCGGTTTGCGCGAAAGCAAAGGCTCAAGAAAGGCCTGACGAAGGCACTCGAGATCTTCCAGTCAGATGCAGATGACGCAGTTGAGCAATGTGAGCAGACGCTAATCAAGTCCTGCAAAAACTCACTCGAGATGTTTGACCCGGGAATCAACTTTGCTGATCCCAGTCAAGCAATGTCGTTCATGCAGGAGGAATTCTCGGGCGAGTTCCAGACCGGAATCAAGGAGTTTGACGCGTTAGATTTGGGCCCTGAACGGAAAACCATGCACTTGATGTTTGCGCCTTCAAACCGCGGTAAATCGTGGTGGATGGTGCAGCTAGGCAAGTATGGGCTTCTGCGTCGAAAGAAGGTCCTCCACATCACCCTGGAAATGAGTGAAGCCAAGGTCTCGAAGCGTTATTTCCAGTCCCTGTTCTCGATCTCTCGTCGCGACGTGCCTCAGGACGTGACGTTCTTCCAACGAGACGACTTAGGTCGGTTTGTGGGGTTTGACTTCACTCAGCTAAAAGACCGTCCTTCGTTGCGAGACCCAAAGATCGCAGCGTACTTAGAAGAACGTCACGCGTCGCTTAAAGGTCGTCTCCCACTCATAATCAAGGAGTTTCCTACCTCAGCACTCACGATGCGAGGACTTGAGGCCTACCTCGATTCGCTCGAAGGCTCAATGTCTTTTATCCCGGATCTGCTTCTCATTGACTCGCCTGACTTGATGGACATTAGCGTAAAGAACCGACGCGAGGCGATGGGCGACATCTATCGCCGAGTTCGAGGTACTGCAATCGACCGGAACATGGCCCTAGCCTGCGTCACCCAAGGCAATCGCGAGTCGTTCGATGTGAAGCAGTTGTCTGAGAAGCACATGGGTGAGGACATCTCGAAGTATCAGACAGCGGACATCGTGTTTTCGTATAGTCAAACAGAAGCAGAAGAAAAGATCGGCCTTGCCCGCATCCGTTCACTCAAGGTGCGCGACGAGGCTAAGAACATGCAGTTGTTGATTTCTCAGCAGTATGGTCTAGGTCAATTCTGTCTTGACTCTGTCCGCATGTCGAGCAACTACGATAAGAAGCTCAAAGAGGAGACCGGCCACGACACCAAAGAAGAAAAAGATGAAGACGACGAGTCAGATGAGCGGCCTCGTCGCGGTGTGGGTAAATCCTTCAGGCGACGAGAATAGATGGCAGTAATAGCCAAACAAGCCGTCCGAGACTTCCTTAACCGACCACTCAACGATACGGATTGGTACAAGGGTCTTGACGAAGAAGACGTAGATTCACTCCTACGTCGTGTCCAATTCACCGCTCCTCACACACCTCAGCTCCTGCATCAAAAAGTAGCGAGTATTCTAGGCGTCAAAGGTTCGATGCCGATCTTCCTAGATCCCGGACTAGGAAAGACGAAAGTGTTCTTAGACCTCCTTCGTCACTTCATCGTGACGGGTCAAGTCACCCGCGCAATCGTCCACGTCCCGACGGTCAACAACATCGAAGCATGGCGACGCGAAGCGAAGAAACACGCACCTGACTTGAGGTTTGCAGGTCTCGACGTTGCAGGACGCGACGCGCGTCTTGCTGTCGTCAACGGCGATTCGCAGGTCCTCGTTTCTACCTACGTCGGTTGGCTTGCACTCATCTGCAAAAAGAACGAAGGAGTAGACAAGCAAGGCAACAAACTCAAAGGATGGAAGATAGACGAAAAAGAAGCAACTCGCCTGAGTAAGTTGTTTGACATGTATGGGGCTGACGAGTCGACTGCTTTGATGAACCAGGATTCTATGTTCTCAAAAGCAGCACGACGATTGAGAAAATACTGTCACTGGCGCTACTTCCTGACGGGCACGCCTTTCGGCAAAGACCCGCAAGCGATCTGGAATCAGTTTGAACTCGCAGACAACGGTGAAACCTTGGGCGAGACCCTTGGGATGTTCCGTGCGGCCTTCTGCAAAGAGAAGCTCAACTACTTCTCAGGTTGGCCGACCTACGAGTTTGACGACTCAATGGCGGGCGATCTAAACCGCATCATGCGGCACAAGGCAATCAGGTACCGAGACACAGAATGCCTCGACTTGCCTGAGCGAGTCTACTCGATTCAGAGTGTCGAGTTCTCTGACGAGACGTGGAAGTATCATGACTCGATTGTCGAAGAACTAAAGCAAGCTCGCGGAAACTTCAAACTCCTCGAGAACGTGTTTAATCGGATGAGGCAGCTAGCGTCTGGGTTTTTAATGGTCAAGGATCCTGAAGGCGAGACGGTCAAGGTCGTGTTTAAGGAGAACAAGAAGTTAGACGCACTCCTCGAGAAGATCGAAGAGATTCCCGACGACCGTAAGATCCTGATCTTCGCTGACTTCATCAACTCAGGTCAGATCGTGTCCGACGCACTCAAGAAGAACAAGATCAAGCATGGCTGGCTCTACTCAGGCACGAAGAACAAGCAAGACGTCCAAAACAGGTTCATAGACGATCCTTCCTGCCGTGTCCTGATCGGGTCGCAATCAGTCGCCTACGGGCTCAACTTCCAGGTTGCGAACTACCTCCTGATGTACGAGTCACCCACGAGTCCTATCGTGCGTGAGCAGGTCGAGCGTCGGCTCTATCGCATGGATCAGAAACGGACAGTGTTCATCACCGACTTTGTCGTAAAGAACTCAATCGAAGAAAAGATCCTTGAGTCAATCGCAGATGGTAAGGATCTGTTCGAGGAAGTGGTTGAAGGTCGCGCGTCGGTATAGTTGAGGCATGGAAAAGACAATCTTGCCAAAGGTCTACGTCACGAAGTATGCCCTGACCTCGGGCGTCCTTGTCTTTGAGAGCGTTGAACGATGTGACGATATCTCAGACAAGATGATCAAGGTGGGACCTGGTACTCATTTTCACAAGCCCGATTGGCACGACAATCGAGACGACGCCATCAAGCGGGTAGAGGTCATGTTCAAGTCGCACGAGAAAGCGCTTGCTGCAAAACTCAGCGCACTTCCTGCCCGCTACGTCGCGGTGATGGAAACTCTAAAGAGTCGATAAGATGGGAAAGCAACTCACCTGCTCAATTCCTTGCCCTCAGTGCGGCGCGCGAGCAGCAACCGATAGTGTAGAAGATTCACGATCTGCTTCTCTAAACAGGATTAGACGCAGGCGTGAGTGTCCGAACGGGCATCGCTTCACGACCTACGAGACGATTGACCTTAAGCCCACATTCCTTGACGTAACTAAAGCAGGCTCCGTTCGATATTGTTTCTTCTCATGGCGTTTGACTGGTTCAACTTCCTTCGTCGCGAACGGATCTTCTTCATCACCGAAGGAAAGAACGTCAAGCGTGGGAACATAAACACAAAGTGCCCAATGTGTGGGTCCCAAGACCCGTCAGAACACATGGGCATGGATCTCAGGACAGGTGAGTGGGGATGCTGGCGAGATCCTGAGCATCGCGGCATCGACCCGACACGCCTAATCCAGGCCTTCCTTCGCTGCTCGTTTGATCATGCCAAGTCAATCGCAGAAGAAGAAGTCATTGCAGATGACGTGCCTGTAGAAGACCTCCTCAAGCGAATCCAAGCAGACGATCCTACGCCGCCTCGTCCGCGGGCGCGCATTGAAGTTGTCAAATATCCCCCGGACATCAAACCCATCGCAGCAGAAGGCGCACGCGCCCGGTTTCTCGACTATCTAGCTGAGGATCGAGGATTCGGCAAAGACGCGTGGGAAGTGACGAAGAAGTATGACCTCATGTGCGCACTGACAGGTGACTTTGCCCACAGGCTTATCATCCCGTTCTACTTCGAGCACAGCTTAGTTGGGTGGACAGGTCGCGCGATTGCAGAAGCGAAGAACCGCTACAGGTCGTTCCCAGAATCAGAAGTCGTCAAGTCGATCATCTACAACTACGACAAAGCCTCTGCTGGTGGTCGTCAGCTCTTCATTGTTGAAGGTCCACTCGACACGATCAAGCACGACTTCTACATTTCGAGAAACTTCGACACAGCAGTAGGCCTTCTAGGTGTCGCCTACCTTGATCGTCAAATCTCACTCCTCTTGAAGTTGTGCGCGAAGTTCGAGAAGATCGTCATCCTGCTCGATCCCAACGCTCTCCACGTCGCAATGAGGCTCCAAGCATCCTTGGCGATGTTTGACACGTCCATCGCAAACGTCCCGTCAGGTGTCGAAGATCCTGGCGAACTGACAGGAGAGCAGTCAATCGCTCTCGCGGACGCGACCTGGTCATCTCGCTGACTTTAAAAATCTCAAAAGTTTTTACTTTTGCGGCTTGCGTTGTGTGTCGATATGTAATATCATGTTTGCATATCGCATTGCACGTCGCAACGCGAAAAAACCAACTCGGGTCAATTACGACCCAAAGGAGATTAAGATGAGTCACGAGATCGACATGTCCAACAATCGCGCCAACATCGCCTTCGCCGGTGAGCTTCCCTGGCACGGCCTCGGTTTCAAGATCGACGCGAACTCAACCCTCGAGCAGTGGCAGACAGCCGCCGGCCTCAACTGGGAAGTCCTGAGCGAGCCGATTTATGTTGGTAGTCCGACCGCTTCCAATAAGTTCAACCTGATTGACAATCGTCGTGCTCTCATCCGTTCGGACACTCGAGATTGTTTGTCCGTCACGTCGGACAAGTACAAGCCCCTCCAGCCGCTCGACGTGCTCAACTTCTTCTCTGACCTGATCAAGAAGTTCGGCGCCTTCCAGATGGAAACGGCCGGCAGCCTCCGCGACGGCAAGAAGATCTGGGGACTCGCCAAGGCCGTCGATGGTCACAACGGATTCAGCACGGGCGGCGATGCAGTCGACCGCTACTTGCTCCTCGCGACGAGTTACGACTATTCCTTGCCGACTATCGTCATTCAGACGGCGATCCGCGTCGTCTGTGCCAATACGCTCGGCTTTGCTTTCAACGCCGCCCAGGGTGGTCGCGAGAAGTCGATCCGTGTCCGTCACAATACGTTCTTCAACCCGGCGACGATCCACAGCCGCCTGGCGTTGGACGAGCAGTGGGACACGTTCAAGAAGGTTGCTGAAGTCCTGATGCAGAAGAAGATGGATCGCGACGCGACCGCGAACTACATGGGTCACGTCTTCTATCCGAAGGCCAAGCGCGAAGCCAAGGAGTTCAGCGAGAAAGGGATGAAGAAGCGCGTGGACGAGCTCATGGGCATCTACGACATGGCCCCGGGTCAAGACCTCGAGACCGCCAAAGGCACGGCATGGGGCGCGCTCAATGCGGTGACCAACTTCGTGGATCATGTCGCGAAGAGCAAGAACAAAGGCATCCGCCTCGACAAGGCCTGGTTCGGTGAAGGTGCAACCATCAAAGGACGTGCATTTGAGGAGGCAATCGCGTACGCTTCGCCGTCGCTCGCCTAAAAACCGTCGATAATCGCCTAGTCTCGTGCGATACGTCGGTCACATCGCACGAGACTAGGCATTATTTTGCAAGGAGGTCCTGACGTGGAACGCAAACGGCTTCTACCTGAAGTTGCCGGAACGGTCGAACGGAAAAAGTTGTATGACATGGTGGAGGAGTTGGTCGAGCGGAAAGTCCTGAGTCCTGACGTAGCATGCGAACGACTGTATCTCATTGAACCCACACGCAATCGAATCAAGTTCACTCCTGTCTGGGA
>JADMIO011283438.1_pt1 | contig 25211 bp, 21 predicted proteins | sample 8958161 | NCBI WGS metagenome assembly JADMIO01 (sample SAMN16585339, study PRJNA669376) | soil metagenome | isolation source: Crop rotation soil | place: USA: Cullars Rotation, Alabama | collected 2011
ATTTGAGATTTCAGAAGGTAGATCTCAGATTGATTTGAGATTTCAGAAGGTAGATTTCAGATTGATTTGAGATTTGAGACTTAGAGCGCCAGTTCGGCGAGGACGGGGAAATGATCGGAGGCGGCGGCCGCCGGCGGCGTGCGGATGACGTCGCACGACACGACGCGGTCGCAGCTGGACTCGGGGACAAACACGTAGTCGAGCCGCAACAGCGGATTGTGGGTTGGCAGCGTCATGCCGGCCTCGGTCGGATGCAAGCGGCGAAACGTGTCGCAATAGCCCGACTTGACGACCGTCTCGATCGTGCGCCAGCGCACGGTGCCGCCACTGAGCCACATCAGCGGGCGGAGCCGCATGGGCAACTGGCCCACGGAAAACCCTTCACCGGGCGCGACGGTGTTGAAGTCGCCGGCGAGCACGTGGAAGCCGTTGCGGTGCCGATCGATGCTGCTCAATAACGCGCGCAGCTCGAACACGCGACGCTGTTCGGTCCACGCCGCCAGCACCGCGCTCAAGTGCACGCCAAAGACGCGAAACGTCTGACCGGCGGGCACGATCTCGACAAAAGCGTGCCGCGAAATGCGCGGACGAATCCACTGGCAGGAGGTGACTTTCTGCCGGCTCAGAAATCCGAGCGACTGGCTGACGAACGCGCGGCCGTCAGCCATGCCCGTGGCGAGCGCGAGGCGCTCGACATTCGCCGGATCGGTCGCTTCCTGAAGCAACACGAGATCGGGATGACAGGCGTTGATGACCTCCGCCAGCGCCTCGGTGCGTCCCACTCCACCACGGAGGATGTTGTAGGTGAGCAGGCGGAATGTCATGTCGGGATCGGCGTGTCGGTGAGCGCGAGGCCGCCGGGTTTGGTGAACAGAGTCAAGTACGGTTGATCCAGCAAGTCGCCGCGAAACGCGATCACCACGTCGCGCGACGCCTGAAGGTTGACCGGGCGCTTCACCATGTCCATCAGCTGCCGCCTGAGCGGCACGAGCGCGGGCGCGACGTCCGGATCCTCGTCGCAGAGCGGCCGCGAGTGCACGCCCGGCACGTAGAAGCCGGTGGCGACGAAATATTGAATCGGACCGTCGCCCACCATCGTCACATCGAGGTCGCTCGTGCCGGGCCCATCGGCATCAAATGCCGCGTTATCGCGCCAGCGCCGGCCGGTCACGGCACTGCCCCTGAGCACGACGGTAGTGCCCGGCGGGACAAACTGCTCGAGAGTACGGCAAAACTTTTCGTACTCCTCGACGCTTCCGCCAAATGCGAGGCGGATGACGTTCTCCCGCTTCTCACGTTCGGACAATCCGCCCTGAACATCGTCTCCTTGCGGCGCGGTATCAGTCATACAGCCTCAGGCATCCAAAGGACGTGCCCACTTTGCATTTCAAAGTTCGCGGAGGTATCATCTGGACGTGGGCGCTCCAGAGCCGTTGGCCGGACGAGCCGCGGACAACCTCAGTTATATCCGGCAGGCCATGGAACGCAGCTCGACGTTTACGTCGATTCCAGGGCTTGGCGGCGTCGGGATGGGAGGCGTGGCGCTGGCGGCTGCGGCCGTCGCGTCCCGGCAGCCGACCGGCGATGCGTGGCTGCTAACCTGGCTGGCCGCGGCGCTGGCGGCAGCGGTCGTGGGCTTTGTGACGATGGCGGCCAAGGCGCGGCGGGCGGGCGCCGCACTGACAGGCGCCTCGGCGCGGCGATTCGCGTTGGGCATGGCGGCGCCGTTTGTGGCGGGTGCGGCCATCACGTATGAGCTGTGGGCCGTGCGCAGCTTTACCGTGATGGCGCCGGCGTGGCTGCTGCTCTACGGCGCGGGCGTGCTGAGCGGCGGCATTTTCAGCGTGCCGATCGTCCGCGCCATCGGCGTGTGTTTCATGGGGCTCGGCCTGGCGGCGATCGCGACGCCGCCTGAATGGGGCAATTTGTGGCTCGCGATCGGATTCGGCGGCATGCACGTCGCGTTCGGCATTTACATCGCAAGGAATCATGGCGGTTAATCGCAGCGCAGCACGGAAGTTGACGACGGAGCCGCGGCCGAGGCCCGCCGAACCACGCACCGGCGAGATTGCCACCAATCTCGATCGGCTGCTGCACGACCGGATGCGGCTCGGCATCATCAGCGCGCTGGCCGCCGGCGACGAGATGTCGTTCACCGACCTGAAGGCGGCGCTCAACGCCACCGATGGCAACCTCAGCGTCCACGCGCGCAAGCTGGAAGAAGCCGGCTACGTGTCGTGCAACAAGACCTTCGCCGGACGCACGCCGCGCACCGACTACAAGCTCACCGCCGTCGGCCGCCGCGCGTTCGAGAAGTATCTCGATCACATGGATGCGCTGATCAAGGCGACGCGGAAAAGTTGACAGTGCACGGTTCGCAGTTCGCAGTTTCAATGGACAGTTAGCAGTTCAGTTGGAAAGTTTAGGAGTTCCGAGGCGCGGTTATGAACTTTGCATTGCGAAGAACTTTGTTCAGTCCCGTCGTCGTCGCCTGCCTGTCGGCAGGCTGTTCGCTGTTCTGGGAGACGCCGGCGACTCCACTGCATGCGGCCGCCGCGCGCGGTGACGTGGCGGCGATTCGCGAACTGGTCGGCGCGGGCGCGGACGTCAATGCGCAGGACGATCTCGGGGCCACGGCGCTGTATTGGGCGGCGCGCGGGGGGCATCGTCTCGGGCCGCACCAATGCGGCACCGAGGATCCTGGCCGGGCCGACGTCATCGCGGCGCTGCTCGATCTCGGCGCCGATCCGAATGTCCAGGACCGGCGGCCGAAAGGGTGGGGCCGATCCTCCGGCTGGACGCCGCTGTTCGTAGCGCTGCACCACGCGCAGTTTGCCTCCGCGCGCATGCTGCTCGAACACGGCGCCGACCCGAACATCCTGAGCGATCAGGGCATGTCGGCCATGGCGATGGCATCCGCCGAAGGCGCGCCCAGGGACGTGATCAGCCTGCTCGTCGACAAGGGATTCGATCCGCAGCTTGCGCATCGACGCGACTGAACCACCGCCTCCGCAACGCTCAGCTGGATTGACGAACAGGATGCTCGCGCCGGAAGATAGCGTGTTTGGTCGTACCTAGTTCCCTGGAGGGGTCATGAGAGCTGCATTCGCATTCGCTGCCGCTGTCGCGCTGGCGTTCACCGCCACCGTGTCGGCGCAGGACACGATGAAGAAACCGCCCGCCGAGCACACGATGTCGGGATGCCTCGCCAAGGGCGCCTCGGCCGACACGTTCGTCGTCAACAACACGGCAGAGAAGGGACCGAAGGTGATTGGGATCGTGTCCTCGTCTGCGAACCTCGCGCCGCACGTCGGCCACAAGATCGACATCACCGGCAGCGCCGTCCCGAATGCCGAAGCCGAAGCGATGAAGCCGGCGCCGCCCAAGGCCGATCACTACATGAAGATCACCGCCGTGAAGATGGTCTCGGCCACCTGCCCCTGAGGGCTGGCGGATTCTCGAACGAGTGGGAGAAGGGCCGGAGCAATCCGGCTCTTTCCACGTACGGGTGCGCCGTCCAAGACACGGGAGCCGACTCCGGCTAAACGGGGATCGCAATTGCGTCTGCCCGACCGCGGCGGGTTTTTTGAACGTAATCCGCGCAGTTTGGTGGCATATCGCATGCAGTGCGCCCCGGTGACATGTTGCGTTCATCTCGGGCAGCCGCTCTGATTCTCCTGGCGCTCCTGGCGCGTGCCTCGACCGCCTCCGCACAAGCCGCTGACGCGGCGCAAACACCCGCCCCGTCGGCGTCCTCGCAGCGTCCGCCGCTGCTCGTCTGCGCATCGCAGCCGGGCGAGCGCAACTCGTGCGCCGCCGACACCTCGCGCGGCGTGGCGCTGGTCCGTTCGACAGGCAGCGGGCCGTGCCTGCTCGGCAGGACGTGGGGCTATGACGACAAGAGCGTGTGGGTGTCGGACGGCTGCTCCGGCGAGTTCGTCGTCGGCGAAGTCATCGACCAGGTGCCCGAGAAGCAAAAGGCGCCGGAGTATGTGCCGAACGCCGGCTTCAAGCTGTTCGATGGCGACAACGGGCAGATCTACATGCGCCTCTTCACCTATGCGCGCTACTTGAACCAGCGCAACATCGGCGAGACCTACACCGATTCGTTCGGCAACACCAAGACGATTCAGGTGCGGCAGGACGTGCAGCTGCAGAAGTTCTTCCTGCCCTTCTCGGGATGGTTCATGTCACCGAAGTTTCGCTACTACCTGTATGTGTGGTCCGCCAACACTTCGCAAGGCGACCCGGCCCAGGTCGTCGGCGGCGGCAACATCAGCTACACCTTCAACCGCTTCGCCACCTTCGGCGCGGGCATCACGTCGCTACCGTCGGTCCGCAGCACTGAAGGGCAGTTTCCCTACTGGCTGACGGTCGACACCCGCCTCATCGCCGATGAATTCTTCCGCGGCTCCTACACGTCCGGCGTGTGGATGAAGGGCGACATCGGCTTGAAGCTCAAGTACCACGTCATGTTTGCCAACAACCTCAGCACGCTCGGCGTCAGCGCCGCTCAACTCGACAACAAGATGCAGACGCAGTCGTACGCCTTGCAGTGGATGCCGACGACCGGTGAATTCGGGTTGTGGAACACGTTCGGCGACTACGACGATCACCAGAAGCTGGCGACGCGAGTCGGCGTGCACTTCACGCACAGCGTCGAAGACAAGCAGTCGCAGCCGGGCACCGAAGGCATCGAGAACAGCCAGATCCGGCTGTCGGACGGCAGCGTCATCTTCACGCCCAACCTGTTTGCGGACGGCACCACCGTCGACTCGGTTCGCTACAAGATGACGTCCGTCGACGCGGGCCTGAAGTATCGCGGCATGTCGGTCGAAGGCGAGGTCTACAAGCGCTGGCTGAGTGACTACACCGGCATCAACACCGGGATCATCCCCGACATTTCGGACGATGGTTACCAGATGCAGGCGTCGGCGATGGTGGTGCCGAAGATCCTGCAGACCTACGTCGGCTGGTCACAGATCTTTGGCGACTACGGCGATCCCTGGGAGTGGCGCGGCGGCGCCAGCTGGTACTTCCTGAAGACGCGCGGCGTGCGCGTCAACGGCGAATTCATCAACGTCCATGGTAGCCCGGTCGGCTATACCGCGTATCCGATGCCGGTCGGCGCCACCGGCAAGATCTTTCACTTCAACCTTGAAATGAATTTCTGAGCCCGCCTACGACGCATACGGCTGATCGAACGCCTCGGCGTCGACGCTCGCTGCGGCAGACACCCGGCGATCTGACCGCTGCGACGCCGGGGCGCCGGGCGCCACCGGGCACGCCAAATCGGGGAGCGGCTTGGCGACGAAGATATAGCGGCATGGCATCGCGAGTAAGCGGGCCCACCGGTTGGCGCGGCTGACGCGCGCGCTGTCGGTCGCGATGCCGGTGTTGGCGTACATCTGGCGGTACAACTTCGACATCAACACGAACGCCAGGCGTGCCCTGAGCCTCTTCACGCAACTGGAACGCGCCCACACCCGCCGCAGGCTATAGAAGCGATCCCACACCGCCTGTGTGCGCGCGCGGATTTCGTCCGGCGTCATGACCGGATGCGGCGAGTACACCTTCGGGCGCTGCGCCTGCGGGATCAGCCAATGGCGCGTGATCGGAATGCCGGCCACCTGCGCGGCATCGGCGCCGACGCGTTTCTCCCACGCCTCGAAATCCACCGTGCCGGGATACGGCGTCAGCATCACGAACTGCGCAAACGTCACCCCCGCGCGCTCGGCAACATCCGCCGTTGCCTCGAACGTCGCGGCACGATCGCTCGGCAGTCCGAAGATGAACGATCCCAGCACGTGCACGCCGTGATCATGAAACTTGCGCAGGCGTTCGACGAGCGCTTCGCCGACCTGGTTGAAGCCCTTGTAGACGTCCTTCAGGCCTTCGGGTGTCACCGCCTCGACACCGACCAGCGCACCCTTGATGTTCGCCTTGCGCATCGCGTCGAGGAACGCCTCGTCTTCGGCGGCCTCCATCGTGATCTGCGTGAAAAAGACCATATCTGATGGCAGCTGGGCAAGCCGCGCCATCAGTTCGAACCGCTCGGCCCTGAGGCCCTTCAACTGTTCGAGGCGCGCGACGTTGTGCTGGCGTTCCGCCATCGCCAGGTCCGCCAGCGCGACGGGATAGAAGTTGTCGTCGGCAAGCGCGACGAAGCGGAACCCGCGCCGCCGCAGCTCGACGATCTCCGCCACCACGCTGTCGATGCCGCGCTGCCGCGGCTTCTGGCCATCAGTACGCCACACCGAGCAGAACGAACAGTGCTTCGGGCAGCCGCGGACCGTCTGCACCGACCCCCACATGTAACGGCCTTCGGGCAGCAGCTCCCACCGCGCCGGCACGAACCGGTCGGCGTCGACGCGTCCGCCTTCATAGGTGCGCTGGAGGGTGCCGCGGGCTGCGTGATCGAGCACGAGCGGCCAGATGACGTCGCCATCGCCGCGGACGACCGCATCCGCGGCGCCGAGGTCATGGGCCTCTTCCGGATATAGCGTCGCGTGGATGCCGCCGAACACGACGGTCGCCCCTCGCGCACTGGCCAGCTGGCCGATCTCGTAGCCGCGAAGCGCATTGCCGGTGTGGATGCCAATGCCAACCACGTCGCCTGGCTGCACGCTGTCAACATCCAACGCCTCGAGCGTTTCGTCGACGATTTGCGGCCGGCCATACGCCGCCGGGGTCGCCCCGGCCAGGACGAACAGCCAGCGAGGCGTGATGACGCCGATGCCGAACGACAGGTGGCTGGGGTTAACAAGATGGACGGTCATACCGTTCCCTTTTTCATTCCGCGTGCGCGCGGCGTCCATGACGCCGGCAGATTTGGAGGGCATCGCAGTCGGCGTCATCTCGAGCGAGGCGAAGACGCCTTCTGGCTCGCGATGCTCCACGTTCGATCGCACTCGCGACAGCGCCAGGCCGTGGTCGTGGTCATGACCTTGGCCAGGGTGACGATGATCTTGCCCTTGCAGAACGGGCACGATTCCGGCCGCGGCACCGTCGTGCCGGACGATGAACGGGTCATCGGGTTTCGTCCCTGTTCCCAAGGATTCCCGTCGGCGCGTCGGCCGGGCGCAGTTCGGAGTGCATGGTGCATGTTGGGCTGGTTCCCGCCCGGATGACTGTTCAAGACTGAACAGCCCTCGCTCATGGGCTCCCCTACAATCGCTCGACCGGAATCGGACGAAGAAAGTGACCGCGCACCAACTGATCGATTGGCTGCACTGCAATGGCAAAGCGGCGTAGCCGCGCGGCCAAACACGTCATCGAGGCGCCGCGGCGGCTCGGGGAGTCGTTGCCGCCCTTCGACGTTCGAGCCTTCCTGGATTCGGCCGGCATCTCGCGGCGCATCGTCAGCTATGCGCGCGCCTCGGTGGTCTTCGCACAGGGCGGCCCGGCCAATAGCGTGTTCTACATCCAGCAAGGCGGCGTGAAGCTGTCCGTGTTGTCGCGACGAGGCCGCGAGGCGATCGTGGCCATGCTCGCGCCGGGTGATTTCTTCGGCGAGGGCTGCCTGGCCGGGCAACCGCTTCGCATGGGATCAGCGACGGCGCTCGTGCCGACGACCGTGCTGCGCATTCCGAAGCTGGCGATGATGCGGAGCCTGCACGAACAATCCGCTCTATCCGATCGGTTCATCGCGCACATGCTCGTGCGCAACATCCGCATCGAAGAGGACCTCGTCGATCACCTGTTCAACTCCGGCGAGAAGCGGCTGGCGCGAACGCTGCTGCTGCTGGCGCGCTACGGCGACGACCGCCTGCCGCCCCGCGTGCTGCCGAAGATCTCGCAGGAAACGCTCGCCGAGATGGTCGGCACGACTCGATCGCGCGTCAACGTCTTCATGAACAAGTTCCGAAAGCTGGGCTTCATCAAGTACAACGGCACGCTCACCATCGACAGCGCACTCCTCAGCGTCGTCCTGCACGATTAATCGCGGCGCGACAGGCGGGGGCGGGCCTGCCGGCACCGCTCCCCGAGCGTGTGCAAAGCGGCACAGACAGCAACGACTCGTGGTGTCAGGCTACAGAAGCGGCAAACCAGGAGTTGTTTATGAGCAGTTCACGTGTCTCTGTCTTCGCAGTCGCTATCCTCTTCAGTGCGCAACTCGGATCCGCACAGGACCTGTCTCGCTATCGGACTTACGTCCTCGAAAGCAGCCTGGAAGCCGTCGTCGCGGTGACGGGAGGGCGCGCTGCTGACGCGAGGACCCTGCACGCACGGCCGGCGAAGATTCAAGAATTCGAATGGCGGACGCCCTACACGAGCGCCAGCAGCGGACCGGCCGACCCTGTGAAGGGCGCGGTGTTTTCCTTCTTCAACGATGCGCTGTATCAAGTGGTGGTCACCTACGATTCGGGCCGGACGGATGGACTGACCAACACCGACATCATCGAATCACTGACGTCCGTCTACGGCACACCCGTACCGAAGTCGGCGAAGGCTCGCCCCCAAGCCGTGCTTCCCGACACCGTCGTGCTGGCGCAATGGGACAGTCCGAGTGCGGTCGTGGCGCTCCTTCGTGGCGCCTACGCGACGGAGTTCCAACTGGTGCTGATGTCAAAGGCGCTGACGGCGAGCGCACGGACCGCGATTCGAGACGGCGAACGGCTGGATGTGATCGACGCGCCGCGGCGGGAGTCTGAACAGCGAAAGAAAGAGCTCGCGGAGTCGGAGATCGCTCGCGACAAGATCCGCGCGACGAACAAGGCCGCCTTCCGTCCGTAGGAGCGCGGCGTGCCGGCGCCGAGAGCCTCAACTGCGGGGGATCGCCTGACTAACGACCCTCAGTCGTGGGATGATTTGTCGGCATATGCCGCCTCGACTCCCGGGCTCCCAGCCGCCGGCCTTTGACGTTCAGGCGTTCCTCAAGTCCGCAAGCGTTTCCCCTCGAACGGTCCGGTTTGCGAGCGGAGCCGTAGTCTTTGCCCAGGGCGCACAGGCCAACAGCGTGTTCTACGTCCAGGAGGGCGGGATCAAGCTATCGGTCCTGTCCTCCGCCGGCAAGGAAGCCGTCGTGGCGATGCTCGGTCCTGGCGATTTCCTGGGTGAGGGGTGCCTCGCCGGCCAGCCGTTGCGCATGGGGACGGCGACGGCGGTGATGCGGACGGCGCTCTTGCGAATCCCGAAGCGGGACATGGTGCGGATGCTGCACGAGCATCCTGCGTTCTCCGACCGGTTCCTGTCGCACATGCTGACGCGCAACATCCGCATCGAGGAAGACCTGGTCGATCAGCTGTTCAATTCGAGCGAGAAGCGGCTTGCCCGCACCTTGCTGCTGCTGGCTCGCTACGGGAAGGAAGACACGGTCCAGCGCATCCTCCCAAAACTCTCACAAGAGACACTCGCCGAAATGGTGGGCACCACGCGCTCGCGTGTGAACTTTTTCATGAACAAGTTTCGAAAGCTTGGCTTGATCGAATACAACGGCGGGCTCAAGGTGAACAGCTCGCTCCTCAGTATCGTGCTCCACGACTGATCAACGCGCGATCGTTAGAAATCGCGCGACGTCCTGTTGCGGCCACCGTGCAATACGGAACAGCGCGGTCGCTGTCGCGGCGGCTACACTCGGTGACATGATCGCCGAAAACACCAAGATGATGCTGTTCGCCGGATGGTCGCTTGCGGTCCTCCTCCTGGCGGTGGTGGTTGGAATCACGTCCCTGCTGAATTGGGCTGCGGTGACCTGCGTCGCGATCGTGCCGCCCTTGGTCCTCAGAACCTTCTGGCGTACCCCGGCACAAACAATCTCTGAAAGCATCAACGAAGCACGCCGCTAACACCGACTGGCGCTTACATGACGAATGCCGACGATGATCGCACTCCGCAGTCGCAAACCCTGCAGCAGAGGAAAGACGTGTTCCTGCTTGCGCAACAACGGCGTCGCGAGCGGTTAGCTCTTGCGGCTTTGCACCGCAACGACGCCGGCAGCGAGCCACCTCAGGCGGGCCCCATCGCCGCTAGTCAGATCGCAACGAAACCCGGCAACTGACCGCGCGGATCCGGCGTTTTACGTCTCTTTCCTCGCGGCGCCCACGCCCAATGAGCTGTCCGCTGACGCTGTGCATTCCGGAACAGCATTCGCCGCGGTCCGGCGGGTAGGATGAGGATCATGCAAATCGACCATACCGACATGAAGGCAGCCGTTGCCGTCGCCTGGGTGCTCACCTGGAGTGCCTTGGCCGTGCTGCTCAACACGGGTTCGACCAGCAACTGGATCCTCCTGATTGGCGCCGGGGCCCTGCCGCCGTTAATGCTCCTGAAGATGTGGCAGGAACCGGCACAGACCCTCTCCGAACGGATCCGCGAGGCGGTCAAATAGCTTCCGCGTCAGCCGGCCCGCTTCGTCGCGCCGCTTCGACCATCGGCGAGGTGGTTGGAGGGGTGGGCATGATCCTCGTGATACCGGTCGCCATCCTCGTGATTGGAGCTCCGATTGCGCTCGGCGTGCGGTTCGTGTTGTGGCTGAGCGGCGGCCTGTAACTCGTACCACGCCGTCACGTCAGCGTCGACGGATACACCGTCGACGCCACTCTCCACCGCGCACGCCGCGCGCGTAGTCGATCGGCCTACGGCATCAGGCCGAATGCCTGCTGCAGCTTGCCGGCCGAGGCCTGCACAGCCTTCCAATTTGCGGCCCCCGTGGACGGATGCGCCACGACGAACGTCTGGAGCTTGGCAATCTGTTCAACAAGTTGGCGCACCTCACCGGGCGCCGGCTGACCGTCGCCGGTGCGCGACTTGACCTCGTTGGCCTGCTTCACGAGCAACTCGACGTCCTTCTTGGCCGCCTCCTTGTCAGGCTTGGCGAGCGTGGCGTCCTTGTTAATGTCGTTCTTGAAGCGGTCGCCGGCGGCAGCGATTGACGCTGCAAAACCGGCAGCCTCCTTGTCGTTGACGCGGCGAGCAACGGCGCCGTCGGGGAGCGGGAACACGGTGCCGTATGCCTTCGCCAGGCTGACGAGGTTGATGGCGTGACGATCCCACTCACTGCGGCCCTTCATGTTGCTGGCCTGTCCGCGCAGGAACGTGTCGATGGATGTCGACTGTTTGAGCACGGTCGCGACCTCGGGACCGGCCGAGTAGTCGGCGGTGAATCGTTCCTTGAGCTTCTTGGTGTTGTCCTGGTAATCCTGCAGCACGACGCCGACCTTCCGCTCGCCGGCGGGCCCCTTCAGCGTGGCCCCCTTGAACTGGCTGTCCAGATTGCCCTCGAACTTGTCGCGTCCCTCGTCCACCTGCTCGATCAGGGCCTTGATGTCCTTGTCCGACAGCCGCGCCGATGGTGCTTGCGTCAGCACCGGCATGGACCACAGGGACGCTGCGGCCGCGACAAGCAATATCTGTAAACGCGCGCCGACGTTGGTCCTCATGCTCAATCTCCTTGTGCGCCGAATGCAGGCCGGGAGACCTGCACTGGGATGGGCCCTTCAAGAGCCGCACCCGAAACGATCGGCTCAACGTGTCGATGGACTGCATCCTCGCTGCCAGCCGGAACGACTGGCCGGTCGCATCGGCAGGTTGCGAGACGCGTCTGTCCAAACGACGAATCGCCAAGCAATCGGGCACTTTGGCCTCGGCGACGCGACAGATGACGAAGTGATGTCGGTCCTCTGCGACTCACGCAGCCCTCTAATCGTTGGGAGGCAAGGCGCGTCGCGGTACCAGGCAGCCTCGCGATTTACGCCCATCGCTCGGGCACGGTACCTGCTGGGCGGCTGACGAACCCGCCGCATCAACGGCCGGTATCGGGCGATTTCGTGAACAAAATCGCCTGACGCCGGTCCACAGCCGCAACGAGCCGCGTGTATTCGCGGAGGCATCTCCGGCTGGCCGGAGGCAGCGGGCCACGGAAGCGAGGATCGACATGTGCCCGGTCAGTCACAGCTACGCGCGGCGCGCGGCGACGATTGCGGCCCTGGTGTGCCTCAGCACCACCGCGGCGGCGCAAACCGCCGCTCCGCCCAGTCCTCCGCCGGATCAACCAGCCGCCGCCACACCGACCTCGCCGCTCGCCATTCATGTCGGCGATGCCGATTTGCTGTTCGGCGGCTTCATCGATGCCACGGCGATTCGGCGGACGACCAATACCGGCAGCGGCCTTGGCACGGCGTTCGGGACCATCCCGTTCGCCAATACGGTGCAGGGCCACATGCAGGACACCCAGTTCTCGTCGCAGGGCTCGCGGCTCACGCTGCAGGCGACCAGCAAGGTCGGCACGGCGGACCTCAAGGCGGTCCTCGAAATGGACTTCCTCGGCAACGCGCCCAACGGCCTGAGCGTCACCACCAATGGCAACACGCCGCGGATGCGCGTGTTCTGGGGACAATACCGCCAGCGCGCGTTCGAATTCCTCGCCGGCCAGGCATGGAGCCTGCTGACGCCGAATCGAAGCGGCCTGTCCCCCGACACCGCCGCCGTCTTCATCAGCAACACCGCCGATCCGAACTACCAGGCGGGACTGACGTGGGGACGCACCATGCAGTACCGCGTCACGACGCATCTCGGCGACAACGTGGCGGCCGCAGTGTCGATTGAAAACCCCGACCAGTATGTCGGCAACGGCGTGAGGCTGCCGGCGGGATTCCCCGCCGGCCAGGTCGACACCGGCGCCACCGTCAATGACGTGCCGAATCCGTTTCCGGACATCATCGCCAAGATCGCGTTCGACCCGAAGATCGGGCGCACGCATCAGCACATCGAAGGCGGCCTGCTGGTGCGCCGCTTCAAGACTTACAGCCTCGACACCGATACGACGTTTGCCAGGACCGGCGTCGGAGGCGAACTGAACGCGGTGGTCGAGCCGATCCCGTCGGTTCGCCTCGTCGGCACCGGCTTCTACTCATCGGGCGGCGGCCGCTACATCGCCAACACCAACCTGCCCGACTTCATCGTCAATCACGACGCGAGCATGACGCTGGTGACGACGTGGTCGTCAATCATCGGCAGTGAAGTGCAGGCCGGCGCCAAGACCAGCGTGCATGCATACTACAGCGCGTCGCACGCGGATCGCACGCTGGCGACCGACGTGGATGGCAGCACGATCGGGTTTGGCGTGCCGGGCTCGACCGCGGCGAACGAGCGGCTCATCGAGGCAACGGCCGGTGTCATCCAGACTTTTTTCCGCGATCCGAAAATCGGCGGGATCCAGTTCATCGGGCAGTACTCGTACGTGCGGCGCACGCCGTTCTCAGTACCCGCGGGCACGCCGGCCGACGCGTCCGTGCACATGATCTACATGTGTATACGGTATTTCCTGCCGTGAACGCCGGCCGGGCCTACAGCGACTTCAGGAACTCGATGATCGCGGCGCGTTCCTCGGCCGTCAGCGCACGGCCGATGACGCCCTTGCCGAGCGGGCCGTCCTTGAACCAGTGGCCGGTATTGGCGTTGCCTGGCCGCGACGTGTCGAACAGCGTCGCGCCTTTGATCTCGGCGCCGGAGTAGCCGACCTTCACCAGATCGAATTGCTTGCTGCCCATCCAGAACGTCCGCGGCCGCGCCGAGTCGTCTGGCGACAGCAACGCCTCGAGCGTCGGCACCGATCCGTTGTGCAGGTACGGCGCTACCGCCCAGATACCGTTCAGCGGGCGCGCCTTGTAAATCAGTTCCGCGCGGATGCGTGGATCAGCGGGATCGCGGCCACCGGCCCAAGAGAGCTGGTCCTCGGCGCTGATTTTCTGCAGGCGGAAGAAGCGGTTCGCAATGCCGTTCGTCACCAGGTCCAGGCCGACACTGGCCGACACGACGCCTTTCCCGAGATCGCCAGAAGCTGCCTTCCGATTCTTGAAGTCGGTCGCCTGGCGCGGGTCGGTGCCGATCTCGTCAAGGCCGATGTCGACAACCTGGATGTACCAACTTCCGTTCTTGCTCCGCCACCAGTTCGGCGACGGATGGTCCTTGTCGTAGTCCAGCCGTTCGTACTCGCTCGACAGGTCCTGCACCGGCGGCAGATGGCACTTCTGGCAACGGTCCTTGTAGAGGGCCGCGCCGGCCGCGACCTTCGTCGCATCGAGCGGCGGAAACACCGACGGCCATTTCGGGGACGCAAGACCCTTGAATGGGCGGGGGCCGGACAGCAGGCTTTCGAGCTGACGCAATCCCTGCATGTTGATGGAGTTGTCGAACTCGCCCGCGTCCGGCCCATACAGCTTGGCGACGGCGCGAACGCCCAGCGCCTCGCCGATGTTTCGCGCCAGCGGATCGGCGATCGACGAGTTGTACTGCACCCAGTTGAACCACGACGCGTCCCAGATCTGCGGAAAACGAACCGGCGAGTCCGCCACCGCATAGTTGTCGTCGTTGTTGGTGTCGGCGGCAAAGACCTGGTTGCCGATGCGGGTGAGCGCGTCGGTCCGCATGAAGCCGGCCGGGTTGTCGTAGATCTTGCGCTCCTGCGTCACGGCGAGCTGCTTGCGCGCCGCGCTCACAAACGCGTCGAGCCGGCTGCGCAGCTCCGCCTTTTGCTGGTCAGTGGCGTTGTCGCCGAGCACGTTGCGCTCGAATCGTCCGTAGCGGCCGTACTTGAACGGAAACGCCGTGTTGAAGCCGAGTGCGAGTCCAAGCGCTTTCTGGAACGCGGCCACTTCGATCATCGCCGGCCCGCCTTCGACGACCACCGCGTAGTTGCCGTAATGGAGCTCCGCCGTGTGACAGGCGGAGCAGTTGAGCCCGACGACCGGCACCGCGCTCTTGTCGATCGGATCGACGAAGTCTTTGTCGATCGCGAAGCCGACCGGGAGCCCGTCCGGGTTCAACGCGTCGGCCTTGCTCGGAATGAAGCCGAAGCGACTGAGGTAGGCGGGATCGGCGAACTTGCCGCAACCGAACGGCGAAAAACATGGCTGCTCGAGCGCCTTGAACCAGTCGGCCGGAATCAGCCGCGTGCCTTGCGGCGTGTGATGAAACTGCTGTCGCTGCGCCTCGGTCCAGTTCTGATCGAGCATCACGACCTGGGGTGGACGGTCGACGTCGGGCAGCACCACCCGGTATTCGTCGAGCTTCCTGTTCAGGAACGGCACGGCGGCGACGGCGACCAGCGCCACGACCAGCAGGACGACGTACTTTTTCTTCACGATGACCTCCGCCAAGGGAGCAATGCCACCCTCAAATGTCTACGGCGCAGCCCCACGCCGCGTTCCGAACGATCGCAATCTAGCAGTTGCGGCGAAGCTCGGCGATGAAATCGTAGCCGGGGCTCGCGGCGTCTGCCGCGCGCAGCCGAAACCGGGTACGTCATACTCAGGATCGGCACTTCCGTGTCCGCCTTCGTTTCGCGGGCGCACTCTCCCTACAGCCTGATGAACTCGGTGTGGAACTGCAGCTGCTGCAGCCGCGGCGCGAGCGCGTCATCGCCGATGACGAAGTCGGGCGGGGCGCCGGTGGCCATCATGGCCCGGACGCGCTCTTGCATCTGCGCGTCGGGCACGACCTCGGCGGCCAGTGCGATCTGCAGCGTCCCTTGCAGCCGATCGGTCAGGAACCTGCCGAGCCGATCGTAGCGGTCGCTGATTAGTCCGACCAGGCGTTGCACCCCGCTTCGCCGCGCAATGGCGGCCGCGTCATTGGCGCTGAAGCGCTGCGTCGCGTCGACCTGGTAGCCGGGCGGTAACAGGCTCCGGAAATTGGGCTCTGATCGATCGATCCCGAGCTGCAGGGCTTCCCTGCCGAGCGACGTGGCGCCGGTTGCAACGGCGAAGAACCGGCTGGCGCGGCCCGGGAAGAAGCCGACGCCAGGCACGGCCGTCCGGCGGAACAGCCAGAACCACATGTCCAGGTCGCCGCCGCGCCGTCCGTTGCCGCTCGGCAGGCCGATGTCGACGCGGCCGTCGGCGGGCTTGCCGAACACCTCACCATCGAGATGCAGCTTCGGCGTTCGTTGCGGCCCCCAGATGAAGTTGCCGGCCACTTTCAACCGCGCCAGCACGCGCGGGTCCTGGTTGTTGGTCATCTCCGTGACCATCTGCAGCAGTCGATCGTTGAGCCACTTCTGTGTCGGCGGCAGCGGCATCCACGTGATGGCGTTCTCGCGTGCCGTCACCTCGGCGGCCAGCGTCACCGGCGTAAAGCCGACAATCGTGGCGGCATCAATGCCCCAGAACTGCCGTTCATCACCGCGCAGCGGCCACGGCAGCTCCAGGGTCAGCGTGCACACAGGATTGGGCAGGCCATTTTTGTTGATGACGCTGCCGTCAAACAGCGCCTCGTCGCAATCGATGCGAAATCCCTTCAGCAGATCAGTGGGTGTGATCAGGTTGTCGTTCAGGAGCGGCGCGCCCGACGGCAGAAAGATCCCTTTGACGTGGATGCCATCTTCGTCCCCGCCGCCGCTGGCCTGGCACAGGACGTCGAGCGCCTGCTGGACCGTCGACGTGCCCTGCAGGTTGCTGCAGTTGGCAGGATCGTACGATACGTCACCCGCGGTGATCGCGGTCAGCGGCGGGAACAGCTTGCGGCAGTCGGTGACCGCCGGGTCGAAGGCCGTGCCGGTGAACGACACCACGCCGAGCGCCGCATAGTGGTGGGCGATACCGTGCGGCGGTTCGAACACCGAGGTGCCGGTGTCGGTGCGGGGCCACTCGACTCGTCCGGTCAGCGTGCGCGCCGGAATCAGCCAGTGGTCGCCGACCGTGAACGTGCCGCCGTCGAACTCGATCTGGACGCCGTCCTCGAGTTCCACCGGCGTGCTCGCCTTGACATCGCCGACGCCGTCCCAGCGCCGCAGCATCGGGTTGCTGCCGAGCGCAAGGCTGGCATTGGCCGGGTTCTTTACCCGGATCGACGTGCCCGAGACCGCCTCGACTTCGAGCAGCAGTCCCGCTTGTCCGCTCAGCACCTGCGACTCGTCACTCAGCTCGACGAACTTCGCGGCGGCGAACCCGATGACGTCATCGTGACCGGCATCGTCGACCACGATCGTCGCGGCGTTCTGATCGCTGCTCTTCACCTTGCTCGCCGTGCTGGCGTTGTCGCGCGACCACTTGAAGGTTGATTTTGTCGTCGTCACCGACGCGACTTCGACCCGGTACAACTGGTTTTCGAGCCGCCGGTAGCCGCCGCTGGTGGGGACGAGGCAGTCGTTGACTGCCGCCCCGGCCGGCGCTTCGCTGGCCCGCAGCTTTCCCGTCGTCACCGGCGGCGGCGTGAAGGCGCCGCATGCCTTCGAGGCAACGCCGGCGAGCTTGACCTGCCACACGACGCGCACGCGCGAGGCGGTGTCGGGGCCGCCCAGCGCGGATTCGCGCAGCGAGGGAAAACCGTCGGCGCGCTGTTCGGCGGCGGTGATGTGCCGCTCCCACACGTCCAGATACACGGCATAGGCGCCTGCCGCGGTGGGCAGCGCCGTGCCCGGAAGATCGGGCTGCGTCAGAAATGTTGCCGGCTCCGCCTCGTTTTCACACAGCAGGCCGTTGACGTAGAAGCGGCCGGGCGCGATCTGCAGATCCTTGCCGTCCGGCGCCACCTTGACCTGGAAATTCCGGAACAGCGTTGCCGGATGGAACGGCGCGCCGCTCACCCCGATGATGTCGGCGGTAGACCTCCGCGCGATGTGCCCGGTGATGTCGGCCTGCTCGTTGAGCTCGGCATCGAGCACGCCGCGCCCCTGCTGGGCGCGGACCTTGCTGTAATGATTCTTCGCGCGAAATGTCGAACGGCTGAAGTCACCCTTCATTTGGTTCTCCGCGATGTGCGCGCAGTCGCCTTTTTCCGCGCGGTGGCAGTCTTTGGTTTCGTCGTGGCGCCCGGCGTCCGCCTGGCGCGTGCCGGCGCGCCGGCGCGTTTACGAATTTCCGGGGGCGCGGCATGTTCCGGAAGGTCCCGGCTGACGGCCGCGGCTTGTTTCGGTTGTTGCGGCACCATGAAGACGCCGGCCTCCAACCCGAATCGCAAGTACTCGTCGAGCGCGACCCGCAGGTTGCGAAGGCGCAGCGGCGCCTGCACGAAATGCCACGCCCCCATTTCGCCCTCGTCCTCGGCGCCCGTGACGATTTCGGTCGCGGTGGCACCAGCCAGCTGCGCATAGGCCGGCTCGCCGAAGCTGACCGATGCGAAGCGCGGCCGGACGCGTGCCGCCACCGTCGCGTCCTCGGGTTGACACCGATAGCGGCGCGGCGACTCGGAATCGAACGGCAGGTAGCAGAACCGCACGCAGCCTTCCTGCCGCCGTTCGACCATCACCTCGCCGAGAAGGATGCTGTTGCCGGCATGGAGCGTCTGCGCCGTGGTCGTGCCGAAGATCGTGGTCCCTTCGACATGGATGTCGCGACCCGACACGTCGCCGTCGACAATCGAGTCAGTGACACGAATTGTCGCGGCGCTCGCGCCAATTTTCAGATCGCCGCAGATGGTCCGCGTCAGCTCGATCGACAGGCCCGGATTGTCGGCGCAGCTCAGCGTGCTGAGACCGGGAGCCAAGGTGCTGTGAGTCAGCTCGAGGCCGCCGAGGGATCCCGCCTGCACTTTCAGCGCGCCCTCGATCAACACGCCATCAATGATCAACCGCCCAGGTGCGGCGCTGTTGGCCGGGGCGGTGCCGACGACTTCGATGGTGCCCCGCAGATGCGTCCGCACGTCGGTTGGAGCGAACTGCCCGGTCCGCCAGACTGGCGTGCCATTCACGATCTCCGGCGGCCAGCCGGCGGCCACGATGACGAGCTGACTGCCTTCGGGAATCTTGATGCGCTTCGCGGCCGTCGTGAGGTCTTCCTGGTAGCTGCGGCTGTCCATCAGGACGATGACTCCGCTGGTGCCGGGCGGCTGATTGTTCCATTCGGTGACGGCGGCACCGAGCGTGGCCACGATCTGCGCCTGGCTGGGCGGCGGCGCGTGCGACACGCCCATCTGCCAGCCGACGCCACGCGTCAGTGCCGGCGCGAGCGACGCGAATCGATCGTATGGACCGCCGCCGAGATCGCCGCCGAATCCGTACGCATAAGTCACCGTCACGCCGCCGGCCGCGGGTGCCACGTCGAACGCGGCTCGCCCGAGCTCGGGATCGATGGCGGTTTTGCCCGCCGGCGCCGCATGCGCCCACTGCGCGCCGTCGTCCGAGAGATTGCACACGGCAATCGCATTCACTGGCCGTATGACATCGGCAACGGCGACCAGCAGGCTGCGCGGCGTGCCGGCGTCCCCGTAGGAATCGCGCAGCGCATCGTGCAACCCCTGGCGCGACAACGGCATCGGCACGTTGGCCGGCTCGGTCGCCTGCGTCACCGACAGCTCGGTCTGCGGCATGTTGAACAGCGCGACGTTCCGGCCCAGCGGGTCGAACGTGTAGCGCTTCGCATCGATCTGTCGCGCGGACACATCGCGCAGCAGGTAGCTCTGCAGCCGCCACATGAACAGGCCGACGTTCGGGACGTTGTATCTGCCGCGCGCGTTATCAATGTGGCGGACCTCGGCGAGGTGCGCGGCCTGTTCGAACGGCGTGTCGTACATCCGGATGGTGGACCGCGTTCGAACATCGACGGTGAACTGGTGTGACGGACGGGGATGATTGACGTGTTGCGTGCTCGCGGTTCGCTCGAAGAACTCGACCGCCTTGCAGCGCCAGCCGGTGATGTCGCGCGCCAGCTGCTCGAGTACGGCCGCCGTCCCCTTGCGCCGGCGGTAAGCGACGGTGTTGGCGACGTAGCTTCGCTGGCTGAACGACGATTCGGCCCCGGAGCTCACACCGGGAAGCGCGCGTACGCCAAGCAGGTCGGCAATGTAGGGAACGACCCATTCGTCGCAGGTCTCGATGAACCAGTTGTCGTACAGCCGGCTGATGTCGTCCTCGACCAGCTGCACTTCCCGGTCCATCAGGTTCAGCAACGCGCGCAGCGGATCGCCCTGGGCCGCATCGCGCAGCCGGTGCACCGCCGGAAGAAGCGAGAACAGAGGTTTCATGACGTCATCACACCTGCACCAGTGAGATCCCGAACGGGTTGATGAGCAGCAGCTGCGCCAGCGCGCCCGGCTCGGCCTCGTTGTCCTGCCACTGCACCGCCGCGGCGCGCAGGACTCCGCCGGCGGGCAGGTCCGGCGATGTCTGATCGAATCGCCGCAGGGTGTCCACATCTACGAACGCAACGCCGGCGACCGAGTGCAGCACGCGAACCACTTCTGCCAGCGACACCGACTGCGCAAAGCCGCGCGCATCGAAGGAGAACGCGTTGATCAACGCCGCGCGGATGCCGTGTTCGACGACGTCCCACTCGTAGCGCGGTTCGATCGCGACCTTGGCGGTGACGTCAAAGTAGAGCGGCTGGTAGGTGTCGAGCCGCAGCCGCATCGACGGTTCCTTGAACGCCTCAATCGCGGCGGCGAGGTTCAGGCCGAGCGGCGACCCGAGGTCCACGCGGTAGTCGGGCAAGGCGGACGCGGCGCCGTCGCTCGCCGGCGCCGCCACGCTGGCGGCGACCGTGACGTGGATTCGGCGCGCGCCACCCGCCCAGACCGGAGTGGCGTGTGCCTTGCCGATGCCCGCAAACGCGCGCGCGAAGTCTTCGGCATCGCGTAGCGAGACGATGCGGCCCATCGCCAGGACGGTCTGCGGCGCGTTGGCGCGCGCGCTGTCGCGGCTTTCCGGATCGGCCGCGCCGGAAGCCGCCAGCGGGTTGCTGACGCCGCGGATCCCGAGCGGCCGCATTGTCATCAGCGTGATCCGGTCGGCGCCGACCATGCCTGCAGTGCCGATGCCCGTTCGGTAGGTCGCCGTCACGTTTTCGACGCCGCTCGGCAGCCGCGCGCCATGTTCGCCGTCGCCGAATATCACGCGGGCCTTGTTGTCGTCCCCGATGCGGACGATGTAGGTTTCGCTCGAAGGCCCCTGATCGATCTGCTGGGCGGATTCGGCCCACAACAGCCGATCGACGCGGACCTGCAGCGAGTTCTGCACGCCGCTTTCAGAGGAGGACGCGGTGTAGGTGAGCGGCGGCCGCTTGAGGGTGAATCGCTGGAACGTGGCCGCGCCGTCGCCGCTGCCGAGCACTTCCGCCACCGTCTCGCCGTGCGTCGCCGGCGCCACGTTGGCGTTGAGCACGACCGTGTCGCGGATGTAGCACAGCTCCAGGCCCGGAGACTCGAAGAACAGCGTGGTAAACCCGCCGCTGTGGTGAATCACCTTCACCGTCACGATCTCGCTGGCCTTGACGCCCGGCAGATCGGCGCGTTCGCCGGTGAGCGCAAGAAATTGACCCGGCCGCAGGTTCAGCACGGTGCGCTCCAGCGTCAGCTGCAGCGCTTCGCCGGTGCCCTTGCCGATGGGCGCTTCGATCGGCAGCTGCGCGAGGGCGAGACGCTCGCTTTGGACGAGCGCGGTCGTCTCCCGCACCTTGTATTTTTCGTCCTTCGTCGTGCCGGCATCGAGCACGAGTCCCGTGGCCTTGCCGCTGAGTCCGTACTGGGCCAGCGACGCATCGTGCGCAGTCGTGACGCGGAAGGCGGCGAGCTGCTTCTTGAGATCGAGCACCAGCCAGCTGTTGTCGCTGATGCCCGAGACATTGCGTTCGAGATAGCAGTCGGCATCGCCGTTGCGCCAGATCGACGTCGACGCGAGATCCTGCGCCTGCAAGCCGGTGTTGCCGGCGGCAGGCACCAACGCGGGCGCGTTGTGGCCGAAGAATCCGAGCCGCGTGCGCATGGCAAATGCGCCGGGCGCGGCGGGCGGCAGCTTGGCCTTGGGAGCAAGGAGCGTGAAGGCGTGCAAGTAGTAGCTGACCAGCGACTGCATGCCCCAGCCCTGCACCGCGCCAAAAGCGCCTAGCGCCTGCTCGCTGAAGGTCGCGCCCGCAATCGCGTTGGCGCTCGCCGCGTTGAGGCTGATCGCCTGCAGCGAAATCGCGGTCGCCTTATTGAGCTTGATGCCGTAGCCAAGCGGCTTGACGACGGGGCCCTCGAACTCCACGCGCGTGCGATTGAGCGCGTCCTCGGCCTCGACGACGCGCACGACTTTGGGAAGCGTCTGCTCCACCGCGTCCGCTGCATTCTTCTTGCCCACCAGCAGGATCACGTCGCCGGTTTTGATACCGCTGCTGGTGCCCGACACGTAAATCGTGTTCACCTCGGCGGTCTGCACCTCGCCGGACGAAGGAACAGGAAGATCGAGATCGAGCGGGTGCACGGTCGTTGCATCGACGCCGGCCGCGTCCGCACCGAGCCCGACACTCAGGCCGAGCATCACCAGCTTGCCGCCGCTGATGGCCAATTCCTGCGGCCGCATCTGGCGCGGCCGCAGCGCGTTCCACTCGACGCGCGCCGTGATGGCCTCGCTCGTCTCGAACGGCTGCGGCAACTCACCTTGCGCCGGCACGCTCTGCACCCGCATCCCCTTCGGCACGATTGCCGACCCCGGAGCCCCGGCGGCATCGTCGACCTGGAACGCCAGGTGGGTGTTGGCGGCGACGCCGGGATTGAGCTGATAGCCGATGAGCGACGCCAGTTCGAGGATCGAGCGTCGCTCGGTCGCGGTGCGCAGGAATCCCTCGTTGGCGATGCGCTCCTGGTAGAAGGTCAGGACGTCGCCGACGACGGCCCAGCCGTCGATGAGCGCGATGGCCGGATCGCCGGTGCTGCGCGTCGCCATCTTGGCCAACGGGTAGCGGAGGACGTTTGGCGCGTCCTCGATGCTCTCGCGCGACAGCTGCGCCAGCATCCGCCGCAGGAATCCGCCGTAGCCACTCAGCCGGTACGACAGCGTCCCGAGGCCCGGTGCGTTGTGCAGCCGCGGCTCGGCAGCGCCGGTCTTGCAGCAGTCGCAGCGGCCCGATTCATCGGCCATGGTGTTACAGGCCTCCCTTGAGCACGAAGTCGATGCGCCCGCTCTCGGGCAGGCTGGGATCGTTGTCGACGCGCGCGATCTCGAGGCGATGGATCGGCACGTATCCGGCGTCGAGCTCGCCATGCGGCGGCTGTCCAAAGCGCTTGAAGCCGTCGGCCGTGATGTCGACGCTTTGCACGCCGGTCACCTGCATGGCCCGCGCGATGATCTGGCTCAGGTACACGGCTTGTCCGAAGGTGAAGTTGTCCGGATGAAAGAAGCCGCGGCTGCCGTCGGCGAGCGCGCGCGTGCCGAAAGCGTCGAGCAATCCTTGCTTGACGATGCTGCGCAGGTAGCCTGGCAGGACGCAGACATTGAGCACGATATCGAGCGCGACGTAGCGCGGGCCATCGATCTCCAGATCGCAGCCGGCCATGCGGAACCGCTCGAGAAAACGGCGCAGGTCCTGCTCGAATTCGGCCGTGACGGGCTTACCGCCGCGCCGATCGACGGTGATGAACATCGTGTGGAACATGCCGGTCCAGCGCCGCGTGCAGGCTGCGCGCTGCACATCCGGATGACGCTGGGCCGCGGCGGCGTAGTCGCTTTCGGTGACCGCGCGCTCCTGGGTGCGAAACGCCTGCGGCGCGTACAGCGTGGCCTGCGACGCCGGCTCGGGGTCCGCGCCGCCGCGGGCCGGCATGGGATTGCGCACCTTCACGCCCGCGAGCGCGGGCAGCAGCTGAGTGACCGCGTCAGCGCCGACGTTTCCTCTCGAGCCGCCACCAAGGCGATACTCGCAGACGAAGCGGGTACCGGCGGCCGGCTGGCGGCCCAGCACGCTGTCGCCGAACCGCAGGCGCGCGCGTGCCTCGCCACGGCCGTCGATCTCGGTCTCGACCACGAACTCGAGGGCAAAGCGATCGCTGTTCAGCAGATCGCGTTGCGGACGCCAGGTTTCGCCGTTGGCGCGCAGTGCCAGCGCCGGAAGGGCCGCGCGCGGATCCACGCGACCGAGCGCCGCGGCGGAGATGTCGACGACGGCAGCTTCGTCCAATGGCATCGCCTGGGCCAGCCCGGCTTTCTTCAGGAGCGGCCGGTATGGACGCGCGCCCGCTTCCTGCGGAATCAGATCGTCGCCGGCAGCGGCGGAAACAAAGGTCTGTCCATGGTCGGCCAGCGCCACGTTCCCGCGCGCGAGCCCGGCACGCGCGCCGCCGGCGAATTCATGAAGACAGAGCGAAAACGGCAGGGCGTCCTCGTCCTGCCAGCGGATATCGAGCACGGCCGTCTGCGTGAGCGGATCGATTCGCTCCTGCGGCTCCTCGGCCAGGCGCACCACGTGGCGATGGGTTCTGTCCGCGTCCGCCGGCAATCCGCTCTCGGCGCCCAGCACCTCCTCGAACACCAGCACGTCACTCTTGTGCAACCCCAGGAGCCCGGCGCTGCCTTCGAGCGTCGCGCGCGTTGCACCCGACGGCAGGCAGCAGTTCGTATCGCTCCAGGTGTAGAACTGGATCGCGTTTCGGCTCACGCGCAGCTCGTTCACCGCGTGCATGGTCTCGAAAGCGAGCGCCGGTTGCGTTTCGGTCGCAGGGGCCATTACCAGCGTCTGCTTCGGCACCGCCGGCGCCGCCGCGTTGCCGCGGTCGACATCGGTCTCGAAGACCAGCCAGGTGCGCGCGCTCGCGCCGTCATGCATCGCGTAGTCGACAAGACGCGCATGACGACGGACGCTGGCGCGGCTGCGAGCGGTGTTGAGGTAGGCCTCCGTCGCCACAGCGTCCTGGTAATAACTCAGTTGGTCGCCGACATACGCCAGCAGTTCGACCAGCGTGACGCCGAGGTCCGCCGGATTGCGCTCGCGCCACGCCGGCATCGTCACCGCCAGGCGATCGAACAACAGCTTGCGGAAGCTCGCGTAATCCTTCGCGAGATAGTTGATATGCGGTGCCGGCAGGTTGACCGGCGCACAGTCGGTATCCGGCGCGCAGTCAAAATCGCTCGGGCAGTTCACCTTGAAGGAGAACGACACGGCGGCGAGCATCGGGTCGAAGCCGGCGGGCGCGTCGGTGATCGCCGCTGAAGTCACCAGCTGAAGCGTGTAGGTGGAAAAATCGCCGCTTCGATCGGTCTTGAGCGTGACCACCTCGCCCACGGTGCCGACGACCGCCAGGACCTGCACGTCGGTGACGCGCACGCCGCCGACGACGCGGAAATTGTTCGTCGTCAGGCCGACGACCGGGTGGATGAAGTGCACGAGCAGCGTGCGCTGGTCGGCGACCGCCACCTCGACGAAGTCGATGCCGTTGAGGAAGTTTACCCGGCGCACTTCGTCGCGCCGCCGTTCGGTCGCACAGAAGTACTGCGTCATGACACGCCCGTCGTGATCGTGGTCGTCTGCCGCTTTCCAGCACATTGGGATCCTAAGCTTAGAATTCCACGTGGACAAGTTGTCGCG
>JADMIO011507086.1_pt1 | contig 25209 bp, 14 predicted proteins | sample 8958161 | NCBI WGS metagenome assembly JADMIO01 (sample SAMN16585339, study PRJNA669376) | soil metagenome | isolation source: Crop rotation soil | place: USA: Cullars Rotation, Alabama | collected 2011
TAGTTACCAGGACCTATAAGGTAGCTGATGCCTGTGGTAATTTTATCAATGTAACACAGACGATCACTGTAATAGACAACACAAACCCAACAGCAAGCAATCCGACATCGGTATCAGTTCAATGCATCGCTGATGTACCGACACCGGATGTAACGGTAGTAACGGATGAAGCAGACAACTGTACAGCAGTACCGACAGTAACGTTTGTTGGCGATGTGAACAATGGCGGCAGCGGATGTGCAGCCAGTCCCTACATAGTTACCAGGACCTATAAGGTAGCTGATGCCTGTGGTAATTTTATCAATGTAACGCAGACGATCACAGCAATCGATAACACAGCACCCGTGCTGGTATCCTGCTCCCCCCAAATAATAAACGCCAGTCCAAATTCTGCCAGCTGTCAATACACTACAATAATAGCTGACCCGTCATTTACCGATAATTGTAGTACGCCAACTGTTTCATGGACGATGACAGGCGCGGGTGCAGTGGCACCATTATCAGGAAGCGGACCTATTGGCTCTCACGGTTTCGGAGTGGGCACGACAACAATCACGTTCACCGCTACCGATGCATGTGGCAACTCGACTCAATGTGTCGCTATGATAAGTGTCGCTAACAACTTAGCTGCTAGTATCAGTGGCACCACGACTGTCGTGCAAGGACCGGGCTCAGTGCCCATCACATTCAGCGGAAGTGGTGGTACAACTCCTTATACGTTTACATATAAAATCAATGGAGGATCTGACTTAACGGTCACAACAACCGGAAGCAACACCAGTGCTGTGGTGCAACAATCAACTGCAGTAGCAGGAACCTACGTTTATACGTTGGTAAGTATTACGGATGCATTTGGATGTTCTTATACTTTACCACCTAATACAACAGCTACTGTCACAGTGTTGGTTGGAAGACCCGATCTTTTCTCTGCGGTATCAGCGCCATTGAATACCCAATTTATCAATGGCCAGGAAAAAGAGGGTTATGTTACTTTGTCAAATGCAGCTGCAGTGACTAATCCAACAACGGGAACAATTACTTTCACGATATCATACGTAAGCAATTTTGATCTTGAAATACTCGGAACAACTACATCAATATCATCAGGATCAATACTTGTAAACAATACCGATTGGAACATTTCCGCAGGACTGTTTGGTTATACGCTTACTTCCAAGCCAGGCGTAGTCATCAACGGAGGATTTGCAACTTCTAAGATCGGGTTTAAGCTGAAGGCGACCGGTTTTTCTAACTCTAACGGTATTATGACGGTAGCAATCTTTAATGATACCGGGGGAGCAAGCCCGGGCACCGGCGATAGTAACAATGGTAACAATCAATCTGTCAAATTATTTACAATTAATTAAACTCAACGAATATGAGAGTCTTCATTTTAATTCTACTGCTCAGTTTTTATCTGAATGCGTCTATGGCTCAGAATTGTGATATCGCTCAAGGTGGAGTCGCAATCTATAATGGAGCCAATACATCTCCCGCGACAACAGTTGCAAAAGGACAAACCGCATTCTTCAGGTTTTCCATAAAAAACCAGGGAACCGATGTAAACTGCGCTATTCCCTCCAATAGTATTACTGCAGTGTTGGATTTTCCGACCCTAGCAGGAGGAATTAAGCCTTATAAATATGACGGGCCTGCAAGTTTTGTTTCCGGCTATTTTACATGGACGTATAATAACGACGCCGAAGTATTGATTGGGACAAACACAACGATCATCCCAGGCGGCGAAGGTGACAGGGATATATCAGTAAAAGTAAAAGGTAACGCCTATGGTGCGGGAAGCAGTAATCTGAATATAACTCAGGGCAAAGGAGTTTCCGATAACGCAACTAATAATTTTGCAACCGCCAGGCTGATCGTGCCCAAGATTGTCGACCTGTCTGCATTTAGCGCTTCTGCAGAAAAATGTAATGTGTTATTGAGCTGGAAGACTTTGTCGGAAAATAATTTTGACCATTTTGAAATAGAATATAGCCTGGATGGAAACAATTTTATTAATGCCGGAAGACTGGCGGGAAGAAATATTTCCACGGGCGCAGATTACAAGTTTACCTATGCACAATCAAATGGGGAAGGTTATTACCGGCTTAAGGAAGTGGCAGCCGACGGAAGTTTTGAATTCAGCGACGTGGTCCATATTACAACTGATTGTTCCGGAAAACCGTCGGTGATAGTTTACCCCAACCCAATAGATTTCAAACAGAAACTTATAGTCAATATCAGCGGGTACAGCAATAAAATAAAGGGAGAGATATTTAATTCACTTGGACAAAAAGTTTCTGTTTATAACCTTGGAAACAGGGCCAACGAATTGTCAGTGGAAAACCTGAGCGCCGGAACTTATATGCTTTATGTAAAAGATGATGGTGGAGACGTACAGTCATTTAAAATAATTGTGACAAGATAATATCCGTATTGAAAGGCCATCCTTTTGAGAGTTATAGCCTTGTTTTCACAAGAATCGGAAATGCATGCGGCATGGCAAACGTATCCTTATTTATTTGAAAATAATAACAAGCGGTATCAGTGCTCAAAAAGTAAAATAAAAATAACATTATGAGGACTACGATTTGTACTCTTATCCTGGCACTATTCTTTACGATTTCCAGGGCGCAGGATTGTGATATTGCAACTTCAGGAGTAACGGTTGTCAATGCAACAAATACGGCTACCATCGGAAGTATTTACGTGGGAGAGCAGGCAAATTTTAAGTTCTCGATAACCAATGCGGGTACCTCTTCGGGTTGTGTCATTACTCCGAATACCGTAACTGCAGTAATCGATTTTCCTACGATTGCCGGGCCCACTAAGCCATATATCTATAATGGACCTCCCAGTTTTATCTCCGGATATTTTACATGGACTTATAATAGTGGTGCCGAGGCATTGGTAGGAACGAATACTACCGCCATACCCCAGAATATGGGCGATTTAACTGTCTTAGTGCCCGTATTAGGTAATGCAGTTGGTACAGGTAATAGCAACTTAAATCTTACACAAGGAGCTGGTATTTCCAATGGTGTCAACAATGATGTTGGCAGCGCACAATTAAGTGTATTGCCAATGCCTTTGGCTGCATGTGATATCGCAACTTCACCTATTACAGTTGTAAATGCTGCGAATACAGTAGTTACAAGTATTTGCGTGGGACAACAAGCAAATTTCAAATTCTCGATCACCAATGCTGGTACCGTTTCGGGATGTTCTATTCCTCCCAATTCAGTAACTGCCATATTCGATTTTCCTATACTTGGCGGACCAATTAGGCCCTATATCTATAATGGACCTGCCAGTTTTGTTTCAGGATATTTTACCTGGACCTATAATAGCATGGCTGAAGTGCTGATAGGAACAAATACAATAGCTATTCCCAATGGTGCGGGTGACAATGTTTCAGTTCCAGTGTTAGGTAATATGGCCGGCACTGGTAATAGTAATGTAAATCTCTCACAAGGTTTAGGAGTTTCGGACGATGTAAGCAATGATTTTGCTACCGCACAGTTAACTGTTTTTGCATTGCCATCAGATCCGTTAATAACCGCCACAAACAGCACCTGTCAGCCAGGTTGTATGGTAGGCGGAGGTTCATTCAACATTGTTACAAGTTGCGGAGCCGGAACAGTACTGACATATTATTCTGATGCATCCGGATCAAATCCAACGACGACTGCACCGGTCTATAACCAGACGACAGCGATGACGATATATTATGCATGTGTAAATACGACGACAGGTTGCAGAAGTGCGATTCAAACGTTAACAACAAATCCGGGCAGTTGCACTACACCATCAGCACCGTCGATAACTGCTACGAACAGTACCTGCCAACCTGGTTGTACAGTAGGTGGAGGTTCATTCAACATTGTTACAAGTTGCGGAAGCGGAACCGTACTGACATATTATTCTGATGCCTCCGGATCAAATCCAACAACGACTGCACCGGTCTATAACCAGACGACGGCGATGACGATATATTATGCATGTGTGAATACGACGACAGGTTGCAGAAGTGCGATTCAAACGTTAACAACAAATCCGGGCAGTTGCACAACACCATCAACCCCGTCAATAACCGCTACGAACAGTACTTGTCAACCTGGTTGTACAGTAGGTGGAGGTTCATTCAATATTGTTACAAGTTGCGGAGCAGGAACCGTACTGACATATTATTCTGACGCATCCGGATCAAATCCAACAACGACAGCGCCAGTCTATAACCAGACGACAGCGATGACGATATATTATGCATGTGTAAATACGACGACAGGTTGCAGAAGTGCGATTCAAACGTTAACAACAAATCCGGGCAGTTGCACAACACCATCAACCCCGTCAATAACCGCTACGAACAGTACTTGTCAACCTGGTTGTACAGTAGGTGGAGGTTCATTCAATATTGTTACAAGTTGCGGAGCAGGAACCGTACTGACATATTATTCTGACGCATCCGGATCAAATCCAACAACGACAGCGCCAGTCTATAACCAGACGACAGCGATGACGATATATTATGCATGTGTGAATACGACGACAGGTTGCAGAAGTGCGATTCAAACGTTAACAACAAATCCGGGCAGTTGCACTACACCATCAACGCCATCAATAACCGCTACGAACAGTACTTGTCAACCTGGTTGTACACTAGGTGGAGGTTCATTCAATATTGTTACAAGTTGCGGGGCAGGAACAGTGTTGACATATTATTCTGATGCATCCGGATCAAATCCAACAACTACTGCACCGGTCTATAACCAGGCGACAGCGATGACGATATATTATGCATGTGTGAATACGACGACAGGTTGCAGAAGTACGATACAAACATTGACAACAAATCCAGGCACCTGCACTGCACCAACGGTAACTTGCCCAGGTAATTCATCCGTTCCATCAAACACACCTCCCTATACATTGACAGGCGCAACTCCCGCAACCGGAACATATAGTGGCGATGGAGTAAGCAGTAATCAATTCAATCCTGCAGCAGCTGGTGTTGGTCCGCATACTATAACGTATAATTATTCAGATGGTAATGGATGTACGGGTACCTGCACATTTACTATAACAGTTACTCCTTCACAGAATGTTAGCTGTCCGCCCAATTTCTCAGTGTGCATTGGAGCAACTCCATTTGCATTGATGGGAGCAAATCCTCCAGGCGGAACATATAGTGGCGATGGAGTAAGCGGTGGACTCTTTAGTCCGGCAGTTGCCGGAGTGGGTCCGCATACGATTACTTATTCCTATTTCGATGGATCGTCAACGAGTACTTGCACATTTGTAATTACAGTATTGTCAGGACCAACAGCAGGCATTATCAATAATACAGGGACGACAGTATTAACTTGTTCAGTCAATTCAATTACTGTAACTGCTACAGGCGGGGTGAACTATTCATGGTCGAATGGTTCAATGATAGTTGGAACCAGTGCAATGCTGACAATTACTGCACCAGGAACTTACACTGTAACTGTTACTGCCGCAAATGGCTGTTCAGCTACCGCTACGATTACAATTACACAAACAGGACTTACCGTCAATGCCGGACCCGACACTGATATTTGTAACGGGCCCGTTGTCTTGACAGCAACTGTAACTGGTGGCGTTACCAGTACGCCTGCAGCACCAGTTACATTCGGTGAAGCTTCGGGAAGCACATCTGACAAGCGAATCTTCGTTGGCAATATCGATTACATAACCCTTGGCAATACATTCAGTCAATCCGAAGACAGGAACAATTGTAATAAGAATACTTCCGCTTCAGCCACCTTAACATTACCTGCTGGCGCCGTTGTGAAGAAAGCATATTTGTATTGGTCAGGTTCTGGCAGTTTGGATAATACTGTAAAGCTTAATGGTAATTCAGTTACTGCCGACGCCACGAAGACATATTCGAGATCCGGAGGATTCTATTACTTCGGTGCAAGAAAGGATGTGACAGGACTTGTTACCAGTAGTGGAACTTATACTGTAACAGATTTGAGCTGGAGCAATGGAAGTCCCTATTGCTATGACAACTCAGCTTATGGAGGATGGGCGATGGCTGTAGTTTATGAGTTAGCATCATTACCGGCATCAAAAGTTCATATCAACAGTGAAAAGTTTGAGTTTACCTATCCGGCAGATAACTACTCAACAACAATCAACAATATCAACGTTCCGACCGGGTGCAACCCGAATGCAAAATTGACTATTGTCGCTTTTGAAGGCGATAATTATAAAGGTGAAGGATTAACGATAGGCGGACAAAGTTTCGGAGACAATAACTTCCGCGGTCAATCGGGTCCAAACCTTGACATACTTACCTGGAGCATTCCAGCATTGGTGACTCCGGCTACGAATTCATTGACCTATTGCATCAGCACTTATCAATCAAATACTGTATTCGGTCCAGCCATCGAAGGATTATTTGATTACGTGAAGGTGTTGAAGTATAATTATTGTCCGTCCGGATGTAATGGCCTCACTTACCAGTGGACAAAGAATGGAACGATGGTCGGCACTGGCCAAAGTATCACGGTATCAATACCCGGCACTTATGTTGTGAAAGTAACCGATTGTGCGGGCTGTGTCAAAAAGGATACTGTAATAGTAGCACCATGTCCTGCGCTTTGTAATATTTCATTGACTGCTTCCGTGACCAACGTAAGTTGTAAGAATGGATCAAACGGTGCAATCAACCTGGCAGTATCAGGAGCTACAGCGCCGCTAACTTATGATTGGAGCAATGGAGCACATACTGAAGATCTGAGTGTATTAACGGCAGGTACTTACACTGTAATTGTAACCGACAAGTATCTATGTGTTGCAACAAAGACCATTACGGTAACAGAACCGGCAACTTCATTATCCGTTTCATCATCGGTTGGAACAATAGCCTGCAATGGTGGATCAACAACTGTAACAATTTCTGCATCGGGAGGAACACCGCCATATTATGGTACAGGAACATTTACCAGGTCTGCCGGGACATGCAGTTTTACTGTTACAGATTCAAAAGGATGTACAAAGACAATCCCGGTAACTGTCACTGAGCCTTCACCATTGATCGTAACTGCAACAGCGCCGATCATACCATGTGGTGGAACAACAACAACGGTAACAGTTAGTGCCAGTGGTGGAACTTCTCCTTATAACGGAACCGGTGCCTTTACGAAAGGTCCGGGTACATGGACATTTACGGTGACTGATGCGAATGGCTGCTCATGTTCGAAGACAATTGTGATCGCCAATCCCAACTGTGGCCCATGTGTGCCAGATAAATGTTACAAATTAATTGCTCGTCACAGTGGTAAAGCATTGACGGTTGAAAACAGTTCCACATCGGATGGAGGTAATGTCGAACAACGATCATACAATGGTAATAATAACCAGAAATGGCAATTCGATGAAGTCGAAAGCGGATGGTACCGGGTGATCAATGTCCATAGCGGTAAAGTGCTGGATGTAGCCGGTGCCAGCACGTCGAATGGTGCAAACATTCAACAATGGACATGGAATTCGGGTAATAACCAGAAATGGAGTTTGACGAACAACTCGGGCTATTATGTGGTAAAAGCAAAACATAGTGGTAAAGCAATGTCGGTTGCTGGTTCAAGTACTTCGAATGGAGCCGATGTTGAGCAGCGTGGAAACGGCAACAACTATAATGAACAATGGACAATTTCTGAAGTAGGTTGTCCCAATGCGACAAGAGTAGCTGAACCTGTAACCAAAATCACCGATGACGATGACCAGGAAGAAATTGTAGTAATAACAGAGAAAAAAGTAGAAAGCAAAGCGTCGCCGAAGAAAGAAGAGGCGGCCAGGCCTGCTAAAGTGGAAGCCGATCTGAAAGTGACAGTACATCCCAATCCGACAATCGGGTATTTCAGCCTGGTAACAAGCAGCAATGATGCAATGACACCCGTTGATGTGAGGATATTTGATGTTAACAGCAAGACTATCTGGTCACGATTCAGAAGAGAACCCAATGGAAGCCTGAGAATAGAAACAGACACATGGGCAGGTGGCGTTTACTTTATCGAAGTAAGCCAGGGGGCCGATCGAAAGGTTATCAAACTCATCAAGGCAAATTGATCAAATCGAATATCAAACGTGCTGGCCGTCCGCAAAGGACGGCCTTTTATTTTTTCTGTCAGCAAATCTAATGATACTGGCAAGAGCACCCGAACAGCTGCGTTTATTGACATAGTTAATAGCCTATAGATAAAAGCTATGCGTTTGGAATCGGGTTTTCGAATTTCGCCCCCATAGCTATCGGAATTATTATTTAGAATTTATTTGGAGCTTGGAACCTGGAGCTTACAGCGAATCTCGCCTTAACTGGCCGTAAAAGGGCTTTTGCCTAGTTCACCATCTTGATGATCCCATCCTGCCATTTTACGAAATACAATTTCTTGTTTTCAAAAAAATCAAGCGTCTTGCTTTGTTTGTTGATGACAGGTTGAATATCAAAATCGGTAAACACCTTGCTTTGCCTGTTACTCAGGTTAGACGAAAGATCTTTGCCATACTGCAATAACAATTTTCCAAACTTCCATGTCACCTCATACCCGCGAAAGACCATATCGCTCGGACGGGCAAACATAGCAGTATTAAAATAGTTTGTCAATCCCATGCTTACTTTGTCCGTCTTGGCATTATAAAAAGGAGTGCTGTAAACAATTTCTATCCCTTTAAACTCAGGTTTTGTAAAATCCTTAATGCCTTCCCATGTTGGCATTCCCATTACGACAGAAGGATATTGTGCATTCAATGAGGCGACGTATTGCGCCAAACGTTTTCCAAAATTTGCATCCAGGCTACCCGCTATACAAAGTGTGCGATGCAGAGAGTCAAGATGTGTCTTAAGTTGATTAAGAGTAAAGCTATCCGGCAGGTCAACATATTTCATTTTCAATGGTACCGACATCGTGACCTTCCTGTATTCGTCAAAATAGGATTGGATCTGGTCCTCCAATTCACCTTTCTTTCTAAAGACAACAATAGGTTCTATGGCATAATACTTCTGGATGTATTTATAAATGCCCTCACATTGTGTTTTCAACGTCGGGTTTAAGACAACAAAAAATGGATTATTGGTAATTCCACCGTCATTAGGGCTCGTGGCATTGATAACCGGTATGTTTTTTCGGAGGCCGGCTTCGGCAAATATTCGCAATTCATTGGTTGAGCAATGAGCAATGATCAGTTCGACGTCTTCTATCTCGGGTTTATTTAATTGCTGCTCGACAGATTCATTAGTTGAGCGGGTATCGTACACATACACTTCCAGTTCCTTTCCTTCCTTAGCCATTGAATCAAGCGCAAGCTGTGCACCTTCATAGAACTCCAGGCCGGCATTGATGAATTTTGGGAATACATTCTTTGCATAGCGGTATTCATCAACTGAATTAAAAGCGGAGTCGAGATACAAAGGAGCAAAAATGGCAACCTTGTGCCTGGCCGGAAGCGAATCTGTTTGAGCATTCAATTCCTGGAACAAGGAAACTAGGAGAACAAAAAACAAAATAAATCTCTTCATGTATAAACGATTTGTGACAATCCTGGTTATTCCCATTCGATCGTAGCTGGCGGTTTACTGCTTATATCATACACCACGCGGTTGATGCCTTTGACATTATTGATGATCTCACTTGATATATTAGCTAAAAAATCATACGGGAGGTGTGCCCAGTCAGCCGTCATTCCATCCACGCTTGTCACTGCCCTCAAAGCAACGGTAAATTCATAGGTTCTTTCGTCACCCATGACACCTACACTTTTAACCGGCAATAAGATTGCACCCGCCTGCCATACCGTTGCATACAAACCAGATTCTTTCAAAGCTTTCACATACAGGTGATCGGCTTGTTGCAATAACTGTACCTTTTCCTCAGTAATTTCTCCCAAAATACGAATTGCCAAACCGGGACCGGGAAACGGATGCCGGTCGATCATTTCTGAGGGAATTCCCAGTTCCTTTCCCACCTTTCTCACTTCATCTTTGAATAATGAACGTAATGGTTCGACCAGCTCAAGGTGCAGGTGATCCGGTAAACCACCGACATTGTGATGCGATTTTATTGTAACTGAAGGGCCATGCACCGAAACACTTTCAATGACATCAGGATATATCGTGCCTTGCCCGAGCAATTCAACACCCTCAATTTTTTTTGCTTCTTCCTGGAAAATATCAATGAATAAACTGCCTATTGCTTTTCTCTTTGCTTCCGGATCGGTTTTACCAGCCAATCCCGAATAAAAGCGTTGCCGCGCATCTATGCCTTCCACGTTCAATCCAAGTTTCGCGTATGTAATCAGTACATCATTAAATTCATTCTTACGAAGAACACCATTGTCGACAAAAATGCCGTGCAGCTGATCACCCACAGCCTTATGTATCAAAGTCGCGGCGACAGTTGAATCAACACCACCGCTGAGTGCCATCACTACCTTCCTCTTGCCAATTTTCTTTTTTAATTCTTCAACAGTATCAGTAATAAAATGAGCAGGCGTCCAATCCTGGCTGCATCCACAAATATTCACGAGAAAATTGTGCAGTATCTTTTTTCCTTCAACAGAATGGTAAACTTCTGGATGAAATTGGACTCCATAAAGTGGAAAATCGTGACCGGCGAGTCCCGCCTTCACGGAAGTTTCGGCCGGCAAGTGTGTCCCGATAGCTATCGGGAGAGCACCATTCTTTTTGAATGCGGCGATCGGAATGCTTTCTGTCGTGGCTAATAGTTCAAAGTCCTTAGGCAACTCAAGAATGGTGTCTGCATGGCTCATCCATACCTGGCTTTCATTGGAGACATTTTTCAACAATAGATCATCTTTCGTTCGTTGCAGTATCGCTCTTCCGTATTCCCGCTTACTGCTTTTTTCTACCCGGCCGCCAAATTGTTTCGCGGTAAGCTGAGCTCCATAGCATACTCCAAGAACCGGTACTTTTTCAATAAAAGAGTTGATATTGACCTCAGGCGCCTTTTCTTCATTTACAGAAAAGGGTGAGCCGGAAAGGATAATGCCCTTTAAACCCGGGTCGAAGTCAAAACTTTTATGAAAGGGGATGATCTCGCAATAAACATTGGCCTCTCTTACGGCGCGGGCGATCAACTGGGTATATTGGGAACCAAAATCAAGGATCAGAATTTTTTCCGTCATGGTGCTGCGAAGGTAAAAAACTGGCTGGAGTTAATAGTTTCAAGTTTTTCTCACCAACTGGCCGACAATTTCCCGAAAAACAGGTAACCTGCATGTTATTTCGGGCGTCTTAGACCGTATTACGGAAAACATTTTAATATTTGCACTTCAAAACCACACAATATGAACCGTTTATTGATCGTAGCTTTTTGCAGCCTTGTTCTTTTTTCGTCTTGTCGTTTTTTTCATAAAAGTATCCATGGCACTGGCAACGTGGTCAGCGTATCGCGGAATGTTTCGGGCTTTTCAGGCGTAAGTATCAGCAGCGCAATGGACCTTTATGTCAAACAGGATTCTTCATTCAGTGTAAGAGTTGAAACGGATGACAACCTGCAACAATATATAATTGTAGAACAAGAAAACGGCGTCGTTTTTATTAAACAACAACATTCCGTTAATCTTGATCCAACAGGCAAGATCAAAGTGTATGTAAGCGCACCTTTATTTAAAAGCATGGAAGCAACAGGAGCCTGCACCATATTCAGCGAAAACATGATCTCTTCCGATCAACCGATCGATATCGATTTGACGGGTGCCAGTGATGCAAGAGTTGAATTGAAATCACCCAAGATATCAGCCGACCTGACAGGCGCAAGCACGATTGAATTGAAAGGTGAAACAAAAGAATTCTCTGTGGATGGAAGCGGGAGTTCAAATATCAAATGCTATGACCTCCGCACCGAAGCAACTTATATTGACATATCCGGTGCTTGTGAAGCAGAAGTAACGGCCAGTGTAAAACTTGATGTAAAGGCAAGTGGCGCCAGCGATGTAAGATATAGAGGTAATGCTTCAGTAAGCCAGGATGTGAGTGGGGCGGGGAGTGTGAAGAAAGTGGATTGAGGGTTAAGGTTTAAAGTTTAAAGTTCAATGTTTAAGGTTGGGGTCGTTCAAAGGCTCAAGAGTTCAAAAGTTCAAAGGTTCAAAAGTTCAAGGGTTTTAGGTTGAAGAGTAAAATTGATTCGGCGACCGATTAATAGTTGAACTTCTAATATCGAATCCTCCTACGGATGCAGAATATCTCTGGCTGCAGACTGCCAACTGCCCACTGCCAACTGCCCACTGCCGACTGTCCACTGCCGACTGCCAACTGAAGTATGAAAAAAACAAAAAACCATTTTTCGCAAAATGGTTTTCGTTTTATTGTACTTCCCCAAAGAAAGGCTATTGGATCATTAGTTTATAACGGAAACGCTGAACACCATTACTTACATCTAAAGTATAGGTACCGGGTTCAACAACCTTTGTTATTGCAAGAGTGTATTGTCCTCCATTTTGAATTATCAATTTACCATCTTGTAATAGCTGTCCATTAATAGCATGAATGCTGTAATTGAACACGCCATTTAATTGATTACTTGCTGCAAGCGTTATCTTATCATGTACGGGATTCGCCACTAGGGTCAGCAGATCATTGCCATCGGCAACTCTAACGCTCATGACACGCGACAATGTTGATTTGCCTTCACCATCTATAGAACGCAGACGGTAATAGGCAATTCGCTTTACCGGTGCATTGTCTCTTGTCGAGTATTGTTCGGTGAAGCCACTATTCCTTGCCGTAACCTGGGAAATGCGATAGAAGGAAACTCCATCATCGCTTCGCTCTACTTCAAAATGATCGGTGTTTGCTTCCCGCTCTGTTGTCCAGGTGATCGCAGTGTAATTATCGACTCTGGATGCATTGAAGCTGATTACTGATAACGGCAGCACGTAAGTTATACTACCAAACGTAAACAGGTTGAAGGATGAAATACTGTTCGATGTGATCGTTCCCGTTGTGGTTGCATTGCCGGAAGCAGTTCCTCCATTGTTTGTCCATAAACTTCCATTATACCCTGCAACCCGAATATCGGCGATCACATAATTTGGGAAATAGATCTTCGCGTAATTCCAGTTCATCGCCACCGATGCAGATCCACCTGATACTTTTAGAATCGACCAGTATTCCGCATTGTCAACATTAATGATCGGGGATTGGACACTGAAAACATTTGGCGTACTGGTATTGTGTTTTACATTGAACTCACTGCTCACCGACAAACTATTCAAGGCTATTGTTCTTTCTACCGTACCATTACCCACGGGGAAAATAAAGTTGGTCGAGCCAAACTTTTTCACCCAGCCGTTAACATGTTTTGAATCTCCATCGCCTGAATAAGAAGAACCGGCTTCATATACCAGGTAGTTAGGTGTGGCTGATGTCGCGATCACACCATTGGTAAAAGTGTGGGTACCGCTGACAGACAGATTGCTATTTAAGGTAATGCCTGTGCTATTATTAGTATTAAGATCATACGTTTTAAAAGTTTGTGCACCCGCCACTATTTGTGCGCTTGTTCCATCCAGGAATAATGTGCCGGTACCGGTTGCCATCGAAGCCTGGTCATTGACCAAATGGCCTTTTACATGAAGCTGTCCATTGTTGGTTAAAGCTGAAGCGGACGTGTTGGTGAAATTGCTGCCAGCGCAAAAAATATCTGAACTCCCGCTGATGTATAATATGCCGGTATTAATGACGGCTGTCTGTGCAATCGCCAATTTACCAAAAGCAAACAATAAGAAAAGAAGTGAATTTTTTTTCATAATCATAGTTTCAACGGGTGAAAACCATCTATTTTCTTTCCAGCAGGTTTACTTTCTTCGTCAACGCCTCAATTTGTTTTTGTTGTTCTTTAATCGCATTTACCAAAACGGGGATGAGCTCAATATAATTAACAGCTAAATTTTCTTTGCTTTCATCACCCACTACTACTTCGGGGATGACTGTTCTTAATTCCTGTGCCAGGAAACCAATCTTGTTGTCTTTATCAATGCCTTCTTTCCAGTTGTATTGTACGGGATGCAGGTTGAGTATCGATGTCAATCCATAATTGAGATCCCTGATATTTGTTTTAAGACGTGCGTCAGAAGTATTCAACACGTTCTGGGAATAGATAGTGGCCCATCGGTTAGTCGCAGAACCTAAATTATAACTATTATTTGCCGAAGGGATCAAATGCCCTGCGTTGGTAATACGCATTCTTTCCGTGTAAGTGCTGCTCGCCGTGGTAAAGAATACCAGGTCCTTTGAGTTACTTCCATTGCCAATGGCAAAATCATTTCCTGTTGAATATAAGTAAGCCGTATTGGCGCCACCAATCACCCCCGATGATGAATTACCACCACCGTTTATTCCCATATCAATGAAGTTAACAGTTTCACTCCCATTGTTGGCAGTGGCTACAACATCGGAGCTGGCACCTGAGCCCCCGCTGTTGTTTGTAATATTCAGCTGCGCATAGCTATTCGTATTCCCTTTGCCGACGATCACGTTCTGGTAATTGGTATTACCTGTTGAACCAGCGTTTACCAGTAGATGCTCGGGGTACGTGTTATTGAATGTGCTTGTGTTGACGCCAACACAACCATCTTCAGTAAGCGTCATCGTATAATTGTTGGTTGTACCCGATCCGGTGACAATCGCCAGGTCACCAGCTCCCCAGATCTGCGGCTGGCCGCTTGCTGATACTCCGTAAAAGAGGCCATCGTAAGTACCGGTACCTGTTGAACCATTGGTAATTTGCATCCAGTTGCTCGATGCTGCTGATTTATGTAAATGCAAAAGGTAGTTAGGAGAACTTGTTCCAATACCGACATCACCACTACCTGTAATACGCATCCTTTCAGTATAGCTGCCGGAAGTGGTAAAAAAGTTGAGGTTTTTTGAATTACTTCCATTTCCTATGGCAAAATCATTTCCTGTTGAATATAAGTAGGCCGTATTGGCACCGCCAATCACGCCGCCCGAGGAGTTGCCGCTCCCATTAATACCCATGTCAACAAAGTTGACCGTTTCATTTCCATTGTCCGATGTTGCTACAACATCAGAGCTTGCTCCTGTACCCGTGCTATAGTTTTGAATATTTAATTGCGCATAGCTGTTTGTATTGCCTTTGCCGACAATTACATTCTGGTAATTGGTATTGCCGGTCGAACCTGCATCGACCAATAATCTTTCAGGATAAGTAGCATTGAATGTGGATGTACCAATACCTAAGTTGCCAGTCGATGTTAAACGCATCTTCTCGGTATTGTTGGTAATAAAGGGAAGATGATAGTTGCTTGTAGTTCCGATATTTTGTTGTGACGATACGTTATTGCCGCCGAGCACCCAGGGAGTACCCGTACTGCCAGGTAAACTTTCTGTGGCTGCATACCAGTTAGTGCCGTTACTTACTAACCTGATAGCTTTATTTTGCTGGGTAAGTGTCCATGAGGATAATCCATCTATTGTTTGTGACGAATTAGTAGCAATGGTTAATACTGAAGAGTTGGAACTTGCATTTTTTATCCAATACTCACGGCCGGTTATACCAGCAGCGGTGGGCAAAGTAAGTGTCGTTGCTGATGTGCCGGTAAATACAAGCATATTATCAGATGCTCCTGCGGTTGTATTTGCGGTAAATGTGCTGATAGCGTTTGACAGAGAACCCCTGACATCTAATGTTGAATTGGGACTGGTGGTACCTACACCGATTTGTGCACGCAAACTATAGGTTGCGCAAATGAACACAAGGGTAGCAACAATGGTTTTCATAGTGGTATTGGATACGTAATTAATTCCTGCACAAGAACGAAAAACTTTGACTAAGAATTAATTTTTTTTTTACTTACTCAGCGGAAAACCCATTCTCTGCTAAGTATTTACTTTTATTCTTTTGTTTTAATTTTTTCAACAGTTTCTCCAGCTCTTCAAGGTGCGCATATTGTTCTTTGATAGAATTGATAAGCACAACAACGAGCTCCGCATAGTTCATTCCGAGTTTTTCCGTGGTGGAATTGCCGGTGACGACTTCAGGAATTACCTGCTGGACCTGCTGCGCCAGCAAGCCAATTTTATTATTACTACCAGGGTCTGTTATCCAGTTGTAAGCAACCGGATTCAACTGGCGTATTTCTTTCATTCCATACTTCAACGCCTGGATGTTTGTTTTAAGTCGGATATCTGAAGTCTGGATCGTGCCGTTCGACGACCAGGCAGCGGACCACCTCGAGGCACTTGTTCCTATTGAATAGCTATTGTCAGTTGCAGGAGTAACAATTCCGCCGATAGTTAACTTACCATTGACAGTTGACGTCCCGATTCCGATATCACCAGAGGAACTAATTCGCATCCGTTCGTTACTCAATGCATAGCCATTTGTAAAAAATGAAAGATTTTTTCCGGCTGTAGCATTTCCCATAATAAAATCGGCAGCGGTACTGTATAAATAGACTTTATGCGCTCCATTTAAGATGGGATATGCCGGGTTATTAGATCCGCTTGAATTGATGCCCAGGTCAATAAAATTGATTGATTCATCACCATTATCTGCTGTGGCGACAATATCCGTGCTTGCCAGCGCTCCGGAGGACGTATTCTTAATATTCATCTGGAGATAATTATCAATCTCTCCTTTGCCACTGATTACATTGTAAGATGTCGTTTCTCCGGCATCAACCAATAATTTTTCCGGACCTAAGCTATCAAGGATGGGTGAACCGATACCGGCTCTGCCACCTTCATTGATGCGCATTCTCTCAGCACCACTTGTAAAAAATCTAAAGTCTGTTTTTCCATTCGTTCCATTTCCCATATAATAAACGTCCATACCGGCGCTGTTGTCATTATCAAATCCATTATTATTTCGTGGTATGAACCGCAACTGCCCGACTGCGTTACCACTGTCCATATTTAATGCAGATGCGGAAGTGCCATAGGCCTTTCTCATAAATATTCCACCGGTTATGGCCGAAGCGGGGCGATAGTCGTCGAAAATGAAATCATTGCCATTACCTGTGTTGTTGTTTACGATGTGAATCTTTCCGGATGGATTATTCGTGCCAATTCCCAGGTAATTGTTTGTAGTGATCCTGGCGACTTCTGTATTATTAACTTTAAAAAGGAAATCATTATTTGATATGGTCCCGATGGTTCTTGTGAATTTTAGACGATTACCACCTTCATTCCATCTTGCACCAATTGTAGTTGATTTCTTTACCGGTACGTTTTGAGAATATACTTCCCAGCTAACACCATTACTGATCAGTCGTACTGCTTCATTTGATTCATCAAGCAACCAGGCTGAGGCGCCATTGATAGTTTGTCCTGGTGCCGTGTTGATAGTTAAGACAGGAGTGGGTGAGGTAGTACTTGCATTTTTTACAAGGTATATTCTTCCTTCGCAACTTGTCGCATCTGGCAATGTGATGACAGATGCTGATGTCCCGGTAAATTTAATATTGTAATTGGAAGAGGTTACAGCCGTGTTACCGGTAACAATGAGCGGACTTAAGGAAACAGATCCTGCGACATCAAAACTGGATGCAGGGGTAATTGTGCCAACGCCAATCTGCGCAAACAGGTTAGCGTTAATCAGAACAAGTGCACAATAGAGAACTGCAGTTTTCATAATCGCTTCTAAGCTTCGGGATTTATTGCTATATCAAATATTAATTATGCCTGATCGCCTTTATTTCTTTTTCTATTTTTTCAATTTTTTTATCCAGCTCTTTTACTGCATTGATCAATACAGGAACCAACTCCGCATAATTCATTCCCAGCATCTCTTTGGTTTCATCACCTGTTACCACTTCGGGAACAAGTCTTTTCACTTCCTGTGCAATGAGACCGATCTTGGCGTGTGATGTTGGATCTGTTTTCCAGTTGTACCTTATCGGATGCATTAGCAACACTTCATTTAATCCATAGCTAAGGGGTTTGATATTTGTTTTAAGCCGCACATCAGAAGTTTGAATGGTACCATTGGCAGACCAAACGGCGCTCCATCTTGCCCCACTTTTCCCGAGGGTATATGTATTGTCTGCTGAGGGAGCGATGATGCCAGCAACAGTTAATTTATCAGTTGGCGCTGTTGTGCCAATACCCACATTACCGGTGTTGGTAATTCTCATTTTTTCATCTGTTGATGCAAAACCATTGGTAAAAAATACCAGGTTCCTGCCAGATGATGCATTACCAATCACAAAATCATTGCCGGTAGCATAGAGGTAGGCATTATTTGCCCCATCGAGAATAGGTAATGAGTTGTTGGAGTACCCGCTGGAATTAATTCCCATGTCAACAAAGAATGATGTTTCATTGCCGCTGTTGTTTGATGCTACCACATCCGAACTGGCACTTGTTCCATCGGAACGGTTTTGGATATTTAACTGCAGGTAATTATTGATCGATCCGCGACCGGCAATAACGTTATAGGAAGTGGTGGTGCCCGCATCTACCAATAATTTTTCCGGGTTTGTTGCATTAAAACTTGTTGCGCCGATCGCCACATTGCCAAACTCATCCAGTCTCATTCTTTCTGATGCACTGGTATAAAACCGGAGGTCCGTCAGGTTATCGGTACCACTGCCTTTATAATAGGATTCAATAGATGAAACAGCCGATGTACCCAATGACCCGTTGTATCTTGGAACAAATCTTAAGAAACCAATCTGGTCGTTGAGTACAAGGTCCGAAGGTGCGGCTACTGTTCCCCTCGACTTGCGGATATAAAATCCTTGCGTTGTTCCGGCGCCATAGTCATCGAAATAATAGTTATTAGCGGCATCCGAACCTTGCGTTACAAGATGAAAGCGACCGGAAGGAGCTGTTGTTCCCAAACCAAGATACCCGGTTGTTTTCAATCGCATTACTTCAGTATTGTTAGTAATGAATGGCAGATCATAGTTGCCGATAGTACCAATAGCTTTCGCCGAAGGCACACTATTGCCTCCTTGTAGCCATGCACCACCCGTTGTATCAGTTTTGGCAACAGGAATTTCCTGGCTTAATATTAACCAATTGCTTCCATCGCTGATGATGCGTACTACTTCATTGGGTTCATCAAGTGTCCAGGACGTGCCCGATCCATCAATCGTTTGAGATGAAACGGCATTGATAGTTAATGTGGGTGTCGGTATTGTCGTGCTTGCCTGCTTAATCCAGTATTCCCTGCCGGAACAAGTCGTAGCATTAGGAAGTGTGACTGTAGCCGCGGCAGTACCGGTATACACAATGGTATTGTCGGTTCCGGCGGTTGTTGAAGCTGTAATTGAACGATACTTTGTCGCGAATGAACCCCTGACATCCAATGTAGAATTGGGAGTAGATGTGCCGATACCCAGCTGTGCTTTGGCATGAACCGAAAGCAAAAGCATGGCTATCGCGAATAGGTTTTTCATTGGGTCAGATTTACACTACTAAATAAATAAAAATCGTTTTAACGCTTTACTACTATTGCTAATTTGTTTTGTATTTAAATGAATTCTCATTTTAGCGCTAAGTGTAAACTTGTAATTACATCCAGGTCAATTTTTCTTTTTAAAACTGAAGTCATAGTTCACACCAGCAACGAAATAGCGGTTTGAATTAAAAGGATTAAAGACATAGAATGGAAAGGATAGATTTTGGAAATTCAATCCTGTTAATAAACCAGGTTCAATAATATTGTCACCGGCCTGCCGTGTATATTGAACGGAGAGACCAGCAAAAAAATGTTCACCGAAGCCATAGCCGGTTTCGGACCAGCTAAAGAAAAAATCATCCGCATTTTTCTTTACCATCAAACTATCGGTTTTCATCGTTGCGATGCTATATTGCGTTTGTGACGAGATGAAAAAATTTTTCCATTCGCCTTCAGCATTGATCGCAAGAGATACTCCTTTGAAGCGACCCGTCGAATAGCCAGCCATTGGTGTCAGTTTGTATTCAAAGTTGCCGCCACCGGTAAATGATTTGCCTGCGAACAGGGAGATCGTCTTCGCCTCTTCATAATTATATCTAAGCTCTCCATAAAAATTACCCGGTGATTGGAGATAAATAATCGGAACAATGCCTTCGGACAAAGGAGTGTGGCTATAAACGTATTGCTCAATACCTGCTTTCCATTGCGCGAAAGCCGTAAGCTGTATCGCCAGGCTGCATAATCCCGTCAGCAGGTATTTATTAGTTTTCACAGTTGTGGATTGGGTTAGGCTGAGAGCTTTCGTCTTTCCCGCAACACCAGCGACCATTTTTCCAATTGGTTCAATAGTTCTGCCAGCTCAATAGGCTTACTCATATAATCGTCCATGCCTGCCTGCATACATTCATCACGGTCTCCCTGCATCACGTTTGCCGTCATAGCGATGATGACTGGCTGCACCTCGAGACACGTACGGATCATTCGCGTGGCTTCAAGACCGTTCATCTCTGGCATTTGTACATCCATCAATATCACATCGTACGGTTCATTGCCTACCATCTCCAATGCTTCTTTGCCATGATTGGCGACGGAAGGTTGGTAACCAAGCTTGCTGAGGACCTTAAGAGCGATCTTCTGGTTGACAACATTGTCTTCGGCGATCAATATTCTCAAAGGATATTGCTTTGAGAAATCATCTGACATCTGCTGCAAAGCATTTTGCTGATTACCGCCCGACTTAGACAGTGCAGCCAGGATATTATCGCGAAACGTATGAAGCCTCACCGGTTTATTGATAATAGCAGCAAACAGGGTTGTATCGTGGTTGTCTCTTTCAGTTAACGGGTGATTCATGCCAATAACGGGCAATGACGGATGTTTTTCTTTAATCGATTTGGCGAGCTGTACACCATTCATCGCAGGCATCCGGATATCAGTAAGTACGATGTCAAATGTATTTCGGGAAAGGATATCCAATGCCTTTTCACCGGACTCTGCGTATTGTACTTCCATTTGCCAGGCCTTTGCCTGTTTTACCAGCACAGAAAGACTCGTAGCATTATCATCAACAACAAGGATCTTCTTGCCTTCAAGCATTGACATATTGGTTTGCTGCGCATGTTCACGGACAGCTTTCAGGCTCGGAGTAACGGGTATCTTGAAACTAAAACTGCTGCCTTTGCCCGCCTCACTCTTTACTTCGATTGTTCCACCCATCAGCTCAACAATTTTTTTGCAAACAATCAAACCCAAACCAGCCTTTTCTTTCCCGTTTTCTTTTTGAAATTCTTTTCCAGGTATTCCTTTGAACAAATGCTTCAGTTGTTCTTTAGTAATTCCCATACCGGTATCCCGTATGTCAAAATTCAACTCGGGCGGATAGCCTGGAGTAGAGGAAAGGCTGCGGTGGATATGAACATAGATCTCGCCATGATGTGTAAACTTCACTGCATTCTCGACCAGGTTCATCAAAACCTGTCTCAGGCGTTTGCTGTCACCTATGATTTGTTCAGGGACGTCTTTTTCAATTTCATAAACAAGATCAAGTTCTGTTTCGCCGGCTTTGACAGCAAACAGGCCCAGCACTTCTTCAATACTGTCACGCAAATCAAAACTTTTATATTCGAGCTGGTTGCCTTCCTGCTGAACTTTAGAAAACTCAATGATATCGTTAACGAGAAGATTATTAATAGCGGTCAACAATATTTCTCCCGAACTTTTAATGCTGTTTACATAATCCCTTTGTTCGCCCGTCAGGTTGGTATCTTCAAGAAGCATGACCATGCCAAGTACTCCGTTCATGGGCGTACGGATCTCGTGGCCAATCACGGACAGCAATTGCTGCTTCATTTGTTTCACTGTATCGACTTCCTTTGTCGCCTTTTGTTCTTTCACCACTGCAGTCTCGAGCCGGACGTGCAATTCTTCCAATTCCTTTTCCAGCGAATCATTTTTATCTTCTGATGAAGTGAGCCGGGTGGCATAGAAGCGATAGGCTATAAAGCCCATGACAACGGCAATGCAGCCGATGAACCACCATATCGAAAGATAAAGCAGCGTGAATAGCAACACCGGCACGGCTAAAAACAGTAAATAAAATCTTTTCATAGGGCTTAATGGTCTGTTTGAATTTTATCAGTTCTGCACTTCAGTGACGATCACTTCCGCTGTCTCCAACCTGTGCATAATAGAAATATCTTTTAAAAATGGGTTCCAGTAAAAAATAAGCCTTTCAATAGGCTTCCATAGTATCACCCAGCATAAGACATCGAGGCTGTTCGTCAGTCCCGACTTTATGCTGTGTTCTTCTTTCATTAACAGCAGTGGTAAAAAACCCTGGCAGATCATTACAACAGCCATGCTCAGGAAGAGCAACATATAAGTACGGCGCTTGAACTTTTCAAATGAAGCAGCCGCTGCGGCTTTTGTCTCGCCAAAATGACGACGGATCGCATAGGTAAGTGGCTCGGCGAATTGCTTGTCCGATTCATTCCTGTAACTAATCTTATAATTGAACTGTGAGTGTCGTTTCGCCGTTCGGATACTCGTCATGATGTATTCTTCAAAATCATGGCTGAGCTGCCTTTTATAGAGCGGCGCAGGGTCCTGCGCATTGAAATATCCGGTGAAGATATCCTGGTCTAAAGATAAAAAGATATTGATCTTCTTAGGTACTGGCTTGCTCATAGTGGTTCGGATCGGTATAGACACGGATGTCCTCTCCGAAGAGAGTATCAGCGGTTTTATTATCACAGATAAAACGCAAAGAATATTATTTATTGGATAGTTTTTGATTTCTTTTAGGAATTAAGTAAAATTCTCTGGGGGTGACTAAATGAATACCCTTGTTCGGATAAGTAGTTCTATGTAAATCGGCAAATAATTTCCCCAATAATTTATAGCGCTAAGAATAAACAAAGAATATTACCGTTCAGATTCGGGAAAAGATCGCTGATTATTGTGATCGTTTCGTTTTGCTAAGATCATAATTCATCTTAACCATCATGAAAATCTGCGTGCTCTCTATAGTACCGGTCTTTTCTTAAAATAATATCCATGAATACCAAATAGGCTGCTATTGAATAAATTTACCCTCCCGTGTACCTGAAAAGTGAATGAACAGTTCTTGAACGAATCACTTTTTAATCCGAATACCATCCATGCGAAACCACCACCACGATCCACACATTAAACACGTGCAGCCCACTACGATGGGTATGGCTGAAATTGACAGCAGTGGTGAGATCATTCATCTTAACCCGAAAGGAAGAGCTTTATTAAAACCAATCTGGGCTGCCAAAGGACTGGGTGAAAACAATCTTTATCACATTCTCGAACAAATAGCTCCGGCGGTTTCGAAGAAAATAAAAGAATCGCCCGATGAGGCAGGTCATATCCTCGCCAATGAAATGCACAGTTTCCCCTTTATCTCAGGCACTGATACGGTGGAAAGGCATTTTAGTTTTACAGCGATAAAAATGTTTACGAATAACATTGTTGTTGGATTTGAGGACATGGCTGATCAATATAACAGGGACGAAGCGCTTCAGCAAGCCATTATTGATAAAGCCGTGGTACAGGGAAAATTCGATATTGCTTCAAACGTACTTCACGATATCGGGAACGCAGTGGTTGGTTTCTCGTCTTACCTGACCCGGATTAAACGTACCCTTGAGCAGGATAATTCGGAAAACCTGAGCAACCTTGTTTCATTCTTTGAGACGAATCAACCCGCGATCGCCGGTGTACTCGGTGAAGCAAAGGCCGATGCTGTTATAAAGATCCTTAGCGGCATTGAGCAAACTCAGAAGAGCAACTATAGCGATATCAACAAATCGATCAAAGAACAATTGAACATCGTCGTCCATATCCAGGAAATACTGAATATCCAGCGTCAATATATAAGCGGCAGCAAGGTCAATGAAAGAAAACCGATCCATCTTGGCGGCATCATTAACGATTGCATGGCTATGATATTCGCTTCCTTTCATAAAAGAAATATTGTTGCCACACTCGATATGCCCGATGAACTACCGATGGTAAAAGCCGATCGCACCCGGCTGATGCAGGTGATCCTCAATATTCTTAAAAACAGTATCGAAGCGATCGAGGTCTATGCAATAGAAAAGTTAGTTTCAATATGCGCCAGGTATGAGGAAGACATCCTTACTCTCCAGGTAAAGGACAGCGGAAAAGGGTTTGACGAAGAGACAGGAAAAAAATTGTTTACGCGTGGTTTCACTACCAAGTCTTCGGGTACCGGGCTGGGATTGAACAGTTGCCGTGCGATCATTGAGAGTTTTGATGGCAGCATTGAGATCACCAGTGAAGGTATAGGAAAAGGAGCGCTGACAACGATCAGGTTCCGGGTTTAATTTATATTCTCATTTATGTTAATAAAATATCCAATACTATGAAAGAAGTTGCAAATGCCGCCGTGTTAGTCATTGATGATGAGGAATTGGTCAGGGACAATATCGAAGAGATATTAATGCCAAGAAGGAATGGCTCTTCAAAAGACATTGGCATGGCTGCAAGTATATTGTTTGATACGCCGGTTGAAACACTGGTGAAGAAAAGGAAAAGCAATATTCCCAATTTTACCGTACACAAAGCATCTAACGGGATGGAAGGGCTTGAGTTGGTAAAGAAATCAGTAGCCACCGGCACTCCTTATGCCGTTATCTTCCTCGACATGCGTATGCCGGGATGGGACGGGATGCAAACTGCGGAGCAGATCAGGAAATATGATACAAAAGCAGAGATAATTTTTGTCACCGCCTTCAGCGATAACTCTATTGACGATATCGTTGCAAGAGCAGGTCAGAATGTAGGCTATCATTGCAAACCGTATGCATCGGAAGAGATCACGCAGTTGGCAACGAAAGCCGTTACCGATTACAACAAGCTCCGCAACCTGGAGAAACTGATCGAAGCTATTTCATCAATCACCGTTGATGGGCAACAACTCACATCATTATTGCGTAATATCCTCGATCAATTGGTAACCTATGTCGAGACCGATATGGCTTTGCTTGGAAAGCTTCATGAGAATTTTGAATACGAAAAACTATTCTCTATTGGTTCCATAGAAGAAAAGATAAATCTTGATCAACTGATCTCACGTATCAAAGCTGCACAGATAGCTGATGGTACAGTGGTTCAGCTTGATGATATCGTATTGGCTCGTCTTGACAACTATTCTATTTTTGCCGTTCTCAAGGACCAGGAACAATTAAACTTTCCAGCACAGTGGGATCCGAAGCTTGGAATTCACGTGACTTGAAGTCGCGGC
>JADMIO011851907.1_pt1 | contig 25209 bp, 40 predicted proteins | sample 8958161 | NCBI WGS metagenome assembly JADMIO01 (sample SAMN16585339, study PRJNA669376) | soil metagenome | isolation source: Crop rotation soil | place: USA: Cullars Rotation, Alabama | collected 2011
CTTTCCCTGGCCAGCTCCACGTCGCCGGCCGAAATCGAGCCTGCCCCTCATCTGTCAACGCCGCGCCGGGTGAGTCGGCCCCTCAAGTGTCAACGTCCGCCCCTCATCTGTCAGTGAGGGCCAAGTTTTCCGCGAGGTATCCACAACGCCGGCGGCCGGCCGCGGTGTCTCGCACACGGCTTCGACGGCGTTTCTGGCGCGTTTGCAGGGCCATAGACGGCCGCCAGCCCAGCGGCGAGGGCAACCAGCCGAGGGCTTCGCCCTGTCGCTCGACTGCGGCGAGCACTACTGGCTGTAAAAGGACAGACCACATCATGGTTCTGTGTTCATTAGGTTGTTCTGTCCATTGCTGACATAATCCGCTCCACTTCAACGTAACACCGCACGAAGATTTCTATTGTTCCTGAAGGCATATTCAAATCGTTTTCGTTACCGCTTGCAGGCATCATGACAGAACACTACTTCCTATAAACGCTACACAGGCTCCTGAGATTAATAATGCGGATCTCTACGATAATGGGAGATTTTCCCGACTGTTTCGTTCGCTTCTCAGTGGATAACAGCCAGCTTCTCTGTTTAACAGACAAAAACAGCATATCCACTCAGTTCCACATTTCCATATAAAGGCCAAGGCATTTATTCTCAGGATAATTGTTTCAGCATCGCAACCGCATCAGACTCCGGCATCGCAAACTGCACCCGGTGCCGGGCAGCCACATCCAGCGCAAAAACCTTCGTGTAGACTTCCGTTGAACTGATGGACTTATGTCCCATCAGGCTTTGCAGAACTTTCAGCGGTATACCGGCATACAGCATGTGCATCGCATAGGAATGGCGGAACGTATGTGGTGTGACCGGAACAGAGAACGTCACACCGTCAGCAGCAGCGGCGGCAACCGCCTCCCCAATCCAGGTCCTGACCGTTCTGTCCGTCACTTCCCAGATCCGCGCTTTCTCTGTCCTTCCTGTGCGACGGTTACGCCGCTCCATGAGCTTATCGGGTCCACTCGCGAACGCAGAAAGGCCCACCCGAAGGTGAGCCAGTGTGATTACATTTGCGGCCTAACTGTGGCCAGTCCAGTTACGCTGGAGTCACTAGTATTTAGGTGACACTATAGAAGCGGCCGCGACAACTTGTCCACGTGGAATTCTAAGCTTAGGATCCCAATGTGCTGGAAAGCCACCCAGATCCCCGGTGAGGACACGACGTCCACGTCGACGTTGACGTTCTATGACGACTCGGCCGACGACACGCTGCGGGCGCTGCTGACCAAGGGCACCGAGGGCTACCTGCTGTTCCGGCCCTACGGCGCCGGTACCGGCAAGCGGGCCGAGGTGTGGCCGGTCATCGCCACCGGCGTGAACGACCAGTGGACGACCGGCAACGAGGCGGCCCGCTTCACCGTCACCTTCGCCATCACCGCCGAGCCGGAGCAGGAGGCCGCCCTGCCGTGAGGCCGGCCACCCGGGACCATCTGGCGAAGAAGAAGCCGGCAACCAAGCTGGTCGAGGTCGTCATCGACCCGGACGCCGCCCGGGCGGTCTCCGACGCCGAGCAGGCCCTCACGGCGGCGGAAGCCCGGGCGAGGCTGGCGCCCGACGACGAGAAGGCGCAGGAGGCGGTGTGGGCCGCCCAGGAAGCCTACGACTCGGCGAAGGCGCAGGCCGTCGCCGACGACGTGGTGGTCTCGCTGCTCTTCCGGTCGGTGGGCCGCCACGCCTACGATGAGCTGATCCGGGCGCACCCGCCCGGGGAGCGCCAGAAGGCCGAGGAGCCGGCGCTCAGCTTCGACCCGGACACGTTCCCTCAGGCGTTGGTCCACGCCAGCCTGGTCGAGCCGAAGCTCAGCGCCGATGACGTCGAGGCCATCTGGCAGAGCCCGGATTGGAACGCCGCCGAGCTGGCCATGCTCTTCGCCGCCGCCCTGGAGGTCAACAACCATCGGGCGACGGTCGACCTGGGAAAAGGCTCAGCGCTGACCCGGCCTTCCGAGCCGAGGTCGGATGGTGCGTAGAGCATGGCGTGCCGCACTCGATCTTCCTCGGCCGGCCCGTGCCTCGGGCCGGCGAGCCGATGTGGCTGGAAGACGACCAGGACAAGGTGCTCGCCTACCTGGCCACCAAGGCCGAGGATTGCCCGGACTGCGGCACCCGGGAGGCCGATTGGGTCGACGGCGATGGCCATCACCTCGACCGGCCGGCGTGGGATGTCACGACCCGGCGCTGCTATGGCTGCGCAGCGATGGCTGAGGTGTCGGCCCAGGTGCCCGACGGTGAGAAGGGCGTGAGGGTGGTCCTGCTGCCTTACCGGCAGGCCGAGTTATAGGCGCCCGTGTCGTGCTCAAGCTGGCAGGCGAAGTCTCGGGCGTCAGCCTTGCCGTCGGCCTTGGCCTGGTTCATGGCAAGCATCCCGAAGCCGGCAGCCACGATGACGACCAGCAAGAGGAGCAGGGCAACAACGTTGCGGTGGTTAGTAGTCTGTTCCACGTCGATACCTCCGAGATAGGTGTCGGCCAGGCCCCGGGGCGTTCACATCGCCGCCGGGGCGCTTCCGTTGTTGAGTATCGGCACCCACGCTCCTCGATGCGAGCGGGATGCGACGAGATGCCCGAAAGGGGGCGGTATGGGCTTTCGCATTGAGGCCGTTGGCCTGCGGGAGATGCGCCGGGCGCTCAAGGCGGTCGACGCCCAGCTGCCCCGGGAGCTGCGGCTAGTGCTCAACCAGGGCAGCAAGGCGATCGCCGCCGAGGCGGTGCCTCGGATGCCGAAGAAGACCGAGAGCCTCAGGAAGTCGGTTCGGCCCCGCTCCACTCAGACCGAGGGCCGGGTCATGGCCGGCAACGCCAAAGTGCCCTATGCCGGCTTCATCGAGTTCGGTGGCAAGGTCGGCAAGAACAAGAGCGTGCGGCGGAAGTTCGTGAAGGAGGGCCGGTACCTCTACCCGGCCTTTGAGCGGCGAGGCCCTCAGATCAAGCGGCTCATTGAGAGGGCGTTCGACGACCTGGCCAGGACGGCTGAGCGTGGCTAGGGACGTCACCTTCCGCTGGCTCTCTGACACCAGGAGCTATAAGAAGGGCGTCGCCGAGGTCCAGGCCGGCGCCCGAGAGATCGAGTCGACGTTCTCGAAGGTCTCCACCAACGTGGCCGGCTTCTCGGCCAAGGCTTTCACCCAGCTGGTCGGCGTCAACGCCGTGAGCCAGGCCATCACCTCGGCGGCCCGCTTCGCCGTTGACGCCATCAGCGAGCAGCAGAAGGCGCTCGCCCAGACCGAGGCCGTCATCCGCTCGACGGGTGGGGCGGCCAACGTCAGCGCCAAGCAGTTCGCCGACATGGCCGACGAGCTCGCCAACCTGAGCGGCATTGACGATGAGGTGATCCAGGGCGGCGAGAACATGCTGGCCACCTTCACCAACATCCGCAACCAAGTCGGCGACGGCAACAACATCTTCGACCAGGCCACCAAGGCCGTCCTCGACATGAGCGTGGCTCTCGGTGAAGACGTGACCGGCTCGGCGATGCGCCTCGGGAAGGCCCTCAATGATCCCATCGCTGGGATCACGGCCCTCCGCCGGGTGGGCGTGCAGCTGACCGACCAGCAGGAGGCCCAGATCAAGGCGTTCGTGTCGATGGGCGACACGATGAGCGCCCAAAAGGTCATCATCGCCGAGGTGAACCGGGAGTTCGGTGGGAGCGCCGAGGCGTTCGGCAAGACGCTGCCCGGCGCCATCGGCCGGGCCCGCAAGGCGGCCGAGGACTGGGCGGCCACCGTCGCCGAAAAGGCCATCCCGGCCATCGAGAAGCTCATCGACACCATCGGCCCGCCGCTGGCCAAGGCGGCGGAGGTGGTCGGCTCCACTCTCTCCAAGGTCGGCCGCTTCCTGGTCGATAACAAGGGCTATGTGATAGCGCTGGCGGCGGTCTACACGGCGACGCTCATCCCGGCCTTGTTGGAGACCGCCGTTGCCTTCGCCGCCACATCCTGGGCCCGGATCGTCACGGCGATCAGCGGGCTCATCGGCGGCGTGCAGACCTTGGCTTACGCCTACACGGGGCTGACCTTGAGCGCCACGGCCGCCGCCGCCGCCATCACCGGCATCGGGGTCGTTGTGGTCGGCGGCCTCGGTTACCTGATCAACTACTTCTCGAAGGGCAAGAAGGCCGCCCAGGAGTTCCGCCAAGAGCTAGAGGCTGGGCACGACACGACAACCTTTGAGGGCAACCTCGAAAAGGCCCAGGCTGCCCTCGACGCCCTCGCCGACCTCAACGAGAAGTATGCCAACTCGACGAACAACTTCTACAAGCAGGGCAAGCTCAAGCCGCTGATCAACGAGGCGCAAGAAGCCGCCGACGAGGCCGTCTCATCGATCCACAACATCAACATGGCCGTGAGCGCCCTGTCGGAACAGTTCGGGCTGACCCGGGCACAGATCATCGCCTTCGCCAAGGCGCAGGACATCGACCTGACCCAAGCCGGCGACAAGGTCATCGACAGCTTCTCCGACCAGTACCAGGCGGCCCTGACCGCCGCCAAGGGGTTCGGCATCGTCGGCCTCTCCCTCGAAGACGCCGCCAAGATGCAGGAGCACTTGGCCGACGTCTTCAAGGACGCCATGAATCCCGTGAGCGTCTACAGCGAAGGCCTCCAGGACGCCAACGCTGCCATCACCGCCTCGAACAAGGAGGCGATGGACGCCCTTGAGGAGCGCCACAAGGCTGAGCGGGACAACATCGAAGAGACCCTCAAGACGACCAAGCTCTACGGCGACGAGACCCTCGCCTACCAGTACCTCTCGGCCGACAAGCAGAAGGAGCTGAAGGACCAGGCCCTCGCCGACCTCGCCGTCAAGCAGGAGGCCGAGAAGCAGGCGGCCGAGCAGGCCCAGGCCAACACCAAGAAGACCACTCTCGGGATGGAGGAGTACCGGCGGCTCGTCGAGGCCAACACCAAGGCCACCAAGGATTGGATCAAGAACCTCGGCGTGATCGGCGCCCGGGAAGGCGGCGGGGCGTTCGTCTCCCAGCTCGCCGACCTTGGCCCCGAGGCGGCGGGGCTGGTGGCCGAGATCGCCAAGAGCTCCAAGCCGGAGTTCGACAAGTTCGCCAAGACGATGGGCGACGCCAGCGAGGACAGCGTCGAGCTGGTGAAGGAGAAGTTCCGCAACCTGCCCGACGCCCTCGGCGTCATCGGCGGCAGCGCCGGCAAGACGATGGCCGACCGGATCCTCGCCGAGCTCGCCAACGGCCTCGCCAACGTCGACCAGGTCGTCGCCTATGCCGCCAGCCTCTCCAACTTCTACGCCGGGGCGGCCGAGGGTGCGCCGATCCTCCCCGGCCAGGGCATCCCGTCGTTCCATGCTGAGGGCCACGTCGCCCAGGTCGCCCCGCCCGGGAGCTGGCGGGTGTGGGCTGAGCCGGAGACCGGCGGCGAGGCGTACATCCCGCTGGCGATGAGCAAGCGGGCCCGGTCGACGGCGCTCCTCGGCCAGGTCGCCAGCAGCTTTGGCTACGGGCTGTCCCGCATGGCGGCCGGTGGTACCTGGGGCGTCCCGGCCGGCGTCGGGCCCGGCCAGGACAGCCGCCGGGCGATGCGGGCCGGCCGTGAGGTGACCGTGACGAACGTCTTCAACGAGAAGGTCGACCCCGCCCACGTGGCCCGCAAGATCGCCTGGAGCTTGGCATCATGACGGTCGGTGTCGTCACCCTCGGCGGGATCACCTTCAACGCCGGCCCGGACAGCGACGGGGACCGCTTCACCGTCTCCGACGTCGAGGGCTGGTGGTCGGCCCCGGCCGAGCTGGTCACTGTCGACAAGCCCCTCGGCGCCGGCAGCGTCATCGCCTACGGCCGCACGCCGGCCCGGGCGCTCAGCGTCATCGGCCACGCCTCCGGCTCGACGATCCAGAACGGGTTCCGGGCCGCCCGCAAGCTGGAGGCGGCCGTCGCCGGGATGGTCACCGCCGACGGCACCCTGACCGTCGACGAGGGCAGCGCCGTCTACCAGTTGACGGTGCGGGTCGCCGGGACCATGGACGTTCGCCGGGCCGGGCCGTACGCCATCGAGTTCGCCATCGACCTGCTGGCCGTCAGCCCGGCCAAGACGACGGTCTAGTGGCCTACACGGCCAAGGTCGTCGACATCGACGGCACCGTCTTCGGGACGCTCTCCGACGCCGCTCAGATCAGCCCTATCCGAGACGAGCTCAACGGGGCGGGGAGCGTGACGATCACCCTGCCGACGACGCACGCCGACGCCGCCCTGATGCTCCCGGGCCGGGAGGTGCAGATCCTCAACGGCTCCGACGTCGTCTTCTGGGGGCCGATCGTGCGCCCCCAGGCGGGGCTGCGGGAGTCGAGCTGGCAGTGCGCCGGGCTCCTCTGGTACTTCCAACACCGCTTCTTCGGCCGGGCCGACCGGGACAACCTGATCAGCAACGGCGGCTTCGAGGACGGCGAGGACGACTGGGCTTTCGAGAACGGTGTCGGCCACTCCATCGAGACCAGCGGGACCTATGTGCTGGAGGGCACCAACAGCCTGGAGCTGAACGGCCTCACCGCCGACCATGACCAGTACGCCACCCAGACCTACACGCACGCCATCCAGTACCACCCGCTTGGGGATGCTGTGACCGTCTCCGCCTACGTGAAGATCCCGAGCGCCGGCTATGTCGGCCCTGCCATCGAGAGCCGGGGCCTCGCGGCGGTGCGGCGAGCCGAAGATGGCACCATCATCGGCGACCCCTACGTCGCCAAGATTGACGACAGCACGGCGAGAGATGAATGGGTGCAGCTGGAGGTCGTCGTGCCCGGCGTCCACGGGGACGACACGGTCGAGGTGAGGCTCTACCCGCCGCACGGGACCGGCTTCTTCGATGACGTCACCGTGACCCTGATGGAGTCGCTCGCCTACGGCGGCAACGATGTCGCCGAGGTGATCGAAGGCATCGTCGCCTACGCCCAGGACCGGGGCGCTTTCACGCACGGCAAGAGCGACTTGAACATCGACGCCGACGCCGACACGACCGGCAAGGTCGTGGTCCGCACGTACCAGTTCTCCGAGCATCGCAACATCGCCGACGCCCTCGACGAGTTCGTCAAGCAGGGCGTCGTCGACATCGGCTTCGAGCTGACGGCCACGACCCGCACCCTGCGGGCCTACCACCCGGCCAAAGGCTCCTACTTCGGCACCGACCTCGACCTCGCCACCAACCTGGCCGACTTCTCATGGTCGTGGGATGGGGAACGGGCCGCCTCGTCGGTGGTGGCGCTCGGCCCCGGCGACGGCCCGGACCGGCCCGAAGGTGGCGCTGTCGACCCGTCCTTCCTGGGAGGCCTCACGTTGGAGATCGTCGAGACAGCCCCCGATGAGGTGACCATCGGCGAGCTTGACGCTTGGGCCGGCGAGACGTTGGCGGTGGCCAAGGCCCCCCAGATCCTTGAGGTGACCACCTTGCCGGGAACGCCCATCCCCGCCACTGGCGACACCGTCGCCGTGTTCATCTCCCACGGCTGGCTCGACATCGGTGCCGACTACCGGGTCGCCAGCGTCGAAGTCGACCCGTACACCACCCAGGCCAAGCTCACCCTGAACGTGGTGACGTCGTGACCCGCTCCTACCTCGCCCCCGACATCAACCGGATGGTGAAAGACCTCCGGGCCCGCATCGAGCGGCTGGAGCGCCGCCAGACCGACCCTGTCGCCCCGGCCGCCACCGGCGGCCATGATGGCACCGGCAGCCTGTCGGTGCTGGTGCAGAACTCGGCCGACACGACGGCGTCGTCGACTGGTGTCGGCTCGGTAGCAGTCGGCACGCAGGCCAACGCCCTCGATGACGCCGCCATCGCCATCGGCACCAACTCCTACGCCCCCGCTCCGAGCGCCATCGCTATTGGCAACGAGACCACCGCCACTCAGGACACCGCCGTAGCCGTCGGCAACGGAGCTCACGCCACCCAGGCCAGCGCCGTAGCCGTCGGCGGCGGGGCTGCGGCGATAGATTTTTACGCTACAGCCCTTGGTAGCTCGGCTGCCGCCGAGGCGCTTAGCTCGGTGGCCATCGGGCAGGACGCAACTGCTTATGGAACTGGCTCGATTGCCCTCGGTCAGGTAGCACAGTCATATCTTGGCGCCTCATACGGCGTCGCCATCGGCAGCGGCAGCCGCTCGGTAGGATTTGGCGGCACGGCTGTCGGCCCGAGCACTGAGGCGAGCCAAGGCGGTGTTGCCATGGGGATGGCAGCCGTTGCCACCGGTGCCGGTGTTGCCATCGGCGGCAAGCAGACAGGTGGTGCCTTCGGCGGAGCGACCGCCAACGTTGGCTCGGTCGCCATCGGCGGCAGCGAGCATGTCAGCGTCGCTGGCGCCACCGCTTCCAGTGTGTTCACGGTCGCCATCGGCGGTGGGAGCAACAGCACCAACGACCAGCCTGCCGCCGCCTCCGGCACCGGCTCGATGGCCCTAGGCTGCGGCGCCATCTCCTCTGGTGGGGCCGGGAGCGTCGCCGCCGGCTACCACGCCCGGTCGCTCGGCGCATCGTCCACGGCGATAGGCATCGACTCCTACGTCGACTCTCAGTATGCCGTGGCTCTCGGCAGACAGGCAGCCGGGTCTGCCTATGCCGCTACCGCCGTCGGGTCCGAGACCGTCGTCATCGGCTCCGGCGGCACCGCTCTCGGTTACCGGGCGGCGGCCCAAGCTGTCGACTCGTGCGCTGTCGGTCGTGACGCCGTCTCCTCCTCAGTGAATGAGATCAGCCTCGGCAGCAACTTGTCCTTCCTCACCAGCGCCGGCGCCGACGGGCTCGTGGTCCGCAGCCCTGACGGCACCCGCTGGCGCATCAGCGTCGACAACTCCGGCAACGTGAGCGCCGCCCTGGCATGACCGCCCAAGATCGGGGCTGGGGCCCGGGCTACCCAACCAACCGGCGGGCCGACATGGTCACCGTCGGCACCCCGAAAGTCGCCGTGCACAAGGCGATAGCCCCGCTGGTCGACTGGCTGATGGCCGAGACGCAACGGCGGGGCTACCACCTCAACGCCGGGCAGTGCTGGGGCTACTCCAACAGGGCGGTACGGGGCAGCACCACCCCGAGCAACCACTCCTGGGGCCTCGCCGTCGACCTCAACGCACCCGCAAACCCTTTCACCACCAACGGCGAGCTCATCACCGACATGCCTGTCTGGCTGCCGGCCCTCTGGCAGGCGTGGGGCTTCACCTGGGGTGGTGCCTACAAAGGCGGCCGGCGGGACCCGATGCACTTCGAGTTTCTCGGCACACCAGCCGACGCCAAGAAGCTCGCCGCCAAGCTGGAGCTGGTCAAGGCCAAAGAGGTGCCGTGGCCGGAGCCGGTCGTTGTCTCACCACCATCGAGCCGCACCACTGGGGAGGCCCACGGCGTGAAGCTGACCACGAACCTGTTCACCGTCCCGGCCCTCGACGAGCACGGCAAAGGGTGGGTCGACCTCGACTGCCCATGGGATGAGGTCGTCGGCCTCGTCGGCCTCGGCTCCTCACCGGGCGACGATGGCGGCTACTGGCCGCACGTCCAGCTCGACGCCCAACCGAGGGACGCCAAGACGAGGGTGACGATCCAGGGCGGTGAGCCGCACGGCCGCTGCTCGTTCTGGTGGAAACGTCTGACGAACGACTAGGGCCGGAGAGGAGGATGGTTGACCTCATGGCTGGCTCAGACCGCCGACGGCTCGGACCTCACCGGGCTGGCCACCATCATCACGCAGCTCGGGCTGTCCGCCGTGTTCCTGTGGCTCTACAGCCAGGAACGCAAAGAACGGCAGGCCGCGCAGGCCACCCTCGCCGCCTTCGTCGAGAAGCACGCGACGGTCCTCCACGACGCCGTCGAGGCGTTGGAGCAGATACAGAAAGGCATGGCGGTCCAGGTTGAGCGGGCCGGCGCCTCACCTCTCCGCACCGACCTTGACGTCACCCTGCGCCGCCTGGAGCTGGCCGCCGATGAGCTTGGGGCGCAGGCCCGCCGACGAGAGAGGGGGGGCTGACATGCCGATGATGGCCCGGCGCAGCCGGGAACGCCGGCAAGCCGAGGAGATCATCGGCATGCTCGACGAGGTCGCCGCCCGCCTCGGCGACATCCGCCGGCTCGCCGAGGAGCTACAGCAAGGCGAAGAAGGCCCGCAGGTCGAAGAGGGAGGCGAGGCTGATGGTTGAGCTGGCCCGTTTCGAGGAGACCGTCGGCCGGCTCGAGACCAGCCTCACCTCCCACGCCGCCGAGATGCGCCGGGTCGAGGCCAAGCTCAGCCGCCTCGGCCGCTACATGATCGCTGTCGCTGCCGCCACCTTCGTCGCCGTGCTCCTCACTCTGACGACTGTCAAGCTGAACTTGGACACGAGGGACTCGGCTGATCGTCGGGAGGCTGACCAGGCGGAGGCCAGAGTGTCGGCGTGCGTGCAGTCGAACGTGTCGACGCAGAAGACGAGGGAGGCGCTGGTGCAGTCGATCCTCGCCCTCGCCGCCGACCCGGAGCACCTGACCCCCGAGCAGCAGGCGATCGCCGACCGCTACCGGGCCAGGGTCGACGCTGCCCTCCCGTACCGGGACTGTGATGCCAAGGGGATCAGCGCATACTACGAAGACCCGCCGGCCGACCCGGCGAAGGGAGGGTGACCGTGCGCTCTGACGCAACGAACCGTGTCCTAAGAAGCTGCCTCCAGCTCGTGGCTGGTGGTGGGCTGGCCGCCCTCGTCGCCGCCTTGGCTGACGGTGTCGGCCCGGTCGCCGCTGCGACGTTGGCGCTGTTCAACACGCTGGTGGTGACCACGGCCCAGAACTGGTTGGAGGAGGCCGGCTACGTCAAGCCCCTGCTCAAGCCGAAGCCGGCCGGTGAGCTGGTCGACGCCGCCGGCACGGTCGTCGGCCAGGTGGTGGGGGCGACCGTCGGGGAGGTGGCCGCCGTGGCCGGCACGATCATCGATGACTCGACCAGCGAAGTGCTCGGGGCGGTCGGCGAGAAGGACGAGGAGGGCGGGGAGTGAGACGGCCAGCCTCATCCCTAGTGATGAACGACTACGGCCCCTCCACACGCAACGCCCACCGACCCGGCGCCCTGCTCCATGTGGCAGTGGGTGGCTACGGCCTCTGCTTTGGCGGCCCCGTCACCGTCACCCACCACGGCACCAGCGAGCCGTCCAGCGTCTGCCCCCGCTGCCGCCGCCTCTACGCAGCCTTCGGTGAGAAAGACGAGGAGGGCGGGGAGTGAGCGAGCATGAGCCGAACTGGCAGGCCGTGGCGACCGTGCTCTACGCCGAGCTGAGCCGCTGGGGCTTCGGGGACTTCCACTACGGAGACACGCCCCGTGACCCCGACGTGCTCGCCGCCCTGGCCGTCTACGACCGAGCGCTTGAAGAAGCGCGCCTCGACGGCAGCGTGGCCGGATGATCCCCTGCCTGTTGTGCGGGCAGCCGTCGCCGTTGGCCGGCCTCTGCCCGGCCTGCGAAGAGAAGAGAAAAAGGAGAGAACGTGGCCAGAGATAGCAGCCGGCCCCCGTGGGGCCTCATCATCGTCGCCCTGATCGTCGTGCTCTTCTTCGGGAGCTGCCTGGCTTGGTGCGGAGACGACGACAACGACGACGACGGGCTGCCGGCCAGCCCCGTCGCCACCCTGATCGTCTCGGCCACGGCCACCACTACCGGGCCCGTCCCGGTGCCAGCCACGCCGCACCCTGACCCCTACCCGGCGGCGGCCCGGCGGCTTCCCGAGACGACGTGACCCTCGGCTGGTGGTCGATCAGCGGCGAAGACCTCCTCGTCATGCTCAACGAGGTGGCGGCCGGAGCCGACCCCGGCGTGGTCTACGCCGAGCACTACGCCAACAGCCAGGTCGAGCTGCCCGAAGAAGCTCCAGCCGAGGAGTGAGAGGGAACACCTCGGGAAGAGGAGGCGACCGTGACGCCAACCCCTCCAACCAAGCCGACCACCACCTACGTCGAGACCGGCGCCCAAGAGAGCGCCGGCCCCGACGTCGAAGCTACCGACGCCCTCCTCGCTGAGATCGACGACATCCTCGAAGACGCCGCCGTCCTGCGCAACTACCGCCAACGGGGCGGGCAGTGACCGCCGCCGATGTCGTCATGCGTGACGGCGGGCTGGTGTGGCTCCTCACCGTCGTCGTGCTGGTCCTGCTGATCCTGGCGTTGATACGCCGGCTCTAGGTCACGGTGTAAAAGCCAGCGGAGCACGCAGGGCCGGACAGCTTTCCATCGGCACCGTAGAACTGGACGCTCACCCTGGCCGGTGCGTTGGACGATCGGATGACCTTCCAAGAGTAGGAGCCAGCCCCAGAAGCGTCTGTCGGGCCGAGGTTGTTGGCATACCGAGCATCAGGCGACTGGGTTGAGTAAGAGATGTATGTGACCCGGAAGTTCCGGCTAGGCATGTTCGAGGTGACGTTGACCGTCTGCTCTTCGGCATAAGCCAAGCTGGGCTTGGCCAGCGTGGCCGAGCAACTCTCCACCGGAGCGGGAGGGGTTGTCGTGGTCGTGGTGACGTCGACCACCGGGGCGGCGGTCGTCGGCGTGGTCACTGGCACCGGGGCGGCGGTCGTGACGGTGGTGGGCACGACCGCCGGCTTCGGGGCGGCCGGCTTCGGGGCCACTACGGCGGGCTTAGGTGCCACTACTGGCCGGGTCGTGGTGACGGTCGTGGCCACCGGCGCTACGGGCGGCGGGGCGGTTGTGGTGGGGGCGGGCTCGGCAGCGGGCTCGGCAGCGGGCGCCTGCGCCTCCGGCGACGCCACACTGCCCTCTGAGCCAGCGCCTCCGCATCCGGCGAGTGCCATGCCGGCCGCGAGGATTACGAGAACGGTACGCTTGTTCATGTCGGCAAACTCCTTGGGTTTGTCGGCCACGCCCCGGGCCAGCTCACGGCGCCGGGGCGAACTCTTGGGTGGTTATCGGCCCGAGTCGGGCGCAGGTTGAGCCTCGTGGCGGCGAAGGATGTTGTCGACGGCGGCGAAGGTCGTTCCCAGCTCCCGGGCTACCTGCGCCCTGGTCATGCCGGTGTCGACGGCGGCCCTGATGGCGGCCGCTCGCTCGGCGGCATAGCGGCTCTGGGCCTCCCTGGCCTGCTCGATCTTCTCGCTGAGCTTCCGGGCCCGCTCGATGTGCCGGGCGCCGTCCTTGGTCACGAGGTCCTGTCGAGGGCGGCCCATCTTGACGGCTCCTGTATCGTGAGAGGGCTAAGAGGGTTGCGTCCCGGTCATCGGGCCGTGCCTCAGAGGAAGGGCTCCCGGTCGCACGGGGGCCCTTCCCATTTGTCAGCGGCTCGTTAGCTCTGCCTGATGACAAGCACCAGCACGACCAGGGCTAAGAGGGTTGCGATAGCAGTCATCTTGCCGAACCTCCTTTCCGTTCTCCGGTGAGGGGATGTGGTCCCCGCCGGAGCGGAGGGAGGGGCTCCGTGACTGCCGCCGCCGCCAACAAGATCAATATAACATCACTCCGGAGTAGAGTCAACACCGGAGTAGGACGAATCTAACGAGGCGACCACACAACCACAGTTTGCCGACCACACCGGGGCCGGATCCCGCTCGGCGGGCCATTCCTACGAGCGTCTAGATCATCGAAATCTGTCGAAAAAGACCGCTCTGGAAAAGGGCCATGACCGCTACCGGATGCTGGATCCGTACTAAAGGTGCAGGTCAGAGGCCTAGTGCTTGCCAAACAACCACACTTCTGACCACACTAAAGGGGTTCGCTGGCCCAGCGGGGGGCCGCCGAGTAGTGGGAAGTGGACGATGGCGAGCTATCCGAGGCACCGGGGCGGCGACCGTTGGGAGCTGCGGGCATACGCCGGCCGGGAGGCCGACAAGCCGGTCTTCCTCTATGGCACGTTCCGGGGCGGTGCCCGTGGCGCCAAGGCGGCGCAGGCGGAGCTCGTGCGTCGGGCCGCCGCCCAGCGGGGCAAGCCGGTGGCCAAGAGGGCCGCCATCAAGACGGCGACCGAGCGCACGTTCGCCGACGCCGCCGAGGCCTGGTTCACCTGGAAGCTCGACCAGATGGAGCCCAACGGCCGGGACCACGTCCGGACGGTGCTCGACTTCTACCTCCTGCCCAAGATCGGCGACGTGGCCCTCTGGCGCTTCCGGCCTGAGCTGGCCCTGGAGGAGGGCGACGACCCTGACCCACTCCTCTTCGACCTGACGGCCTTCTTCGCCGGCCTCGTGGAGAGAGGTGGCCGCCACGGCGGGCCGCTGGCCCCCTCGACGGTGACTCAGGGCCCGGCCCGGGTGGCGCAGGCGGTGTTCGCCCATGCCGTCCGGCGGGGCTGGCTGGCCGTGAACCCGGCCACCGGGGTCAGGCGCCCCCACGTGCCTCGCCGGCCGCCCACGGTGCCGGAGCCGGCAGCCCTGTTCCGGTTCTTCGCCTTCCTGGCCGACTACGACCCCGAGCTCTACACGTGGCTGGAGCTGATGAACTCCGGCGCCCGCCGGGTCGACCTGGCCGTGAAGTGGCGGGAGTGGGACCCTGCCAAGGCGGCGATCACCCTCGGGGCCCGGGGGATCATCCTCCGCCGCGACGAGGTGGCCGCCACCGGCAAGATGCGGGCCGAGGTCCGGGAGACGCCGACGTCGAAGCGGCGGCTGCGGACCATCGCCCTTGACGACTCAGCCAACGCCGCCCTACGGGCTCACCGGGTGAGGATGGGCGAGCTCGCCCTAGCCGCCGGCCTCGGCGGCGTCCGGCCCGACGGCTTCATCTTCGCCACCGACGCCGCCGGTGAGGTGCCCCGCCGGCCTGACTGGGCGACGCACGCCTTCAAGGAGGCCAAGAAAGCCGCCGTCGACGCCGGGATCCGAGGGATCGAGTCGATGCGGATGTACGACTGCCGGCACTTCCAGATCACCCAGCTCTATAACGCCGGTGTCCCGGCCGCCGTGCTGGCCGAGCGGTCGGGCAACTCGGTCGGGACGATCGAGCGCTACTACCGCCACGCTGCCCCGGCCCGTGACCGGGAGGCGGCCGACCTGATGGCCAAGCTCCGTCAGGAGGCCACGGCCCGCCCGGCGGCGAATCGTAAAGCCGGGCGGAAATAAACCAGCCTCCTCGGTGTACGATCGCCAGCGTTTGTGTTCTTAAGAGGGGAGTGGTCGACTAAGGAGGAGAGTGTCGTTGTCGGAGATCCAGGAGTTGAGCGAGCGCGTCGCCAAGCTGGAGAGGCTGGTCGACGAGATGAGGGCGGTGGTCGAGCGGCACATCGTGTCGATCGACGATCGTAAGGCGGCGTGGCAGTACTTCACGGCGGCGATGAACTCGGCCGACGACCAGGAGCTGCGGGACCTCGTCGAGGTCATTCGTCAGAGAGCGTGTCGAGCTTCGGTCTAGTCTCGGTGGTGGCCTCTGCGTACATCATCAGCAGGAGCCGGCGGAGGAAGGGCGAAAGCCTCGGGTCGTCGGCGATGGCATCCGAGGCGGGCGGGGTTGGCCGCTCAATAGGTGAGGCGGGCACATAGCCGAGATGGCGCGATAGGTAGCCCGGCTCGGTGCCAAGGGCTTCCTCGATCGCGAAGACGGTCATGGGCTCGGGCTCGGCGGCTCCGACCTCCCAGCTTGACACCGTCGACTGAGTAGAGCCGCAGAGCATGGCCCCGAGCTGGGCCTGGGAGATGTTGCGGCCCTTCCGGGCCCGAGCCAGCGCGGTGCCGAACGCTGCCCGCCTCTCTTCTGCTTCCACCTGATCCCAACCGAACGACGGTTCATCTTCTCTGACGATGGTAGGGCCTACCCACGATCAGGGCCACCCCCGACATCGGAGTCTTACCTGAACGTCATCCATTGCGCACGCAGAGGCCCAGGAGTAAAACGTTCCTCGTTGGGCGAACGACGCCAGCGATAGTCTCTCCTGGCTGGGATACGCTGGATTCGACGCCGGTGTAACTACGGCGAGCAGATTTACCCGAAGGGATCCCACGAATGAGCGCTACAGGTGCGCTAGGGTCGGGCAGGGCTTTCTATTCGTCAGCCTTTGGTGACTATCGGCGGCCGGGCATCCGGCCCCGGGTGGAGGAGGCGGGACCGTTGGCCTTGCACAGCGCGGAGGCCAGACCCGAACCGGACATGGATCTTGTTCTGAGGCTGGCGCAGAAGGTAGAGCAGTTAGAGGCTCAGGTGGTGGATGGTGCCGCCGAACGGCAGCGTGAGCTCGCCGAGTGGCATCGGGAACAGGATGAGTGGCGAGCAGAGCGGGCGCTCCTCGTCCAACGGATCCAGGTTCTCGAGATCGAGACCCGGGCATTGACCGACGAGCTCATCAAGTGCAAGACCGAGCGCATCGTCACCGAGATCATCGTGGGCGAGACGGTCGAGCGGATGGTCGTCGAGGCCACTGACCCCGAGATGGTGAGGTTGGCCGAGGCTCTGGCCGAACGTATGGAGCTGCTAGAGGAGGCCCGCAAGGACCTCCTCCTGCGCTAGCCCTTGTCGGTCAGCTCCCGGACGAGGGAGACGAGCAGGCTCCTCTGCGCCTCGGTCAACGGGATGGTGTCGAGCACGGCGGCCAAGCTCTCCATGTAGTCGACCGTCTCCTCGGCCCCGCTCCGGCGGCCGACCACCTCCAGCAGGGCCGGCGGGTCGATGCCCAGGGCCCCGGCCATCTTCATCAGCGTGGGGTTGGTGGCGGCCGAGTACCGGCCCGACTCCACCAGCCGCCACATGCTCAAGCTGACCCCGGCCCGCTTGGCCGCCTCGGTCTTAGTGAGGCCCAGGGCCTCCCGTCGCGACTCGACGATCCCGCCCAGCTTCTCCCAACCAGCCCCGTTGGCAACGTCTACGCTCTCTTGCTCCACAAGCACCATCTAACACCTCCCCCCTTCGCTGATGTTCGTTTATGCGCTTGATAGGAGCGACCTATTACCGGAGTTATACCAGCACTTACCCGGTTTTCCCTCTAAAGAAGAGCGAATCCTAGCGAAGAAGGGGGATCCAAACTTTCCCAGGAGCCTGCCAGCTACTTCCAGGCAGCGAAGATTCGTGCACGTAGTTCTTGCTAATGAGCGCCAAAAGAGCGTAATGTCCGATTCGTGCAAAACACGCTCAATTCGGCGGCACTGGCCCAGCGGCGAATCGACCTGGGGCTGACAGGCAGTGAGGTGGCGACCGCTGCCGGGATCTCGGCCGGCTACTACAGCGACCTGGAGAACGGCCGGCGCATCCATCCCTCAACGCCGATGGTCAAGCGGCTGGCCGATGTCCTGGCCGTCGCTCCCGCTGACCTGCTGACCACCGACTACACGGAGCCGTCGGCCCGCCCGGTGCGGGAGCCGGTCGACAGGCTCGTGGGCACGCCGGCCGAGGTAGCCCTGCGCCTCGGCTGCTCGGTGTCCACCGTCCACGCGCTGGTCCGGGAGGGGCGGATCCCCAGCGTCCGTTACTCCCGGCGGCGCGTGGCGATCCCGTGGGCCGCCCTGGAGCGGTGGCTGGAAGACGAGGCCGCCCGCTCGATGAAGGCGGGGGCCTGATGGTCGCCCTCCCGAACGCTGACTACGGGATGCCCCCTCTCGATGACGGGCCCCTGGCCGCCTACATCGGCAACAAGCTGGCCGACGACAACAAGGCCCGAGGGCCTCGGGCCACCAGCGGCGGCACCCGGCTGCGGGGCAGCCAGGCCCTCTCCTGCGCCCGCAAGATCGCATTCGAGTCGATCGGCTACCCGGGCGACGTCGAGCTCGACACCAAGACGCTGACGGCCTTCCGCTACGGCCACCTGGCCCACGACGACCTCATCCAGCCGGCGCTGGTCGAGTGCTTCGGGGCCGAGGTCGAGGTGGGGGCGACGTGGATGCCCGAGCTCTCGCTCTCGTTGTGGCTCGATGCCGTCTACGAGGCGCCGGTCAAGACGGCGGTGGAGATCAAGTCCATGGCCAGCTACGGGTTCGACGTCGCCACCGGGGCCAAGAAGAACAGCCGGGAGCCCGCCGGCCCCAAGGCCGAGCACGTCGTCCAGTCGGCCCTGGGCGCCCTCGCTCCCGACGTCGGGGCCGAACGGCAGCACATCATCTATTTGAGCAAGGAGCGGGGATCCATCGCCGAGTGGATCTTCGGGGTCGACGAGCCTCTGCCCCATCTGGAGGGCGCAACCCCCCGGGAGCTCGTCACCGAGGAGCTGGCCAGGATGGCCGGGATCCTCGGCCGCCTCGACGACGGCCTCCTGCCCCGTCGGGTGATCCCCGGTCACGGCCTCGTCATCGATCCGCCGGCCAAGGACAGCAAGGGCCAGCCCTGGCTCTGCCGCTACTGCGCCTTTCAACCCACCTGCGCCGGCCTCTCGGCCGACGTCGTCCCGTTGTCGTCACTGCCCATCAGAACAGGAGAACAATGAACATCAACGACCTCGACCTCCGGGCCCTGATGGACCTGGAGACGGAGAGCTACCGGCCCGACACCGACCCCACGCACCCGAACCCCCTCACCGGGACCGTGATCGACACCGACGAGTTCGTGGGCGACTACGGGACGAGCCCTGTCCTCTCCATCCTGGATGAGTCGGGGACGAAGGTCTGGCGCCTGATGTGCTTCGGCAGCGTCCTTGCCAACCAGGTCGCCAAGCAGAGGCCGGAGGTCGGCGACTCCATCGGCGTGAAGTACTTGGGCGAGGAAGACGCTCGCAACTTCCCCGGCAAGAAGTACAAGAACTACCGGGTGGTTGTGAAGAAGGCGAACGGCAACAAGCCGGCTATTGACTGGGACAAGATCGCTGCCGAGTCGGAAGTTGACCTTGGCAACGGTGAGAAGTTCTGATGCGCTGAGCTAGACCGTGGTCGGCCCGTGCGTGCGGAGGCGGGCCGACCACCACAAATTGACGGAGGCTGACGTGAGCTGCGCCGTCCCAAGCTGCACCGACCCGGCGGGGCCTACGGGCCTCTGCGAGCGGCACCAGCGCGCCGTCGAACGGCCGCTGCCTGACCGGCTGGAGAAGAAGGGCCGACCCGGATGATCCGGTACGTGATGAGCCGGGCCAACCACATCCGGTTGATGAGGGGCCAGCTGGCCATCGGGCACCTGCCCGGCCCAAGCGAGCACGTGGCCCGCTGTGGCCTGGCCCTCCAGCCGGTGCGGGCCATCAGTGAGAACGCCTTTGAGGATGCCGGCGCCACCTTGTGCGCCCGCTGCCAGGCCACCAGGCCATGGCGATGGAAGACCGAAGGAGCCTGAGGTGGACAGGATCGTCGTAGCGCTCAAGCCCGAGGAGCACCAGCTCATCGTCGACGCCCTGGAGCTGCACCACGACCTGATCGAAGATCGCCAGCTCGACGTCGAGGCTCTCCTGTACCACCTGGAGCGGGCGGCCGGGGTGGAGGCGTGAGCTACGACTACGAGGCCGCCCTGCGGAAGATGACCGACGCCGAGCTCGCCGCCATCGTGGCCGAGCTGGAGGAGCGGGCCGACCTCTTCGACGCCAAGACCCGTCAGCTCCTCAACGACGAGCTCCGGCGGCGCCGGTTGCCACTGGTCCACGGGCGGCGATGGTGAGGACACCTCAGCTGCAACCGGGAGCGTGCCTCCGCTGTGTCCGACAAGCTGCTCTCTGGATTGAAGACCAACCGGGGCGCTCCAAGGAGCTCTTAGAGAAGTCGTTGCGGCTTCATGTTCATCTTGACTTCGAGCAGCTTGTGGGCGAGCGACGATGACGCCCCAGCCACAGCGGTACCAGGTCCCTCGTGGCGTCGGCCTCGACAAGCGCAGCCTGGAGAAGTACCGGCGCGAGATCGACGCCACCAAGGTCGGCGCCGTCACCTTCGCCCGCCGCCGCCGGCTGCCGGTGGAGGGACTGTGCGTGGCCCTGGGCCGGGCCTATCCGGAGTGGTGGGCCGAGCACTGCCGGCGCTTCCCGTTGCCGGTCGGGCGCTGCGCCTACTGCGAGCGGGACTTCATCCCGTCCAAGGCGGGGCAGCGCTTCTGCGGCCGGAAGTGCTCGGCCACGGCCCGCACTGACCGGGACTACTTCGGCGGCCGGCGCCGGGAGACGGTCGGCCTCGCTGACGGTGTCTGCCAGTGCTGCCGGAAGTTCGGCAAGACCCTCTCCAGCCATCACGTCTGGGGCAAGGGGAACGACCCCGAGAACTCGATGCTGGTGGCACTGTGCCAGGGCTGCCACGAGGTCGTCACGGCGCTCGCCCTGCGCAACTTCCTAGATGACGCCGGTGGCTGGGAACGGCTGATCGACCTCGTCCACCGCCGCCGGCAGGGCTGGCGGCACCTGCGGGCCACGACCGTGGCCGTCTCGATCGAGGAGGCGTGGTGACCGACGTCGAGGAGTACTTGCCCCTCCAGGGCGTGCCCATGCCCGGCCGGTGGGCGCAGTGGGCGGCGTGCAAGACGACCGACCCCGAGACCTTCTTCCCGGGCAGGGGCGAGGCCACCAAGCCGGCCAAGGACTTCTGCGCCCGGTGCATTGTGGCTGGGGCCTGCCTCGACTACGCCCTGCGCCACCAGATCAAGTTCGGGGTCTGGGGTGGCACCAGCCCGGGCCAGCGGAAGCGGATCCGGAGGTCGGCGGCGTGAGCCTCTCCGGTCACCAGCGCCCGGTGCGGGGCGCCTCCGACGTCTGGCTGACGCCGCCGGAGATCATCAATGATCTCGGCCCCTTCGACCTCGACCCGGCGGCCGCCACCGGCCAGCCGTGGCCCACCGCCGCCGAGCACTACACCGAGGCCGAAGACGGGCTCGCCATGCCCTGGAGCGGGCTGGTCTGGCTCAACCCTCCCTTCGGCCCCGAGGTCGGCAAGTGGCTGGCCCGGCTGGCCGACCACGGCGACGGGATCGGGCTGTGTGCCGCCCGCACCGAGACGGCATGGTTCGTCGAGCAGGTGTGGAGCAAGGCCGACGCCCTCCTCTTCCTGCACGGCCGGCCGCACTTCCACCACGCCAACGGCACCAGGGCGAAGGCCAACTCCGGCGCCCCGATCGTGCTTGTCGCCTACGGCTTCGAGGCCATGCGCCGGCTGGCCTGCTCGAAGCTGGCCGGGACGTTCGTCAAGGACTGGGCCCGGTCGTGATGACCCTCCGTCATCCGGCGCCGTTCTCGAAGGCGGTGTTGGAGAAGATCGAGACCGAGGAGCTGCTACCCGAGGTGGGCGTGGTCATCGACCCCTTCGCCGGCATCGGCGGCGTGCACCAGCTGGCCACGTGCACGAGGGCGACGGTCGGGATCGAGATCGAGCCGGAGTGGGCGGCGGCCCACCCGTCGACCCTGGTCGGCAACGCCCTGGCCCTGCCCTTCGGAGCGGCCGCCTTCGACGCCGCCTGTACTTCACCCTGCTACGGGAACCGGTACAGCGACCACCACCGGGCCGCCGACGGGAGCTTTCGCAGGAGCTACCACCACGACTTGGTCGCGGTGACCGGCGACCCCGACCACCAGCTCCATGCCGACAACGCCGGGAAGCTGCGGGGCACCTCCGAGGCCTACTGGGATCTGCACCGCCGAGCCTGGCTGGAGCTGCGCCGGGTGCTCAAGCCCCGGGCGCCCTTCATCCTCAACGTCTCCGACTACATCTCGGGCGGCTCGGTGGTGCCCATGGTCGACCGCCACGCTGCCCTCGTGACCGAGGTCGGCTTCGAGCTGGTCGACAAGATCGACGTCAGGACGCCGCGGATGCGCCGAGGCGCCAACTCGGCCGCCCGGGTGGAGACCGAGGCCGTGCTGGTGTTCCTCCGATGAGCCTCACTGTTGGCTCGGTGTTCTCCGGGATCGGTGGCTTCGAGGAGGGGTTCCGTCGGTCCGGCGCCCGCACCCTGTTCTCGTGCGAGATCGACCCCAAGTGCCGCCAGGTCCTCGCCCGTCACTTCCCGGGCGTGCCCCGGGCCCACGACATCAAGGAGATCACCGGAGATGGCTTACGAGCAGCTGGCCTTGTTCCCGACGTCTTGGTCGGAGGCTTCCCATGCCAGGACGTCTCCGTCGCCGGCCGACGGGCCGGCCTCGACGGCGAACGGAGCGGCCTCTTCTGGGAGCTCGCCCGCCTCCTCGACGAGGCGAAGCCGGAATGGATCGTCATCGAGAACGTCCCCGGCCTCCTTTCGTCGGCTGGAGGACGGGACATGGGAGCGATCCTCTGGGTCCTGGCCGACCTCGGGTACATGGGGGCCTGGAGAGTGCTCGACGCTCAATGGTTCGGAGTGGCCCAACGACGCCGTCGTGTGCTCATTGTCGGACATCTTGGAGACGGGGAGCGTGCCCGCCAAGTACTTCTTGAGCCCGAGGGCGGCGGCGGGGATCCTCCGGCGAGCCGAGCGCAGGTCTCGGGCGTTGCCGGCACCCTTGGAAGCAGCCCTAAGGGCAGTGGCCGACGGTGCGACTTCGACCGATCAGGAGCCTTCATCCCAACAGTGAGCCCGGCCCTCTGTGCCCAGCGGGGCCAGCGGGGCCAGCGGTACGACCATAACGAGCAGGCCTTCCTGCCGGTCGCCTACGGCCTGGCCGAGAACCAGCGGGCCGAGGTGCTGATGACCGAGGAGTACCTCCGCCAGCTCACGGCCGGCGGCGGAAAGCCCGGCCAGGGCTACCCGGCGGTGGCCTACCACCTCACCCAGGACCCCATCACCAGCGAAGAGCTGACCCCTGCCCTCGGTGGTGTGAAGCCGACCACCGGCTACGCCACGGCCGGCGTGCTCACGCCACAGCTAGCCGTGCGCCGTCTCACCCCGACGGAGTGCGAGCGGCTCCAGGGCTTCCCTGACGGCTGGACCGACGGCCAGCCCGACTCTGTGCGCTATCGCCAGTTGGGCAACGCCGTTTGCGTGAACGTCGTCGAGTGGCTGGCCCGCCGGCTGGTGGCGGCGTGACCGGCCTGCTGCCGCACCACGCCGCCATGCTGGCCTCGTCGGGCGTGGCCCCCGAGGTCATCGCTGAGCGGGGCTACTTCTCCACCAAGGACGAGGAGGAGCTGCTGGCCCTGGGCTTCAAGCCCTACCAGGCCCGGGTCCCGGCGCTGGTCGTGCCCATCTACGGCGTGGACGGCGAGCTGGTGCTCCACCAGGTGCGCCCTGACGACCCCAGGAGGGCCGACGGGAAGCCGGTGAAGTACGACACGCCCGCCCGCCACCAGCTCCGCCTGGACGTCCCCAGGAGGGCCAGGGAGGCCCTGGTGGGCCCTGAGGTGACCCTGTTCATCACCGAGGGCGCCAAGAAGGCCGACGCCGCCGTCTCCCAAGGCGCCTGCTGCATCAGCGTGATGGGCGTCTGGGCCTGGCGGGGACCTCGAGGGCCGCTGGGCGACTGGGAGAGCGTGCTGCTCAAGGACCGCGACGTCGTCGTCGTCTTCGACTCCGACGTGATGCGCAAGCCGGCCATCCACAAGAGCCTCCAGCGGTTCGGGGCCTTCCTGGCCAGCCGGGGGGCGTCGGTGTCGTACGTCTTCCTGCCCACCGGACCGGGGGGCGAGAAAGTCGGGCTCGACGACTTCCTGGCCGCCGGCCACACCATGGGCGAGGTGGCCGACATGGCCGTGGCCACGCTGGCGCTCGGCGGCCGGGACGAGGAGACGGTGCCGACGCCGGTGGCCGGCGGCCACCGCCCGCCGCCGGACGCGTTCTTCACCAGCCGGGGCGCCTTCCAGGTGACCGCCCTGGGCGGGTACGTGGAGGGGCTCGCCCACCTCCGGGTCGACAAGGGCCGGACGCTCTGGCGCTACGAGGGCGGCTACTACCGCCCCGACGGCGAGGTCTGGGCCCGGGCCGTGGTCCGGGACCTCCTCGGGCCTCGGTGGCGGTCCAGCTACGCGGCGGAGACCATGACCTGGCTCCGGGACAAGATGGCCGACATCGACGTGGAGGCCCCGCCGGAGGCCTACCTCAACCTGCGCAACGGCCTCCTGGACTGGCGGACGCTGGACCTGCGGGACCACGACCCCGAGGTCGTCTTCACCTTCCAGATCCCGCACCGCTGGAGGCCCGAGGCCACCTGCCCGAAGATCGAGCGCTTCGTCTCCGAGGTCATCCCGGCCGATGCCGTCGACTTCGTCTACGAGGTGGCCGGCTACGCCACCCTGCCGGGCAACCCGTTCCAGAAGGCGATCCTGCTCACCGGCCCGGGCGGCAACGGCAAGACCCAGCTCCTCACGGTCCTCACCGGCCTCGTGGGCGAGGAGAACGTCTCCAACATCTCCCTCCACGACCTGGCCGACAACAAGTGGAGCGCCGCCGAGCTGGTGGGCCGGCTGGCCAACATCTGCGGGGACATCGACCGGCGGGCACTCAAGCGGACGGACCTGTTCAAGAAGATCACCGGGGATGACGTCCTGGTCTGTGAGAGGAAGTACGGCCACCCCTTCAAGTTCAAGGCCTTCTGCGTGCCCATCTTCTCGGCCAACGAGGAGCCGGGCACGACCGACCAGACCGACGCCTGGTGGGACCGGTGGCTGCGGATCCCCATGGGCGGGAAGATTCGGGGCACCGAGGCCGAGGTCCCCAGGATCGGCGCCGCCTTGGCCGCTGACGAGGCCGAGATGGAGGGTCTCCTGGTCAAGGCCGTGGACCACCTCCGTGCCGTCATGGAGCGGGGCAGGTTCAGCCTGCCCGAGTCGGTGGCCACCGCCAACGAGGACGCCCGCCGCACCCTCGACACCGTGGTGGCCTTCGTGGAGGAGCTCTGCACCTTCGACCCCGAGGCCTGGACGAAGCGGGACCTGCTGTACGCGACGTACAAGAGCTGGGTCACCGACGGCGGCCAGTTCCCGCTGGGCCGGAACAACTTCAACCGGCGCCTCTTCCACGAGTATTGGTCAAAGCGTCAACTGATCGAGCTCCGCCAGAACCACGAAGGGGAGCGGGGCTGGAAAGGGATCCGCCTACGCCGTCCTGGAGACCCCGAAACTGCTGTGCAGCAGCTCTATCTCCTGCCGGATCCCAAAACTGCTGACGGCGGACCCGTTGGCGGACAAGGCCTCGAGGAAGCCGACCAGCAATCCAGCGCTTCCAGCACTTTTTTTCCTTCTCTTGATATACGTCCCCCGAGATCTTGCAATAAGGAAGAAAATGGAAGGAAAGAGGTAGAAGAGGAGGAGCCAGGAGAAGAGGGTAGGAAAAAAGCTGCTGCGCCTGCTGCACTGCTGGTCGGCCCTCCCGACCCCCGGGTGGTCGACGACTTCCACCGGGCCCTGGGGGCCCTGGAGGCTCTCCAGAAGGGCGACCGCTTTCCAGCACAGTGGGATCCGAAGCTTGGAATTCACGTGACTTGAAGTCGCGGC
>JADMIO011011149.1_pt1 | contig 25190 bp, 21 predicted proteins | sample 8958161 | NCBI WGS metagenome assembly JADMIO01 (sample SAMN16585339, study PRJNA669376) | soil metagenome | isolation source: Crop rotation soil | place: USA: Cullars Rotation, Alabama | collected 2011
GCCGCGACTTCAAGTCACGTGAATTCCAAGCTTCGGATCCCACTGTGCTGGAAAGTTCCTCTGGCCCTCGTGCAGCATCTCGCCCAGGAGGCGGATGAGATAGCGGTCGGTCCCGTGGTACTGGCGGCAGCCGGCGCCGACCTTCAGCATCTTCCGGCGGCGGCCCTTGGGGATCTTGAGGTTCAACAGCGACACGCGACGGTCGTGCACCACCTGCACGTGGTGGTCGAACTCCTCCCGCCCGTCGCGGGTGACCCGCGGGCAGCGGAACAGGCGAGTCCAGTCCTTGGCCGCCGTGTCGACGTGGTAGGGGAAGTTACTGAGGTTGTTCACTTGACGCTTGACCCGGGCTATTAGCCCCTGATAGTGACGCTCGAACAGGTCCGGATCGTCCTGGATCGTCTCGATCAGGTAGACCAGCCGCGCCCCGCCCCGAGTCTGGTAGATCACGTTGGGCGCCGGCCGCAGCGTGACGTCGGCGACCATGGCCAGGTCGCAGAAGTCGGAGAGGGTGGGGCGGCTGCGGTGCTGGTCAAAGTCCAGGTCGACCGCCGCGATCTCGAAGCACACGCCCAGGTAGGCGGCAGTGCCCTTGACCAGCCGCACGCCCTGCGGGCTCGTGTACATCATAAAGTGCGCGTCGGCGGGGTAGCGCTCCAAGAGCATCTCGTCCAGGTCGAGCGTGCCGGCGACGGACTCGCCGCCGGGGGTAAACTTCGTGGTCAGCACCTGAACGCGGGCGACGGGCAGGCGGCGCGGCTCCTGCGTCAGCGGCTTGGTGTAGTAGTTCAGTCGGTCTCTAATAAGGTCCGTAAGCGGGAATCGTGTTGTGTCCATTGCAGCCCTCGCGAGGGTAAAGGACGCCGGGGGCGCTGGTACGCCCCAGGCGGAGGGAACTGCAAGGATTCAGTTGAAGTATTCGGGTGGTGGCGGTCATCACTACAGTTCCCTGTGGGTTGCATCACCAGTACCAGTGGTGGCGGGGCGCACATGCGCCCCGGCTCTGTCGTCTGCGGTATCTTTGCCCCACGGGCGTCCGACCGCGGCGTGTGACGCCGGGGCGGGCAACGCAAGGGCCTACCCCTATATACTCAGCGAGTTCGCCCGGCGCGTCGGCACGCACCCCCGGGCGCGAACCGTGCGCGCACTTAGGAGTTACCAGTAAAATACGTCGCGAAGACACGCGCCGAGGCACACCCCCCTCCGGGCCGGGTGGGCCGGGGTCGCCAGGCAAGAGACGCGGCCCATGCCGGTCTCCTGAGCGACTACCGAAGCTATAGCGGATCCAGGACATACCTGTGACGACGGTTGGGCCGGGTAAACACCCGGCCCGGGCCGGGGTCCATCACTGCTACCCCGGCCCATCACAAGAACACGGTCCTTCCGTGTTCCTCTTCACTTCTGAACCACCCCGGGCCGGGTGGGCCGGGGTCTCTTTAAATTTTGTGTGGGGTGTTTTTAAAGAGAAGGGAAGAGCGGACGGACGGAGGAGAAGAAAGATGTCGTCAATACCCCGGCCCACCCGGCCCACCCGGCCCGACACCATTAGGGGTCACTTAGATATGGTGTGTATGGATTGAATCTAGGAGTTACGAGCTGAAGCGTCAGGTGTGCTGGCTTTGCCGTTTGCGGATGATCAGGCCGCGGAGCTTCAGCTTGGCCAGGTGGCGGCTGGCCGTCTTCTGGTCGATGCCGGTCCGGCTCAGCGAAGGTAGAGATCGCCATTTCCAAGTGACCGCGAGCGCATGCAAAGAGGGGCCGCACGGCCAGTGCGGCCCCTCGGTGTTGTTTGGCGTTGGACGTCTGGCCGCGCGGGCGCTTAGTAACGGCGGTTGCCGCGGTCGTCGCCGCCGCCGGTGCGGCCGCCGGTGCTGCCGCGTTCGACGTAGCCCTTGGTCGCGGCGGGACCGGAGCCGGCGTCGCGGTTGCTGTAGCCATTGCCGCCGCCTGAGCGGTTGCCGCCGCCACCGTATCCGCCGCCGCCGCTACTGCGGGGGCGCTCTTCGCGGGGCTTGGCCTCGTTGACGGTGAGGGCGCGGCCGCCGTGATCCTGGCCGCCGAGGGCCGCGATCGCGGCCTGGGCCTCTTCGTCCGTGCCCATTTGCACGAATCCGAAGCCTTTGCTCCGGCCGGTTTCCCGGTCGGTAATGATGTCGGCGCTGGTGACAGTGCCGTGCGATGCGAACAACGTGCTGAGATCCTGGCTCGTGGTTTCGTAGCTCAGGTTCCCGACGTAAAGCTTGCTGCCCATAAGATTTCTCCTACTGGTTGGGCGTGTGTAGACGACCCGCGGTTTACTTTCCGGGTCGCGCGTGCGAAAGGGGCCACAAGGTCCGGCCCAAGACTGGTAGGAGGCGAGGGAGGTAGGTGTGCGGAGTCGTAACAGAAGAACTCAACGTACCGATTCGATCGTCAGCGTACCGGGGGCACTGTACCACGCTTGCGCGGGGAAAGATACGGGTGCGCAGGTGATTAATGGTCGTCGTCGCTACTCCACGGATTTCACAGCACGTATGAGCCGACATAATCCCGCACAACGGCCATGACGCATCACGTTGATCCGTCATGTCGCTCAATCGTTCACCCCTGAACCGCCGACCTCCAGCGTCACCGCCACCCCGCTTGCCGCGTGCGATGACGTTGAGCGAGAAACGGCCGTCGCCGTGCTGCTCGCAGCGGACGCGGTGGTGTACCAGATGTGCTGGCCTTACCGCTCGGGGACGATCAGGCCGCGGTCAGGTTGGTCAGGTGGCGGCTGGCCGAGGGGATGTTCTGGATCGCCAGCACCGCGAGGGTTTTATCGGATGGAAGGTTCAACCACGACTATCGTTCTGAGACTCAGGCTCGAAAAGAGGCACGGACGCGTGGAGAAGATGCTTGTCCATTAGGTTACCTGTAACGGCGTCACGAAATCGTCTCGCATGCGGAACGCTGCCGATGAGCCACTTTCGACGAGAACGTCGAGTAAGCCGAGGACCGCAGTGCGCAGGCTATTCTGGCGCTTGAGCTCCAAGGGACGACCATACACATGCCGCTGGAGAAGGAGTTCGAGTAAGAAGATGGTGTTGCTCTTCCGGAGCATCTGGCGAGGGTCGCCGCGTTGCAAACGCTCCATCACCCGGGTGAATGCCGCGGGGAGTGACTGGCCGCCGACGTAGTACAGAAAGCGGACGTAGTCGTCTAGAACGGCCGAGCACGCCGGAAGGTCGTCGAAGAGACCGTGAATGTGATCGGCATGCCCTTCAAGACTTCGCCAGTGACGGATCCCTTCCTTCCACGAGGTGCCCAGGAAAATTGCCGAAATGAGCCCTGCGTCTCGCGAGTGTTCCTCGTCGATCCTCGCGAGCCAAGATGCACGCCGTAGCTCATCTGCGAACAGCTTCCACAGCGACCAGAACTGGGGCGTATTCGGCTGTCGATCCTCGACACCGATCAGACCCAGAAGAAACCAACGGACTTTGTCGGGATGACGATGGACTGCTTTGATAATCGGCCCAACGATCTTCGTGGCGTCGGCACCTGTGGTTCGCAGTACGAAGTTCTCGAGCGACTCCATCAAAGCCGATTCCGTCTGGTGGTCTCTTTCCCGGCGCTGGTCGTGGTCTCGGTCTCGCCGGTTGTCATCATCGGCGTCCCACCACCACACGAGGACCTCCGCTGCCTGGCCGAATACCTCAATGGCCTTCGGTTCAACCAGCGCCTGGCCTAAAATCGCTAGGATCTGAGCGTTAGCTTCCGCGCCAAACCACCGGGTGGCGTCATACATCTGCAATGCATTCTCCGGTATGCCGCTTTCTTCGAAAAACCGCTGGCGGACGTTGGCGGCTGCGACAGCTTCAACTCGATCGGCCCATCTGTTGCCGTCTTCCTTTTCGGCGGCCTCCTGCACCAAACTGGCCTGCATCGCCAATGCGTTGACGCAACGTAACGTCAATTCCCGATCGATCGCCCACAGGTTTTTGCCGATACCCCACGCAGCGTACCAGCGAACTTCATCGATCGCATGTGTCACAGCGACCACGAGCGCGCGCTTCACGCGCGCCTGCTGCAATTCTGAGAGCGACTTTCCCATCAAAACAGGCAACGTCGAGGCGCATGGCCGATCGGCGGACATCGTGTTGCGCTGTGTGCGGGCTAAATAGTCCCAGTTGTCAGCTGCCCGATCCACTTCCGAACAGACCCGAGCCATGCACCAATCGCGCTCGTCGTCTACCATTTCCTCCCAATGGTCACGGACGCAGACGGCGGCGATATATCCCGGCCCCTCATGACCTAGCGCGTCAGCATCAACCTCGCCAGCCGCGCGAGCCTGAACTAGCTTCTGACGCCATTCGGCGGGATCGTGCGACGGACTCTGTTCCCCGCGAAAGACACTGACCGCCCAATTGAAAAGTCCGAGCCTAGTGTTTATGGCCTCGTGTTCGACGGCGTTCTGGTCCACCATCTCCTTCACGTCTGGCTCCGGCGGTTTGGGGCTAAGGCGAATCAGTCGTGGGCCGGTTGCACCAGTATCGTCCGGTTCAGTGGGGCTTGCAGATCGTTTCTCCGAGACGACGTACTGCCGCAAGTCCATACGATGCATCGCGAGCCGCCAGATACGGTCTGCCTCGTTCTGTTTCTCCACCGGTGGCATAGCCACTCGCTGCTGGTCCAAGATTTCGTGCACTCGCGGGGCTGCTGTGCCCAGCTGAAGATTGGCAATCGCCGTCTCCAAGTCGCGACGTCGGTGAGGCAGCGCGTCTGCCTCCTTGCGCTCTTGCTCATAGACCGCGTTCCCAGCATTGAATCCCGGCATCAGGTTGAATAGGTGCGACGGAGCGTGCGCTTCGGCGACGAGTCGGCTCTTGTCCAGCTGAACACACCATCGGGAGCGCAGCAACACAAGGAGCGCCTCGCCTGCATGATGCGGGAAAGCGGTTGCCGTGCTGGCGACGACGGCAGTCAGCGCCGCAGACTCACTTTGTCGAAGAATACTCAGGAGAATCTGATCCAATTTGTCCGGATGTATTTCCGCTACCTCAAGTAGCCACCGCTCCAGCGCCATGAGTAAGCATTGCAGGACATGGGGTCCAACCGATGTCCCGCGATAGAGATTCCAAAGCCTGGCGTTGCACCATTGTTTCTTTGATGCTCCGTCTGCGAAGCTCAGCGTCATCTCCGAGGGCGGCTCGACATATTTTGAGAGTACTCTCGGGTGCGCATACCAATCTGCACTGTGGTTGAAAACCTTGATGATGAGGTCAAGGCCCTTCCGGGAATGATGCCGCAGAAGTGAAAGGAAGGGCCCACGAAGTGCGCTCGCGGGGAAGAAGTCGAATTGCCGCCCTTCCTTAATTCCAAAGTGGGTTTCGAGCTCGTAGCTACTTGAGTGTTCTCGGCGTTTCCGCATGTCATCTTCGGAGCAGAGCAGGTACTCGACGGCGCACGCCACCACGACATCGGGCAGATCGCGGGCCGCGGACATGCCCTCTATGCCCCCAAAGATGATTGCTCGAAACTCATCGGCCGCGCGATCTCGCTTGCCATCAGTGCGGCTTCCTCGCAGCAGTGCGGCGAAGCGCTCGGGATCCGCGTTGGGGATCTTCGCGATCACCTGCAGCGTTCGCTTACGCTGGTCGTTTGAGTTGTAGTCACTAAATGACGGCAGTAACCAGTGAGCGATCGCTACGACGAACTCTGCTCCTGCGGGGTAGGGGAACTGCCACGAAACTCCACGAGCCCAATCCTCGATAAACCCGAGGAGCAGAAGGTGGTCCGATGCGGTGAACGAGGCGAGGTGATCCCGCACCAATCGGAGGACACAGGCCCACGCTGGGCCGTCCGGAACATTGAATAAGGACGCATGGGCTACCGTTGATTTCAGCCAAGCCGGCGTCGTCACGCACGCGACTCGCAGCAGATGGATCACTCGGCGGAGCAGTTGCTTATCATTCGCGAAGAGCTCTTCGCGGTGCCGATCGAGGAACGTCGCAGAAGACGATGAGCGCAGCAGCGAAACGAGCGTGTCGTCCCGGAATTGGGCGGCCAGTTTCGCTTCACGCACCACGGCCTGAAACAACCCATCCGCTTCCGCGGGATTCCGCTCTGCGAGTTCGCTCACCCACTTCCGGTAGGTTCGGCGTACGGCAGGATGCGTTCCCAGGACAGCAGAAAACTCCACTGCTGAGCCATGGTGCGTCGCGTCTTGCTCGTCGATCCATTGTAGAATCGCCCAATCTTCCAGGACGTCGTGCGAAGGAGCTGCGAGGATCGTGCTCTCCGGAGATGATACAATCAGGGAATCCCTTCGTAGCGCTGCGACGGCTACGGGATCGAGGTCACCAGACGGCGCGTACAATGTGAGCGCTCGAGCACGCCGCAAAGCGATCTGCACGAAGGCGATCTCGCGGCGACGCGGCATGCCGTCAATTGTTCGGTGATCGACCCGAACGATTTCCTCCCAAAAGAGCGACCGAAACTCCCGTTCACTCTCGGGGAGCGGCCGGTCTTCTGACCATCGAATCTGCAGAGCCTTGTCGAGGACATAGGGGTTTCGCAATAGCTTACTCAATGCCCTGTTCGCAAGCGGGCGCGACAACGCAGGGTAGGCTGTTTCGACCTGCTCCAGTTCTTCATCGTCCAATAGTGGGACTGCAACGACGGCGTGTCCGACCGCGGGGGAGTTCAGAAAGGCAGCACGCACAAGATCAGCGGAATAATCGCGGCACGTGAGAATGACCCGCCAACTCCTGTCTTTCGATATCAGCGTCAGAAGGTCACCGAAAGCGTCGCGAGTGGAGGCTTCGAGGAGCCGTTCGACGCTTTCGACGAGCATCACCTTACGGTCTTGCCCCGCCAAGATCGCGCGAAATGCGGTCGCGTTAGCCGGGATCTGGATTCTCTGCAGGGTTTCGTCAAAATGGGGACGTGCGAACTCTTCCGCCCGAAAGCTGAATGTGAAATGATCGACTGCGAGGACACCCAAGGCGTCCTTCGCGATCCCTGATTTGCCGCTACCTGCGGCTCCCGTCACCAACACGACTTGGAAGTTCAGGTTTTCGATGATCTGCTGAACCAGGTGCCCACGAGCGAGATGAAGGTCGGTGCCGATTGTGGTTCGAATGTTCGCTAGAATAGGCGCAGAGTGGTCCCTCAGCGCTTGCAGTATTCGCTGTTCGGGTAACCCGACGGAGGAATGCCGTTGCCGCACCATTTCGGGAAGATCGTTGGGCGTGTAGCTGCGCGCCTCTGGCATGCCTTCGCCAACTTCCCGCAGCAACTCATTCCACGTCGTCTCAGCGGCTCCGACGGCGTCCGGTTCGCGCGCTGTGTGGGCAAGGAGAGTCTTGATCATCGCTTCCGTCTGCCGCGTCCCGCTGTTCAAATCTAGACTCAGAACGTGGAGGACGCGCAGGAACTGCCAGATCTCGGCAGCGGTTACGCTCTTCCCTTCGAGCTTCCCGATGATTTCGCGGACTTCGTTGCAGTAGTGAGCCGTCTTAGTGCTGAGGAATCCGGGCTTTGCCAAGCGGGCCTCGAACTCACCCGCATCACGAGCAGCGCGGGAGCAGTCAAGGAGCCCCGAGAAGTGTTCGAGTAGCGTGTTTGTTCCGCGGAGCGTAATCAGAGCGAATCGGTCGACAGCCCGGGAAAACTTGCCGCCATTCTTGAAGTCTCTCCAGAAGTCCTCGATCGCCTTATTGCACTCGTCATTAGTCGCGCTGACTGTGAAAGTGCGCTTCACCTGACCCAGCAATTTTCGGCGAAGTCCAGCACTGTTCTCGCCAACAACCATGAAGTCGTCCGTGTGCCATCCGAGACGTTCCGTCTGAAAATGCACTTCGAGCACCGCACAATCATGGAGGATCGGCGGGATACCCCGCACGAGCAGCAAGGCGAGCCAGTAAGCATCGACGTGTTGCTCAAAAAATGGGCCGGCCCCGCCCGTTGCTGCAGCGCTTGAAACATGTTCCGGATGTCTTGCGGGCGCTGTCATGCTGATCTATTCCTTGGCCTACATCGAAACGTTCGTAGCGGTATTCAATTGGGCGACGTCCTCCAGCCAATCTTCCTGAAGGGGTGTGCCGCGTTGCCATGAAAGGTAGGCATCACCGGGGATCGCTTTGATCGCGTGCGAATTTCATCCCCATGTGCGCACGGTTCGGGACGGACGGGCGAATGATACCCAAATGGCCGCATGGCTGTAAGAGCGGTTCGGCCTTCTCGCCGTCGGGCATTGGATCTGAATTCATCCGTGGCAAAACCTTTTCCGCGCCTCTAAAGTTGCGTTCCGCGCAAGACGACAATGGCACGCCGTAGGGACCCCTCGATATACCCCCGGGCCCGCTCCGTAGCTCTGAGATACCAGTCGTTGTCACGACGATCCATTAGGTGTTACAGCACGACTCCCCGGGGACACCCATCACTACCCCGATCCCCGCAGAAATTCATTAGAGACGAGGCTCGCTCTCATAATTGCGGCCCGATATATCGCCCTGTTTTAATGCGTTTATGGTGATTACGACAAACGCAATGCATGGTGCATTACGAGTGATCACCGAAACTCAGAGACAGGAGATAGTCATGGCAGCCGCGACGAACAGCCGGAAGAACAGCAAGCGGACGATCAAAGTCACCCGGAAGATCGGCCCCAAGACCGCTGCCCTCCTCCGCGAGTACGGCCCCGACACCCAAGGCATGGAAATGCCCGAGCCCAACCCCAAGCTCACCCCCGAGCAGCAGAAGGCGAAAGACGCCGCCTACATCGAACGGCAGAAGGCCAAGCAGTACCACGGAGCCCCGATCGTGGCCACCCGCCTGTTCGAGCGGAAGATGCCCCAGTTTAAGAACTGCAGCGCCGTGATGATGATCGCCGTGAACGACAAAACGGGCACGTTTACGGCGATGAACCTCTACAACGACATTCTCCCCGCGTCCTTCCGTCCTGAGGTCTACACCTACGAGATCAAGCAGCCGAAGCTGGACCGGAAGCTGGAGCAGATGCGGGAGGTCGAGCCCGACGAGTTCCCTGAGTTCGTCACCACGGCCGCGGCGAGGCGGCGGAACGGCAAGTAACCACGGGCCACCACCAGGGCCGGTCGACAAGACCGGCCCTCTTCATTTGGGAGAGACACCATGAGCAATAGCAACAAGTTCCTCTTCCCGCTCGGGCAGGTGGTCGCTACGCCCGCGGCACTGGAGAAGCTGCGGGAGAACGAGCAGGTATCGATCGACCTCCTGTACCGACACCAGACCGGCGATTGGGGAGTGGTCGACCAGCACGACCGCGGAGCCAACGAGCAGGCACTCCGCGACGGCGGGCGGATCTGGTCCGCCTACCTGTTGAAGGACGGGACGAAGGTGTGGGTGATCACCACGGCGTCGGGGGACCAGGGACGCAGAGAATCGACATGTATCCTCCTCCCGGAGGACTACTGAAGGTTCGATTGGAGGCGTTTGGTGCGCGGTTTGAAGGCGGTCGACCGGGGCTGTGCTAGACCCTCGCCCATCTTGTATTATGCGGCCTGTTTGAATTGTGACCAGAAGATGCTGCGGAGCGCGGAGCCCACGGTATCATGGTCGTTCGCTGCTACCTTACCGATCAGAACGGCTCCGGCACCTACCAACCGGAGCCGTCTCTGTTTTCCAGGGTGTCCTGCGGGACGATCCGCCCATTCTCCTGTACCACCCTCCCGGAGGACTACTGAAGGTGGTTCTTAATCTCTGCTCAAAGGACCAGCTCTTCGCCTTTTTGGCCTTCATGATGGCGATCATGCCGCGCACATCCGTAGCGCGTGACGAGATCTCTCTTCCCAACGTCATCGGCGACCACATGGTGCTTCAACAGGACATCGCCGCGCCAATCTGGGGCGAGGGCGTGCCTGGGGAAAAGATCACCGTCACGCTTGGCAATCAAAAGAAATCAACGACCGCCGACGACAAAGGGAAGTGGGCAGTCAAGCTCGACCCTTTGAAAAGCGGCGGGCCTTTCCAGATGACCATCGCCGGTAGCAGCACGCTGATTCTCAGCGACATCTGGGTCGGCGAAGTCTGGGTCTGCTCCGGCCAGTCCAACATGACGTGGGAAGTTCTCAGCTCGACCGGCTCGACCAAAACCATCGCCGAGTCGAACGATCCTCAATTGCATCTCTTCAACATTCCGCGAAGCACCTCGGACAAATCCGGCCGCGACGTCAACACCCAATGGACGGTTGCCACGCCGACCACCACGCCGCGTTTTTCCGCGGTCGCATACTACTTTGGCGCTGAGCTTCGCAAATCCCTGAACGTACCGGTGGGTCTGATCCATTCCTCGCGGAGCGGTTCGCCGGTGGAATCGTGGACGCCGATGGCCACGATGCGCGCGTCGGACGATTACACGCTCCTCCTCAAAACCTGGGACAAGATGATCGCCAATTTCGCCGTGTTCCAAAATGCCTATGAACACAAGGACGGCAAAGCACTAATGCAGGTCTGGGGGGAAACGGTTTCCGATTACCCGACGTACAAGAAGAATTACGAAGACAAAATCAACGGCTGGATGGCCGCGGCGCAAAAAGCCAAGGCGGAAGGCAAACCGGAGCCGGCGCTGCCCGGCCCGCCGCCGGAACCGGTCAGCCCGGACAGCATGTATCGTCCCGGCGTGCTCTACGATCGGATGATCGCGCCTTTGCAACCTTACGGCATTCGCGGGGTCATCTGGTATCAGGGCGAAGCCAACACCGATCAGGCGTGGGCCTATCGCAAGCTCTTCCCCAACTTGATCCAAAGCTGGCGCACGACCTGGGCCCAAGGCGACTTTCCATTCCTGTTCGTCCAGCTCGCGAACTTCGGCGCAACGACGCCTCAGCCCGCCGAAAGCGCCTGGGCCGAGTTGCGCGAAGCCCAGGCCCTGGCGCTTTCGGTGCCCAACACCGGCATGGCCACCGCCGTCGATATCGGCACCGGCGGAGACATTCACCCTCCCAACAAGCGCGACGTCGGGCTTCGCCTCGCGCTCGTCGCCAAGGCGAAGGTGTACGGGAAGCAAGAGATCGTCTACTGCGGTCCCATCTACGACACGATGAAAATCGAGGGCGGCAAGATTCGGATCTCCTTCCTGAATGCCGAAGGGTTGACTGCCCGAAACGTGACATCCCTTGGCGTCGCCTTGCAGGGCGAAATCAGCCCCCAGGGATTCGCCATCGCCGGCGGCGATAAGAAATGGCTCTGGGCCAGCGCAAAGCTCGACGGCAAGACCGTGATCGTGTGGAACGACCAGATCCCTAAGCCGGTGGCCGTGCGCTACGCGTGGTCCGACGACCCGGCGATCAATCTGTACAACGGAGCCGGTCTACCGGCCATGCCGTTTCGCACCGACGATTGGCAACTTTCCACCTTCGGCAAAACGGGGATTCCCGAATTCGATTAATGTGCGCTGACTGAGCTCATCAATCACCGATGCAACCGAGGGTACGACATCTTCTATTGGTCATCGACCTGTTGAACGATTTCTTCCCTGCGGAGGGACGGTTGGCGTCGCTGCGCTCATCGATCGTCGCCGCGGTCGATCGGCTTACAACGGCGTTTCGAGAAAATCGTCAGCCCATCATCTGGGTGCGTCAGGAGTTCGCTGCGGATTTGAGCGACGCTTTTCTCGACGTCCGCCGCAAGAACGCGCCCGTGACGATCGCGGGGACTGACGGGTGTCAGTTTCTGCCGGAGCTGCGCCGATTGCCGTATGAGAAGGTGATCGTCAAGAAAAGATACAGCGCGTTCTTCCGCACGGATCTCGACGATACGCTGGCGGCTCTTCGTCCCGATATGCTGATCCTGGCCGGCGTCAACACGCACGCGTGCATTCGAATGACCGCCATCGATGCTTACCAGCGGGATTACCCGGTGATCGTCGCCTCCGACGCCGTCGCCTCTTACGACGCCGAGCAGGATCAGAGCACCCGCCGGTATCTCGACGGCAAAATTGTGCGGTTTATGACAAGTGACGAGATCGCTGGAATACTAGGTCCTTCCGGAACATGATCCTCAGGCGGACCTAAACGGTCCCAATCGATTGCATGCGGGTTTCCGTTCTTGGAGCCGGACTACAGGGTGCCTGTGTCGCGATGGAACTGGCGTCGGCGGGGGTGCGCGTCGACCTGTACGACCGAAGCGACCGCTGCGTCAGCCAGGCCTCGGCGCAGAACGAAGGCAAGATCCATCTCGGCTACGTCTACGCGAACGATCCTACGCTGAAGACCGCGCGGGCGATGATCCGCGGGGGACTGAGCTTCGCGCCGCTGATGCGGCGGTGGATCGGGCGCGAGATCGATGCGGTTCCCGTCTCGACGCCGTTTTACTATGTCGTACACAAAGAGAGCCTGCTTACGGTCGAGCAGATGAAGTCGCATCTGCGCGCCGCGCAAGCGTTGGCCGTGGAAGAGGAGTGCCGCGCTGACTACTTCGGCGTCGACTACCGCAAACCAATCGTTCGGCTCAGCCGCGGCGATTCTGAGGCGCTCTGCGACGGGCGAAATGTGTCGGCGGTGTTCGTCACACCCGAAATCGCGATTGATCCGGAAGCGCTGGCGGCCAAAGTGCGGCAACGATTGGCCAGCGATCCGAACATCCGCTGCGTGCTGAGGACGCAGGTGCAAGCCGCGTCGCCGGGTCCCGATGAGGTGCGTGTGGAGTTCGAGCGGGACGGCTCGCGGCACAGCGAGCGGTACGACCACGTGGTCAACGCGCTGTGGGACGGCCGCCTGGCGATCGACCGCACCGCCGGTGTGCATCCTGGGCGGCCGTGGATTTACCGCGTGAAGCATTACCTGCGCCTGCGCACCCGGGGGTTGTCGGATATGCCTTCGGTGACGATCGTGCTGGGCGCGTTCGGCGACACGGTCCGTTACAGCGGGCATGACTTCTATCTCTCCTGGTATCCGGCGGGGATGCGCGGCAGTTCGCACGAGCTCATCCCGCCGAACTGGCCGCTTGAACTGGATGACATGACCCGTCGCGAGGTTCGCGAAGGGATCATCGCGGGCCTTGAGCGCATCGTGCCTGCGGTCGGCAAGCTGCACGACGAGACGACGATCGAGTCTTCCCAGGTGCGCGGCGGCATCATTTTCGCCTGGGGCCAGACCGACATTCACGACCCGGCCAGCGCCCTGCATCAGCGCCACGCGATCGGCCCGCAATCTCACGGGCGATATCACACGATCGACACCGGCAAGCTCACCACCGCGCCGATGTTCGCCAAGCAGGTTGCCGATGTGATCCTGGGAAGGGGCTGCTGATGTCATCATCCAGCGAAAAGGTGACCATCGGCGTGCCCGTCTATCGTGGCGAGCAGTTCGTCGAGGAGACGCTGCACACGATCCTCGGGCAAACCTATTCCAACTACGAAGTCGTGATTTCGATCGACGGGCCCGATCCGGCGTGCGAAGGGATCTGCCAGCCGTTTCTCAAGGACCCCCGCTTCCGGATGGTCGTGCAGCCGCAGCGGCTCGGTTGGGTGGGGAATTTCAACTGGCTACTGACCCAGGTCACCGGCGATTTCTGGTACTACCACCAGCAGGACGACCTGACGGCGCCGGAATATATCGAAGCGCTACTCGATCACGCCCGCCGCGACCGGCGCGCGGCGCTGGTTTATTGCGACTTGGTGCCGATGGGCCGGATCGAAGAGCCGATGGTGCAGCCGGCGCCGGTGCTGGGTGCCACCGCGTTCATGCGAATGATGACCCTGTTGCACGAGCACTACCCGGCCTTCGCCTTCCGCGGGCTGACGCGGGCTGCCGCGGTGCGCGAGGCCGGGCCGGCGCCCGAGAACGATGCGGATAATTTCGGCGTCGACATCTGCTGGCTGGCTGGCGTCGCGCGGCAGGGCGAGCTGCATCACGTCCCGCGCGGGCTGTATCGCAAGCGGTATCACCACGGCAACACGGAATCCAAATGGTGGGCCTGGCCGACGGAAAAGCGATTCAAGCCCTGGGTCGCGCATTGCCTGAACATGTTGGAAGCGGCGCTGCGCATCAAACAAGCTTCCGTGCCAGAACATCGCATGCTCTGGCTCGCGGCGATCGAGCGGCTGACCTCACTGGGCGCGGCGGCGCACTTCCTGCCCGTCAAGAAACTGAGCGTTGCCGAACGACAGATGCTGTTCGAGACATTCCTGGAGCGCGCCCAGACCAGCTCGGCGGTGAACATCCCGCGGCTCCTCGACGCGAGCTGGGACCAGATCCGTGATTGGAGCCGCGGGTTCTACTGGCTGCCCAGTGGGGAGCCGTTTGTCATCGAAGCCTTCGGCCCGAAACCGGTCCATAGCGGCGTGCCGTTCAATCAGCAGCCGAACGGCAATTCGGCGATCTGGGTGCGTCTCGCGCGGCCGGCCGAGCCGGGGTTGCAACTGCAACTGGATGGGCATGCCCTGAACACCATCGTCGCTGGGTCGCTCCTGACCGCGGGTGTGCCGCCGGCGGTGACTGAATCGCCGGGCGACAAGCCACTGCTCGTGCTCGGCCCGTCGAACGAGCCGCGCTCCGAGGCGGTGCAGTTCCGAGTGCTGCCGCCGCTATAACCTTGTCAACGGTCGCGCGATTGCTATCGTTTCCCGCGGCCGATTGCCTGTGAGTGTGATGAATCGATCCATCGACTGGAATCCCGCGCTGGAACGTCTGCCGTTCTCTCCGATCCGCCGCATGTTCAATACCGCGGCGACGATGACGGACGTGCTGCATCTGTCGATCGGCCAGCCGGATTTTCCCACGCCGCCGCACATCATCGAGGCGCACGTGAAGGCGCTGCGCGAGGGGCGCACACGCTACGAGCTCGACGCGGGATTGCCGCAGCTGCGCGACGCCGTCGCGAAGCTCTACAACCGGCTCTACGACATTCGCCTCGAGCCGGAGAACGTGCTGATCACAACCGGCTGCTGCCAGGCGATGTACATGGCGATCCACGCCGCGGTGCGGCCCGGGATGGAGGTCATCGTCGTCGAGCCGGTCTTCGTCTTCCTGCACGTCATCGAACAGGCCGGCGGCGTGCCCGTGCGCATCATGACGACCGCCAAGGAGGGCTATCAGGTCGATCCGCAGAAGGTGATCGCCGCGATGAGCGATCGCACCTGCGCGATCATGATCAACTCGCCCGGCAACCCCACCGGATCCGTCTACCCGAAGGAAACGATCACCGCGATCTGCCGCGAGGCCGACCGGCGCGGGATCGCGATCATCAGCGACGAGGTGTACGACCGCCTGATCCTCGACGAGGACGTGCCGTACGCCAGCGCGCTCAAGCACGCGCCGTCGCTGGATCATCTCATCATGACTAGTAGTTGCTCGAAGACCTATTCGATGGCGGGCCTGCGCCTCGGCTGGGCGATCTCCAGCAAGCAGAACATCGAGGCCCTGCAGCGGCTGCACATGTTCATCAGCACCACCGAGAACACCGCAACGCAGTACGCGGCGCTCGAAGCCGTGACCGGGCCGCAGGATTGCGTCGGCACGATGGTCAAAGAGTACCGGCGCCGGCGCGACCGGATCGTGCAACTGGTCAGCAAGACGCCGCACATGACCGGCTACTCGCCCGGCGGGGCGTTCTTCATCATGCCGTCGCTGCCCAGCGCCGCCGACAGCTTCGACGTCGCGATGCGCCTGCTCAAGGAGGCGCGCGTCTGCACGATCCCCGGCGGCGCGTTCGGCACCTCGTGCAACAACGCGCTGCGCATCAGCTTCGCCACGTCGATGGAAACGATCGAAGCCGCATTCGAGAGGATGCAACAATGGCTCGCCCGACAATCCTTCTGACCCGCCCCGACATCGCCGGCCACATCGCTATCGGCGAGGCGATCCCGATCATCGAGCGCGCGATGGCGGAGTTCGAGAAGGGCCAGGACTACCTGCCGCCCAAGGCGATCTTCGAGCTCCCCGTCGGCGCCGGGTGCCTCGCCGCGTGCATCACCGGCTACACCAAGGGCGCGGGGCTGCTGTCGATGAAAGTCGGCCAGGAGCGCACCGCCAACCCGAGCCGCGGCCTGCCGACGACCAACAGTTGGGTGCTCGTTTTCGAGCCACAGACCGGCGAGCTGCTGATGATCTGCGACGGCACGCTCCCGACCATGTGCCGCACCGCCGCCGCGGCTGCGGTTGCGACACGCCGCCTGGCGCGCGAGGACGCGCGCACGCTCGCGGTGATCGGCGCCGGCCAGCTCGGGCGGCAGTGCCTGCGCGCCGTCAGTGGCGTGCGCCGCTTCGAGCGGATCTACCTGCACGATTTCATGCCCGATGCCGCGCAGGATGTCGGCCGGCAGCTCCAGAAGGAGCTGTCGATCCCCATCGAGGTCGCCGACGGCCAGACCGCCTGCAGCAAAGCCGACGTCATCGTCACCGCGACCAACAGCCGCAAGCCGATCGTGATGTCGGCGTGGGTGCGCCCCGGGACGCACCTGAGCTGCATGGGCGCCGACCTGCACGAGAAGATCGAGTGCGAGCCCGCGCTGCTGACGCGCTGCCGGTTGTTCGCCGATCAGATCGAGCACTGCGTGAAGCGCGGCGAGGTGAGCCAGGCGATCGAGCAGGGGGTGCTCAGGCCGACATGTTTCGCCGGATCGCTCGGCCAGGTCATCAACGGCGCCGTGCCCGGCCGCAAGAACGACGACGACATCACCCTCTACGACGCCGTCGGAATCGGCATCCAGGACACGGCGATCGCGCGGGTCATCTACGATCAGGCTGCGGCGCGCGGCTTGGGCACTCAGATTGCGTTCTCATGAGCGAGAGTCGATTCGGCTCATCAGCTCCAGCGTCTCGATCGAATCTTCGAGCGTCGAGCGCGGGGGCGGGCCACCGCGGATGGCGCGGGCGAAGCCGCGGAGCTGCGGCGCGGCGCCGCTCAACTCGAGGAACCGTGCCGAGAAGGGTTGCGGGTCGTAGGACTCGCCGCCGCTGTGCGCGACGTCCCAGTCGGTCACCGGCGTCGATTTCATGTCGCGGATGATCCGCACGCGCCGGCGGCCCTCGACGGCGCCGTAGAAGCTCGGCGCCGACACGCGAACCGACTCAATGTCCACGCCGCAGTTCGCCAGTGAGCGCCCGATCACCGTCGCCACGTCGCCGTTCTCGAACTGGATCGTCGCGCTCGAGCCCGCGGGGGAGCGCGCAGCGCCGACGATCGTCTTCACTCGGCTGCCCGACAGGTACAGCGCCAGGTTGAACTGGTGCGCGAGGAACGGGAAGTACTCGTAGCAGAAGAGTCGCGGCGGGGGCACCCGCTCCAGATGTGAGCGCAGCACGTCGAACGCCGTGGAGTAGCGTGTCAGAAATGCGACCTGCACGACGAGCTTGCGCGCCCGCGCCAACTCCGCCAGCTCGCGCGCGGCGTCGAGATTCTTGATACCCGGCGTCTCAACCAGCACGTGCTTCCCCGCCTCCAGCGCGGCGCGCACGATCTGTTCATGCCGATCCCACGGGGTGCAGTCGATGACCGCTTCCACATCCCCGCGCTTCAGCAACTCACGAAAATCGGCGTATCCGGTAACCCGGAAGCGATCCGCGGCGAGCTGGGCGGTCTCTTTGCGCGACGTGGCGCACGCGACCCAGCGCAGCTCCTCCACGGTGTGCAGCGCAGGCACATGCACGGTCTGCGCATGATGCCCGACGCCGATCAGGCCGACGGTAACGGGTTTCAGTTCGTTCATCGCTCGCTCTCTCCCGTCTGCCATCCCGGCGGCAACACGGCCCACGTCTGGTCGAGCCCGCGGCGGTCGGCGCCCGCGCCGAGAAATCGCCTCAGCCGCTCGCTGGCGCCGCGCTGCACCTTCGGCCCCGCGATCGTCCAATTGTCCATCAGCGGCCGCTGTGTCGCGCGGCACACGCTGACGTTGAGCAATCGGCGTGGCTTGTCGATCGCGTTGCGCCCGCTGGTGTGCAGCGCGACCGGGTCGAGGACGAGCAGGTCCCCGGCGGTAGCGCACGGCTGCACGCGCGACGGGTATCGATCGAGTTCATCGCCCGACCAGGCGCCCGCGGGCGCCGGCTCGTGGCGCGACGCGAGCCGGTGACTGCCAGGCACGATCCACGTCGCGCCGTTCTCGTGGGTCACGTCATCGAGGCAGAAGAAGAACCAGAGGTAGCGCGGCGACACGGCATCCTGGCCGAAATCGCGGTGCCACGAGGTCGTCGCCGCGGCCGCGTCGGCCGGAGTCGGCAGCGCAGCCATGGAGCTCATATCCCACAGGAAGTAACCGTCCTCGCCCATCGTCAGCGCGCTCAGCGCGTGCAATGTAGGATGTTCGAGGAGCCTGATACACGCGGCGTCCCAGCAGTACATGCAGCGAGCGGCGCGGTAGTAGTCGGTGCCGCCGGTGTGGGGAAGCTTCACTCCTGCCGCGCGCGCCGCGCTAACCGCTTGCAGCGCGCGGTCACATGCGCTGCGAAGCTTTTCCAACTCCGCCGACTCAAGCTGCGCGGGGATCACCGTGTACCCCGAGACGTCCAGCGCGTACGCGTGGCTGCCCAGGTCGGCCATGGCGGGAATGTTAGCACATCTACGTAGGCGGGCACTTGCCGATGCCGGTGTAGCCGTCGACGTAACGCTTCAGGTGCGCCGGCAGCGCGTCCATGAACTTGCGCGCCGACTCGCCCAGCGGCCATGGCGCATTCACCCGGATACTTCGCGGGCGCATGACGAACGCGCACGAGAGCCGCGTGCGGTCGCTGGCGTTGGGGTAGACGCCGTGAAACGTGCGGGCCGCAAAGATGACGAGGTCACCGGGCTCGGTGACGACGGGCATCGCGCCCGGCACGTCCATGTCATCCGTCCAGGGGACTTGGGACCCGGCGCGCCGGAAGCCGCCGCGGTCCTCACTGAGGATCCAGCCCTCGCCGGGGCCGGGCCAGTCAGGGCGGTGGGAGCCCGGGATGATGGCCAGCCCGCCGTGCTCCGGACTCGAGCCGGTCAGGTAGAACCAGAAGCCGTTGGGGATGTCGAAGACGTTCAGGACGTCGTTGCCGTCTTTGATTTTCGTCACGCCGATGCGCGCGTCCGAGTGCCAGTTCTGCCCGCCGGACCCCGCTGCCTTCACGAACGCCGCCGAGCGGTGCACGACCAGGTCTTCGTCGCCGATCAGGTGCGCGTACAGCGCCATGTAGCGCGGATGGTCGAGCAGCGCCCACATCGACGGTGCGTGCTCGATGAACGCGGGGTGGAAGCGGGCGTCGCCGCGCTTCAGATCATCCGCCGGCACCAGCACGCGCAGCACGTCGCGCTTCATTTCCTCGATCAGGGCGGCGTCGATCATCCGCTTGACGATCGCGAAGCCGTGTTCGTCATGGCACGCTTTGATCGCCGCATGCTCGTGCGGCTGGAACTCATAGCGGTACGAAACGCGCGTGGCTGTATCAATCGCGGTCATGAGTCGTCTTGCTTGTTATGGTAATGCGCCGGAGGTCGTTCAAGGTTGATAAGGAGCGACGCTCGAACCGCTCCCCGTCATCGGCGCCTGCGGGAAGCCCCACCATGTCGAGTGATTCCATGGCAGCCGAGGATCGGTGTAGTACGTCGCGTACGGCGGCACCGGATACCAGAAATCGGCGTGACCGTCGAGGTAGGCGATGCCAACGCCTCGGCCGCCGTGCGACGGGCCGACGTCGAGCGACGCGTCGCCGTACAGGCCGAGGTAGACGTTGTAGTGGTGATACAGATCGGCGAACATGCCGCCGCATTCGGAGAAGACGTGCACCTGCACGTGCGGCGCCTGCACCTGCGTGATCTTCTTCTCGCAGCGCAGGTCGTGGTTCATCGCGTAGGGCCAGCGGTAGTCGTACAGCTTGGCACCGCCGGCCCAGGTTTCGATGGGGCAGTAGAAGACGGAGGTTGTCGGCACGGTCAGGTACGACGGACCGGACACGCCCCAGGTGATCCAGTCGTTCGGATATCCGAGGTACGGGCCGAGCTTGGGGATCCACCCGCCGGGATCCGTCGCCCACCATTGGTACAGCGGCGGCACGCGCGGGGCCGGCGGGAAGTAGCCTTTGCTGTCGACGAGGTAGATCTGCAGGACGCTGGTGACCTGCCGCAGGTTGGAGATGCAGCGCACGCGCTGCGCTGACTCGCGGGCCTTGCGCAGCGCCGGCATCAGCAGCGCGATCAGGACCGCGATGATCCCGATCACGACCAGCAGCTCGACCAGCGTAAGCGCTCTGCGTCTCGTCAAGTTCACCTGCTGCGGCGTCGGAAGAAGAGCGATCCTGCCGCCGCCAGAAGCGCGACGGCCGCCGACGGCTCGGGGGCCTGGGTCGCGAGGAACTGCTGGACGGAGGCGAACTCGCTGGCGCTCAGGGCCCGGTTGTAGATCAGCACGTCGCGGTAGTCGCCCCCCCAGAAGCCGTCTCCGCCTGCCGTGCTGGGATAGTAGCGTCCGTCGTTGCCGACGCCGACGGGTGCGCCGCTGCTGAGGATCGAGGCGCTGGCGCCGGAGGCGACCGGGCTGCCGTTCACGTACAACGTCATCGTCGTCGCATCCTGCAGCGCGCCCAGGATCAGCGGACGATTGGTGGTCGCCGTCGAGCTGCCGCCGCTGACGCTGGCGCCGGCGAAGAAGTAGAACTTGGTCGGGTCCTCGGCGATGTAGTAGCCGGTGCCCGAGCCGCCGTAGTTTCCGAAAAACCCACCGCCCGCGCCGGCGGTGGTCGTCTCATGTTTCACGATGAAGATCGTCAGGCCGGTGCCGGTGACGTTGAGGCTGGAGTCGGTGTCGCCGAGCACGTTGGTCAGGCCGTCGAACCGCACCGCCGGCTTATTATTGCCGAACCCGCTGGCGACGTAAGTGGGCGCGATCGCCCCATACGTGTTGGCGCTGTTGGCCGCGGCGCTGTTGACCCAGTTGCTGACGAACTGCCCGTCGACCATGCCGGAGTTGTTACTCCCGTTGACGTTCTCGGCGTCGAGGTAGAGCACCAGCCCGCTGGTGACCGGCGGCAGGGGCGCCGCGGCCGCGCGAGTTGGGGTCATAGAGGCAATTCCGATTGCGACCGCCGCCGCCAGCTTCAATGAAAGGCGCATGCGCGACCTCCTCGTGCAGAAAGGTAAGTACTTGATCTCCAGCGGATAAGGATAACCCGCTGCGAGCCCGGGCGGATTCATTTATGTGTCCGCGATATGACTCTAATTCATGGTATTGTGTCTGAAACATGCTGAACATACGATGAACCCGATGCGTCCGCGCGACCGTTACCAGAATCCGTTCGCGGGGGTCCTGCCGCCCGCGGGCCGTTCATCGCGTGTGCTGCGCGAGCCCCGCGCAGCCGGATCGGCGCCCACCCACCCGCCGCATGTCGAGGACGGCCGCGCGTTTTTCTTCAAGCCACCGGCGCGGCGCATCGTCAACAGCTACGCCGAGCCGGACGACCTGTTCCTGGTGATGCTCTCGGGGAGCTACTTCGCGACCTGGCAGCACGGCGACCGGCAGGGCCGCATGCACGCGCGCGCCGGCGACGTCGTCTTCTGGCCCGCGGGCACACGCCGCACCGAGCACAACGACCCCGTCGACCCGATGCGGATGATCAAGGTGTACCTCCTCTGGACCGACCGGCCGCAGAATCTTCCCGCGATCGCGCACGACCGCCAGCGCGTGATCACCGCGCTGGCGCAGGTCATGCTCGGCGTCGAGAACACCCTGCTCCCGCGCCGCGGTGAGATCCTCTCCGGCTACGCGGCGGCGATCGTCTCGGAATACATGCGCCTGACCGAGCCGGGCGGAGAAGAGCTGGCGGCGCAGGTCGTCCGCTACACGCGCGAGCACGCGCGGCAGCGGTTCGGGCTGGCCGAGCTGGCGCGATCCGTCGGGCTGGAGACAAATTACTTTGGCCGGCGCTACAAGCAGCTCACCGGCCGCACGCCGATGCAGGACGTGCGCCGCGTGCGCGTCGAGCAGGCTGCGGGGATCCTGCGCCGCACGTCGGGCCTGGCGCTGAAGGAGGTGGCCGCGCGCGTCGGGATGGGGAGCGGGCAGATGCTGTCGCGCTGGCTCAAGCGGCAACTCAACGTGACCGCGCGCGACATTCGGGGAACCGGCTGACTGGCTGTTTGCGCCGCTTGCGGCTTCGCGGACCCCGCGACGCGGCCTGGTCGGGTCGCGAAGCCGGAAGCGGCGCCTGCGACCTATCGCACCGGTTTGCCGTCGCGCATGACCGGTACGCACGACGGAACCGTCGATGTGCCCGGACGCACGAACCCGAACTGGTAGGCCATGCGCGTCTCGTCCGTCGTCGTGTTCGCGCCGCTGGAGTGCGGCGTGAGGCCGGTGAAGACCAGCATCTGGCCCGGTTGCAGCTCGACGGCGCGTTTCGCGCTGTCATCGATCTGGCAGACCCACTCGTGCCGTTGCTCGTCGCGCACGTGCGGGAGAAAGCCGGACCGGTGTCGCCCCGGCAGCACCCACAGCGTGCCGTTGGCCACCGTCGTGCGCGTCACCGCGACCCAGCACATGTAGCCGTTGCTCAGGTCCAGCAGCCGCTGGCGGTCCCAGTTCTTCACGTGACTACCATGCGCGGCGTAGTAGTTGTCCTGATGCCACGCGAAGCTGTTGCTGACCTGCTTCGACGGCGGCTTGATCACCGCCTGCGGCCATGGCACATCCGCGGCGGGGCCGATCATCTGCCGCGCGAGATCCATCAGTACCGGGTGACGGAGGAACTCGGCGCACGCGGGGCTCTTGCGGCCCAGGTCCGCCAGAAACGGCCGCTCGCGCAGGCCCGTGAGCATTTTCGGGTCCGCCTTGGCCGCTTCGGCGGCGGCGATCTCGTCGTCCCACACGCGCTGGAACTCATCGCGCAGCGTGCCGATCACGCGCGGCTCGAACACGACGTCGGTCACGAAGAATCCGTCGCGGTCGTACTGCTCGCGCAGCTTGTCCGTCAATTCGAATCCAGATTGCGTTGCGGTAGTCATTGTGAAGAAGGAGGAATCTTACCTCACGGCGCATCGAGATCCCACGCGGGCCCGGTCGCCCACGTGTCGCCGTTGGTGTAGTACGCGCGGTCCTGCATCGGGATGATCCGCGCGCTGCCGTCGCAGAACGCCGCGACGAACCCGACGTTGCGGTGGCGCGGCGGACTGATCCAACGGTCCCAGCAGACCACGGGCGCGTCGGACAGGATCCCCGTCCCCCACCCGAACGCCGCGTTCACCGTCAGGAAGCCCCAGCGCGCGCCGCCGACCGTTTCGTAGTGCTCCTCGATCAGGTAGACCTTATCCGACGGCCGATGCACGCGCCCGACCTTGCGGCCGAAGATCGCCTCGTGCGTGTTGGTCGCGGGGACGTAGGTGACCGGCGTTACCTTCCAGTTCATGCGCCAGGAGAATTCGCGGGTGCCGTTGCCCCACCAGCCGGTGCGCCACTCGGGCAGGAACTGCTCGTCGGCGCCGCAGTAGAGTGCGCCGTTGTACTCGCGGAAGCTGGGATTGTCGCGCTGGTTCTTCGGGTCGAAGTACATCTGCATCAGGTCGGCCCAGGTGGCGTTGTACCGGCCCGAGTTGGTGCTGACCCCGCCGCCCCAGCCGTTGAAGCTGATGTAGCCGGCGGCGGTGTACGGGAAGCCGGCACGCGTGCTCAGCGCCGGCAGCATGTCGCCCTTGTTGTCGATCGCGTAGGCGCTGAGGCCGATCATCGCGCACTGGCGGATATTGCTCAGGCACAGCACCAGCCGCGCCTGCTCGCGGGCGCGGCGCAAGGTCGGCAGCAGCAGCGCGACCAGCACGGCGATCACGCCGATCACCACCAGTAGCTCGACCAAGGTGAAGCCGCCGCAGCGGCGAGACTTCCGCATCGGACCTCCGCGGGCTCGAAGTCTAATCTATTAGCGCACTGGGCGCCTAAAACGGATATGTATCTATCATATGGACTGTTAAGGCCGTTTTGTGTCTGATATGACTCTTCGATGCCGAGGTCCAATGACGGATGGCGCCGAGACGTGCTTAGACGTACGGGGCAGCCCTACGCCGACCCGCCGCGGCGAGTCGAAACCCGCCGAGGCAGGCGCTCGCTCGGCGTGCACTGCCTGGGCGTGCTGCACTACCGCTCGCCGGCACGGCGCATCGAGTCGCGCTACACCGGCGGCGGCGAGAGCCTCACGGTGCTGCTCTCCGGAGTTTACTTCGGATCCGAAGGGGGCGCCCGCGGCTTCGAGGCGCGCGCCGGGGACGTCGTGTACTGGCCGCGCGGTCTCCCGCGCGTCGAGCACAACGACCCGGCGCGCCCGATGCGCGCGCTGGTTGTCATCTTCCGCTGGCCCGAGCGCATCGACCGCGTGCCGCGGGTCGTGCACGACCGGCAGAATGTCATCCGCACGATCGCGCAGACGATGCTCACGGCGCAGGAAGCCCCGCACCCGCACCGCCAGGCGATCCTCGACGGCTACACGTCGGCGCTGCTGGCGGAATATTTGCGGCTGTCTGACGCCAGCTCGCACGAGCTGGTTGCCAAGGTGATGCGCTACACGGTGGAGCACCCGCGCCGCTCGTTCGGCCTCGACGAGCTGGCCCGACACGTCGGCCTGGAGAAGCATTACTTCGGGAGGCGCTACCGCGAGATCACCGGCGGGCGCACGCCGATGCAGGACGTGAGGCGCATGCGCATCGAGCACGCGGTGGGGATCCTGCAATCGGCGCCCGACATCGGGCTCAAGGACGTGGCGTACCGGGTGGGGATGGGAAGCTCGCACCTGCTGGCGCGATGGCTGAGGCGCGAGCTGGGACTGACGTCACGCGAGCTGCGCGGGAAGGGCTGATTTCAAAGCGGAATGTATGCTCGGACGAGCCGGCCCCCCGCCGCCACGCCGGCCGAGAGCGTACTCGCGCCGGGCCGGATCCTCGAAGCGCTCTGAGAATGCGCACCCCCAAAGGATCCGGGCCGGCGCGGAGTACCGCTCTGGCCCGGCGTGGAGGAGTATCGACGGGCCGACCGAACGTAAGTCGGGGGTTGCGCATTTGACACAACGGCGGCGCAACACCTGCGGGAGAAAAAATCCTCGGATTTCAAAAAAATTTCGCCCGGCAAAACCGGGAGATTCTGCGCTTCAAGGGTGTGGGGTTGCGCAAACGATATAACGGCGGCGCAACGCGGGCAGGACTGGTGGAGGAGGTCTTATGCGCACTCTTCGTGTAGCCGGCGAGCTTGCTCGCCGTGTCCGCGCGCTACCCGGCGAGCAAGCTCGCCGGCTACACGTGGAAGGAGGGGT
>JADMIO012736472.1_pt1 | contig 25188 bp, 22 predicted proteins | sample 8958161 | NCBI WGS metagenome assembly JADMIO01 (sample SAMN16585339, study PRJNA669376) | soil metagenome | isolation source: Crop rotation soil | place: USA: Cullars Rotation, Alabama | collected 2011
GCGCTCACACCCAACCGAGCCGCGCTCACACCCAACCGAGCCGCGCTCACACCCAACCGAGCCGCGCTCACACCCAACCGAGCCGCGCTCACACCCAACCGAGCCGCGCTCACACCCAACCGAGCCGCGCTCACACCCAACCGAGCCGCGCTCACACCCACCAAGCCGCGCACCCGACCAAGCCGCGCTCACACCCCACCGCGCCGCAACCAAACCGCGCTCACACCCACCGAGCCGTGGTGCTGGGCCGTGGGGGCGGGTTGGTGGGGTGGATTTATTTGAGGTCGAGGGTGATGCGGGAGGTGGCGGGGGTTAGGGCTTGGATGACGATGCGGCCCGGGCCCGTGATGAGGAGGCTTTGGCCGGGACCGAGGATTTGGTCGCCCGTGTGGGGGCCCGTGACCCAGAGTTCCCCTTCGAGGCAGCTGACGCGCGCCGGTCGCTGGATGGAGATGCCGTATACGGCGCCGCGCGCGAGGTGGCGCCGTGGTCTTGGCGCGGTTTCGCGGGCTTGCCAGCGCCGGGGGACGGAGAGCGTGGGCATCGTCATGCCGCACAAGCTGGGTCGTTCGTGGCGGTGGCGCCAGCGGTCGGGCAGGCAGTGGGTTTATTCCGAAATGGAATGAGTGGTTCGGGGCGTTCGCGGGGGCGTCATGCCGAAGACGCGGGGGACTTCGGCGGCGCAGTGGGTGATGAAGGCGCGGATGCGGGCGGGGAGGTTCTTGGTGGGTAGGTAGACGGCGTGGACGGGGAAGAGTTCGCCGCGAGCCGCCGGCAGAACGCGCACGAGGCGGCCGCGTTCGAGGTCTTCCTGTACGAGCCAGGGGCTGATCACGCCGATGCCGATGCCCTCGCGGATGGCTTCGCGGAGCGAGAGTGGATCGCCGACGAGGAGATCGGGGTCGCGGCGAACCTTGTGGCTTTCGTCTCCCAGGAACACGGACTCGTCGCGCGCGCCGTAGTAGAGGATGCGCTGGGCACGCAGTTCGGCGAAGTTCTGCGGAGCGCCGCGGCGTTCCAGGTATTCGGGCGAGGCGACGAGGATGGGTTCGTAACGGGCGAGTTCGCGGGCGACGACGTCGGTCGCGCCGACGCGGCCAACGCGGATGGCCACGTCGATGCCCTCTTTGACGAGGTCGACGAGGCGATCGCTGAGGGCGAGGTCGAGCTGCAAGCCGGGGTGCTGGCGTTGAAAGCGGAGCGCGATGCGGGCGAGCTGGATCTGGCCGAGGCTGACGGGAACGCTGATGCGCAATCGACCGCGCGACACGCGGCGCGCCGCGACCAGCTGTTCCTCGACGTCTTGCATTTCGCTGAGCCAGCCTTTGCAGCGTTCGTAGTACACGGCGCCGGCGTCGGTGGGGCGGAGGCCGCGCGTGTTGCGTTCGATGAGGCGGGTGCCGAGCCTGGCCTCGAGGGCTTGCAGGCGCTTGCTGACGGTCGGTTGGGTCATGCCGAGGCCGCGCGCCGTCGCCGAGAAGCTGCGCGTCTCGAACAGGCGCACGAACACGGTCATCAGCTCGATGCGATCCATCGCTCTCTGATCGGTAAACGGCGCGGCCCTCAGCGCCGCGCGTCAGCAGCATGCATCATTCCGGTTCGGAATGACAGGCGGCGCCGGGCTCGAACGGGCGTTGGAGGCGCAGGTGCAGTCGAGGCAGCCGTGCTCGGCGCAGCTGCCGCACGAGCGCTGGACTTGTTTGCGCAGGGCCTCTCGGGCGCGGAAGACGCGGACGCCCGCGCTATTGGCCGAGATGCCGGCGCGTGCCGCGTAGTCTTTGACGGGCAGGCCATCCACCTCGATGCTGTGAAGCGCGTCGGCGTACTTGCTGTCGAGCGTGGCGGCGAGCTCACCCACGCAGCGGCAGATGGCGCCGCGCAGCTCGCCGTCGGCGTCCACGGACCGCTCGACCTCGGCCCCGAATGCGGCGAGCTTGCGCTCTGTCGCGCCCCGGCGGCGGCGGTGGTCGATCACGGCGTTTCTGAGCAGCCGATAGAACCAGGCGACGGCCGACTCATCGGAATGCAGGCTGTCGAGCTTTTGCATGCCGCGCACGAAGGCGTCCTGCAGGATGTCTTCCGCGAGCGCGCGGTCGCCGACGCGCTTCTCGAGGAAGCCGAGGAATTGCCGATGGTTGGCGACCAACACCGCGGCGACGTCGGTGTCCGGCCGAGTGGGCTCTACGGGGGGGTCGGGGACGTCGGACATGAGCGCCAGCATGGGCCGGCCGCGCTTCGCTCGCAAGCCGGGCAGACTTTTTGCCGCGTTGCCAAGGGCCGGTCGTGGCTGGAGGTTTGTTGCGAAGAAGCGCCGACGCGCCGATGAGTTTGGAGGCGCGCGCGAGTCCAACGCTTCGACGCCCCATCCAAACGTCGAAACTCGAGGAGAAGACCCATGACGACCCCGAAGAATGCCTTGCCGCGAGTGGTGTCCCGCACGGAATGGCTCGAGTCCCGCAAGCGGCTTCTGAACGAGGAGAAGGCGCTGACCCGCGCGCGGGACGCACTGAACACGCAGCGCCGTCAGCTGCCGATGGTGCTCGTCGACGAGCCGTACGCGTTCGAGGGTCCGCACGGCACGCTGAGCCTGCTCGAGCTGTTCGAGGGACGGCACCAGCTCATGGTGTATCACTTCATGTGGCTGTGGGACGGCGACAGACCCCAGGATCTGGGTTGCCCGAGCTGTTCGGGCTTCGCCGATCAGGTCTCGAAGGGGCACCTGCGCCACCTGCACAAATGCGACACGACGTTCGCGTTCATCTCGCGCGCGCCCTGGCAAAAGATCGCGCCCTTCAAGCAGCGCATGGGCTGGCCCGTTCCCTGGTACTCGTCGGCGGAAAGCCGCTTCAACTACGACTACCACGTGACGCTCGACGAGTCGGTAGCGCCGGTCGAGTACAACTACCGGACGCGCGCCGAGCACGAGCGAGCGGGCACCGCCTTTTTCGCGGACGCCAAGCAGCCGTTCGATCTGCACGGGCTGAGCTGCTTTCTGCGCGACGGCGAGCGCGTCTACCACACGTACTCGAGCTACGCCCGGGGCACGGAGTCGACGGGTGGCTCCTACTACTTTCTCGACTTGACGGCGCTCGGACGGCAGGAAGAATGGGAGGAGCCGAAGGGGCGCAGCCGCGCGCTCGGGGCTCCCGCCGGCAGCCCCAGAATCACCTACCCCGACCAGCAGGAGAGCATGACGGACTCCGACGGCGCCTACCCCAGCGCCGGCGGGAAGGACTGCTGCAATCCGCGACGCTGAGCGAAAGCTAGTCCCCCGTCGGAGAGATGCGGAACTCGGCGATGTCTTCGCGCTTGCGCAATGCTTCGGACAGTCGCCGCACCGCCGTCCCGTCCCGGCTGTGCACGACCATGCGGTATTCCATGCCGTCGGCGAGGCGATACCAATGCGTGACGTCCGCCGTGGCGAAGCCGTGCCCGGATACGAAGGCGATGACGTCCTCCGGCGAGGTGTGGACGTTCGGCGCGAAGCGGACGCTGAAGTGCGCGTAGGATTCAGTCTTCATGCGCCGCTCGATCCAGCGGAAGCCGCCGAGCGCGCTGAAGGTCATGGCCGTGGTCAAGAGCGCGGGCACGTAGAAGCCGATGCCCACGAGGATGCCGATGCCGGAGGTTATCCAGATCGATGCCGCGGTGGTGAGGCCGCGTACCGACAGCCCGTCCTTCATGATCACGCCGGCGCCGAGGAAGCCGATGCCCGTCATGATGCCCTGCGCCATGCGGGTCGGGTCGAGCGCGACGCGGGTGGAGCCCTGATCTGCGTTGAACCATTCGGCCTCGAAAACGGGCACGAGCATGAGCGCGGTGGACGCCAGGCAGACGAGTGCGTGGGTGCGAAAGCCGGCGGGGCGGCCGTGGTAGCTGCGCTCGAGGCCGATCAGGGCGCCAAAGCACAGGGCGATGACGAGCCGGATGATGACGTCTTCCAGGACCGGTAGGCTGATCAACTGCATCGACCGACGTGACTCGCTCGCCTAATCATTCCGTCCTTGTTGCCTCATGGAAGGGCACGTCGTCCAGGGACATCGCTCGCGCCAACGACGTTGCGAGCTCGCAGCGGCGGGAGACTGGCGAGGAATTGGGAAACGTTAACGTTGCCATTCGTTCGGGGGAGCGGAGGCGGCTTCGGCGAGCGGGGGCACTGGGTGGTGGCTTCGATGGAGGCTTCGGCGCGCGGGGGCTTCGGGGGTGGCTTCGATGGAGGCTTCGGCGCGCGGGGTCCGCGCGCGGGCGAGGCTTTTGCGGAGACCGGTGCTGTTGCACTCGAATGGGACGTGTCCCATCGTGCAGCGCCAGGTGCATCAGGTCGGTGCGCGCTGCGACAGGACGCCACGCGCGGTGCGCGGGGTTGACGTGCACAGGGAGCCTTTTTGACCTTTGATGCATCCTTGCCCCAGGCTCGTCTGACGAAAGCGAGAGGTGGATTCGACGCGGCGTTAAGCTCTCGATCTGAAAGCCAATGGCGCCTTTCTCGAAACAAGCCGAGTGGTAGGTTTGATGGGTCTCAGGTGTTCGCATCGCGAGGAGCTACGCCGTTGATCAACTCAAACCATCTACTCAACACAATCCTGGACCATATGCTCGGCCTGCTTCCCGCCGAGCCGGCCGCCTTCAAGCGGCTCGATGATATCGGGGACGCTGAGTCGGGATTTGAGGAGCCGGAGATCTTCGAGTCCGGATATCCAGAGTCGGGCGTGCACGCGAGGCCGATGCAGGCCGCGTCTTAGCTGATTCGCAAGGCGCTCGCAGGGCGTAGGCTCAGGAGGCGGTAGCAGATGGCTTGGTGTCTGCTCGGGGGGTGCTCGCCTCGATGCCGACGCTCTCGATGCCGACGCTCTCGATGCCGACGCTCTCGATGAACGCCAGGGACTGATGGCGGAAGTAGGTGTTGTAGAGTTCGGCATAGTGACCCGCGCTGGCGAGCAAGGCGTCGTGCGAGCCTTGCTCGATGATGCGCCCCTGGCGCAGCACGACGATGCGGTCGGCGTGTTTGACCGTGGAGAGGCGGTGGGCGATGACGATCGAGGTGCGCTTGGGGCCCGGCCCCTGCTCGAACGGGTGCGCTTGCCCTGCGGCGGAAGCTGGGCCCGCAACGACCCCTCGCCCCGAAAGAGGTGCGGCCATGACCGCGTCGACGCCCTCCTGGATCAGCGTTTCGGTGAGGGGGTCGACGCTGGCCGTGGCCTCATCCAGGATGAGGATGGCGGGGTTCTGCAGGAGCACTCGAGCGAGGGTGACGAGCTGGCGCTGGCCCATCGATAGCTTGCTGCCCCGTTCGCCCACCGCCGTGTCGAGCCCGTCGGGCAGGCTGTCGATCCAGTCGCCGCCACCGACGGAGCGCGCCGCGGCTTCGACCTCGGCGTCGTTCGCGTCCGGTTTGCCGTAGCGCACGTTTTCTCGCACGCTGCCATCGAACAGGAACGGCGTCTGGGTGACGATGCCGAGGTGCTGGCGGTAGGCGCCGAGGTCGAGGCTGCGGATGTCGTGGCCGTCGATCGAGAGGCGGCCGCCCTGGAACTCGTAGAAGCGGGCGACGAGCTTGGCGATGGAGGATTTGCCCGAGCCGGTGTGTCCCACGAGCGCGACCGTTTCGCCCGCTGCTACGTGCAGCTCGAGCTCGGGCAGCACGACCTGGCCTGGGTTGTAGGCGAACTCGAGCTTGTCGAAATGGATTTCACCCGCGATCGTCGGCAGGCGTCGATCGCCCGTCTGTACGACCTTGGGCTCGGCGTCCACGAGAGCAAACACGCGCTCGGCCGCCGCCAGGCCTTGCTGGAACTGACTCCAGAACGAGGCGACGCTGGTGAGGGGGAACCAGAACAACTGCACGCCCTGGATGAACAGGTACCAGTCACCGACGCTGAGCGCCTTTGCCCCCACGGCGCGGCCCCCGACGTAGGCGAGCGCGGCACGGCCGGCGCCAGCGAGGATGTTGAGGACGGGGAAGATGCCGCTGAAGACGTAGCCCGCGCGGCGGCTGACGCGCTTCGACTGCGCGTTGACCTGCAGGAACTCGTCGTAGATCGAGCGCTCCTGCCGGAAGGTCTTGGCGACGCCGATGCCGCTGACCGTTTCCTGAATGTGGGCGCTGACGTTGGCGCCCGCGCGGCGCGCCTCGGTCACCGTCTGCCGCGCGATGCGCCGAAAGCCGAGGGCCGCGAGCCAGATCAGCGGGGCGAAGCCGCACAGCAGCCAGGCGAGGCCGCTGTCGATCCAGAACAGGTAGACGACGAGCAGCACCACGAGCAGGAGCTGGCTGAGCAGATCGATGGCCAGCACCACCACCTGCGAGAACGCCTGTGTGTCGGAGTTGACGCGGCTCACGATCTTGCCGGACGCAAACTGATCGTAAAAGGACAGGTCGCGCGCCAGCACGGCGTCGAACGCATCTTTCCGGAGCTCGAGCACCACGTTGCCGACGGCGCGCGCCGTGAGCGCGCGGCGCACGTAGTTGAGCGCCCAGCCGAGCGCGCCGAGCCCCACGATCACGCCGGCAGCGAGCGGTAGGTTGGCCTCGCCCCGGGCGAGCGCGTCGAGCGTGCGCGAGACGTAGATGGGCAGCGCCGTGTCCGAGACGGAGTTGACCAGGACGGCGCCGCTGATGATGAGCATGCGCCCGGCTTCGGGCCGGAAGTAGGTGAACACGCGGCGCAGGAGGTCGCGGTCGCGATAGGTCTTGTCGTAGGCCTCGGCGTCGAGGCCATCCATCACGAAGCCCATGTCAGCTCGACGCTTCCCCGGCGGTGAGCGCCGGCGTGGGTGCGGGCGCCTCTAGCGGCGGCAGGTCGATCTCGTAGCGGGCGAAGATGCGACGATACACCGGCGAGGTGCGGAGCAGCCGCTCGTGGTTGCCGGTGGCGACGAGCTCGCCGCGCTCGAGCACCAGGATGACGTCCGCCCAGCGGATCATCGACAGCCGGTGCGTGATGAGCAGGGTGGTGCGGCCCGCCTGGATGCGGCGCAGGGCGTGCTGGATCTCCTCCTCCGTGGCGCTGTCGATCGCGCTGGTGGAGTCGTCCAGAATGAGGATGCGCGGATCGCTGAGGAAGGCGCGCGCCAGGGCGATGCGCTGGCGCTGCCCGCCCGAGAGCGTGACGCCACGCTGACCGATCGGCGTGTCGTAGCCGTTCGGCAGCGCGCTGATGAACTCGTGCGCGCTCGCGTCCTTCGCGGCCTGCTCGACCTCGGCGCGTGTAGCCCCCGGCCGGGCGAACGCGATGTTGTCCGCGATGCTGCGCGAGAACAAGAAAATGTCTTGCTCGATCTTGCCGATGCCGGAGCGCAGCGCATGCAGGCTCCAGGCGCGTGTATCGACGCCGTCGATCAACACGCGCCCCTCGCTCGGGTCGTAGATGCGATTGACGAGCTGGGTGAGCGTGCTCTTGCCCGACCCCGTTTGCCCGACGATGGCGACGGTGCGGCCCGGTTCGACCTGGAAGGACACCTTCGAGAGCACCTGCCGGTCCCCATACGAGAACGACACGCCCTCGAACGCGATCTGCCCGGAGAGCACGGCGTCGTGGCCGCCCGCGTTCTCTTCCAGCTCCGTCTCCGAGCGAATGATGCCGAGGATGCGGGCCGCGCTGGCGAGGCCCGCCTGAACCAGCGCGAACGTGAAGATGGAGATGAAGGTGGGAAAGCGCAGCACGCCCATCAGGCCCATGGCGGCGATGATGCCGGAGATGCCGAGCACGCCGCGTTCATGCAGCCACAGGCAATGCAGGAACATGCCGCCCGTGGCGACGGCGAACAGGAACAGCGGCAGGTAGCGCGCCTCGATCACCCCCTGCTCGATGGTCGTGTCGCGCAGGCTGCGCGACACGCGATCATACTTTTCGCGCTCGAAGCCCTCGCGAGCGCTGGCCTTGACGACCTCGATGCCGGACACCGTTTCCTCGAGGCCAGCGTTGAGCCGCCCGAACTCCCCGCGCTGGCGTATCATCACCGGGCCGAGCTGGCGCACGTAGGCGCGCAGCGCGAGGAAGTGGCACACGAGAAAGACGGCGGGAACCGCCAGCAGCTCCGGCGTGATGGCGCCGAGAAACGCGCACGGCACCACGATCGCCAGCAGGCTCTCGATGATCAGGTTGCTGCCGGGCACGACCATCAAGCCGAGCATCTGCGTGTCGTCCGTGGCGCGGGCCATGATGTCCCCCACCCGCTGCCGGCTGTGAAACGTCTGACTCTTGGAGAGCAGGCTGAGATACAGCTCCTCGCGAGCGTCCGCCTGCAGACCCTTCGAGATGTTCTCCGCGCTGAAAGAAGCCGCGAGGCTGGCGAGGCCGTTGGCCGCGAGCACGCCGAACAGCGCGAGCGACAGCTCGAGCAAGCGACCGCTCGCAGGCTTCAGCATTTCCTCCGCGATGCGCCCGGTGAGGATGGAGGCGAACGAATAGGCGACGCTGCTGAACAGAGCGAGCGAGAGGAACGCCGCGGCGAACCCCCGATAACGTGCCAGGTGCGAGACGATCCAGCGGGCGATGCTGGTGGTGTCGTAGCGCTGCGCACTCTGGACGCTGAATTCTCCCTGACCGTTTGCGGTGCGTGCAAACGCCGCGGGGGCGGTGGCCGAGCTCACGCCACCGCTCTAGCAAGCGCGGCGGGCGCCGTCCACGTCGTCATGTCGCGCGCCGCCGCTTCGCTGGCGAGGGTGCGATCTCGTCCGGTGCGCGCAGGGCCCCCAGCAGGCCCTGGAAGGCGCGCGACAGGAGCTCGGGGATGTCGCTCGCGCGCGCATCGATCTCGTCGATGTCCGCCGCGAAGGGGCCATCGAGCATCAGTTCCGCCGCGCCGTGCACGAGCGACCATGCCACCAGTACGAGGCCGCGCCGATCGATGTGCGCACGAATGTTGCGATCCTCGAGCACCTCGGAGACGGCGTCGATCAGAATATCGAAGGCCTCCCGCGAGGGGCCGTCACACGGCAGGGCCTCCGGCGGCACGATGCTGGGACGAAACATGAGCCGGAAATGTGCCGGGTGTGACACGGCGAAGCGAATGTAGCCGAGGCCCGTGGCGCGCAACCGCTCCGTCGCTCCTGCCGGCTCGACCGCCGCGCGCGCCGTGCGCATCGACTCGGCCAGCATCGAGAACCCATCGAGCGCCAGCGCGGCCAGGAGATCTTGCCGGCTCTGGAAATGATGGTACGGGGCGGCAGGACTGACGCCTGCGCGACGGGCAACCTCGCGCAAGCTGAGCTCGTCGAGCCCGCGCTCCAGGATCAGTCCGACGCTCGCCTCGAGCAGGGTCCGTCGCAAATCTCCATGATGGTAGGCGCGTTTTTTGGTCGGCATTCCGGGCGGATCCGAGCCTAGCAGAACACCCCGATCTAATCATTGTTCAAATTGGACTTGACGGTGTTTAGATCAGGTGCCAGAGCTGAGTCTAAGCAGTGTTCAGATGAGCGCCGCAAGGCCCACGTTCCGGCCGCGGCGATCGGTCTTTTGCCATTCAGGAGGTCCCATGTCCGAGCCACTTTCCCCGGTCCAATCCGTGTCCTTTCGAGGCGCCGCCGCGCGGGCGGCCCGGCCCGTCGCCGTCGATCTGGAGCAGCGCGCTCCGTTTCGGCGCGCCGCCGATGGCGAGCGCGATCTCGCCGCGACGCTCGAGGGCTCGCTGCCGAGCTGGCTCGCCGGCGATCTGTTGCGCACCGCGCCCGCCGTGTTTCAGAGCGGTCGCTGGCACGCACGGCACTGGTTCGACGCGCTCGGCATGCTCTATCGCTTCCGCCTGCAGGGCGGCGCAGAGGGCGGCAGCGTCACCTATCGCCAGCGCGCGATGGCTTCCGAGGCCAGCCGCCAGGTGGCGGCCGGCAAGGTGCGCCAGGCCTCCTTCGGCACACCGAGTGACAAGGGCCTCATCGGGCGGCTGCTATCGCCCGTGCCGGTGCCGACGGACAACACCAACGTCAACGTGGTCGCGCTCGGCGGCGAGCGCGTGGCGCTGACGGAGAGCCCACACCAGTGGGTGGTCGATCCGGAGTCGCTGGCCCTCTCGCGCCGCGTCGAATACTCGGACGCGGAGGGCAACATGAGCATGATCGCCCATCCGCACTTCGACTTCGATCAGGGGCGCGTGGTCAGCCTCGCGGTTCGCATCGGGGCGAAGCTGCAGATCGTGCTGTACGAGCATGAAGCGAACTCGCGCGCGCGGCGTGTCGTGGGTCACATCGACCTGAAGCGGCTGCCCTACATCCACGCGTTTGGGTTGACGCCGCGCCACGCCATCGTGATCGGCCACCCCTTCGACGTGAATCCGCTCTCGTTCATCGGGTCGACGCGCGGCTTCATCGATCACTTCGCCTGGCGCCCGGAACAGGGCACCCGGCTCTGGCTCATCGATCGGCAGACGGGCGCGGTGCGCACCCACTCGGCGCCACCCGGCTTCGTGTTTCACGTCGTCAATGCGTTCGAGGACGGTGAGCGCACGTGCATCGACGTGGCTGCCTATCCGGACGCCTCGATCGTCGAACTGCTGCGCACGTCCACGCTCGCGGAACGGGGTTTTCCCAGCATCGCGCCGCCCGTCGTGCGCTGGTCGATGCGACCCGGGGTCGACGCCGCGACGCACGAGGTGCTCTCGGCGGACGGGCTCGAGTTCCCGTCGGTGAGCTACCGCAAGCACAATGGCCGGCGCTATCGCGTGGCCTTCGGCGCGCGCATCCAGGCGCAGAGCGCCGCGCCGCGCGGCTCGCTCGTGCGGGTCGATCTGGAAGCGGGCGAACGCCGTTTCGAACGCCCCGGGTTCGTGTTCGGTGAACCCGTGTTCGTGGCGGAGCCCGGCGCGACGGACGAGACCCGCGGGGTCGTGCTCTCGGTCGGTGCGCACGTGAGCGAGCCGCGATCTGCCCTGGTGGTGCTCGACGGCGAGTCGTTCGACGTGCGGGCGTGGGCCGAGGTGCCGATGCCCATCCCCCTCGGGTTCCATGGTTCGTTCTTTCGCGCCTGAAATCCGCTGCGGTCTGTCGGTGTTCCGTTCTCGCCTTCCCGTCGACGCGTCGGCCCCGCCTTCGGAAATATGCTGCCAGGCCACAAAAGCCTGGCATGGCGAGCGCGCGTCGAAGGGCCGAGTCGCGCGGGTCGATCGCAGCAAATTGCGGCGAATTCACTGTCCAGGCGTGGGTGAAGCGTCGACGAAACACGGGAAGCGCAGGGCCAGCCCGCGGGGCGCAGCTTGTTCTTCCTGTGCGCGCCGGCATGCGGTAGGAGCCGGGGTGCGCCGCAAGAGGCGCCCCTTACCCGCGGAGTCACCTGATGATCAGGGAATTTTCCAGCCGCCAGAACCATAGCCCCAAGGGCTCCTTCTCTTCCCGCCGTCTGCCCCTGATCGCACTGATCGCGGCAACGAGCGTCGCGACCATCATGGCCTGCAGCAGCGACGACAACGGCGGCGACGACGACAGCGACGACGAGCAAGTCGTGGCTCCGCTCGACGGCATCCAGCCCGTCGACGTCCCCGAGCGCGCGCCGGCGACGCCGCCCCCCGCCGCACCGGGCAGCGATACGCCGAACGGCCTCGCCATCCCCGCCGGCATCGAGGACTGGCGCGTGGTCGGCGTCGTCAACATCCCGCCCGTCGAAGCGACGGCGACCGCCGCCGCCACCCCCGGCACGCTGCGCGTGATCGTGGGCAACCCGACCGCCGTCACCGCGGCACGCGCGGGCCAGACGAACCCGTGGCCCGAAGGCACGATGCTCGGTCACTTCCAGTGGGCAGCGGGCACGAACCCCGACTGGGAGCCCATGGTCGCCCCCGGTGCCTTCGCGCGCATCACCATGATGGTCAAGGACTCGGCGTCCTATGCCGCCGACGGCAACTGGGCCTACGGCGTCTGGGCGGGCAACGACCTCGTTCCCCCCGCCGCCGGCTTCGATCGAAACTGTGTGAGTTGTCACACGTCGAACGTCGCGGACCGGGACATGGTGTTCACCATCCCCGGCGCGTTCCCTTCGCAAGCCGCGATCGACGCCGCCGAGCCGACGCCGAACGACCTCACCTTGCCCGAGGACATCCTCGACTGGCGCGTCATCGGCGCAGCGAGCCGAGAGACGGACCCGACGCCCACCATCCGAGTCATCGTCGGCAACGACCTCGCCGTCGAAGCGGCCCGCTCGGGGAACACGAACCCCTGGCCCGACGGCGCCATGCTGGCGCACTACGTGTGGACCATCGGGGACAACAATCCCGACGCTCCCACGAGCGTCAACGCCGCAGCGTTCAACGCCTTCACCCTGATGGTCAAGAACTCCGGCGACTACGCAGCGGACGGCGGCTGGGCATACGGCGCCTGGGCCACTCCGGAGCTGACGCCGCCAGCCGACGCCAACTTCGACCAGGACTGCGTGAACTGCCACACCGACACGGTCGGCGCGGACAACGACTTCGTGTTCACGCGCCCGGGCGTGTTGCCGGCGGGCCTGTTCGCTCCAGGGGCGGCTACGCCCCAATCGCTCTGAGGTCCCGCTCCGCTACTGGAAACGAGGTCGTGCGGCGCTCAGCGTCGTGCGGCCTCGCCTCGTAGCACGACGGGCCCACCGCCGTGACCCTGGTGCCCGAGGCGCACGTCGAGGGACGGGTGCCGGGCGGCCAGGGCTTCGAGCGCGTCGAGGCTGACGCGGCTCAGCGGGCGGTCGACGGAGAAGGCGCCGGGCTCGACGCCGTGTTGCCAGCCGAAGCTCGTGTGGCAGGCGTCGCCTGCGAAGAGCACGGGGCCTTCAGGGGTGCGAGCGAGATAGGCGGTGCTACCCGGGGTGTGACCGGGAACGTGCAGGGCCCAGAGCGAGCCGTCACCGAAGATATCGAGCACGCCGGCGAAGCGCCCTGTCGGGTCGGCGTCGTTACGCCACTCTTGCAACGGAGCCTGGCCCTCGAAGAGGCGGTCGGTGATGGGGCGCGTGAACAGGTTCAGGAAACCGCGCGCGCCGGCTTCGCCCGCGCCGGTGTAGAGCGCGGTGCCTGCTGGCACGTCCGGCACGCCGAGCACGTGGTCGAGGTGCAGGTGGGTGAGCAGCACGCCCGCGAGCGGCTCGTGCTGCCGGGCGAGCCAGGACGCCAGATCGGTTTCGACGCGCATGTCGTCGACTCCGGACAGGCTGCGCACCACTCCGCGCACGGCAGCGTGCTCCGGGTCGGCGAAGAGCGCGCGCTCGACGCCGCTGTCGACGATGAAGAGCCCCTGCGTCGGGTGGCGGAGCGCGTGAAAGTACACCTCGATCGGTTCGGCACCATCCTCGAGCCCGGCCGCCTTCGCCTTCGGATCGTCGAGGTTGATGAGCCCCGCTCGCGGCACGGCCCAGCGTGCCGACAGGACGGTGGCCACCTGGATGGGCCCGGGCTGGTCCATCACGGCCTCGAGGGCCGCCGACGAGCTCGGCGTGCCCCAGGCCGCCGGCTGCGCGGGATGAGTGGTCGCGACGTCCCCCCGAGCGGCGACCGCGCCCGCGGCAACGAGCAGCGCAACTATCGATATCACAACGGTTTTATTGATCACGGCGGTGTCCTCCGAGGCGCGCTGGGCGCCTTCGGGAGAAACCTAAGCCATCCGAAAGTGCATCGGAACTGGCGATGATCGGATGATACCATCCAGAAATGGATATCGAGTGGAACGACGTCCGACTGTTTCTCGCGGTCGCCGAGCACGGCAGCATGACGGAAGCGGCGCGCCAGCTCGGCATCGGACAACCCACCGCGAGCCGGCGGCTGGGTGAGCTCGAGCAGCGGCTCGGTTACGCGCTGTTCCAGCGTAGCGTGGAGGGAACGTCGCTCACGAGCCAGGGTGAGCGCTGGCTCGGCGCCGCCCGTCACATGGCGGAGTGGGCGGGCGAGCTCCAGCACGCCGCCGCACAGGGCGACGCGACGCCGCGTGGCGTGGTGCGCATCACGGCGCCGCCGGGTGTCGCGTACGACTTCGTCGCTCCTTTCGCCGGCGCGCTGCGCGAACGCTATCCCGAGATCGTGCTGCACGTGTCATCCCGGGTGGAGTACCTCGACCTCGGACGGCGCGAGGCGGACCTGGCGTTGCGCGCGCGGGCGCCCACGCAGCGCGACCTGGTGACGGTGGCCAAGCTGGAGCACGAGAACGACGCCTTCGTCACGCCCGCCTACCGCGCCACGCTGCCCGACAAACCGGCGCTCGCGGAGATCGGCTTCATCGGCTGGGCACCGCCCTTCGACACGCTCACGCCGAACGCGGAGCTCGCTGCGCTGATTCCCGGCTTTCGTCCGGTGTTCGCCTCCGATGATTTCATCGTGCAACGGCGCGCCGCCGAGGCGGGGGTGGGCGCCATCTTGCTCGGCCGCGTGCGCCACCGCTTCTCGCGAGACTCGTCGCTCGTGCCGCTCGGCCTGGAGCTTGGCCCGCACGCGAAGAGCTCGCTGTACGTGGTGTGCGCCAAGTCCGCGCTCGCGGTGCCGCGCATCCGTGCGGTGGCCGATCTGCTCGCGGAGGAACTGCGCTGGGTGGAGCGTACGGCGCGCGCGTGAGCTGTCCACTCGGCGTCTCATGTCTCGGGTTTGGCGTCGCTCCGCGCGCCCATCGGCTCGACGACGGCAGGAGGCCTCGGAGGGTGCCCACCGAGGCGGATTGCCATCAGCGGCAAAATCTGGCTTAGCTGCGCCCGTGTCAGAAGCCACTCCCTCGCCGATCACCATCGTCTACACCGACGGCGCCTGCAGCGGTAACCCGGGACCGGGTGGCTGGGCGTGGGGCATCGCCGACGGACGCTTCGAGAGCGGTGCTGCGGCGCACACCACCAACCAGCGCATGGAGATCAACGCCGCGCTGGAGGCGGTGCGCGCGCTGACCGGTCGGCTCGAGATCGTCAGTGACTCGACCTATGTGGTCAACTGCTTCAAACAGCGCTGGCATGTCGCGTGGCGCGCCAACGGTTGGCGCAACAGCCAGAAGAAGCCCGTCGCCAACCGTGATCTGTGGGAGCCGCTGATCGAGCTCGCGCTCGCGCGCCACGTCGCCTTTCGTTGGGTCAAGGGGCACGGTACCGACCTCATGAACGCGTGGGTGGACGAGCTCGCCGTGCAGGCCTCGCAAACCGGCCAGGGCCAGAAGGGCAAGATCACGGATCTGGCGCGGCTGCGCTAGCGTCGGGCGCGAACGCTGCGATCGCGCCCACGGGACGTCGCAAAAGCGCACCGACCTCGCGGAGTGAACACGGATCGCAATCGCGCACACTTCTCACCGGCTCTCGCGCGATGCGTTCGCAAGATAGGCACTTTCAGTGGTGCGGTCGCTTCTGGTAGCACTCGTGCAATGCGCTTCAGCACGGCTTCTGCCTCAAACATTCCGATGATTGCTCTGATCGCCTGCGGCGCCGTCGCCTGCGGCCAGGGTGCCACTCCGGTGGATGAACTGATGTTGTCCAGCGTGTCGCAGCCCATCTTCGGCGGCTCGCTCGACACGGAGCATCCGGAGGTGATGTTCCTGTTCGACTTGGCGGGCGCGGCCTGCACGGGCACGAACATTCGCACCGACAATGGCAGCGGCTTTCTGCTCACGGCAGCGCACTGTGTGACGGTGGACGTGCCAGGGCCGGGCGTCGAGGTCATCGGTCCCGAGCGCTTCGTGGTGGTCACGGGGGAAGACGTGAACGAGAGCACCGAGGTTTTCGCGGCCGAGGCGGTCGCGGTCGAGCCGGGCTACGTCGGCGCCGCGGCAGAGGATGACATCGCCATCGTGCGCTACTTCTTCGGCAACCAGTCGGCGCCCCCGACGATCGAGCCGCTCACCCCGGGCGATGATGAGGTCGCCATCGATGACGATCTGCTGCTCGTGGGCTACGGTCAGACGGAGGATGGCGGGCAGAACACCGAGCGCCGCAGCGTCGCACGCAGCGTGGGCGATCTGGATGACGAGCGCATCGCATTCAGCCAGGCCGATGGCCGCGGCGCTTGCTTCGGCGACAGCGGTGGCCCGGGCCTGGTCGAGCTCGACGGGCAAGAGCGGGTCGGCCTGGTGATCTCGACCGGCGTCAGCAACAACCCCATCCCCTGCATCGACGGGCTCACGCTGGGCATGCGCGTGTCGGCCTACGCCGACTTCATCCAGGACGTGTTCGACGCCGAGCTGCCCGAGGCCGCCGTACCCAGCCAGAACGAGTGAACTGCCGCTGGGCGCCCGAGCCAGCTAGGGCGCGTTGACCGGAATCCTGACGTCAAACGTCGTCCCCGAGCCGACTTCGGTCTCGTAGGTGAGGCTGCCCTGGTGCTTGTCGACCACGATGAGTCGCGCCAGCGCCAGGCCCTGGCCCGTGCCTTGACCCACTTCTTTGGTCGTGAAGAAGGGTTCGAAGATCTTGGATCGAATGGCTTCGGGGATTCCGGTTCCCGTATCTCGAATGCTCACGATGACGTCGGCGCCGACGTGGCGTGTGGCGATCGTGATCTTGCCTCGCTGCTTCGTCCCCTCGATCCTGCTGCCGATGGCCTGGGCGGCGTTCACGAGCAGGTTCACGAACACCTGGTTGAGCTCGCTGACGTAGCAACACACCGGCGGCAGGACGCCGAGATTCATTTCGACATCGGCCACGTACTTGGTCTCGTTGGCGCAGATGGTGGCCGACGTCCGGAGAGCGTGATTGATATCTGCGAACTCGCGTTCGCCGGCGTCGGGGTTGGCGAACTCCTTCATGGATTGAACCAGCGCGGCGACGCGCTTGGTGCCTTCGAGGATCGCGTCGAGCGCCGGCGGTATGTTGTCGAGGACGAACCCGAGCTTGGCGTGCTCTTCGGCTCGATGGATGGCAGCGATGTCTTCGGCGGTCACGCCACCCCGCTCGCATTTGACGATCAGCGCTCGGTACTGCTCACACAGCGGCAAGAGCGCCTTCAGAGCCCCGCGCACGAAGTGCGCCTCGTCGCTCACGAACTGAATTGGAGTATTGATCTCGTGCGCGATACCCGAGGAGAGGCGCCCCACGGACTCGAGCTTCTGCGCGTGCCGGAGCTCGACCTCAAGGCGCTTGCGCTCCGTCGTGTCCCGGATCACCGCCACCGTCTTGGTGACTCTTCCGCGAGAATCGAAGATCGGTGATTTGACCGTGTGACAGGTGAGCACCTTGCCGTCGTGCCGGATCATCGGCTCTTCGTGGATCTCGAGGGGCAGCCCGCTGGTGAAGACCTGCAGGTCGTCCTTGACGTATTGCTGCGTCAGATCCGGCTCGGCGAAGGGCGCATCGAGCAAGCCTTGCAGCTGGGCGTTGGTCATTCCGTACACGGACAGGAACGCCTTGTTCGCCCACTCGAGCCGGGAGTTCGGTCCCTTGACGAGGATCATGTCGGTGATGGCATCGAGGATCTGCTGGAGCATGCCATCGGCGTCGCGCTTCGCACCGACGACCTTGGTGATCTCCATCGCGAAGCCCGCCGCGCAGGGCTCGTCGTCCACTCGCATCGGGAACTTTGCCGAGAGCCAGGAACGCACGCTGCCCTGCCCGTCTTCGATCTGCTCGATCACCTCGAGGCTCTCGCCGGTGCGCAGCACCTGCTCATCGTGGCCGCGCAGGGTCTCCGCCACGTCTCTCGGCAGGAAGTCGTAGCCCGTCTTACCAACGGCGCCTCCAGCAGCCACGCCGAGAGTCGCCTCGGCGACCCCGTTGGCGTACAGGAAGACCCCGGCGGAATTCTTTACCCACCATGCGCCGGGAAGCGGGCGGGTGAAAGCCTCGAAGGCGGTGATCCAGGTCGAGCGGGCGCTGGCGTTCGGGTCGAGGTTCGGCGCCGCCGAGTCCAACCCATCCGCATTACCGGCGGGGTCCCCTCGATGCTCCATTCCCGTTCATCACGGCCAGTCGAGACCACGTATAAGGGTGCCGGTGCGGCTCACGGTTTCCCGAGCTCCTGCTCCAGAAATTCACGGACCGCGGGATCTTCGGTGAGGCGAAGCGCATGGTCCAGCGCCACATGCGCGTCGCGAGCGCGGCCGAGCCGGGTGAGGAAGTGCGCGCGCGCCGCCCAGTACGGTTGATAGGTATCCACTTCGCTTTCGGAGAGGGCGTCGAGCAGCGCGAGGCCCTGTGCCGGTCCGCGCGCCTCGGCCACGGCCGCCGCGCGCCCCACGAACGCGCCAAACGTCGGCGCCATGCGCACCAGGCCCTCGTAGAGCAGCGCGATCGCCGACCAGTCCGTCCGCCCGCCGCGCGCGCGTTCGACGTGGGCCGACTGGACCGCGGCCTCGAGCTGGAAGCGCCCGGCGCGCCCGTAGGTCGCGGCGAGCCGGAGCAGGCGATCGGCGTCCTGGATCCGGGGCTGGCTCCAGAGGCGGGTGTCCTGCTCGGAAATCGGTACGTATCGTCCGGCATCCGTGCGCCGAGCGTCGCGCCGGGCTTCGCAATATTGCATCAGCGCGAGCAGACCGAGCGCCTCCGGTTCGGCGGGCGAGAGCTCGACCAGCAGGCGCGCGAGCCCGATCGCTTCTTCGGCGAGCCCCGAGCGGCGGGCGTCCGCGCCATCGACCTGGTCCCAGCCGTGGCCGTACGCCGCGTAGATCGCCTCGAGCACGGCAAAGAGCCGCGAGGGCAGGTCCTCGCCCGTCGGCACCGCGAACGCGATGCGCGTCTCCTTGATCTTGGCCTTGGCGCGCGACAGGCGCTGCCCCATGGTGCTGGCCGGCGTGAGGAAGGCGTTGGCGATCGCCGCCGCGTCGAGCCCCAGCACGACTTGCAACATGAGCGGCGTGTGCACGCGCGCGTCGATCGCCGGGTGGGCGCACACGAACAGGAGCTTCAGCCGCTCGTCGGGGAAGCCCATCGCGTTCGACAGGTCTTCGGCCTCGCCGAGCATGCTGCGCAGCGCGTCCGCGTTCGCATCCCGCGTGCGCTCGAGGCGGATGCGGTCGATCAGGCGCCGGCGCGCAGCGTGCAGCAGCCAGGCCTCCGGCTTGCTGGGCACGCCATGGTCGGGCCAGGTCCGCAGCGCCGCGACGAAGGCCTCGGAGAGCGCGTCCTCCGCGCCGCTCACGTCGCCCGAACGCGCCGAGAGATAAGAGACGAGCCGCCCATACGAGACGCGGGCGACCGCCTCGGCGGCACGAAAGGCGTCATCCACGCCGCGGGGCGCCGTGATCGGGACCAAAAATCCGGGTCAGGTCCGCCATCGGCCGGACCTCGACGGCGCCGTAGTCCGTGGCGGGACAGCGCGACGCCCATTCGAGGGCCGCGTCCAGCGTGGGCAGGTCGAGGATGATGAAGCCACCGAGCTGCTCCTTCGTATCCGCGTAGGGCCCGTCCTGAACCTGGCGCTCGCCGCCGCGCTGCCGCAGGGTGGTCGCGGCCGTTTCGGGCCGCTCGAGCGGACCGCCGCCCACGTAGACACCGGCCTCGAGCAGCGCTCGGTGGTAGGCGCGCCACGGGCCCCAGGAAGCGTCGTCGTCCGCGTGTTTGCGTTCATCAAACTGCTCTCGGGGTTCGTAAATCAACAACACGAATTGCATGCTCGCTCCTCGGCAGAAGGACCACGGCGGCGACCTGCGCCACCGTGGCCCTCGCGTTCTCATCCGGTGGCCGTGTTGCCGTACCGGTCGTGGTGGCGTACCCACGCCATCGGCCAGGGAAGCCCCTGTTCATCGCGGCCCTTCGGCACCATGTCGAGGAAGTAGTAAGCACCGATGAGCGGCTCGCCGCCGCGCGCGTACGACGAGTACGTGTGGTAGACGCCGCCGCTGTCGTCCTTGGCGAACACGCTGATGCCGGGCGCCTCCTCGCTGCGAAAGACGTTCATTTCGTAGTTGTAGTAGAGCGAGCCCGATGCCACCTCTTCCTTCGAGAACGAAACGTCGTAATCGCGGTTGAAAGGGGTCCCATGGGAGGACACCCAGTGAAAGCGCCAGCCCATGCGCTCCTGAAATGGAGCGATTTCGGCATAGGGGGCACGCGACACCACCGCGAGGGTCACGTCGCGCGCGGCCAGGTGCGCGACGGCGCCATCGAGGTGATCGGAGAGGAGCGAGCAGCTGGGGCAGCCCTCCTTCCAGCCGGGGCCGAGCATGAAGTGATACACGACGAGCTGGCTGCGACCGGCGAACAGGTCGGACAGGCTTTGCTTGCCCGATGGCCCATCGAAGACATACTCCTTTTCCACGCGCACCCAGGGCAAAGCGCGGCGTTCGACAGCGAGCTCGTCGCGTCTGCGGGTGAGCTCTTTTTCCTTCGCGAGCAGCTGCTTACGCGCCGCGAGCCATTCATCGGGCGTGACGATTTTCGGGGGTTTCATCGGGGGCTCCAGAGTTGATGACCGGGGTGAGCTGAGTCTTCGAGAGGATCTTTTTCACGCCGTAGGCGGCCACCCCCGCCGTCGACGCGACTTTCGCGGCGACCAGCGCCGTGGCCGCCATGCATGCAGGACACATGAGGATTCTCCTTTGCGTTCAGCAGATGACGGGCAGCCCGCCCCCGTTTCGACGAACGTCGATCTCTTTCGGGATCCTTTTTTCGGATACCCGCGGGCCGGTATTTGCCGTCGCGTCCCCCACCCCGCCTACTCGAGGTAAACTGTATGGCAGCATGACGGATCGTATCCGTAGCCTGCTCCGGCGCGTTGCGGCCGCTACCGGATCTCTGGACCCGAACGACCAGAAACTGCGCGAGCGCTTGCCCCACACCGGCAGCGTCTCCACGCTGGAACGCGAGATCGCCTCCGAGATCGCCTACTCACTGGGCAAGGTCGGGGACAAGCTCGAGTTCGCGATCCTGAGCGCCCAGGCGACGCTCTTGGCGCTGCAGGCGCTGCCCCGGGGCGCCGCCGAGCGGCAGCGGCTCGTGCGGCGCTATGAGGACGAGCGGGCACAGGCGGAGAAGCACCTGCGCTATATGCTGATCCAGCGCGAGGCGCTCGGCTTCCGCCGGCACGCCGAGGTGCATCGGACCTACGTCATTCCTCCCCGGCTTCCCGAGTGAATGCGATCCAGAAGAACTCGCTCCGCGGACGAACAGACCGACGAACTAGGCGATGCCTGCATCGTTTGCCGACTGCGGCCCGACCGGCACCATGATCTCGGTGCGCAGCTCGCTGTCCGGCGTGTCGAGGGGGCTGTTCAGATAGGTTTCCATGAAACGCCCCGAGCGCGTCAGACCGCGTTCGTGCGCCCACTCGAGCAGCCTGAAGTACGAGGGCTCGATGTTCTCGTAGGCGCCCGCGTGCGTGAGCGCAGCGACCGTGGCCCCGGGCAAGCGGGTCACGAGCATTTCGCTGGTCGGGGCCACGTCGACCTCGATCACGAAGCCAGCCTGCACGTCCGCGGCGTTGTCGTCGATGTTGTCGTAGATCGCGAAAGGGTGACCCACGGGCGCTTGCCCCTGCTGCTGCAGGTACTGCAGCATCGACGCATAGCGACGGAAGAACGCGCGCGGTAGCTCGGACGCTGGCGCGCGGAAACGCATGAGCAGCACGGACCGGGGTGCGAGCGTCTTCAGCTCGCAGGCTTCGGCCGCCTCCTGCTCCAGACGTCGACGGGCGGCTTCACGCCCATAGCGTGCTGCCGCGGCTTTCGACGCCCCCACCTCTGCAAGACTCGAATTGCCAAAAACCGCTTCCACCCCTCTAACCTAAATAGTTCTCCGCCAAACGGTATGGGTGAAAGTAGCTAGTCGTTGCAGAAAACGAGCGTCTTTCAGCCTGAAAGGGCTACTTTCGCCACGATCGAGGCATGTCGCTCCGACCGAAATGGCGATCCTGTGGCGAATTCGCAGTGGGCAAACCACTCGAACAGGGCACTTTGACACGGCGATTGCAAGAGGCAACGCGGCATCCCGCAGCGCACCTGGGGCGCCCGTTGCGGCGCTCGACCGACACGTCGGTGACGAACGGGCGTCGTCTTCCCGGGGCGGGCAGTGCGCTTGCGCGCCAGCACCGCCCCGATGTCGGACCCGCGGAGCTCTCGCCTCAGCGGATGCTGGCGCAGACGTTGGGGCGTCCGAGCCCGCAGGTGGTGCCGGCGGGACAGGGACCGCAGTCGATCGTGCCGCCGCAGCCGTCACCGATCAGACCGCACTCCGCGCTCTGTGCCGCGCAGCTCGTCGGCGGGCAGACGGGGGGCGGATCGCACACGAAGGGTTGCTCGACCCCGCACAGTTGCCCGCTGGGACACGGTCCGCAATCGATCGTGCCGCCGCAGCCATCCCCGATCAGGCCGCACTCGGCATTGGCGGCCGCGCAGCTCGTCGGCGGGCACGCGGGGCCGCTGCCGCACCGGTTGGGGGCCTGGGCGCCGCAGACCTGACCTGGCGGGCAAGGGCCGCAGGGCACGCTGCCACCGCAGCCATCGCCGATCAGGCCGCACTCCGCGCCGGCGTCCTGGCAGCTCTGGGGTTCGCAGCCCGCGCACTGGTTGGGGATGCCGCCAGCGACGGTGCAGGCTTGTCCGGGCGGGCAGGCACCGCAGTCGCGCGAGCCGCCGCAGCCGTCGCCGATCAGGCCGCAGGAGGCATCGAGATCGTCGCAGGCGAGCGGCTGGCATTCGGGCGTGGAGCATTGGTTGGCGGCGTGCGCGCCGCACAGCTTGCCCGCGGCGCAATCGCCGCAATCGAGGAAGCCGTCGCAGCCATCGCTGATGAAGCCGCAGTCGGCGTCGGGCGGGCAGGCGCGCTGGGGGATGCAGCCATCGGGGCACTCGGAGCAGACGTACACGCCGCTGCAGCCGTCGGAGGCGGTGCCGCAGGTGACGGTGTCGCAGGCCGCGCGTTTGCTCAGCGGTTCGCACAGCGGGCAATCGCACGTGATGGCGCCACCGCAGCCGTCGGAGATGGTCGAACAGACGACGCCTTCGGCGACGCAGCTGGTGGGCACGCAGCCCGCGTTCTTGCACTCGTTCTGGATGCAGGCCTTGCCGTCGGGGCAGCCGCAGTCGAGCTGGCCACCGCAGCCGTCGGCGACGACGCCGCAGCTCCCGTCGCTCGGACAGCTGCGCGGCGTGCAGGCGGGTCCCGCCGGGGTGTCGCCGACGCACGCGCCGAGGTCGAACAGCATGTACAACAGGACCTTCTCCTGGTCCGTGAGGGCGCCCGTGCAGTGTGCGGGGAAGGTGGCGCTGGCGAACGGGGCGTCGCCGCCGCCGGTCGCCGCGACGTGGAAGCCGCTGTACGCGACGCGGCCGCAGCTCTGCGCCGTCGGCGCCGCGTAGGGCGTGTTGAAGGAGAACTGTTGCACGCGCCCGTTGCCGCCGCTGCGATACACGAACTCCTCGGCGGCGCTGCCGAGGCTCTGCACCAGGCTGCGCGGGTCGGTGATCGTGAACTGACGATCGTCACCGATGACGCCCTCGGCGGTCATCCAGGCGGCGAAGTTCTGAATGCGCGGGCTGGCCGCGGGGCGGCCGAGCGAGACGACGCCGGTGCCGCTCGTGTTCAGGTTCGAGGCGGCGAGGTAGTTCGTATCCCAGGCGCCGGCGCTGGCGAGGCCGGTCGCGATGGGGGTGGCGGCGTTGAAGGCGGCGCTGCCGTTCTGGTGCAGCCAGCTGAAGCTCAGGTGGCTGGCGAACAGGCGTCCGCCGCGGTTGACGTACTCGCGCACGTTGCTACCCGAGGCCACGCGCTGGCTGAAGGCGTTCTCGCCGTCCCAGTCGCTGCCCTCGCAGTCGGCGACGACCATGTCGTAGCTCGAGAGGCGCGGCAGCGACCCGTATAGTGCCGAGTCGAAGGGGGTGCTGCCGTCCATGCGCGCGCCAGCGGCCGACGCGGCGCTCGCGCCGCCGCGATACAGGTGCACGCGAGCAGCGGAGCCGAAGTTGCCAAACTCGGAGCGCGCGACGCCCATTTTTTCGAACACGCACTCCATGGCGTCGATGCGCCCGGTGGAGACGGCGACGCGCGGCAGGTTGACGGCGAGCCCGTCCGTGCTGCTGCGCGGCAGGCGCGTGGGGTTGCCGGGCAAGCCGGTCGCGAGCGCGGTGGTGGTGCAGGCCGCGCTCGGCGGCAGCTGCTGCGTGACGGCGCGCCGGAACTTGCCGACCTTGGTGACGAGCAGGAAGTTCTGCCCGACGGGGATGTTGCCCTCGAGGGTGTAGCGACCGGAGCTGTCGGTCACCGCGCTCGCCAGCACGGCGCCGAGATCTTGCTCGTCACAACGATCGCAGCTCGTCCCGCCCGTGGGGATGCCGGTGGCGATCGCGGGCAAGTCGGTGACCCGGGGGCTCTCGAGGATGTAGACGAAGGCGTTGGGCACGCCGACCTGGTTCTGGCTGTCGGCGTCGGTCCTGCCCGGGGTGACGACGCGACCCGTGAGGCGCGTGGGGTTGCCGGCTCCGCAGCTCGGAACGGCGCCGCAGAGCGGGCAGTCGCGACCGGTCTCGACGCATTCGGTGGGGCCGTCGATACCGCCGGTGCAGGTCTCGAGGGCGCTGCACGAGCGACCTTCGAGGCGGCAGTCGAAGACCTGGCCGCAGTTGTTGATGGCGAGGCCGCATTGCCAGCCGAGGCTCGCGCAGCTGTCTCCTTCGGGGCGGCAGGGCGGCTGCTTCGGAGCGTCGCACTGGAACGGCGCCGTGAGCCCGCAGACCTCGCCCGTGGGGCAGCTCGTCCTGCCGCGCACCGCCGAGCAGTCGAACTGGTGATCGGTGCTGGTGCCGCAGCCGTCGAAAACGATGCCGCACTCTTTGTCGGCGCAAGCCTGGGCCGCGCTGCGCGGCTGACAGTTGTTCGGGTCGGGGGTGCCGCACTGGAAGGGCGCGTTCGAACCGCAAGTATTGCCGGCCGCGCACGTGCCGCACATCACCGTGCCGCCGCAGCCGTCGCCGACCAGACCGCACGCCTTGCCCGAGCAGGCGACGGCCCGGGACATCGGGACGCAGGCCATTGGCACCTTGCACTCGCCTGCGTAGCACTCCTGCGCGCCGCGGCAGCTGCCGCAGTCGTAGCGCTCGCCGCAGCCGTCGCTGGCGACGCCGCATTCGCGGTCCGCACACGCCGTGGCGCGGTCGATCGGGTGGCACACCGCGCCGCCGGAACCACATTCGTTGGGGATGCCGGCGCCGCCGCAGGTCTGTCCGCCCGGACACGGGAAGTCGACCTTGCAATCGATCACGCCGCCGCCCGTGTCCGCGCCGCAGCCGTTCGAGACGAAGCCGCACTTGCCCGCGCAGGCCACCGCGGGCGCGAGGGGCTCGCACACGGGCGCCGCGCCGCACTTCTGGGGCGCGTCGATGCCGCACAGCTGCCCGCCGCCGCAGCCGCC
>JADMIO010814572.1_pt1 | contig 25185 bp, 19 predicted proteins | sample 8958161 | NCBI WGS metagenome assembly JADMIO01 (sample SAMN16585339, study PRJNA669376) | soil metagenome | isolation source: Crop rotation soil | place: USA: Cullars Rotation, Alabama | collected 2011
CTTTCCCGGCCTCGGTGCGGTGCTGCGCGTCCTCCGCGTGCTCGCGCGCTTCGTCCGCCTGGCGGCGCGAGGCGCGCGCGTCCGCGAGGAGGCCCAGCGCGACCACGAGCGCGACGACCAGGACGACGAACGTCCCCGCGAGCGAGAGCGCCACGACCGGGTTGCGTTCGTACCAGAGCCGCAGCCGCGCGGTCGTCGGGGTCGGCCGCGCGCGGATCGGCTCGTGCGCCCGGTAGCGCCGGAGGTCCTCTGCGAAGTCGGCGGCCGTGGCGTAGCGCCGGGTCGGGTCCTTCTCGATCGCCGTGTCGATGACGAGCGCCAAGTCGTGCGGGATCGCAGGGTTGGAGACCGACGACGGCGCCGGCGGCGCGGTGAGGATCTTCTCGAGCAACCCCGCCAGCGTCGGCGCCGCGTAAGGGAGCTGCAGCGTCAGGCACTCGTAGAGCGTGACGCCGAGGGAGTAGACGTCGGACCGCCGGTCGATCGCCTTGCGGTCGCCGCGGATCTGCTCCGGCGACATGTACGACGGCGTGCCGAGCACCGCGCCCGTCTGCGTCATCGTCGGGAACTCTTCCGAGTCCTCCGTGCGCACGAGGCCGAAGTCGAGGATGACGGGCTGACCGTCCTTCGCGAGGATGATGTTCGCCGGCTTGATGTCGCGGTGGACGAGGCCGGCCTCGTGCGCGACGTGCATCGCGCGCGCCACCGCCTCGGTCGTGCGGACGACCTCGTCCATCTCGGCCCGCGTCGGCGTGCCGCCCTTCTTCCGTCGACGGGTGATCCACTGCGCGAGCGTCTCGCCGTCGACGTACCGCATCGCGATGTACGCCTGGCCGTCCTCTTCGCCGGCCTCGTACACCGTGCAGATGCCTGGGTGGTCGACGCGCGCGGCGGTCGCCGCCTCGCGGCGGAACCGGCGGAGGAGGTCGCCGCCGTGCGCGAACTTCGCGTCGAGCACCTTCAGCGCGACGCGTCGGCCCAGACGCGAGTCGTCGGCGAGGTAGACGACCCCCATGCCGCCGCGGCCGAGCTCCTTCACCACGTGGTAGGGGCCGACGACCTCGCTCGCGACCGGGATCTCGGGCTCGCCCGCGCCGACGGTGGGCGCGGGCGAATCCTGGATGGTCGTCGGCTCGTCCTCGTCCTCGCGCGACTTCGCCATGGACAGGGGAAGCGTATCGCCGTGCGCCGGCAGGCCACAGAAGGCGCGTCGCCGGCCGCGCGCGCCCGCAGGTCGTGACGGACGTCCCCAGGGCGTGCGAGACTTCGCGCCCGTCCCAGGGACGTCGAGTCCCCCAGCTTCACGGAGGTCTGCACGATGGGCGCCACGACGGGTTCCGAAGGCCGCAGGACGGCTCTGGCGGCGGCCGCCGCGCGCGAGCCGCGCGAGTTCGAGGCGCCGCGCGACGGCGAGGGCCGCATCCGCGTCTCCGCGGAGTACGGCCGGCGCACGTTCGACCTGCGCAAGATGCGCGAGAAGCTGCCGTCGTCGGTCTACGACAAGCTGGTCGCGACGATCGAGAAGCAGGAGAAGCTCGACAAGGGCGTCGCCGCGGCCGTGGCCCACGCGGCGAAGGAGTGGGCGATCGAGAACGGCGCCACGCACTTCTGCCACTGGTTCCAGCCGCTGACGGGGCTCACGGCCGAGAAGCACGACGCGTTCCTCACGACGATGTTCGGGTCGGAGCCCGTCGAGAGCTTCGGCGCGGCGCAGCTCATCCAGAGCGAGCCCGACGCGTCGAGCTTCCCGTCGGGCGGCATGCGGTCCACGTTCGAGGCGCGCGGCTACACGGCGTGGGACCCGTCGAGCCCGATGTTCCTCCTCGGGTCGGCGAGCGGCACGACCTTGTGCATCCCGTCGGCGTACCTGTCGTGGCACGGCCACGCGCTGGACGAGAAGACCGGTCTCTTGCGCAGCATGGAGGCGGTCGGCCGCGCCGTGACGAAGCTCCTCGCGACCATCGGCGAGGACTCCTTCCGCCGCGTCACCTCGACCGTCGGCGCGGAGCAGGAGTACTTCCTCGTCGACCGCGCGTTCATGCCGCTGCGGCCCGACCTCGTCGTGTCCGGCCGGACCCTCGTCGGCGCGGCGCCTCCGAAGGGTCAGCAGCTCGAGGACCACTACTTCGGATCGATCCCGCCGCGCGTCGCGGCGTTCATGAGCGAGTTCGAGCACGAGCTCTACCAGCTCGGCGTGCCGTGCAAGACCCGTCACAACGAGGTCGCGCCGGCGCAGTTCGAGTCGGCCCCGATCTTCGAGGAGGCGCACCTCGCCGCGGACCACAACCAGCTCACGATGGAGGTCATGCGCCGCGTCGCGCGGAAGCACAACTTCGAGGTCCTCTTCCACGAGAAGCCGTTCGCCGGCATCAACGGCTCGGGCAAGCACCTGAACTGGTCGCTCGCGGCGAAGCGCGGCGACGGTCGCGGGGAAGGCGGGTGGACGAACCTGCTCGAGCCCGGCGAGACGCCGGAGCACAACCTCCGCTTCCTGCTGATGACGTCCTGCGTGCTGCGCGCCGTCCACCGCCACTGCGGCGTGATCCGCGCGGCGATCTCCGGAGCGGGCAACGACCACCGGCTCGGCGCGAACGAGGCGCCGCCGGCGATCATCTCGGTGTTCCTCGGCAAGAGCCTGTCCGACATCTTCGACCGTCTCGCCGACGGCCTGCCCCGAGAAGGCGCGGCGCGCGAGAAGGTTCTCTCGCTCGGCGTCTCGCACCTCCCCGAGATCGCGCGCGACTCCACGGACCGCAACCGCACGTCGCCGTTCGCGTTCACGGGCAACAAGTTCGAGTTCCGCGCCTGCGGAAGCTCGATGGCGGTCTCGTTCCCGCTGACCACGCTCAACGCGGCCATGGCCGACGCCGTCGGCGACGTGGACGCGGAGATCAAGAAGCGCCTCGACGCGGGGACGCCGGTCGAGGCCGCCGTGCTCGACGTGCTGCAGGGGATCGCCCGCGAGACGCGGCCGATCCGGTTCGAGGGCGACGGCTACTCGCAGGAGTGGCACCAGGAGGCGGAGCGCCGTGGCCTTCCGAACCTGAGGCGCACGCCGGAGTCGCTGGAGTGGCTCGCCGACCCGAAGCACCACCGCTTCCTCGTCAAGCAGGGTGTGTTCTCGGCGGAGGAGGTCGTGGCGCGCTGCCACGTCCGCACGGAGCGCTACCTGAAGGACATCGACATCGAGTACCAGACGCTGCTGAAGATCGTGGACACGAGCATCGTCCCCGCGGCGGCCGGGTTCCTCGGCGAGGTCTGCCGGTCGGTCGCGGACACCAAGGCCGCCGGCGTCGAGGCGCCGCACGCGGCCCGGGCGCGGGAGTTCTCGAAGTCGCTTGCGGACGTGGAGTCGTCGCGGGACAACCTCGCCTCCGTGCGCAACGCGATCGACGCCGTCCACGACGAGAAGGAGAAGGCGCGCCGGTACGCGGCGGAGCTCGTCCCCGCGATGCTGCGCGTGCGCGCCGCGTGCGACCGCGTGGAGAACGCGTGCAGCGACTCGTGGTGGCCGCTGCCGCGGTACCACGAGATGCTCTTCGTCCGGTAGCCCGGGGCATCGAGCGCCCCCGGAGCGGAGACGGAGCTCGAATCCCGGGAGCCGAGCTCGGGCGCGCTGCGGCGTGGTGGCGTCGCCCTCGCCGCGGAGTCGCCACAGTTCGGCGCTCCCCGTTCAGGCGGGCCGTGCGCGGTGTCAGGCGAGGTCGGATCGACCTTCCAGGCCTGTCGCGGGCGACGCCGTCCCGCCGTCGGCCCGACTTGCGCCCTCATCCTCTCGGCCGAGGCCGGCGGCGGAGGAGGTCGAGCGCCCGTTCCTGCGGCCTGGTTCTCTCGCACGCCGGGGCGCGACCACTTTTTTCCCGGCGATGTAACCTTCGGGCCTCTCGCGAAGACCTTACTGATGGAACGCGAACGCACGCACCACGGACCGCTCCTCCTCGTCGTCATCGACGGATTCGGGCTGGCGCCGCCGGGCGACGGCAACGCGGTCACGCTGGCCCGCACGCCGAACTGGGACCGGTTGACCGCGCGGTGGCCGTCGACGGCGCTGTCGGCCTGCGGCCTCGACGTCGGGCTCCCCGACGGCATCATGGGGAACTCGGAGGTGGGGCACTTGAACATCGGTGCGGGGCGCGTGATCCCGCAGGACATCGTCCGCATCGACGAGGCGGTGGCCGGCGGCGCCCTCTTTGACAACAAGGCGCTCCTCGCGGCCGCGCAGGCGGCCGCGGGGGGCGCGACGGCCGACGGCGCGGGGCCGCGCCGTCTCCACCTGATGGGCCTCTACTCCGACGGCTGCGTGCACTCGAGCGACTTCCACGTGAAGGCGCTCGTCGACCTCGCGGCGCGTCGCCTGCCGGCCGACCGTGTCTTCGTCCATGCGTTCACCGACGGGCGCGACACCCCGCCGCGCTCGGCCGACGGCTACGTCGCCGAGCTCGCCGCGCACTGCCGCGGCAAGGCGACGATCGCCACCGTCACGGGCCGCTATTTCGCGATGGACCGCGACAAGCGCTGGGACCGCACCGCGCTCGCCTACCGAGCGGTCGTCGGCGGCGAGTCCGAGCTCTCCGCCGACGACGCGCAGCAGGCCGTCGCGCAGGCGTACGGTCGAGGCGAGGGCGACGAGTTCATCCGGCCCACGGTCCTCGCCGCCGTCCGAGGACGCGGTCCGCTGATCCGCCCGGGCGACGCCGTCGTCTTCTGGAACTTCCGCGCGGACCGGGCGCGCCAGATGTGCGGGGCCCTCGCGGACCCGGACTTCTCTGGATTCGACCGCGGCGCGCTCTTCACGCCCGGCGTCCGTCTCGTCTCGCTGACCACGTACGACGAGAAGCAGACGTGGCCGGCGGCGTTCCCCCCTCCCACGTACCTCGAACTGCTCGGCGACGTCTGGTCGAAGGCCGGGCTCGAACAGCTTCGGATCGCGGAGACGGAGAAGTACGCCCACGTGACGTACTTCTTCAACGGCGGCCGCGAGGAGATCCTCTCCGGCGAGGAGCGGATCCTCGTGCCGTCCCCCAAAGTCGCCACCTACGACCTGAAGCCGGAGATGAGCGCCCCGCCGATGACCGAACGCCTTCTCGAAGAGCTTTCGCGGGACCGCTTCGACGCAGTGGTCCTGAACTTCGCGAACCCGGACATGGTCGGCCACACCGGCGTCCTGCCCGCGACCGTCCGGGCGGTCGAGGTCGTCGATGAGTGCCTGGGCAAGCTCGTGGACGTCGTGCTCGGCAAGGGCGGCGTCGCCGCGGTCACCGCCGACCACGGCAACGCCGAGCAGATGATCGACCCGGTCACCGGCGGCGCGCACACCGCCCACACCACGAACCCGGTCCCCTTCCTCGTCTGCGGAGGGCCCTCCGGTGCGTCGCTGTCCGCAGGCGGCCGTCTCGCCGACGTCGCCCCCACGCTCCTGGACGTGACCGCCCGGGTGCGTCCGAAGGCGATGACGGGGTCCAGCCTGCTGCGGCGGGCGTCATGACGCCGGACCTGGTCTCGGTCGACGTCTCCGGCGCTCTCGAGCCGACGGCCGGCGCCGCGTCCGGGATCGCGTCGGCGCAGCTCGACGCCTTGGTCGGCCTCGGCCGGCGCGTCCACGACGACCTTCTGCTCGCGCGAGCGCGTGGGCAGGTCGGCTTCGGCGACCTGTACATGCTCGGTCGCGAGGCCATGCGGTGCCGCGAGGCCGCGGAGTCGTCCGGCGCGCGCTTCGACAACGTCGCCGTCCTGTCGCAGGGTGCTGAGGCCGACGTGGCCGCGTCGATCCTCGGCGCGCTGGCGCACCCGTTCCACAACCTCCTGCCGCGGTCCGGCCGCGGCGGACGGCCGCGCGTGCTCCTCGTCGATTCGACCGACCCGGACCAGCTCGGCGCCTTCCTCGACGCGTTCCCCGTCGAGCAGACGCTCGTGGTCGTCGCGTCGAAGCGCGGGTCCGACGTCGGGCCGCTCGTGCAGTTCGGCGTGGCGCGCGACCTGCTCAAGAAGCGGCTCGGACCGGGATTCCAGGATCACCTCCTCGTCGTCACCGACCCCAAGGGCGGTGCGCTCCGCGAGGAGGCCCTCCGCGAAGGGCTGCTGTCGTTCGAGATCCCGACGAACGTGCCGGCGCGGTTCTCGGCACTGACCCCCGTCGGACTCCTGCCGGCCGCCATGGCTGGCATCGACGTCCGTGGAGTCCTCGCGGGCGCGCACGCCGCGGCCGAGCGGACCGCCGGCGAGGACCTCCGGACGAACCCCGCGTACCTCGTCGCGTCCACGCTCCACCTCCTCGCTTCCGAACGCGGCAAGACGGTGCACGTGTTCGCCGCCTGCTCGCAGACGATGGCGCCGATGGCGGACCACCTCTCTCGTCTCTTCGCCGAGAGCCTGGACCGTCGTGCGCCCGAAGGAGAGCCGACCGCCGGCTCGCGCGTCGCGCCCGTCGCGATCTGCCTTCCGCGCGACGAAGCCCTGCTCGCCCGGCTGTGCGCGGGAGGGCGGCGGGACGTCGCGGTGGTCCTGCTGGACGTGCAGAAGTCCTCGCGCGACCGACCGCTCCCGAAGGACGCGCCCGGCCTCGCGGCGCTCGCGGGGAAGTCGCTCTCCGAGGTCGTGCTCGCGAGCTGCGAGTCCGTCCGGCGCTTCCTCGCGGCAGAGCACGTGCCCTGCCTCACGGTCCGACTCCCCACGGCGTCGCCGAACGGCGTCGGCGCGCTGCACATGACGTCGATGCTGTCCGCCGCGTTCGCGGCCGGGCTGCGGGGGATCGACCCTGCTGCGGCCACCGGCGCCGACGCGCTGCGACGCTCGGTCGACGAGCAGCTCGGCCGCGCGCGCTGACGCGAGAGGCTGTCGCCGTCGGACGCTACGCTGTGCGTCCTACCGGCGCGACGAGGAGACGTACTCCTCGATCTCGACGCGGTCGGAGTCCAGAAGCTCGGTGAAGAAGATGGCCGTGTCGAAGGAACTGCTGCGCGCTGCCGCGGGGCGGGTCGACGGCCCGCTTCGCACGACGGCGCCGCTGCACACGATCTCGCGACGGCCGTGGTCTCCGGGAAGGACGAGCACGAGGGCGACCTGCGTCATCAGCGGCAACGCCCGGTCCGTCGTGCACATCACGCCGGAGCCGGAGATGTCCCGGACGCGAGCCGTGCCCGACTGCCCGTCGAGCTTGAACCGGACGCCGAGGTCGACGACCGCCCGCGGCTTCCTGCGACGTTCTTCCGAGGCGCGCATGGTGGACGCGGATCGTAGCGGCGCACCGCACGCGCGTCAAAGCCCGGACTTGAAGTTGGACGACACGCGCGGCGCACGGGGCCGCAGAGCGACGAACAGGGCCTTCGCGGCCCGGAGGTGACGACATGCCGAACTTCAACAAGGTCTTCCTGATGGGCAACCTGACGCGCGACCCTGAGATCCGCTACTCCTCCGGCGGGGGAGGCGGTGGAGGCCGCGACGGGGGCGGCAGCGCGATCTGCAAGTTCGGCCTCGCCGTGAACCGGCAGTGGCGGAACCAGGCGGGAGAGAAGCAGGAAGACACCTGCTTCGTGGACATCGTCGTGTTCGGCCGCCAGGCGGAGACCTGCAACGAGTACCTGCGCAAAGGCCGTCCGGTGTTCCTCGAGGGACGGCTCAACTTCAACCAGTGGGAGGACCGCGAGTCCGGCCAGAAGCGCAGCAAGCTCGAGGTCGTCGCGGAGAACGTGCAGTTCCTCGGCTCGCGCGACGGCGCGCCGGGCGGCGGGGGAGGCGGAGGCGGGATTCGGCGCGACGAGCCGAGCGGTCGTCCGTCGCACGACGAGCCGGCGGCCCCGTCCCCGGCGCCGAGCCCGCGCGCCGCGACGAAGGTGGCGGAGGAGGTCAACTTCGACGACATCCCCTTCTGAAAGTTCGGCGGGGGCGACGGCGGACTCTGGACGACGCGCACGCCCGCCGAGCTTTCAGGTATCGCGTCGGCCGGGCGAGCAGGGTCCGCCGCATCGACTCCGCGTGCGCTCCGCTCGTCGTTGCGGACTCGTGTGTCGTCGGCGCGCCCTTTTCAGTCGGCGCGAGGTCCGTGGTGGGGGCGACGACGTTCGTCGCGGGCGACACCGAAGCTCACCGTTCGGAGCGAAGCTCCTCGGGAGTCTGGTTCTCTCGGAACGCTTTCTGGAGAAGCGACTCCGATTCCTCGTGCTGGGTTTCCGCGGACTGCGCGCTCGAATTCGGTCGCTCCGGTACCGAGCTCGCGCAACTCACGCAGACCAGCAGCGCCGCCGCCAAGGTCGCCTTGGTCATGCGGTCACGATAGCACGAGCCGATCCCGGTCCGAGGCAGGTCCGTACCGACTCGGGGCGTGTCCGAGGTCCGCGCGGAATCCAAGTCGGCGCCGCCGCCCGACCGTTCGCCGCGCCTCAACCGGCGCGCCGAGATCATCGCAGGCGTCCATCGAGGTCGATTCACGCGGCAAGCCGCGTCGGATCCTCCTGCCCCGACTGCGCGATGTGGCTCTCTGGCTGGGAATCCGGCCGCCGAGAGCGGGGGCTACTTGCTTCCCGCCGCCGGCCGGACTGCCAGACAGAGAGCCTTCACTTCCTTCCCGCGCTGACTCTGCGGCCACCGTCCGAGCGCAGCGTCCGCCGCGGACTCGGCGTCGTCGAATCGGCGCTGCGCGAGCCGGATGACCGCCAGGCGCTCGAGCGACCTCGGATCCCGCTGGTCGAGCGCGGCCGCCACCTCGAACCACGACGCGGCCTCGTCGTAGTCCTTGCGCTCTTCGGCGAGCGAGCCGAGGTTGAACGCGGCGGGTTCGCAGCCGGGGTCCGCGTCCACCGCCCGCAGGAACCAGTCCCGCGCCTGGTCGAACTTCTTCTCGCGCACGAACGTGACGCCGAGCGCGACGCCGGCGGCCGAGTCGGTCGGGTCGGCCGCCAGCACCTCGCGATACCGCGTCCGGGCGGTCTCGAAGTCGCTCGTCCTCTCCGCGAGCGCCGCGAGCAGCATGAGCGGGTCGATGAACCCCGGGCGGAGCTCCGTGGCCTGCTGCGCGTGCGTCTTCGCCGCGTCGAAGTCGCGCGCCTTGACGGCGTCCATGGCCTCGCGCATCTCGGCGACGGCCTTCTTCTCGCCGTCGCGGTTGCGTTGGCTCTGCTCGGCCATTCCACGCGCCTTCGACTCGGCGTCAGCCTTCGCGTCGTCGGACTCGCGGGCCTGCTCGCGCTCGTCGAAGGCGGCGATCTCGCGCTCGATCGCGAGCTCCTCCTCGCGCTCGCGCGCCTGCTCTTCCTTCCAGAGGCGCTCCCACTGCGCCTGCGGCGAGCCGCACCCGGCGAGGACGGACAGCGCGAGGATCACGCGAAGCGACGTCATCGAGGGAGCAGTCTGCGCGCGCTCCGGCGCCGCTCCGAGAAACGACGAGGGGAGCAGGCCAGGGCCTGCTCCCCTCGGGAGTCCATCTTGCGGATCTCGGCTAGTAGCCGAGGCCCTTCTCCTCCTCGAGCTCCTTCTTGATCATGCTCCAGGTGTCGTCGCCGAGGATGTCCGGGATCGGCTCGTGGTACCCGAAGATGTTCGTGACCAGGCCGATCGGGCAGAGGCCCGCGACGAAGTCGACCGCCTCGACGGGCGACAGCCGGACGCCGGCGCCGACCGCGAACAGGTGCACCTTCGCGCGCAGCTCGGACCAGTCGCCGTTGGTGACCTTCTGGTCGCCCGACTCGAGGATGTCCCAGCCCGAGTACTTGTAGTAGTGGCCGAAGAGCGACTCGGTGCCCCACGTGGGCTTGCGCTCGAGCTCGACCCAGTAGAAGGGCCCGAGGCCGTGGTCGACCTCGTGCGTCTCCCACACACCCCACGCGCGGCCGCGCATGCCCCAGCTCATGCCGTCCCACCAGTTCACGCCGACCTGCAGCAGCTCCGTGGCGGTCAGGTCCACGCCGAAGCCGCGGCCGAAGTCGATGTTGAAGCCGGCGATGTCCAGGAGGTCGAACCAACGGTCCTTGCCCCAGACGTAGAGCCAGTTGATCGTGCCGGGGTAGCGCTCCTCGAACTGGCGGTCGACTTCTTCCTTCACCGCCGAGCTGCGGAGGGGGTACTGCTCATCCGTCGCCAAGTCCTTGTTCGGCGAGGCGTGGCCGAGAGGATTCGGGCTCCGCGACGGCCCGCCCACGCAGCCCGCCGCGAGGAGTCCGGCCGCCAGCGTCCCGAGGACGATCACCTGCTTCATCGTGTCGTGCTCCCTTCCGCAGAGTCAGAGGTGGCCCGCACGCCCACGTCGCGAGCCACAAGCCCAGAGGCGGGAGTTGTAGCAACGCGTCGTCCACGAATCCAAGCGGTTTTTCCCGGATTCATGGGACGGCCGCGAGCCGCCGATGAATACCGACAAGTTCTTGCGCGGCAACCACTTTCGCCGGTCCGCGCCTTCCTCCGGAGGGAGCGTCGATGTCCGCGGGAACCGGCTGGTGGGCCCATCCGACGGCGGTCGTCGACGAAGGCGCCGAGCTCGGCGAGGGCACGAAGGTCTGGCATTTCGCCCATGTCATGAAGGGCGCCAGGATCGGCCGCGGCTGCAGCCTGGGGCAGAACGTGTTCGTGGCCGGCGGGACCTCGGTCGGCGACAACGTGAAGATCCAGAACAACGTGAGCGTCTACGAGGGCGTGCACCTCGAGGACGACGTCTTCTGCGGGCCGTCGGCGGTGTTCACCAACGTCGTGAACCCGCGCAGCCACGTCTCCCGCAAGCACGAGTACCGTCCGACGCGGGTCGGGCGCGGCGCCACCCTCGGGGCGAACTCGACCGTCGTCTGCGGCCACGACGTGGGACGCTACGCGTTCGTGGCCGCTGGCGCGGTCGTGACCAGGGACGTGCCCGACTTCGCCCTCGTCGTCGGCGTGCCCGGACGGGTGAAGGGATTCGTCTGCCAGTGCGGGGTGCGCCTGTCTCTGCGGCCTGCCGACTCGGCCCGCGACGTGGCCTGCGCTGCGTGCGGATGGAAGTACATGTGGGACGGCGCGCGCCTGGCGGAAGCCGGGTAGCCGCGTGGCGCAGATCGACACCACCGCGGCAGATCGCGCCGCGCTCGTCGTCAGCTTCCTCTTCGGCGCGAACGTCGGGTCGTTCCTCAACGTGGTCGCTCACCGCGTGCCGCTCGGGCTCTCCATCGTGCGGCCGCGCTCCCGCTGCCCGGCGTGCCGAACGCCGGTGCGCGCCGTCGACAACATCCCCATCCTCTCGTGGGTGCTCCTCGGCGGCCGCTGCCGGGGCTGCAAAGGCTCGATCTCGTGGCGCTACCCGGCCGTCGAGGCGTTGACGGGGCTTCTCGCGCTCTACGCCGTCCACGTTCTCGTGCTCCGCGGCGCCGGCGTCGCGGACCCGGCCCGGTGGGCGCACGCCGGCGCTGTGTTCCTGGTCACCGCGGCGATGCTCGCCGCCGCGCTGATCGACATCGACCACCGCATCCTCCCGGACGCGATCACCAAGCCGGGGATGTGGCTGGCGCCGGTCCTCGCCGCCGCCGTGCCCGAGCTCACGCTCGGCGCGGAGCGCGCACCGCCTTCCTGGCTGCCGGCGGAGTGGCCGACGCGGCTCGACGCCGCCGTCGTCTCCGTCGCCGGGATCGCGGTGGGAGGCGGCCTCGTCTGGGGGCTCGGCGCCGTGGGGACGCGCGTGTTCGGGAAAGAGGCGATGGGGTTCGGCGACGTCAAGTACCTGGGGATGATCGGCGGGACGGTGGGCCCGCTCGGCGCCGTGCTCGCGCTGATCGTCGCGGCGTTCGTCGGGTCCGTCGCGGGCCTCGTGCGCGTCGTGCTCACGGGCGACCGCTACATCCCGTTCGGCCCGTTCCTCGCCGTCGGCGGCTACTTCGCACTGCTGCACGCGCGCGAGTTCGTGGGCTGGTACCTGTCCCTGATCTGAAACGCGCCGAGCCGTGTCGTTCGTGGAGGGGCGACCCCTGGTTCGCCCCCTGCCGTCTCGCGACGAGAACGCGTGACACGAAATGGGGCGACGCAGGCGTCGCCCGTGCACATCGAGCCGGTTGACGGCGACGCGGGAGCAGTCACGACCGTCCACCCCTGTCCCTGGCTCTCGGTACCCTTCCACCACCTCCCCTAGCGACCAAACCGACAAATACCCCTACAAATCGCGTTTTCTCCCTTGACCGCGAACCGGGCGCCACTAGACTCCTCGGCGTGGCGTCGGGGTCCGTCGCGGCGGGCGCGGACACGTCGCCTCGCGAGTCCGCGCGGCGCGGACGCGGCTCTTGGTCGGAGGCGGTGCGCGGCGCGGAACGACGCGCGCGCGGTCCGGGAGGTGTCCCGATGTCGAAGCGCGGATGGGCGTTGGTCTCTTTGATCGCGACGGTCGCGGTCGCGGGTTGCGCGAGCGACGACTGGCAGGCGAAGTACGAGGAGAGCCAGCGCACGCTGCTGCAGACGACGACGGACCTGACGGACCAGAAGCAGCACACCGCAGAGCTCGCGGCGAAGAACGAGCAGTACGGCACGCAGATCCGCGAGAACGACATGGCCTTGCAGAAGGCCCAGCAGACGGCGGAAGCTCTCGCGAAGCAGAACGAGGAGTTCCGTCAGCGCGCCGCCGCGGCACAGACCGCCTCGAAGCCGTCCGCCGCCGGCGGCAACGACAGCAAGGCGCTCGCGGACGCGCTGCGGACGATGAAGAGCGAGGGGCCGGAAGGCGCCAAGTTCGACATCACGAAGGACGGCAACATCGAGATCACGCTCCCCAGCGACGTGACGTTCTCCGTCGGCGCGTCGGAGCTCACCGACGCGGGGAAGAAGAGCGTGCGGGCCATCCTTCCGCTGCTCAAGGGCAAGTACGCTCCGTACCAGGTGCGCGTCGAGGGCCACACCGACTCGACGCCGGTCACGCACCACAAGGAGTACAAGGACAACTTCGGACTCGGCAGCGCCCGTGCCCTCTCCGTCGTGCGGTTCATGGAGAAGGAACTGGGCATCGAGCCCACGCGGCTGATGAGCGCGTCGCGAGGCGAGCACGAGCCGGTCGCCGACAACAAGTCCGACGGCGGCAAGAAGCAGAACCGCCGCGTCGAGATCGTGGTCGTCGTGCCGCACGACGCCGCGGTCGCGATGAGCAAGTAGTCCGCACGATCCTCGGAGTGTCGGGGGGCGTGGCCCGCACGGTTCTGGACTCTTTCGAAGGAGAACGACGGATCCGACAGGGGGCGGAGTGATCCTCCGCACGCCGCGCGTGACGGCGACCGCCGCGAAGGCGGAGATGGCTTTCAAGAGACGACGGACCACTCCCCCGAAGCTCCGAGACGAGAGAGGCCGCCCTGCGAGGGGCGGCCTCTTCGCGTTCCGGGACCGGCGTCACGGTCGGACGGTCTCGAGCCCCGCGCGAGGGCGCCGTCACTCCGGAGAGCGACGGCGCCGTCGCCCTCCCGCGCGCCCGGGATCGCGCTGGATCCACGCTGGCGCGCCCTCCCTGTCTCCGTACACTGACCTGCCTCCGGGGCGGCGGCTGGTCGTCTCCCCGTCACGCGCGACGGAGGCAGCATGGCTTCGAGAGCAGCGTCGGTCCGCAACGTGGCGCTGGTGGGCCACGGCGATTCCGGCAAGACCACCTTCCTCGAGACGGCCCTGCACAAGGCCGGCGCAGTCCAGCGGCGCGGCTCGATCGCGGAGAAGAACACCGTCGCCGACTACGAGCCGGAGGAGCGCGAGCGCGCGCACTCGATCGACGTCGCGGCGACGCACCTGAAGTGGAAGGACACGGAGCTCCAGTTCGTCGACTGTCCCGGGTACCCGGACTTCGCGGGCGCGGCGACGGCGGGCGTCTGGGCCGGCGACACGGCGGTCCTCTTCGTGAACGCTTCGACCGGCGTCGCTGTGAACACGCGCCGCATGTGGGCGGCCGCGGGCGAGATGGGGAAGGCGCGGGCCATCGTCGTCTCGAAGATGGACCACGAGAACGCCAACCCGGAGCGCGTGCTCGGGCAGATCGCGTCGATGCTCGGGGACCGCTGCCGGCCCTACAACCTGCCGGTCGGGACGGGCAGCGCGTTCAAAGGCGTGGTCCGCTGCTTCGGGCCGGCCGAGAGCTCGCCTCCGGCCGGAGTCTGGGGTGACCCGGCGGCGGCGCGCAACCAGTTCCTCGAGACGGTCGTCGAGGTCGACGACGCGCTGCTCGAGAAGTACCTCGGCGGGGAGGAGCTCTCGTCGGCGGAGACCGCGGACGCGCTGCGGCAGGCCGTCCGGCAGGGCAAGATCGTGCCTGTGCTCTTCGCGGCCTCCACGCAGGAGTCGAGCGTCACAGCGGTGCTCGACTTCCTGGCGGAGCACGCGCCGTCGGCAGAACAGCCCGTGGGCTTCGAGGCCACGGACGAGGCGGGCGCTGCCGTGCCGCTCGCCGCAGACGGCCCGTTCGTCGCAGCTGTGTTCAAAGTCACCTCAGACCTGCACGTGGGCAAGGTGTGCTTCCTGCGCGCGCTCAGCGGCAAGCTCGCCGCCGACGGCGTCGCCTGGTGCTCGGCGAACGGCCAGAACGTGAAGCTCGTCCACCCCGCGCGGCCGCAGGGCAAGGAGCTGTCGAACGTCGCGGGCGTCGAGGCCGGCGACGTGTTCTGCGTGACGAAGGTCGACGACCTGAAGCTCGGCTGCACCGTCTCCGACCCGCTGCACAAGACGATCGTGAAGGCGCCGGCCTTCCCGACGCCGATGGTCCACTACGCGGTCGAGTCGAAGGCGAAGGGCGACGAGCACAAGGTCGCGGCCGCGATGGCGAAGATGCTCGAGGAGGACCCTTCGTTCCGTTCGGGGCGCAGCCGCGACACGCACGAGCAGGTGATCTCCGGCCTCTCCACGCTGCACCTCGAGCTTCTGCTCCGACGGATGACGAGCCGCTACAAGGTCGAGATGGCGCATCGTCTGCCGACGGTGCCGATCAAGGAGACGGTCCTCGGCCTCGGCGAGGGGCACCACCGCCACAAGAAGCAGACCGGCGGCCGCGGGCAGTTCGGCGAGGTCTACCTCCGCGTCCGGCCCACGCCGCGCGGGAGCGGGTTCGTGTTCGAGGACCAGACGGTCGGCGGCTCGATCCCGAACAACTTCATCCCCGCGGTCGAGAAGGGCGTGCGCGAGCAGATGGAGAAGGGCGTGATCGCGGGGTACCCCGTGGTCGACGTCAAGGTCGAACCTTACGACGGCAAGAGCCACCCGGTGGACTCGTCCGAGGCGGCGTTCAAGATCGCCGGAGCCCGCGCGTTCCGCGACGCCTTCCAGAAGGCGAAGCACGCACTGCTCGAGCCGGTCATGGACATGGAGATCGAAGTCCCGGCGGGGCACCTCGGCGACGTGACCGGCGACCTCAACGGCCGCCGCGGGCGAATCCTGGGCATGGACCAGCACGGCGACAACCAGGTCATCAAGGCGCAGGCGCCCTTGTCGGAGATCCAGACCTACTCGACCGACCTGCGCTCGATGACCTCGGGCGAGGGCTCGTTCACGATGACGTTCAACCGCCTGGACGTCGTGCCGGCGGCGGTGGCGGCGAAGCACATCGAGAAGTTCGAGAAGTCGAGACACCCGGACGAGGAGTAGAAGCGAGCTCGGGCCGTCTGGGCCGGGTGTCTCGACTTCTCGAACTTCGTATCGCGGCGAGCGCGGTTCGTGCCTCGACGACCCTCGCCGCGTGCCGCGGTCTCGGGCGACGAAGTTCGGGAGCGCGTGGTCGCGCGCTTTGGCGCGCGGCGGAGCGTTCGACCTGAGTCCGACGCTGCGCTCCTGGACGCGCCTGCGACGAGCGACGCACTGCGGACCTCCAACGGCGCGCATGGGACGCTCGAACCGGTTCAGACGGGACCGTGGCACGCGGCGACGGTGGTGGGGATCTCCTCGCGACCCCGCCGCGACATCCGCGCGGTGAGAATCAAGAAGGCCCGGCAGGCAGCGCCCGCCGGGCCTTCCAACCGCGTCCGACCGACCTAGTAGGCCGTCCGCTCGTGGTGCTCGTTCCAGTACATGTTCCAGCTCTCTTTGTCGACCGGAGCGGTCGGGTACGTGGAGTTCCAGATCCAGTGGGCCAGGAACTCGGGCGCGGCGAGCAGGTCGCCGACGACCCACGGGGTCATGCCCGGCACCCACTGCGCGTTGCGCTCGCCGGACTCCGACACGCCCATCTCGTCGTCGTGCGAGAAGCGGCGGTTGTACGTCTGCAGCTCGGCCTTCTCGAACCCGTTGATCGGGTTCACGATCAGCGTGTCGCCCAGCCAGGACACGGGGAGCATGAGGCACGCGATCGGCTCGACGAACACGTAGTTGATGATCGGGTTCGCCGCGCCGTCGAAGTCTCGCGCGTCGCACGGCTTCTTCGGCCGCGGGTGGGCCGTGTCCCGGATCAGGTCCAGGTTCCACTCCGTGAGGACCCGGCGGTCTTCGTGGAACGTCGTGCAGGCCGGCAGGGCCGCCAGCGCTGCGACGAGCGCGAGCCTCTTCATCGCGTCACTCCTTCCCGTCTCTTGGATCTCGCCCGGCCGCCCGGCTCGGGCCCGTGGAACGACTCGAACGGCGACGAGGCCGAAGGATAGGCCCGGGCCGGCGCGAGCGTCCAGCACATTCCTCGTCGCCCGTTCACCGGCTCTCGATTCGTCCAGCCTCGCGCTCTCGTTTCGAGAGACGGCCCTAAGGTCGCCCTCCGCCGGGGCTCGATAGGGGAGGGCGGCGCCCGGGACCCGTCCCGGCGCTCCGCCTTCGGAGGCGACCGGATGATCTCGATCGAAGAACTGCTCACCGTGATGGTCCAGCGCGGCGGGAGCGACCTCCACCTCTCCGCCGGCTCGCCCCCGCGGATCCGCGTCGACGGCGTCCTGCTGAACACCGAGCACGACATGCTCACCCCGGAGATGACGCAGAAGCTGACCTACTCCTTCCTCTCCACCGAGCAGGTCGCGGTCTTCGAGCGGGACTTCGAGATGGACCTGTCGTTCGGGATCGACGGCCTCGGCCGCTTCCGCGTGAACGTGTTCCTCCAGCGCGGAACCGTGGCCGCGGTGCTGCGGACGATCCCGTACGAGATCATGAGCTTCTCGGAGCTCGGCCTGCCCGTGCAGGTGTGCGAGAGCCTCTGCTCCCTGCCCAAAGGCCTCATCCTCGTCACCGGCGCCACGGGCTCGGGCAAGTCGACGACGCTCGCCGCGATGCTCGACCACGTGAACCAGTCGCGGTCGGGGCACATCGTCACGATCGAGGACCCGATCGAGTTCCTCCACCGCAACAAGAACTGCCTCTGCAACCAGCGCGAGATCGGCGGCGACACGAAGGGGTTCAAGGAGGCGCTCCGCAGCGCGCTGCGTCAGGACCCCGACGTCGTGATGATCGGCGAGCTCCGCGACCAGGAGACGGTCGAGGCGGCGCTGACCATCGCCGAGACGGGCCACCTGACGTTCGCGACGCTGCACACCTCCGACGCGGCGACCACGATCAACCGCATCGTCGACATCTTCCCGAGCTACCAGCAGTCGCAGGTCCGCACGCAGCTCTCGTTCGTGCTGCAGGCGGTCTTCTGCCAGCAGCTCCTCACGCGCGCGAGCGGCCGCGGCCGCGTGCTCGCGGCGGAGCTCCTGATCTGCACGGCGGCCGTGAAGGCGCTGATCCGCGACGACAAGGTGCACCAGGTGATCAGCATCATGCAGACGAGCGGGCGCCTCGGCATGCGGACGATGAACCAGAGCCTCGCCGAGCTCTACCGCGCCAACCTCATCACGTTCGACGAGGCCTTGACCGCCACCTCCGACCCTGAAGACCTGAAGCGCTGCCTCCAGCGGAGCTGACGTCCATGATCCCGTACAACAAACGCGTCACGAGGCTGCTCGAGGAGAAGGGGATCGTCGACCCCCAGAAGCTCCGCGACGCGGCACAGACCGCCGACCAGAAGGGGACGAGCGTCTCGACGCTCCTCACCGAGAGCAAGCTCGTCGACGAGCGCACGCTGCTCGGGATCGTGGCCGAGAACTCCAAGATCCCGCCGATCGACCTGCGGCTCGTGAGCCCGGACCCTTCCGTGCTCCAGCAGTTCCCGCAGGAGGTCGCGTTCCAGCACCAGCTCTTCCCCGTCTCCCGCATCGGCGACGTGCTGACGCTCGCGGTCACCAACCCCTACGACATCCTCAAGCTCGACGAGATCCGCATCCTCACGGGCTGCCAGCTCCGTCTCGTGCTGACGCTCGAGGAGCACCTGAAGAACGCGCTCGACAAGGGCTACCGGTCGGGGCAGCGCGAGGTCGAGCAGATCCTCGACGCGATGGAGAAGGGCGACCTCGAGCTCAAGGAGAACCAGGACGACGACGAGGAGGGCAAGAAGGGCGACGTCGTCTCGGGGGAGGACGACAGCTCCCCGGTCATCAAGTTCGTGAACGCGATGATCTACCAGGCGGCGAAGGAGAAGGCGTCCGACATCCACATCGAGGCGTTCGAGAAGAAGGTGATCGTGCGGTTCCGCGCCGACGGCGCGCTGCGCGAGGTCTTCTCGCCTCCGAAGAAGATGCTCAACCCGATCGTCTCGCGCGTGAAGATCATGTCTGCGCTCGACATCGCGGAACGCAGGAAGCCGCAGGACGGCAAGTTCCAGATGAAGATCGACGGGCGGCAGATCGACTTCCGCGTGTCGATCCTCCCGTGCATCCACGGCGAGAAGGTCGTCATGCGTCTCCTGGACGGCGGCAACCTGTCGCTGTCGCTCGATTCGCTCGGATTCGAGGAGAAGGCGCTCAACGACTTCCGCGAGGCCATCGCGGCGCCCTACGGGATGATCCTCGTCACCGGGCCGACCGGCTCCGGCAAGTCGACGACGCTCTACTCGTCCGTGCGCGAGATGCTCGTGCCGACGGACAACTTCGTCACCGTCGAGGACCCCGTCGAGTACCAGCTCGAGGGCGTGAACCAGGTGCAGGTCAGCGTCAAGCGCGGCCTCACGTTCGGCGCGGCGCTGCGCAGCATCCTGCGTCAGGACCCCGACACGATCCTCATCGGCGAGATCCGCGACACGGAGACGATCGACATCGCGGTCAAGGCCGCGCTCACCGGCCACCTCGTGCTGTCGACCCTGCACACGAACGACGCGCCGGGCACGATCTCCCGCATGAAGGACATGGGGGTCGACCCGTTCATGATCGCGTCGTCGACGATCCTGGTCTCCGCGCAGCGTCTCTGCCGCAAGCTCTGCCCCGCGTGCAAGGAGCCCATCGAGCTGCCGCCGGTCGAGCGGCTGCTCGAGGTCGGCTTCAAGGAGGAGGACCTCCAGGGCGAGCCGCAGTTCTTCGCGCCGCGCGGCTGCCCGCGCTGCAACCAGGGGTTCGCCGGCCGCTTCGCGATCCTCGAGACGCTCCCGATGACCGAGGACATCAAGCGCATCGTCATCAAGGGCGGCTCGGCGCAGGAGATCAAGAGGTGCGCCCTCGCCAACAACATGCTCACGCTCCGTCGCTGCGGCCTGCGCGCCGCGGCGAAGGGGCGCACCGCGCTGGAAGAGGTCTTGCGCGTCACGATGAACGACAAGCAGGGGAACACCGGCCAGGACGTGCAGCTCTAGTCCGCCGGAGCACGAGGTAGGAGCCCGATGCCGAACTTCAAGTACGAGGCGAAGAACTTCGGTGGCAAGACTGTCACCGGGACCTTGGCCGGCGAGACCCACGACGCCGTCGTCGGCGAGCTGCGCAAGCGCAACCTGATCGTGCTCTCCGTCCGCGCCGCGGGCGGCGGGGGCGGCGAGAGCGCGATGAAGCGCGCGCTGACCGACTCGAACCCCCTGAAGTACAAGCCCAAGGGCGACGAGCTCGTCGTCTTCACGCGCCAGCTCTCGACGATGATCGGCGCGGGCATCCCCCTCCTCGAGGGTCTCGAGATCCTCGGCGAGCAGGCCGAGCGCGCGGGCTTCGCTGCCGTGCTCGACACCGTGGTCGAGGACATCCGCGGCGGCACCGACCTGTCGACGTCCTTGGAGAAGTTCCCCAGGTCCTTCTCGCACATCTACGTCGCGATGATCCGCGCGGGCGAGGTCTCCGGCCAGCTCGACGAGATCCTCGCTCGCCTCGCCGAGTACCTCGAGGCGAGCCTCAAGCTCAAGCGCGACATCAAGGCCGCGATGACCTACCCGGTCGTGTCCTTGTTCATGGTCATCGGCATCACGATGTTCCTCATGCTCGGCATCGTGCCGAAGTTCCGCGAGGTGTTCGAGTCGATGGACATCACGCTGCCGGGCCTGACGTCCGCGGTGCTCAACATCGCGGACTGGCTGAAGGACAACGTCCTGGTCACGGCGGGGATCTGCGTCGCGCTGTTCTTCGGCGTGAAGGCGTACGCCAAGACGAAGAAGGGCGCGTGGCAGGTCGACTGGCTCACGCTGAACGCCCCGGTCTTCGGCCCGCTCTTCCGCAAGGTCGCGCTCTCGCGCTTCGCGAAGACCTTCGCCACCCTGGTCAAGGCAGGCGTGCCGATCCTCGGCGCCCTCGAGATCGTCTCCCAGACCGTGGGCAACCAGTGCATCAGCGAGGCGGTCGACGAGGCGAAGGAGAGCGTGCGCCAGGGCGAGACGCTGTCCGAGCCGCTCGGCCGCAGCGGCCAGTTCCCGCCGATGGTCGTGAAGATGATCGGCATCGGCGAACGGTCCGGCGCCCTCGAGCAGCTCCTCGAGAAGATCTCGATCTTCTACGACGACCAGGTCGCAGCGGCGGTCAAGAGCCTCACGAGCCTCATCGAGCCCTTGATGATCGGCGTCATGGGCTTCCTCGTGGGCACGATCGTGCTCGCCGTGTTCCTCCCGATCTTCGAGCTGCAGAAGAAGCTGTCGCAGCGCGGGTGAGGAAGACAGGCCAGAGGCCGGCGGCGAGAGGTTAGAGGCCGGGCGCGGACGGCGCCGCGGGCAGCGTCGCCCCGTCCGGTGCCGGATTTCGCTCAGTTCTTCGTGGCGTGTCTCCGATGTGGAGGGGTCGGGACGGCGCCGACTGCCGTGCGCGCGGCGGGCGCCTCCCCGGGAAGAACAGGAGAGAGAGTCATGAAGAAGCAGAGCGGTTTCACGCTCATCGAGCTGATGATCGTCGTGGCGATCATCGCGATCATCGCGGCGATCGCGATCCCGAACCTGTTGAGCGCGCGGCTCAACGCGAACGAGACCTCGGCGGTCTCGACGCTGCGCAACGTGTCGAGCAGCCAGGCCCAGTTCCAGGCGTCGGCCAAGGCCGACGTCGACAACGACGGCTCGGGCGAGTTCGGCCTGTTCCGCGAGCTGTCGGGCGCGGTGGGCGTGCGCACGAACCTGACGGCCGGCACGGTCGGCACGGTCATGAACCCGCCCGTCCTCTCGGGCGCGTTCCGCACGTTCAACGGCAACAGCGAGGTCTCCCGCTCGGGCTACCTCTTCAAGATGTTCCTGCCGGGAGCGGCGGGCGCGGGCGTTGCCGAGGCCTCCAGCGGCGCGCTGGCCGCGGCCCTCGACGCGGACCTCGCGGAGACGTCGTGGTGCTGCTACGCGTGGCCGTCGTCCTACTCGACGTCCGGCAACCGCTCGTTCTTCGTGAACCAGACGGGCGACATCACGGGCTCCGACGTCGCGACGTACTCGGGCACGGGCATCTTCACCGCGGCCAACGCCGGCGCGGCGTTCAAGCTCGGCGGCGCGGTCACGTCGATCACCGGCCTCGTCGCCGTCGGCACGAAGGGCACGGACAACAACTTCTGGAAGCAGATCAACTAGTCCGCCGCCGCGGTGGGAGGCCCCTCGGGCCTTCCATCACGGCGAACTAGATGTCGGAAAGCCGCGGCGATGCGCCGCGGCTTTCCTGATTCACTGGGGACGGGTCACGCTCGACCGCGCGCACGAGATCCACGCTTGACGGGTTCGACGGGCGTGACCACAATGACCACGTGAGCACGACCGTCGCCACCCGAGAGCTCAAGACCCGTCTGGGGCGGTATCTCCGGCTCGTGAAGCGCGGCGGGACCGTCGTCGTCACCGACCGGGGCCGACCTGTGGCCGAGATCAGGCCGATCCTCGCGGATCGCGCGGGCGAGGAGGAGCTTCTCGAGGGTCTCGCGTCTCGAGGTGTCTTGACGCTTCCGACGCGAGCGCCTCTCCGGACATGGCGACCGGTTCAAGTCGCCGGCGAGCCGTTCTCGAAGACGCTGCTCGATCTTCGGGATGAAGAGGCGTGATCCGCTACTTCGATGCGAGCGCCCTGGCCAAGCGCTACGTGCGCGAGACTGGCAGCGCCGACGTCGCCCGCTGGTTCCGCGAGGCCAAGCCGGCGACGTCGCGGCTCGCTTGGATCGAGATCGCCTCGACTGCCGCCCGGCGTGTGCGCGACGGCACCATGACTCCGGCGCGCGCGGCGCGCGTCGAACGAGCTGCGGACGCCGAGAGCGGCAGCGTCATCGTCGTGGAACTGACCGAGTCGTGCGCGACGGAAGCGAGGCGCGCCGCGCGTCGTCACGGTCTTCGCGCGGGCGACGCCGTCCACCTCGCGTCGGCGCTCGAGCTCGGACAGCACGCGCGCCGAGCCGTCGAGTTCGTCTGCTACGACGTCCGGCTCGCCGCCGCCGCCCGGGCGGAAGGATTGAGCGTGCTGGGCGCGGAGTGAGGAGCCTGGGACGATCAGTTCGTCCATGCGGTCGCCCTCGCCACGGCCTTGGTCGACGGCATGGGGGCGTCGTTCGTGCCTGACACTGCATTCTGCGTGCGGGTCGTCCTTTGCATGACGTTCGAGCTGCGATCACCAGAACCGTCGCCCCTCTACGCCGGTCGCAGCGATGCGGTGCCTGGCTCGAACCGAAGGGGCCGAAGACGAACGTTCTCGAATCCATCCGTCGCGACCGGCGGTTCGTGCCGGATGGGCACCGTATCGCGCGCGCCTGCTTCCGCCGCTTCTTGTACTCCGCGTCGTCCATGACGCAGCGGAAGCCCACCGTCGGGGACGTGCCGTCGCCGTCGACGACCCAGCGATAGCTCGTGGCGCACGCGGTCGCGCGCGAGGCGAAGTTCCCGCCGCAGACGAGCACCTGCTTGCCCCTCTCAGGCCCCGGCTTGCCGATCTCGCTGCGGCCCGGACAGGTGGACACGAGCTCGGAGACGTTGCCGACGAGGCCGATCAGCCCGTCGGGCGTGCTGTCGTCCGGGAAGGCGTCGACGGGGACCGGCGGCGTTCCGAGCGTGCCCGACGTCCTCCAGCCGTAGGCTCGGCGGGACGATGAACTCCATGGGCGTTGGAGCGCTTCCCCTTTGTCGAAGGTCTCGGTCATCATCCCCGCGAAGAACGAGGCCGGCGCGCTCGCGGGCGTGCTGGCTCGGATCTCCGCGGTCCTGTCGGCCCGCACAGGGGACACGTACGAGATCGTCCTCGTCGACGACGGAAGCTCCGACGGCACGGGCGAGATCGCGGCGAAGGCGGGCGCGCGGGTCGTGCGGCACCCGTACTCGATGGGCAACGGCGCGGCCGTCAAGGCGGGCATGCGCGCCGCGCGCGGCGACTTGTTCGTGCTGATGGACGCCGACGGACAGCACGAGCCGGAGAAGATCCCTGCTCTGCTCGACGCGCTCGTCGGACACGGGATGGTCGTGGGGGCGCGCACGCAGGGCACGGGCACCGGCGCGCACCGCGGCCTCGCGAACTGGACGTACAACACGCTCGCGAGCTACGTCGTCGGCCGCCGCGTCGAGGACCTGACGAGCGGGTTCCGCGCGATGAACGCCGAGCACGCGCGGCGGTTCGTCTACCTGCTCCCGAACACGTTCAGCTACCCGACGACGATCACGCTCGCGTTCTTCCGCGCGGGCCTGCCGGTGCGCTACGTGCCGATCGAGGCGAAACCGCGCGTCGGCAAGAGCCACATCAAGATCGTCCGCGACGGCGCCCGCTTCCTGATGATCATCCTCCGCATCGCGACGATCTTCAGCCCGATGAAGGTGTTCCTGCCGGTCAGCCTCGCGCTGTTCCTCGTCGGCGTCGGGCGCTACGTGTGGACGTACTTCTTCTCCGACGAGCACCGGCTCACGGGCGGCACGCAGCTCGTCGTGGTGACGTCGATCATCCTCTTCGCGCTCGCGCTCATCTCCGAGCAGGTCGCAGCGCTGCGCTTCGACCGGTCGGAGCGGGAGTGAGCGAGCCGGAGGCGGGCTGTCTCTGTAGGGGCGACGCTTGCGTCGCCCTAGGCCGCTGCGGCCGACATCGACCGGCCACGCCAGGGCGACGCAAGCGTCGCCCCTACGATGCGCCACGGCTCGGTCTCGTCTAGCCGATGCGGTTCCTCTGGTTCGGCTCCTACGCGAAGGGCCCCGGCTACCCGCGCAGCGAGACGCTCATGGCAGGCCTGCGGGAGCTCGGCCACGACGTCGCCGAGGCGCACGCGCCGCTCTTCCTCGGCGCCGCGGACCGCGTCGCGCTGGGCGCCGGCGGAGGCGCGGCGCGGGCCGCGTGGCGGCAGTTGCTCGCGACGGCGCGCCTCTCGCGTGCGTACTTCCGCGCAGGGGACCACGACGTCGCGGTCGCCGGCGCGGGCGGCGTGGTCGACGCCGTGCTGCTGCGGTTCCTCCAGAACTTCGACCGCGTGCCGCTCGTGTTCGACGACTTCATCCCGATGTACGACACGGTCGTCCGCGACCGCGCCGTCGCCTCGGAAGACTCGGTGCGCGCGAAGGCGCTGCTGCGCGTCGAGCGGCTCTGCGCGCGCATGGCCGACGTCGTGCTCTCGGACACCGGGGCGCAGGCGGACCTCATCGCGTCCGACCTGCGACTGCCGCGCGCGAAGATCGCCGTCGTCCCTGTAGCGCAGCCCGACCCCGGCCCGCCGCGTCCGCTTCCCGTCGACGGGCCGTTCACCGTGCTGCTCGTCGCGACGTACATCCCACTCCACGGCGTGGCGACGGTCGTGGACGCCGCACGACGTCTCGCCGGGAGCGGGGTCGTCGTGCGGGTCGTCGGCGCGGGGCAGCAGCTCGCGGAGATCGCGCCGCGCGCGGAGGGCGTCGCCGGACTCGAGCTCGTGCCGCGGTTCGTCCCCGAGGCGGAAGTCCGCGAGATGCTGGCCGCCTCGCACGTCGGCCTCGGCGTGTTCGGCGAAACGGCGAAGGCGTCGCGCGTGGTGCCGCTCAAGGCGGCGCTCGTGCTCTCTTGCGGCCGCGCGCTGGTGACGCGCGAAGGGCCTGCGGCGCGCGAGGCGCTCGACGGCGCCGCCGTTCTCGTCCCGCCGGCGGACCCCGTC
>JADMIO011347014.1_pt1 | contig 25178 bp, 20 predicted proteins | sample 8958161 | NCBI WGS metagenome assembly JADMIO01 (sample SAMN16585339, study PRJNA669376) | soil metagenome | isolation source: Crop rotation soil | place: USA: Cullars Rotation, Alabama | collected 2011
GCCGCGACTTCAAGTCACGTGAATTCCAAGCTTCGGATCCCACTGTGCTGGAAAGGCTTTTCTTCTGGGCGGCGTCCTCTGCGCGGCGACCGGCGATCTTCGCGGCCATCTCGGCCGCGGACGGCTTGTGCGCGGGCGCGGCCGGCTTCTGCGGCGTGGCCGCGACCGGTGCGGCCGCGGTCTTTGCGTTGACCTTGTCGTTCTTCGCCGGAACGGCGGGCTTCGAGGGCTTTTGCGCGACCGGCTTGGCGGCGGTCTTGGGCACCACCGTGGTCTTCGTGCGAGGCGCGGCCTTCGGCGCCGTGCGGCTCTTCGCTGCGGGCTTGTGCGAAGTCGGCTTGCGAGCGGCCGGATGGGACGACGGCTTGCGCGCGGGCTTGCGCGGTGCGGTGCGCGCCGAGGCCCTGCCGCCGGCGCTCTTGCCGGTGCCCTTGCGCAGGGCCGCCTTCGATTTGGCCTTGTTCGGCGACTTGCGAACGGGCTTCGCGGGCTTCTTTGCCATGATCATCCCGAAATTTCCTCGTTATCGTGTGCTGCGGTCCGGGGGCGGTCGGACCTCTTTTGCCGTACCGCGAGCACTCCGCGGGTCGCGTCGGCGCGGCGCGCGGAAAGCCTTAAATTATAACATTTACAACGTTGGGGCGGCTTCACCGCGTTTCGAGTCCGTTCGTCGAATCGAGGGCCGCGCCTGCGGCGCTGCGTCGGACGAACTCGAGCTGGCGCAGCCGCTCCGTTTCCTCCGGGTTGGTCGGGACGCCGGCGGGGGCTTTCGCCGCGCCCGCGCGCTCGGCCTGCTGCCAGTAGCGCGCCACGCCCGCGCGCACGCGCTCGGCCACCAGCTCCGCGGTGAGCGCCTGGTCCTCGGCCGTCGCAAGGGCGTCGGTGATCGCCGATTCGAACGGCGTCCCAATGAAGGTCTGAACGACGCCCTGAGGCGTCAGTTCCCCTGCGATGTCCTGGCACATCTCGACCACCGCGTGCAGCGCCTGGGCGTCCGGTGAGCTGTCGCTCGGCGGGGGCAGCGTCAGGTCACGGGCGAGGCCGGGTTGAAGCAAAACGCCCTGCAAGAGCTCCCGTGGGAGCGACGGGGCACGTCGCGTGCCCGGGCGGGTTGCGACGGCGCCGGTGCGCGCGGGTGCCGAGGTGCGGGCGGGGTGGCCGCCGAGCAAGCCCGCGATTTCGCCTTCCGGCAGGCCCGCGAGCAGCGCGAGGCGGCGGCGCAGCAGCGCGGCCAGGATCGGCGCCTCGATGGTCGCCAGCAGCGGACGCGCCGCGGCGAGGAGGGCGGCGCGGCCCTCGGCGGTCGCGGGGGGGTGACGAATCGCGAGCTCGCTCACGAGGTACTCGGAAAGCGGCGTTGCGGCGTCCAGCGCGGCCTCGAAGGCCGTCTTGCCCTGCGCCCGCACGAAGTCGTCGGGATCCTGGCCGTCGGGAAGGAACAGGAAGCGCGCGTCCTTGCCGTCCTGAAGGACCGGCAGCGTGTTCTCGAGCGCCCGCCAGGCAGCCTTGCGGCCGGCGCTGTCGCCGTCGAAGCAGAAGACCACCGAGTCGGTGAGGCGGAAGAGCTTCTGCGCGTGGATGGGCGTGGTCGCGGTGCCCAGCGTTGCGACGGCGTACTCGACGCCGTGCTGCGCCAGCGCGACCACGTCCATGTAGCCCTCGACCACCACCACCCGACCCGCGTCGCGGATGGCGCTCCGCGCAAGATAGAGGCCGTAGAGCTCACGTCCCTTGGAGAAGAGCGCGGTTTCGGGGGAGTTGAGGTATTTCGGCTCGCCCTGGCCCAGCACCCTGCCGCCAAACCCGATCACGCGGCCGCGGCTGTCGTGGATGGGGAACATGACCCGGTCGCGGAAGCGGTCGTAGCGCTTCTGGGCGTCCCCGCGGATCACGAGTCCGGCCTGGTCCAGTGCGGGGTCGTCGTAGCTCGCAAACGCCCGCGCGAGCGGCTGCCATCCATCGGGCGCATAGCCGATGCCAAAGCGCGCGGCCACGGCCCCGGTGAGGCCGCGTCGCTTCAGGTAATCGATCGCGTGCGGCGCATTGCGCAGCTCGGAACGGTAGAACTTCGCCGCAGTGAGCAGCAGTGCGGCCTGGTCGGTGACTTCCTCGCGGCGCTCGGCTTCGCCGGGCCGCTCGACGCGCGGCACCGTGAGCCCGGCGTCCCGCGCCAGGTCCTCGACGGCTTCCGGAAACGACTTCCCCGCGTATTCCATGAGGAAGCCGATCGCCGTGCCGTGCGCGCCGCAGCCGAAGCAGTGATAGAACTGCTTGGTCGGGCTGACCGTGAAGGAAGGGGTCTTCTCGCTGTGGAAGGGGCAGCACGCCTGATAGTTGGCCCCGGCCTTCTTGAGGGGGACGTGCCGGTCCACCACCTCGACGATGTCCACGCGACCGAGCAACGTCTGGATGAAGTCGTTCGGGATCATCGGGGTGTGAGCGCCGCGAAAGACGCCACGCGCGGCCGGCAAGCCGGCCGCGCGGGACGAGTCACACGGCAGGGAACGCTCGGATTATAGGCAACATGGGCGCATTCACCAGGGCGCAAATCCCGGGCCAGGACGAACGGTTGAAGGCACGACCAGCCCCCTCAGCCGCCCTGCGGGTCGGGGAGAGGGGTGTGCTCTCACCCAAGCTTCGCCTTCACCCTCGCCGATACCGCGCCCATGTCGGCGCGCCCCGCGAGCTCCGACTTCAGCACACCCATGACCTTGCCCATGCCGGCCGCACTCGATGCACCGGTGCGCGCGATCGCGGCGTCGATGGCCGCATCGATCTCCGCATCGCCGAGCCGCTGCGGCAGGTAGGTATCGAGGATGGCCAGCTCGGCCCGCTCGGCGTCGGCGAGGTCCTGGCGCTTGCCGGCCTCGAACTGGATGATCGAGTCCTTGCGCTGTTTCACCATCTTCTCGATCACGCTCACGATGTCGGCGTCGCCGAGCGTCTTGCGCTCGTCGACCTCGCGTTGCTTGATCGCGGCAAGCAGCAGGCGGATGGTGGACAGGCGCGCGGTCTCGCGGGCGCGCATCGCGGCCTTCATGTCGTCGGTGATGCGGTCCTTGAGATTCATGGCGGCAGGCGCTGGGTGACGGGCGATGGCTACAACGTTGGGCCGCCGCGCGGTTTTACTATCGCGATGGCTCGGCGCCTATCGCCCGAAATGCAGCGAGGGGCGAATCGCTTCGCCCCTCGCGGGTGTCCGACGGCAGCCGCGGCGCGGCTCAGTACAGCTTGGGCGGCAGCTGCTGACTGCGCAGGCGCTTGTAATGACGCTTGATGGCCGCCGCCTTCTTGCGCTTGCGTTCCGAGGTGGGCTTCTCGTAGAACTCGCGGGCGCGGAGCTCGGTCAGGAGGCCGGTTTTCTCGATCGTGCGCTTGAAGCGGCGCAGCGCGGCCTCGAAGGGCTCGTTCTCGCGGACGCGGACGCTGGGCATGTTCGGGCGGTACCTTTCGAAAAAGTGGTCTGGACGGCGTCAATCGGTAACTCGTAAGTATAGCCGGCCGGCCTGCGACGGGCAAGACCGCCCTAGAATCCCGTCCATGATCGTCCTCGGCATCGAGACCTCCTGCGACGAGACCGGCGTCGCCGTCTACGACACGGACGCCGGCCTGCGCGCGCACGCGCTGCACTCGCAGGTCGATCTGCACGAGGCCTACGGCGGTGTGGTGCCCGAGCTCGCGTCGCGGGATCACGTCCGCCGGGTCGTGCCGCTGGTGCGGCACGTCCTGCGCGAGGCCGGGCTGACCCTCGCGGACCTCGACGGCATCGCGTACACGCAGGGTCCCGGCCTCGCGGGCGCGCTGCTGGTCGGCGCCAGCGTGGCCAACGCGCTGGGCGTCGCGCTCGGCAAGCCCGTGATCGGCGTTCATCATCTCGAAGGGCATCTCCTGTCCCCGCTGCTCTCCGAGCCGCGGCCCGACTTTCCGTTCGTGGCGCTGCTCGTGTCCGGCGGGCACAGCCAGCTCTTCGATGTCGCGGGCGTCGGCGCCTACCGCCTGCTCGGCGACACGCTGGACGACGCTGCGGGCGAGGCATTCGACAAGACCGCGAAGCTCCTCGGCCTGCCGTATCCCGGCGGTCCCGCCCTCGCGGCGCTGGCCGAGCGCGGGCGCGACGGTGCCGTGACGCTGCCGCGCCCGATGCTCGACTCCGGCGACCTCGATTTCAGCTTTTCGGGCCTGAAGACCGCCGTGCTGACGGTCGCGCGCGCGCGCGCCGGCGCTGCGTCGCCCGCGGCGCTTTCCAACGCGGTCAAGGCCGACATCGCGCGCGAATTCCAGGCCGCGGTGGTCGATGTCCTGTGCGCCAAGTCGCTTGCCGCGCTCGACGCGACCGGCCGGACTCGGCTGGTCGTCGCGGGGGGCGTCGGTGCGAACCGGCTGCTGCGGTCGCGGCTGCATGAGGCGACGGTGGCGCGTGGTGCCCAGGTCTACTTCCCCGACCTCGCCTTTTGCACGGACAACGGCGCCATGATCGCGCTGGCCGGCGCGCTGCGCCTGCACGCGAATGCGCCCGCAGCCGGCGCGTTCGGCGTACGCCCGCGGTGGGAGCTTCGCACGCTGGAGCGCGCCGCCGCGTAGGCCGCGGCCTGCGGATCGCCCACGCGCTTGCACTACGCCGTTCGGGAGGGCTCGGCAAAGGCCATCGCCACGGCTTCGTCCTCCGTGAGGCTCGCAGCGGCGCGCATGAGGCGCACGCGGGTGTCCTTGCCCAGCGCGGCATCGACGCTCGCGAGCGCCTGCGCACGCGCGTTGCTCTCCTCTACATCGCGATGGCTGGCATTGGCCTCGTACATCGCATCGGCCCAGCCCGCGAGGCGCGCGGCATCGATCGGCCGATGCTCCTTGGCTGCGAGCAGCGCGAGGTGATCGATGAAGAGATAACCCTGCGCCTTCTGCTGCATGAGCGGCAACCCCACGCGGGCCGTCGCACGCGCTTCGGCAAGACGTCCCTCCAGAATGAGCGCACCCGTCACATTCATGTAGGCGAGACCGGGAATCGGCCGCCCGGCCGCCTGCGACGCGAGCAGCTCGCCGCCCAAGGCAATGGCTTCTCGCGTCTCGCCGGCCGCAAGCGAAATGGCGACGAGGTTGGTGAGCTTGGTCACTACGCGCGAGCCCCAGCCGCCGGCTCGGTCGAGGGCGATCGCCTGGCGCATGGCGCGCTTGGCGGTGCCGATATCGCCGGCTGCCTCGGCGACCATCGCTCTTGCGTTCCAGCCGATCGCGCGCATGCGCGGCGACCAGGACGAATCCTCGAGCTGCTCGACTTCGCCGATCAGCGCTTCGGCATCGGCGAGGCGGCCGCATCGCGCGAGCAACTCGCCGAGCGGCCCCGCGGTCATGTATTGGAATTGCCGGTCGTCGAGGTCACCGAACCGCGCGTGGGCCTCCTTCAGGGCTTCGATGCGTGACTGATAGACCGCATCGCCGAAGTCCCCCAGCGCAAAAAGACCGAGTGCGGCGATGCGCGGCTGCGCGCGCGCGATCCAGGGACGTACCGCCTCCAGACGTTCGCGCGCCTCGCCGTAACGGCCGAGGTCGCGGGAGAGAATGTAGGTATCCGCCGCGAGGGAAACGGCCGTATCGACATCGCCGCCGCGAAACGCGGTGTCGAAGGCCGCGCGCGCGTTGTCGAGCTCGGGCGCGAAGCGCTCGAACCACTGCGCTTCCGTGAGCGTCCATTTCGCTTCGCGCGCCTCGGCGAACACCTGGGCGAGCGCGGCGGCGTGGCGCGCTCGCGTCGATGGGATCTCGCCGGCTTCGGTCAGCCGCTCGAGCGCGTACATGCGTGCGTTCTCCAGCAGACGGTAGCGCGGCGTCTCGCGTTCGTCGGCGATCACCAGCGATTTGTCGACCAAAGCGCCCAGCGACTCGAGCACCGTCCACGGGTCCACCTCGACGCCTGCGGGAACCGTGGATGCGCCGGCCGCGACCTCCTGGGCAAGCGCCATCGTGAAGCCTCCGGTGAAGACCGCGAGCCGCCGAAACACGGTCTGCTCGACCGGCGTGAGCAGCGAGTGACTCCAGTCGAGCGCACTGCGCAGCGTTCTCTGCTGCACCGGCACGCCGTCGCGGGCGCCGCGCAAGAGGCGCATGCGTGCGTCGAGCCGGTCGCGCACGCCCGCGACGCCGAGCAGCGGTACACGCGCCGCGGCCATCTCGATGGCCAGCGCAATTCCATCGAGACGTTGGCAGATCCCGATGGCCGCTGCGACGTTTTCGTCGGTCAGCCGAAAGCGTCGGTCCGCGGCCTGCGCGCGCTCGGCGAACAGCGCGACTGCGCCGAACTGAACCGCGGTGGCTGCGTTCGCGCCTTCGGGCGGTACGGCCAGCATGCCCAGGCGGTAGACATGCTCCGCCGACGCCTTGAGCGGCTCCTGCGAGGTCACGAGCCAGTGCGTGCGAGGTGACACCTCCTGACACGCATGCAGCAAGGCGGCGACCTCCGCCAGCAGGTGCTCGCAGTTGTCGAGCACGATCAGCATTTCAGACGCGGCGAGCGCGCGGAGCAGGGCGGCGCGCGGATCCTCCACCTGGCCCACGTCGAGGCCGATCGCGCGGCACAAAGCTGGTGCGATGAGGCGACCGTTGTCGATCGCGGCGAGTTCGATCCACCAGACGCCGTCCCGAAGGCTGCCTTGCCGGCCGCGCGCCACTTCGAGGGCGAGCCGCGTCTTGCCGATGCCGCCGGGACCGGCGATGGTCACGACGCGGTGATCGGACACGAGCGCACCGACGCTTCTCGCGTCTTCGTCCCGGCCCAGCAGCGGCCCGGGTGACTGCGGCAGGTTCCCCTCCTGCCGTGGCGGGGCGACGACCTGCCGGAAATCGATCAAGGGTGCGGGCGGCGCCTGCACCGGGGGCGCCGCAACGGCCTCCTCGAAGTCGAGCGCAAAGCGATAGCCGTGTCCGGGCACCGTTGCGATCGCGTGCGCACCGAGGATCTTGCGCAGAGCGCCGATCTGGACGGACAGGTTGTTCTCTTCGACCACGAGGCCGGGCCAGACCCGATCCAGCAGCTCGCTCTTGCTCAGGAGCCGGTCGGGACTCTGCACGAGCGCGAGCAGCAGATCGAACGCACGCCCGCGGAGCGCCACTTCCCTTCCATCGACCAGCAATTGCCGGGTTGCCGGACGGAGCTCGCAGGATCCGAAGCGGTACGTGGCGGACATGGGATCGCAGGACCGCCCCCGCCTTCCCGGGGCGCGGCACCGAACAATTTACTCCCGGCCGCGTTTAGCAACGTTTAACGCGCGCTAAAGGACTTCCGCGAAGGCTGCGTTGGATAGTCGCCTCACCGGCGATCCCAAGCGCCGACCGCGCAGCTTCCGTCAGGAGGTTTCATGGACTCAAGAACGACGACGCATTCCGATCGAGTCGCGTCGCGCATCGACGCGCTGCCGGTGAACGCCGCGCATCGCTCGACCGCGCAGGCGCAGTACGTGCGGGCGGAGTCGAACGTCCGGCGAATGCTAGAGCTGCACGCGGCAATGCGCACGCTGCGCGCGGCCTGTCGCAGGCTCTGTTACGCAGGGGCTCGCGCCCGCCGACTCGGCTAGCGCCCGATCGTGCGCTCGTCGCCGGCGAAGAGCTGGCGAATGTTGCCCCGGTGCCGCCAGAACAGCAGCGCCGCAATCACGACGCTCGCGCCCGTCAAGGCGGTCAGCCCCTCGACATAGAACATGCCGACGGGCAGCAGCACGGCGGCGGTAAGGCCGGCGAGCGAGCTGATCTTGAACCCGAAGGCCATCGTGAGCCAAACGAGGGTGAGCAGCAGCCCCAGCGACCAGTGAAGGGCGAACACGATGCCCGCGGCGGTCGCGATGCCTTTGCCGCCGGCGAAGCCGTGGAAGATCGGGAAGATGTGACCGAGGAACACGGCCAGCACGGCCGCGGGCACGGTCCATTCCGGCGCGCCGAACGCCGCGCCGAGGCGCTGCGCCGCCAAAACGGCGACGAAGCCCTTGAGCCCGTCGCCCAGCAGCGTGAGCACCGCTGCCGCCTTGTTGCCGGTGCGCAGCACGTTGGTCGCGCCGGGGTTTCGGGAGCCGTACTCGTGCGGATCCGGCAGGCCGAAGGCGCGGCTCACCATGACGGCAAACGAGATCGAGCCGAGGAGGTAGGCTGCGACGACGATCAGCAGGCTCGCGAGCATGGTAAAAGACGGCGTCGGAGTAGCTTGCTACCGCGCATGAATACCATATTCATCCACGACCTGCGCATCGCGACCCGCATCGGCGTGTACGAGTGGGAGCGCGAGCTGCCGCAGACCATCCGCATCGATGTCGACATCGAGCTCCCGTCGACGCGGCCCTTCGAATCGGGCGAGCTCGCCGATGCGGTCGACTACGCGGCGGTGGTCGCCCGCATAAAGGCCTTCGCCAGGAGCAATCCGCATCCGTTGCTCGAGCGGTTCACCGAGGCGCTCGCGACGCTCGTCCTCGACGATTTCGGCGCGCGCGGCGTCAAGGTGCGGGTCGCCAAGCTGGGCGCGCAGCCGGGCGTGCGCGAGATCGGCGTCACGATCGAGCGTCGCAAAGCCGGCTAGGCCTCGCCCTGCGCGAGCAGCGCCGCGTTGCCGCCGGCGGCCGCGGTATTGACCGACAGCGTGCGCTCCACCGCGAAGCGGAAGAGGTAGTGCGGGCCCCCGGCCTTGGGACCGGTGCCCGACAACCCTTCGCCGCCGAACGGCTGCACGCCCACGACGGCGCCGATCATGTTGCGGTTCACGTACAGATTGCCCACGCGGGCGCGCGCGACGATGCGCTCGATCGTCGAATCGACGCGGCTGTGGATCCCCAGCGTCAGGCCGTAGCCGAAGGCATTCACGGCATCGATCAGCGGATCGATCGCGCCGGTGCGAAAGCGATACACGTGCATGACCGGTCCGAACACTTCGCCGGTCAGGCGGTCCAGGCGATCGAGCTCGATCAGCGTCGGCGCCACGAACGTGCCGTGCGCGCAGGCTTCGGGCAGCGCGACGCGATGGCGCACGAGGCCGGCGGCGTCCATCGCCGCGATGTGGCGCTCCAGCGCGTCGCGTGCCGCGGCATCGATGACGGGACCCACGTCCGTGCGCAACAGCGCCGGATCGCCGATGACCAGCTCATCCATCGCGCCGCGGATCATGTCGAGCACGCGCGGCACGATGTCGTCCTGCACGCAAAGCACGCGCAGCGCCGAGCAGCGCTGGCCTGCGCTGTCGAACGCGGACACGAGCGCGTCCTGCACGACCTGCTCGGGCAGCGCCGAGCTGTCGACGAGCATCGCGTTCTGTCCGCCGGTCTCCGCGATCAGCGGCACGATCGGCTGCCGGGCGGCGAGCGTTTGCGCGATGCGGGTGGCCACCTCGGTCGAGCCCGTGAACGCGACGCCGGCGATGCGCGCATCAGCGACCAGCGTGGCGCCCACCTCGGCGTCGCCGGGCAACAGTGCGAGCACGTCCGCGGGCACGCCGCCTTCCAGCAGGCAGCGCACGGCATACGCCGCGGTGAGGGGCGTCTGCTCGGCCGGCTTCGCGGCGACGGCATTGCCGGCCGCGAGCGCCGCGGCGACTTGTCCCGTGAAGATCGCGAGCGGGAAATTCCACGGCGAGATGCACGCGAACACGCCGCGTCCGCGCAGCGTCAGCGTGTTCGCTTCGCCGGTCGGGGAAGGCAGCGCCAGCGGTGCATCGAAGTGCGCGCGCGCGAGCGCGGCGTAGTAGCGGCAGAAGTCGACGGCCTCGCGGACCTCCGCGAGGGCGGCGGGACGCGTTTTGCCCGCTTCGCGCGTGAGCAACGCGACCAGACCCAGCCGCTCGCGCTCGAGGATCGCGGCCGTGGCGTCGAGAACGGTGGCGCGCGCGGAACCTCCGCGCGCGTCCCAGGCCGGCTGCCCGTGCAGAAGGCTGTCGACGGCGCGTGCGACCGTGGCCGCGTCGGCATCGACGACGGTTCCGATGCGCCGACGCTGATCCGAGGGATCGAACACGACGCGGGCCGTGCCCGAAGCCGTCGCACGCGCGAGCATGGGCGAGGCGACCCAATTCGGCGCCTCGGCTTCGCGCAACGCGGCGTCGACCGTCGCCATCGCGTCCTGATCGGCAAGCGACACGCCCGACGAGTTCTCGCGCTGCGGCGCGAAGAGATCGCGCGGCAGCGCGAGGTTCGCGGCGGGCGCGTAATCGTGCGCGCGCGAGCGCGCGAGCGGATCGGCCACGACGTCTTCGACCGGCACCGCAGGGTCCCCGATGCGGTTGACGAACGACGTGTTCGCACCGTTCTCGAGCAGCCGGCGCACGAGATACGGCAACAGGTCCTGGTGCGAGCCCACGGGCGCATAAACGCGGCATGCGAGCCGCGACTTCGGACCGATCACCTGCGAATAAAGCGCTTCGCCCATGCCGTGCAGGCGCTGGAACTCGAATGCGGTCACGTCGCGCGAGCGCTGGTGCGCCTGCGCCGTGACCCAGGCGATCGTATGCGCGTTGTGCGTGGCGAACATCGGGTACACGCGCGGAGCGGCCTCGAGCAGCGCGCGCGCGCACGCGAGGTACGAGACATCGGTATGCGCCTTGCGCGTGAAGACCGGATAGTTCGCAAGCCCCTGCACCTGCGCGCGCTTGATCTCGGTGTCCCAATAGGCGCCCTTCACCAGGCGCACGGGAATGCGCTCGCCCACCTCGCGTGCCAGCGCAATGACCCAGGCGATGGCCGCGCGGGCGCGCTTCTGATAGGCCTGCACCGCCAACCCGAGCCCGTCCCAGTCGCGCAACGCGGCGTCGCGACGCACGCGGGCGAGGATCTCGAGCGAAAGCTCGAGGCGATCGCTTTCCTCCGCGTCGAGCGTGAGGCCGATGCCCAGTTCGCGCGCCTGGGCAGCGAGCCGGGTCACGAGCGGCACCAGCTCGGCGAGCACGCGGTCGCGCTGCGCGAATTCGTAGCGTGGATGCAGCGCCGACAGCTTGACGGAGATGGAGGGCTGCACGACGACATCGGCCGTGGGATCGGCGCGCCCCGCGCCGATGGAGCGGATCGCCTGCTCGTAGGCTTCGCGATAGCGGCCGGCATCGTGCGCGGTGATGGCCGCTTCGCCCAGCATGTCGAACGAATAGCGGAACCTCGCGTAGTCCGGGCTGCGACTGCGCGCGAGCGCCTCGTCGATCGTACGGCCCATTACGAACTGCTCGGCCATCACCTTCATGGCCTGGCGTACCGCCACGCGCACGACCGGCTCGCCGGTGCGCGCCGCAAGGCGCTCGTACCACGCGACGGGGTCGCGCGCATCGGCCGCTTCGATGCGCGTGAGGCGGCCGGTGAGCATGAGCGCCCACGTCGAGGCGTTCACCAGCAGCGAATCGGACGCGCCGAGGTGCTTCTCCCAATCGCCGCGCGACAGCTTGTCGCGGATGAGCGCGTCGGCGGTGTGCGCGTCCGGAATGCGCAGCAGCGCCTCCGCGACGCACATCAGCAGGACGCCCTCCTGCGTGGACAGGTCGTATTGCTGCAGGAATGATTCGATGCCGGCGTGCGCCTGCTGGCGGCTGCGCACCCCTTCGACCCATACGCGCGCCTGGCGCGCCACCTGCGCCTCGACCGCCGCATCGAGCGTCGCCTGCGCCGCCAGCGCCGCAACGGTCATGCGCTCGTCGGCGAGGAACGTGGCGCGGATCGCGCTGCCGTCGGGATCTTCGGGCAGCAGCGGCGTTGCCGACGATTCGGGTGCATTCATGGCGTCAGCCGGGTGTGATGGCGATGTCCACGAGCGTGGGCTTCAGCACGCGGACCAGGTCGTCCGCTTTCATGCCGACCAGGTAGCCGCGGCGTCCACCGTTGACGTAGACATAGGGCAGTGCCGCGATCGAGCGCTCGGCGTAGATCGGCAGCGCCTTGCGCGTGCCGAACGGGCTGGTGCCGCCGACCTGATAGCCGGAATGGCGGTCGGCGACCGCGGGCGCGCAAGGCTCGATCGATTTCACCTGCAGCAGGCGCGCGAGCGCCTTGGTGGATACCTCGCGGTCGCCGTGCATCAGCACGATGAGCGGCCGCGCCGCATCGTCCTGCATGACCAGCGTCTTGATCACGGCGTGCTCGTCGACACCCAGCTCGCGCGCCGACACCGCGGTGCCGCCGCGCGCCTCGTAGTCGTAGGGATGGTGCGTGAAGTCCACGCCATGATCGCGCAGCACGCGAACGGCTGCGGTCACGGGCAAGCGTGCGTCCGGCGATCGGCTCATGACGGATCCTCGACGATCGCCGCGTCACTCGGCGTACGCGACCATCGGCATCGAGAACGGCTCGGGCCATTCGATGCCGAAGCGCGCGCACGGCTCGGTGACGAAGCGCACGCGCGCAAAACCGGCGTCCCGGCATGCGCGCTCGAGCGACGCGCGCGAGAAGACGCGCATCTCCAGGGCCGCGCAGGGCTGGCCGTCGGGGCCCGGACCTTCGTGGAATACGAGGTCGTCGAAGCGCTGCGTACGTCCGTCGCGCGTCACGTTGTGCAGCCGCGCCGCGCCGTCGCGCCGCTCGATGCGCCAATCGTACAGCTCCGGAAAGTGTTCGACGGTGTAGGCATCGAGCGTGAACGGCACGGTCAGGATGAGCACGCCGCCAGGCCTGAGCAGCGCCCGCGCGCCGTCGAATGCGCGCTGCACCGGCGGCACGACATGCTCGAACACGTCGCTCGACGTGACGAAGTCGTAGCGTCCCGACCGCTCCGGCGCCACGGCGGTGATGTCGAGCTTCGGCTCGGCCTCCAGGAAGGTGTTCTCGTAGTCGAAGATATGCGCAAGCCGAGGCGCGTAGCGCTGGTCGTCGGACAGGCCGATGCCGCGGAGGCGCCGGTGCGGCGCGACCGCGGTGAGGGGCTGCTCCACGCGCAGCACTTCCCTGACCACGAGATGCGCCATCCCGCGCAGACGCACCGTCGACTGGCAATGCGCGCACGACGCGATCTCGCGCGAGATCCGGGCCGGCGGCACCGCGTTGTCGCTGCCGCAGAGGTTGCACTGGAAGCGCACGAGACCGGCAGACTCGCGCGGCGGCTCGCGCACGGGCTCCGTCCTGATCGTGCGCCGCGTGAACCAGCGAGCAAGGTCGAGGGGCGACATGAGGCGAGGTCCGGGATCCGCGACGGATTGTACGCCCGATATACTTCGCTCCCGGGCGCCGCCCGCGGACGATGGACACGCATCACAACAACTTCGACTTCCTGCGCTGGCTCGCTGCGAGCATGGTCCTTTACTCGCACGAATACGCCGTGCTGGGGCGCGGTGGCGAAGAGCCGATGGCACGGCTCACTGCCGGCTTCGCGACGTTCGGCACGCTTGGCGTGGACATCTTCTTCGCGATCAGCGGGTGCCTCGTCACGGCGAGCCTCGTGCGGCGCGGCAACCTCGCGTATTTCGTGGCCTCGCGCGCGCTGCGCATCGTGCCCGGGCTGGTCGTCGCGCTCGTCGTCTCGGCGCTGTTGATCGGCGCGCTGGCCACGACCTTGCCGCTGGCCGACTATTTCCGCGACGTCTCGACGTGGCGCTACATCTCGCGCGGCATCGCCCTGCACGATCTGCAATGGACGCTGCCCGGTGTGTTCGCGAGCGCGCCGGCGGCCGGCGTGGTGAACGGGTCCCTCTGGAGCCTGTGGCCCGAGGTGCAGATGTACGCCATCGTCGCGCTGCTCGGCGCGGTTGCATGGGTGTGCCGCGCGCCGCGCCGCACGGTCCTCCTCGCGGGCATGGCGCTCGTCGCCGCGATCGCGTTGCTGCATCATCCCGATCGCGCGGGACAGCACCTCGAAGGCCCCGCGCTGGCGCGGCTCGCGGTCGTGTTCGCATTCGGCGCGATCGTCGGGCTCTGGGGCTGGCGTGCGCGCGTCGGCTGGACGCTGTTCGTGCTCGCCGCGCTCGGCGCGCTGCTGCTGCGGCATTCGCAGGCGTTCGTGGCCCTGTTCGATCTCGCCGTGGTCCTCGGCGTGCTCGGCATCGCGTATGCGCCGCTGGGTCGCCTGCGCAACTTCGGCCGCTTCGGCGACTGGTCCTACGGCATGTACGTGTACGCGTTTCCGGTCCAGCAGCTCGTGGCCCTCTATGCGCCTGCGCTCGGCCTGCCGGCGCACTTCGCCATCGCGTATGCGACCACGCTCGCGCTGGGCGCGCTGTCATGGCATCTCGTCGAGGCGCCGGCGCTGTCGCTCAAGCACGTGCTCCTGCCGCGCTTCGCCGCGCCGCGGCTCAACGCGGCTCAGCCGCGCGGGTGATGCTGCGCGTGCAGCTGCTTCAGGCGCTCGCGCGCGACGTGCGTATAGATGGTGGTCGTCGTGATGTCCGCATGGCCCAGCAGCAGCTGGACCACGCGCAGGTCCGCGCCGTGGTTGAGGAGGTGCGTCGCGAACGCATGCCGCAGCACGTGCGGTGACAGCTGCGCCGGCGCGATGCCGGCGCGCAATGCATAGCGCTTGACCAGCGCCCAGAACGCCTGGCGCGTCAAGGGCCCGCGCCGTGCCGTGAGGAACACGTGCGTGCCGCGGCGATCGCCCGCGAGGCCCGGACGCACCTCCTTCAGGTAACGGCCCAGCCAGGCCACCGCTTCCTCGCCGAGCGGCACGAGGCGCTCCTTGCTGCCCTTGCCGACGACGCGCACCACGCCCACATCGAGCGACACCTGGGCGTAGGTGAGACCCACGAGCTCGGATACGCGCAATCCGCTCGCATAAAGCGTCTCCAGCATCGCGCGGTCGCGCACGCCGAGCGGCGTCGCGACGTCGGGCGCGGCAAGCAACACCTCGACCTGCGCCTCGGAGATCAGCTTGGGCAGGCGGCGCGGTTTGCGCGGCGCCTGCACGCGCAGCGTGGGATCCTCGCGCACGGCACCGTGCTCGAGCTGCAGGCGGTAGAAACGCCGCAGCGCGGAAAGCCTGCGCGCGACCGATGTCGCCTTCGCCTTGCCCGTGCGCATCTGATCGCCGAGCCACGCTTCGCAATCCGTGCGCGTCGCGGCGAGCAGGCTGGAACCGCGCGTGGCGAGCCATCCGCCGAATGCGGTGAGGTCGCGACGGTAGCTCGCCAGCGATGCCGCGGCCAGACCGTCGCGCAGCCAGAGCTGGTCGCAGAAGGCGTCGATGAGGGGGTCGGGGACCGATGCAGCGGCGCTCATGGCGAGACCCCTCACCGGCCCTGTCGGGCACCCGCTCCCCGCGAGCGGGCAGAGGGACGGGGTGAGGGGTGGGCGCTAGTACAACCCAAGCTAGTACAACCCAAACCTGTACCCCTCGTGAGTCAGCAGCCACCGCTTGATCCGGCGCGGTCCGTCCGCATCGGCGGCATTCATGAAGCCGCCGAGCGCGCCGCGGCTGCCGACGACCCGGTGGCACGGGATGATCAACGCGATGCGGTTCGCGCCGCACGCCTGACCCACCGGTCGGGGACCGCTCGCGACGACGCGCGCGATCTCGCCGTAGGTGCGCGATTCGCCGAGCGGGATGTCGCGGATCGCCTCCCAGACGCGCCGCTGGAAGGGCGTGCCGCCGGGATCGAGCGGGACCGAGAACCGGAATTCGGGATCGTCGAGATAGCGCTCGAGCTCGCGCAGCGCGCGCGCGGTGATCGCGTCGTGTGGTGCGATCTCGCGTTCGCCCGCCGGCAGGTACGCGACACCGGTGACCGCATGGCCGTCGGTGCGCACGCCCAGGACGGCGAAGGGCGCGCGCAGCGTCGCGCTCCAGTGCCCGTCGGGAGCGGCGGGCCTGCGCCGGTACGTCGCGTCGCTCATCCGAGTTTCATCTGCGCGGGCAGCACGGTGACCAGCTGCGGAAAGATCCAGATCAGCGCCACCGCGGCGCACATCAGGAAGAACATCGGCAGCGCGTGCCGCGCGATCCAGGTGATCTGCTTGCCCGTCATGCCCTGCAATACGAATAGGTTGAAACCCACCGGCGGGGTGATCTGCGCCATCTCCACGACCAGCACGATGAAGATGCCGAACCACAGCAGGTCGATCGACGCCTTCTCAACGGTCGGGAGGATGACGCCCATGGTCAGCACCACCATCGAGATGCCGTCGAGGAAGCAGCCCAGCACGATGTAGAACAGCGCCAGCGCCACGATCAGGGTCACGGGTGCGAGCCCCAGCGAAGCGATCCATTCGGCGAGCGCGCGCGGCAGGCCGATGTAGCCCATCGCCAGCGTGAGGAAGGCCGCGCCCGCGAGGATCAGCGCGATCATGCAGTACAGCCGCGTCGCGCCGAGCAGGCTGTCGCGGAACGTGGCCCAGGTGAGCGAGCGCTGCGCGGCCGAGATCACCAGCGAGCCGATCACGCCGAAGGCGGCCGCTTCCGTGGCCGTCGCCACGCCCGTGTAGATCGAGCCCAGCACCGCCGCGATCAGCAGCACGACCGGAATCAGATGGCGCGACGCAAACAGCTTCTCTGCGACGCCGGTGCGCTCGCGTGTGGCGGGCACGCGCTCGGGATGGATCAGCGCCCACGCGACGATGTAGCCGGAGAACAGCAGCGCGAGCAGGATGCCCGGGATCACGCCGGCGATGAACAGCTGCGCGATCGAGACGTTCGCGGTGACCCCGTACACGATCATGATGATCGATGGCGGGATGAGCAGCCCGAGCGTGCCCGCTCCCGCCAGCGTGCCGATCGTGACGTCCTCGGGATAGCCGCGCGCCCTGAGCTCCGGGAGCGTCATCTTGCCGATGGTCGCGCACGTCGCGGCCGAGGAACCCGACACGGCTGCGAAGATGGTGCAGCCGATGATGTTGGTGTGCAGCAGGCGCCCGGGCACGCGCTCGAGCCAGGGCGCGAGGCCGCGGAACATGTCCTCGGACAGCCGCGTGCGGAATAGGATCTCGCCCATCCACACGAACAGCGGCAGCGCCGTGAGGGTCCACGACGACGCGGTGCCCCAGATGGTGACCGCCATGGCATCGCCCGCCGGGCGCGCGGAGAAGAGCTCCATGCCGATCCATGCCACACCCGACAGCGCGAGGCCGATCCACACGCTGCTGCCGAGCAGCCCGAACAGCGCGACCATCAGCAGCGTGGTGATGAGCGCGTCCATCTATTCCACGTGCAGCGGCTCTGCCACCGCGCGCGGCCGGCGCAGCCCGCGCCATTCGAGCGTGAGCTCGTCGACGAAAGCGATGGCCATGACCACCGCGCCGATGGCCATGGTCAGCTGCGGCAGCCACAGCGGTGTCGCATCGTTGGCGGTGGAGATGTCGTTGAAGTCGTACGACTGCCACGCGAGGCGCACGCTGTAATACGCGAACGCCGCCGCGAGCACCGTCGCGACGGCGAGGGCGAAGAGCTCGAGGCGATGGCGGCCGGCTGGCGAGAGACTCTCGAGGATCAGTGTGACGCGGATGTGCTCGCCGCGCTTGAGCGTATGGGCGAGCGCAAGGAAGCCCGCGCCCGCCATGCAGTAGCCCGCGTACGCATCGGTCCCGGCCACGAACCAATTCGCGAGGCGCGCCACGATACCCGTCACCACCATGGCGAGCGTCCCGATCATGAACAGCGCCGCAAGCCAGGCGGCGCCGTCGTACAGGCGGTCGAGCGCGCGCCGCACCGCGTCAGGGCATCGCGCGGTAGGCGTCGATCACCTTCTTCCCCTCGGTGCCCGATTTCTTCAGCCACTCGGCGAGCATGAAGTTGCCCACCTTGCGCAAGTCTGCGGTGAGCTGCTCGCTCGGCTTGAGGATGTTCATGCCTTTCTGCTTGAGCTGGTCGAGGTACCAGCCGTTCTTTTCCTGCGACAGCTTCCAGCCGCGCGTCTCGGCATCCGCGGCGGCCTTCAGAACGGCTTGCTGCGTCGGCTTGTCGAGCGCGTCGAACGCGCGCTTGTTGACGATGACGGCGTTCTTGGGCAGCCACGCCTGCGTGTCGTACCAGTTCTTGATGTGCTCGTACGTCTTGGAGTCGTACCCCGTCGCGCCGGACGACATGTACGAGTCGATCACGCCGGTGGCGAGCGCCTGCGAAACCTCCGCGGCCTGCACCGTGACCGGTTGCGCTCCGACCAGCTCGGCGATCTTGGCCGTCGCCGGGCTGTAGGCGCGCCACTTCAGGCCCTTCATGTCTTCGGCGCTGTTCAGCGTGCGCTTGGTGTAGATCCCCTGCGGCGGCCAGGGCACGGTGTACAGCAGCAGGATGCCCTGCTTGCCGAGCTTGTCCTCCAGGGTCTTGCGCTCGGCCTTGTAGAGCTTCATGGAATCGGCATAGGACGCGGCGAGGAACGGCACGCCGTCCAGGCCGTAGAGCGGGTCCTCGTTCTCGTAGTTGACGAGCAGGATCTCGCCGGCCTGCGCCTGGCCGCCCTGGACGGCGCGCTTGATCTCCGGCGCCTTGAACAGCGACGCGTTCGGATGCAGCTGGATCTTGAGCTTGCCGCCGCTCGCCTTGTCGACGTCGTTCACGAACTGCTGCAGGTTCTCGGTGTGGAAGTTGTTCGCCGGGTACGCCGTGGGCAGATCCCACTTCGTCTGGGCTACGGCGGGGAGGGCAATGGCGACCGCGAGCGCGGCCGCGTAGCGCATCCATCTCATGGGTTTCCTCCGTTGTACGCGTCGAGCGCGCGATCGGCGCGATATTTACCACATTACGACGAAATTCCCCTCACTGGCCTGACGGGCACCCTCTCCCCGCACGCGGGGAGAGGGACGGGGTTGAGGCGCCCCGCCTCACAACCCCTCATAAAACCACCTCACCAGCTGCGCCGCATCGAAGACCGGCATGCGTGCGGCCTCCGCCACCGCGCCGCGATACGGCGGCATGTTGGCGCACTCCAGCACGATCGCGCCGATGCGGCCTTGGGCGAGCAGGCGGCGGGTCGCCTCGACGACGTCGGCCGCCATGCGATCGGGGTCCAGCGTCGCCGCGCCGTCTCGGATCGCATGCGCGAAGTAGCTCCACGCCGCGACGCCGGCCACCGGCGTGTCGGGTGCCACGCCGGCGCCGGCGAGCACGTCGCCGGCGAGGTCGTCCGCGGAATAGGTGACGATGCCCACCCGCCGACCGGGGGGCAGCGTGCGCTCCACGAGCGGCACCTGCAGCAGCGCCGAGGAGAGCACCGGCACGGGGAGCGCCGCGGCAAGCTCGGACTGCCAGCGCGCGAGAAAGCCGCACGTGGTGACGATTCCGGCGCAGCCTTCGCCGGCGAGGCCGCGGCCCGCCGCGATGAACGCCGGGAGCAGTCCCGCGTGGGGCGCGTGGACGATGGCATCGGGCGTGGCACGCGCGACGGTCGCGCGTCGGGTGGGAAATGCGAACGTGTCGGCCGCGCCGACGTCGCCGCGGACGCGCGGAAACGCCGTATCGAGGACGAGAATGCCGAGCGGTCGTGACACGCGTCGCAGGCGCCGGATGCCCTCTCCGCCGCGCTTGCCGGGTTCGTGACGCAGGGACCATAGCACGCGGGGTTGCCCGTGCGGCCTTGTATGATCCACATCCACTGAAAGCGCGTTCCGGATCATGCCCTGGCAATTCTGGATCGACCGCGGCGGCACGTTCACCGACATCGTCGCGCGCCGCCCCGACGGCACGCTCGTGACGCACAAGCTGCTGTCGGAGAACCCCGGGCGCTACCGGGACGCGGCGGTGCAGGGCATCCGCGAGCTGCTCGAGCTGCGCGCCGATGCGCCCATTCCCGCGTCGGACATCGAGGCGGTCAAGATGGGAACGACCGTCGCCACCAACGCGCTCCTCGAGCGCAAGGGCGAGCGAACCGCGCTGGTGATCACCCGCGGTTTCAGCGACGCGCTGCGCATCGGCTATCAGAACCGGCCGAGGCTCTTCGTGCGCCGCATCGAGCTGCCGTCGTTGCTCTACGAGCGCGTCATCGAGGTGGACGAGCGCGTCGGCGCGCATGGCGACGTCGTGCAGCCGCTCGATCTCGTAGCGGTGCGGAGCATGCTCGCGCAGGCACACGCCGACGGCATTCGCGCGGTTGCGATCGTCCTGATGCACGGCTACCGCTATCCCGCCCACGAGCAGGCGCTCGCGGCGCTGGCGCGCGAGCTGGGCTTCGCGCAGGTGTCCGCATCGCACGAGGTTTCCCCGCTGATGAAGCTCGTTTCGCGCGGCGATACGACGGTCGTCGATGCGTACCTGTCGCCGATCCTGCGCCGCTACGTCGATGCAGTGGAGCGCGACCTGCGCGGCGGGCAGGCTGCAACCGATCTGCGCCTGCAGTTCATGCAATCGTCCGGCGGGCTTACCGACGCGCATCGCTTCCAGGGCAAGGACGCCATTCTGTCCGGGCCCGCCGGCGGCATCGTCGGCGCCGTCGAGGTATCGCGCCTCGCCGGCTTCGATCGCATCATCGGTTTCGACATGGGCGGCACATCGACCGACGTGACGCACTGGGCAGGCGAATACGAGCGCGCGTTCGTCACCGAGATCGCGGGAGTGCGCCTGCGCGCGCCGATGATGCTCATCCACACGGTCGCTGCCGGCGGCGGATCGATCTGCACGTTCGACGGGGCGCGCTTTCGTGTCGGACCGCAGTCCGCCGGCGCCGATCCCGGTCCCGCGTCCTACCGCCGTGGCGGACCGCTGACGGTCACCGATTGCAACGTGATGGTGGGCAAGCTCGACCCGGAGCTCTTTCCCCACGTGTTCGGAGCCGATGGACGCGAGCCCCTCGACGCGGACGTTGTGCGCGCGAAGTTCGCGTCGCTGGCGGACGACGTGGCGCAGGCCACCGGAACGCGCCGCGCGCCCGAGGCGATCGCGGACGGCTTCCTGAAGATCGCGGTCGAGAACATGGCGAACGCGATCAAGCACATCTCGGTGCAGCGCGGCTACGACGTCACGGAGTACGTGCTGTGCTGCTTCGGCGGCGCGGGCGGCCAGCATGCCTGCCTCGTCGCCGACGCCCTCGGCATGACGCGCGTGTTCATCCATCCGTTCGCGGGCGTGCTGTCGGCCTACGGCATGGGTCTCGCCGATGTGCGCGCGCTGCGCCAGCAGGCGGTGGAAGCGCGGCTGTCGGATGCGGCGCTCGCATCGATCGAGGACACGTTCGTCGCGCTCGAAGCGGCGGCGCGCGGCGAGGTGCTCGCGCAGGGCATCGCGGAGGCGCGCGTGAGCGCCGTGCGCACGCTGCACCTGAAATACGAAGGGACGGACACGACGCTGGAGCTCGGCGCAGGCGGCGATCCCGGGGCGCTGACCGCCGAATTCGAGCGCCGCTACCGGCGCCAGTACGGCTTTCTCATGCCGGGCAAGCCGCTCGTCATCGAGGCGATGGGCGTGGAGGCGATCGGCCGCAACCAGTCGGCCGCCGACGAGCGTCCGGTGTTCGCTCCGCGCGCGGGCGGCCTGCGCGCGCTCAAGATCAACCGTGTCTACACGGGGGGCCGCGCGCGCAATGCGCCGGTGTACGACCGCGCGGACCTGAGACCGGGAGATGCGATCGACGGCCCCGCCGTGATCCGCGAGCCGAACGCCACCACCGTCATCGAGCCCGGCTGGCGCGCGACGCTGACGCCGCGCGATCACGTGCTGCTCGAGCGCGTGGTCGCTGCCGAACGCGCGCACGCCATCGGGACGGCCGCCGACCCGGTGCTGCTCGAGGTCTTCAACAACCTGTTCATGGCCATCGCCGAGCAGATGGGCGTCACGCTGGCGAACACCGCCTACTCGGTGAACATCAAGGAGCGGCTGGACTTCTCGTGCGCGCTGTTCGACGGCGCAGGCAACCTCATCGCCAACGCGCCGCACATGCCCGTCCACCTGGGATCGATGGGCGAAAGCGTGCGCACGATCATCGAGCGGCGTGCCGACACGATGCGCGAGGGCGATGTCTTCGTGCTCAACGCGCCGTACAACGGCGGGACGCATCTGCCGGATGTGACCGTGATCGCGCCGGTGTACCTGTCGGGCTCCGTCGAGTTCTACGTCGCCTCCCGCGGGCATCACGCCGACATCGGCGGCACGACGCCGGGCTCCATGCCCCCCGACTCCTCGCATGTCGACGAGGAAGGCGTCCTGCTCGACAACGTGCAGCTCGTCGCACAGGGCACGTTCCTCGAGGACGACATCCGCCGCATCCTGCAAAGCGGCCGCTATCCGGTGCGCAACGTCGAGCAGAACGTCGCCGACCTGCGCGCGCAGGTCGCCGCGTGCGCGAAAGGCGCCGCCGAGCTCGCGAAAATGGTCGACCACTTCGGCCTTCGTGTGGTGCGCGCGTACATGCAGCACGTGCAGGACAACGCCGAGGAAGCGGTGCGCCGCGTGCTGGGTGCGCTCACCGACGGCAGCTTCGCTTACGAGATGGACAACGGTGCGGTCGTGCGCGTGGCGATTCGCGTCGACCAGGCTGCCCGCGAGGCGACGATCGACTTCACGGGGACGAGCGCGCAGCAGCCGACCAATTTCAATGCGCCGGCTGCGGTCTGCAAGGCCGCGGTGCTCTACGTCTTCCGCACGCTGGTCGACGACGAGATTCCGATGAACGCGGGTTGCCTGAAGCCGCTGCGCATCGTCATCCCCGAAGGCTCGATGCTCAATCCCCGCTATCCCGCCGCGGTGGTCGCCGGCAACGTCGAGACCTCGCAGACGGTGACCGATACGCTCTACGGCGCGCTGGGCGTGCTCGCCGCGTCGCAGGGGACCATGAACAACTTCACGTTCGGCAACGACCGCTATCAGTACTACGAAACGATCGCGGGCGGCGCGGGAGCGGGTCCCGATTTCGACGGCGCGAGCGTCGTGCAGACGCACATGACCAACTCGCGGCTCACCGACCCCGAAGTGCTCGAATGGCGCTTTCCCGTGCGCCTCGAGTCGTTCGCGATCCGCCACGGCAGCGGCGGTGCGGGACGCCATCGCGGCGGCGACGGCGGCGTGCGGCGGGTGCTGTTCCTAGAGCGCATGACGGCGGTCATGCTCGCGAACCATCGGCGCATCGCGCCGTTCGGTGCGAAAGGCGGCGCGGACGGCGCGCCGGGCCGCAACTGGGTCGAGCGCACCGGCGGCGCACGCGAAAGCTTCGGCGCGACGTGCGCGGTCGCCATGGAGCCGGGCGACGTGTTCGTGATCGAGACGCCGGGCGGCGGGGGCTACGGGCCTGCGTCGTAAGCGTGGCACGGCCCTTGCATCAGCGGCTCGAATGACCTCCGCAACGGCCGTGCGCGTGCCGCCCGAGACCGCGACGCCGCCGCTCGACGACCTCGACGCGCTGCTCGCCGACGCGCAGCGTCACTCCGATCGCGGCGATGCGCGAGAAGGCCTGGCGCTCGCCGACCGTGCGCTCGGTCTGGCGCGCGAGCGCGGCGATCGGGCGCTCGTGGCCCGCGCGCTGGCCGCGGTGGCCTTGGCCGCGCGCGCCCTCGTCGACTATCCGCGCGTGCTTGCGGCGTGCGACGAGGCGCTGGAGCTCGCTGCACCCGACGCGATCGACGTTCGCGTCGAATGCGCTCTGTGCCGCGGACACGTGTTCCTCGAGCTCGGCGACTACGGCCGCGCGCTGGACGGCGCCGCCCAGGCGCGCGGCTTTCTCGGACACGGCGCGGCGACGCTGCTCGCCGTGCGCTGCCTGCAGTTCGAGGCGATGATCCAGGCGCGCCTGCAGGACTTCGAGGCTGCGGAGACGGCGTATCGCGCCGCGCTCGATCTCGCCCTGCAGGGTGGGGACGCGCAGGCGATCGCGCTCCTGCACAACAGCCTCGGCGTGTTCCATCTGCGCCGTGCGCAGCCCGAGCCCGGCGAGCACGCCGACGTCACGGCGCATCTGAACCAGGCGCTCGCGCATTTCGAGGCATCGCGTCCCTGCGCCGAGCGTGCCGGAGACGCGCGTCTGCTCATGCTGCTCGACGGCAACATCGCCGGCACGCTGGGCGAGCTCGGCCGGCTCACCGAGGCGCGCGACGCCTTCGCGCGGCAGCTCGACGCGGCGCGCGCGCAGCACGACCGGCACGACGAAGCGCTGATCCTCGTGAACCTCGGCGAGGCGCACCGGCGCCTCGGCGAACGCGACGCTGCGCTCGCGGTGCTCCACGAAGCGCTCGTCCTCGCGCAGCGCAGCGGCGTCAAGGCGCGCGAGCGGCGCGCGCATCGCGAGCTCGCGGCGACCTACGAAGCGGCAGGCGATGCGGCACACGCGCTCGCGCACTTCAAGGCGTTCCACGCGCTCGACCGCGACGCGTACGCGAGCCCGGCACGCGGCGCGCTGCGCGCGCAAGTGCTGCAGGACGAGATCCAGCGCGTGCAGCGCGAGGCCGATCGGCTGCGTCGCGAGCAGGAGCATCTGGCGCGCGCGAACGCGCGCCTGGCCGAGCAGGCGCATCACGACCCGCTCACCGGCCTCGCGAACCGCCGCCTGCTCGACGAGGCGCTCCGCGAAGCCGCGGCGCGCAACGCGTGCTTCGCGGTGGCGGTGTTCGACGTCGATCATTTCAAGTCGATCAACGACCGCTACACGCACGTCACGGGCGACACGGTGCTGCGGGTCTTCGCCGACATCCTGCGCGACGCGTCCCGCAGCAGCGACCTGCCGGCTCGGATCGGCGGCGAGGAGTTCGTGCTCCTGTTGCGCGACGCTTCCGCGGGTGAGGCCTACGCGGCTGCCGAGCGCGTGCGCGCCGCGGCGGAAGCGCATCGCTGGCAGAGCACGGCGCCCGGATTGACGGTGACGGTGTCGGCCGGGGTCGCAGGCGGCATCGCTCAGCCCGACGTCCTGCTGCGCGCGGCGGACGAGGCGCTCTATCGCGCCAAGCGCGCCGGGCGCAATCGGGTGCTGGCTGCCCTCGACACGCGCGTCTAGGGCACCGTGCCCGCGCCCGGCTCGGGCGTCGGGGTGCGCGTCGCCGGCGTGTCCGGCAGCGGGATGAATTCCGTTTCACCCGGCACGTGCCCGAAGCGCTGCGCGCGCCAATCATCCTTGGCGGACTCGATGCGCTCGCGCGAGCTCGATACGAAGTTCCACCAGATGATGCGCTCGCCGTCGAGCGCCGCACCGCCGACCAGCATCGCACGCGAGGCGATCGACGCCGACAGGGCGACCGCACGTCCGGGCGGCAGGACACCGAGGTGGTGCAGCGCGAGCGGGGTGCCGTCAATGGCGATCTCGCCTTCGATGGCATAGACCGCGCGCTCTTCGTGCTCCGGAGGAATCCCGATGCGCGCGCCCGCCGAAAGCGCGAGCGCGACGTACAGCGTCTCCGACAAGGTGGGTACCGGCGCGG